>JACADM010000174.1_pt1 | contig 66585 bp, 125 predicted proteins | sample 7512371 | NCBI WGS metagenome assembly JACADM01 (sample SAMN14389041, study PRJNA612141) | algae metagenome | isolation source: non-axenic algae culture | place: India: Navi Mumbai | collected 2017-01
GCTCGAGACGTTGATGATCGAGCCCTTGCTCTGACGCAGCATCGAGTAGGCGGCCTTGGCCGACAGGAACACTGAGCGGATGTTCGAGGCCATCACCTGGTCCCACTCCTCAGCGGTCGTTTCGAGGATGGGCTTGCAGACCTGCATCGCGGCGTTGTTGACGAAGCCGCGTCGAGCCGACCGGTGCGAGGTCACTCCCGAAGATGCGCGTCGGCGATTCGGGGTCAGATGTCCGCTCGATGAAGTGGTCGACGCCCACGACGACCTTCGTCGGCGGTCGACGCCCACACGGTCCAGCCTGTGAAACACGCGGCAGGTGGCGCCGATCCCGCCGGCGGCTCCGGTGATGAGTGCGACGTGCTGGTCACCGGCGAACCCTCAGGCTTGCGTTCCTGCTTTCCCACTCGTCGAGCAGTTCGACGACATTGCGGATGACCGCCAGTGCGTGCGGTGTGCGCGCGTTCGGTGTGAGGTGGGGCGTCAGCAGCACGTTGTCCATCTTGAGCAGTGGGGAGGTCGCCGGGATCGGCTCGACTCAAGACGTCGAGCCCCCGCGCCCGCGATGGTGCCCTCCATAAGGGCTTTCTCGATGGCGGCCTGTTGCACGACCGGGCCGCGAGGTGTTGATGAGCACGGCCGATGGTTTCATGAGTTTGAGTTCGCGCTGACCGATCAGGCCCGGGTGCTCGGGTTGAGGTCGCAGTGCAGACTGACGAAGTCGGCGCGTTTGAGGAGTTCGTCCATCGACCTCGACGCCCGTGTCGTCAAGGAGCCTGCGGAGGTCCTTGCGTGTCGCAGCCGAGGAGCTTCATCCCGAAGGCGCGTGCCTGGCGGAGGACGGTGCCGATGTTGCCCATGCCGATGACGCCCAGTGTGCACTCGGCGAGCGAGGTGCCGTCGAGGGGCGTCCAGCGGCCGGCCTTGATCTCCTTGTCGAGCCGGGGATGCGCCGCGCGTTGAGGATGAAGCACATCGTCGAGTCGGCCACGGGCACGCTGAAGGCGTCGGGCACGTTGCGGACGAGATGCCGCGTTCGTGGGCGGCGTCGAAGTCGATGGCGTCGGTGCCCGCGCCCCATTGCAAATGGCTTTGAGCTTGGGGGCCGCGTCCATCGCGCGGGCGGTCCATCTGTCGCCGCAGATGGTGGCGTCGATGTCGCCCACGATGCTGAGTTCGTCCTCGCTGAGCTGCTGGCTGACATTGGCTTTGACGATCTCGAACCCGAGTCTCTTGTTCGGGGCGGACCATCTCGAAGTCGCAGGATGCGGGGACCGGTGACCGAGCTTGCCTCGGCTCACGCTCTTTTCCTTGAACGAGTCCGGCACGGGCGATCGCCTCAGCGAGCCGGAACTTTCGTCGTCGATGTCGGTGGATCTGAGTCGATCAATCTCGAAGAGAACGGGCCGGTGCCCGATGCGGTTGCCGCGTTCTTCGAGGGTCTGTCTGTTGAAAATGTAGACGTTGGAATTCTCCTCGTAGACGGGCGGGGAGGTCCTGCGTGCGGAGCAGGACGCTCGGGTCGTGGTTCATTGCTTGCCGTCGGCGTCGTAGAACCGGTCTGCCAGCGGGTGACGCCAAGAGCGAGTCCTTCTCGGGCAGGGCTTCATGAAAGGCGCGGACGGCTCGTTCGATGGTTTCGGCGCGGAGGGGTTGGTGCTGTGCGTCTGGAGGTAGTAGTCGGCGTCGATCTGTTTGACGGTGTTGAGCAGGACCTCGTTCATCGGGATCGAGCCGTCGCGGAGGTGCTCGGGGCGTTCGATGACCCGGACGACCGGGAAGTGCTTGGCGGCATCATCCCTGATGGTGGGGCTGTCGGTATCGATCACGACCTCGCCCACGCTCGGGGCATCGAGAAGGGCGGCGACGATCCAGTGGTAAAGTGGCTTGCCGTGGAAGGCGGAAGTTTTGTTTGGAACGCGTTCGCTGCTGCATGGGAACGAGTGCTGCGATGCGTGGTGGGGTGTTGGTAGCGGTCATATGCCAGTGTGCTCCGGCCGCGTCTGCGTGGGGATGAGTCTGGCGGGGGTCGGAAAGAGTCCGTTGGGTGGGTGAATAGGATCCCCGCAAGACGCGGAGAGCCTTGACGACAGCCACGACCAGCAACGATCCATCGCAAATCGAGCCCGGGACGGGAGATCGATGGAACGCCCAGCCCGGCTCCACGCTCGAGCCGCCATCGCGCTTTGTCCGGGTGGTAGATCGCAGAGCGACGGCATGTTCCAGCGGATCCGCGAAGCCTCCAGTGGCGGGATCTGCTGTTCATGCTGGTTCGCGCGATATCAAGGTGCGTTACCGGCAGACGGCGTTCATCATCTGGCGGTCATGGTGCCGCTGATGACGATGGCGGTCTACTGGGTGGTCTTCGACGCTGGGCCGGATGGGGCCTGACGGGATGCCCTACCCGCTGTTCCTGTTCCCGGCGATGATCGTGTTCCAGTACTTCAACTCGGCGACCGGCCGGGCCTCGAACTCGCTCAAGCAGGACTCGGCAATCGGCGAAGGTCTATTTCCCGCGGCTGGTGCTCCCCTTGGCGAGCATCACCAGCCCGCTGGTCGACTTCGGGCTCGTGATTCTCGCGGTGATCCCGGCGATCTACCAGCACCGCCGACGGCGGCGATGCATGATGCCGGCGTATCTCATGATCGCGATCGTCGCAGCCGCCGGGATGATGGGTTGAGCGTGCTCAACTGCACTTCCGCGACGTGACGCACTTTCTGCCCGTCATGCTTCATCTCTGGTTCTTCTGCTCGCCTGTGCTCTACAGCACGACCGATCTGGTGCCCGAGAAGTACTGGCTGTTGTACCTGCTCAACCCGATGGTGACGGCCTGCGAGGGGTGCGTGGTGCATGCTGGGCGAGGCCTCGCCGGTGACGCCCGAGATGGCGCCATTTCATGCACCGTGGCTCTAGGGATGTTCGTCTTGGATTGGTGACCTTCATGAAGCTCGAGCAGACCGTGACGGACGTGCTGTGATTGGGGCTGGTGTGTCTGAGGCGATGATCAGTGTGGAGAACCTGAGCTGCTTGTGCTGCTCCGTCAGAAAGCCACGACCGCTTGCTTTCTGCCTCCATCATCGGGATGGCCAAGCGTGCGATCACACGCCCGGCGGACCCCGACGAGGACGGGACGTCCACTGGGCACTCCGCGACGTGAGCTTTGAGGTTGCCCGGGCGAGCGCTGGGATCGTTGGCCGGAACGGCGCAGGCAAAGCACGCTGCTCAAGATCATCTCGAGGCTGACCTGCTACCGAGGACGCGTCGACGCGGGGCCGAATCGGATCGATGCTCGAGGTGGGTGTCGGGTTCAACCCGATGCTGACCGGCGCGAGAACGTGATGCTCAGCGGCGTGATCACGGGCATCAAGCGGAGCGAGATCCGCAAGAAGTTCGACGACATCGTCGAGTTTTCAGGGATCAAGCCCTTCATCGATGTGCCGGTCAAACGCTACTCGAGCGGCATGCGCGTGCGGCTGGCGTTCGCGGTCATGGTCATGCTCGAGCCCGAGATCCTGCTCGTGGACGAGGTGCTGAGCGTCGGGATGCCGAGTTCAAGCGGCGTTCGTCGCGCGGATGCAGGAGCCGATCCGCAGCGGTCGGACGGTGCTCTGTGAGCCACAGCAGGCAGATCGTCGAGCAGCTCTGCGACCGCGCTCGAACTGGACCGGGGCCGGCTCGTGAGTATCGGCGACGTCCCGCGTGGTGGAGCACTACAGCCACGCGGTGCAGGAAGACCGCCGATCGGGCAACGCGTTCAAGGGAATTCGAGCCCGACGGACAAGGCGAGTAATCCGCGAGATCTCGGTGATCTCGGTGAATGGGGACCGCTCGGTGAAATCGAGATGGCAGAACCTTGAGGGTCCGGATGTCGTACGACATCAACGAGGACATCGAGGGCACACGCGTTCTGCCGGATCGAGAGGCCGACGGGATGGTCGTCATCACTCGGGTGACGCCGACTACGACCCGCACCTCGGCAGACGCCGACGGGGAGCTATACGGCCGAGTTCCGACGGCGGGCCCTGGAAGCGGGCGATTACCGCGTGAGCCGCCAGTCTCGGTGTGCCCTACGAGAAGAATTTCGATCGCCGACCCGACGCGGTGCAGTTCAGCGTCGTCGATCGCAGCAGCAGGCGACGGCTCTGGTACCCGCAGACACGCCCGGGCTCATCGGGCGGGAGTATCCGTGGGTCTACGAGGACGTGCCCCGTTTGTCTGAGCAGGCCGGGATCGGCTGCTAAACTCCCGGTAGGGATGTCCGTCATCGTTGGCATCGGAGGCTGAGCGTGGACTTTATCGGGAAATCCTTTCGGAAACAACGAAGCGGCGACGGATGCTCGGCCTGCTGGCCGGGCTCCGACAGGGAGTGGCATTTGCGGGCCTCGGCATCGCGCTCGATGCCATCGCTCACCGTGCTCGCCATCGTCGTGCTCGCCTGCGTCGTCGGGATTCTCGGCAAGGTGCTGACGGCGATGGCCGTTTACCTCCACGGCACCACGAATCGTCAAGGTCCTCAACGACCGCTACGACGACACCGAGGTCTGGCCTCGAGCAATTCGACAAGGGCACCCGTGTCACGTTCACGAACCTCAGCAAGTCACTCAAGGACGCCAGCGAGCATCGAGCAAAGCTCGCCGATCTCATCGAGAAGCTCAGCGAGGAAGTGCGATCCAAGACCGAGCGGCTCGATCAGGCGGTCCAGGCTCCGCGACGCGAGGCACTCGACGCCGCGGTGAAATCCACCGAGTCCCAGTCCGCCAAGCTCACCGATGAAACGACAAGGCTCTCTGCCGAGATCGATCGCGTGGCCAAGGAGCAGGAGAAGCTCGTCGAAGCCAGCACGGCGTCCAGCAACAGCGTCAGCAAGAAGCTCGACGAGTCCGAGGCCCAGTCAAAGGAACTGGTGCGGCTGGTCGAGCAGTTGCAGGAGGCGGACGACCGGCTCGAGGCCGCCATCTCGGCGGCGGAAGAATCCTTCAACGCCAAGCTCGAGGAGCAGGACCGCCTGCGGGCTTGCGAAGAAGATGAAGGAATCGCTCGATTCGGCTCGTCAGGAGATCGCCAAGTCGACCGACCGCATCGAGACGATCGACAAGAACTCAGAGCACGCCTCGTCGCTCACGGGGCGCCTCCGCGGCGAGGGCGCGCAATTCGGAAGACTGATCGGGGCCGACTTCATCAAGGAGATCCGGGCGATCTTGGCAGAAGCTCGGCGTCGATATCTCCCAGCGCGAAGTGCGGTATCTCGAGCGCAGGTGCAGCACCCGGAGGCGATGTGCGAGGGTCGCATGGCGACGACCGCCGAGGACGCTGTGGCCCGCGTGCTGGCGGCCCGCCTCAGCGGGGCGACGAGATCAAGGTGCTCGAGATCGGTGTGCTGTTCGGCGTGAGCGGCGATCATGCACACGCGCTCACGCCCTTCTACAAGAAAGTACGGCTTGTGCTGCTCGATCCTTCGACGGTACTACGGCTCTGACCATCTCGATCCGTTGACGGGTCAGAAGGTCAGCCGAGCGGCCGTGGAACGCAACCTGACGCGCGGCGATCCGTTCCGACGATGTCAAGATTCTTGAGGGCTTCTCGACCGACGACGCGATCATGCAGGCCGCACGCGATGAGGGGCCGTACGACGTGATCGTGATCGACGGGGATCACTCGTACGACGGCGTGAAGGCCGACTTCGAGCGGTACGCCGAGATGGTCGCGCGGGTGGTGTGCTGATCGTCGACGACTACGGCTCGGACGACTGGCCCGACGTCACCAAGTATGTCGACAAGGTCGTCAAGAGCGATGGCCGCTTCAGCAGGTCGGAACGCTCTCGCGGACCGCGATCTTCAAGCGAAACGCGTCGCCGGCCAAGAACACTGCCGCGGACGAGAAAGCGGAAACGCCCGCCAAGACGCCTGACAAGTCTTGAGAAAGCGCCCGCCAAGGCGAAGGCTGCGAAGAAGACGACCAAGAAATCCACACGGAAAGCCGCGGCCAAGAAAGCACCCGCCAAGAAGCAGGTGCCCGAGCCCAAGGGCGAAGGCGAGGACTCGCCGGAGCCGGTCGTTGTCCAGACTCGTTCCTCGAAGAAGGCATCGTCACGCAAGAAGAAAGCCGCGACCACGCCTGTGACCGAGTCCGCGGGCACCGGCAGTGAGACATGACGACCGCTCCGGCACAACCGGTGTTGAACTCGTCGGGCTCAAGCCCGCAATGAGTGCGGCCAGATCCCGCCGTTCCGCCGCGTGCACCTCCTCAGAAGATGGGCGAGAGCCACGTTCCGCCGCGAGCGGAGCAAGGCCGACCGTGCGTGGTCAAGATCGCTGGCAGCGCCGTGAACGTGGCAGTCCTCGACGCGGCGGCAGGCACTGGGGCAAACGGTGCTTCGTGCTCGGAAACGGACCCAGCCTGAACAGCGCCGACCTTTCCGTGCGCGACGAGTACATCATCGCCAGCAACCGGATCTATCTGCATCCCGCGTGCCGGGACTGGACACGCTGGTATTACTGCGCCGTGAACCCGAACGTGATCGAGCAGTTCTCAACCGAGATCGCGGCTCTGCCGGCGATGCGATTCCGGCGTGGGAGCATCGGCACCTCATGCCCGGCGCGGAGAACACCGTCTGGTTGCGATCCCGGAACGAGCCGCGTTTCTCGTTCGACCCCGCCGACGCGATCTGGCAGGGCGCGACCGTGACATACGTGGCGCTGCAGATGGCCTTCCACCTAGGCTTCACCGATGTCGTTCTGTTTGGTGTTGATCATCACTACGACCGCGCCGGTCAGCCAACAAGCTGGTGACCTCGGGCGAGCCCGATCCGGATCACTTTGCGGAGAACTACTTCGGCGAAGGCGTGCGCTGCTTTGCCCGATCTTTCGCAGTCAGAACTCGCGTACCGGTTCGCCAAGCTTGCGTTCGAACAGGAGGGGCGCCGGGTCAGGGACGCCACTATCAACGGCAAACTCGACGTCTTCCCGAAGGTCAGGCTTGCTGATCTGTTCTGAGCCTCTGTCGAACCGTGGTCACGATGACGAACACCCCGCACTCTCGATCATCACCCCGGTCCTGAACGGCGAAGCGTTCATCGGCGACGCGATCCGATCGGTCCATCAGGCCGCGGCACTGGGCGCCGATGTCGAACATCATCGTTGACGGCGGTTCGACAGATCGAACGCTTGAGATCGTCGAAGACGCGAGAGCAACCGGTGGCTCGCCGATCACGCACGTGCCACAGGCCGGACTCCGGGCAGTCCGAGGCGATCAACCGGGGTCCGGTGTCGCTGGTGGCGCTACGCGGGGTGGCTCAATGCGGATGACTTCTATGTGCCGGCTGGGCTTGCCGCGTTGTCGAGTTCGCAACGGTTCAACCGAGGACGTTATCCTCGGTCGGTGCCGATTCGTGGACCGGCGGGCGGACGGTCTTGCGCCGACGCCGCCGGATCCCGTGACCGCCGACGCGTTGCTCCGGTTGCTCTCCGGCTGGTTTGCGGGACGATCGATCGTTCAGCCAGAGGCGTTCGTCAGCCGCGAGTCAATGCTCGCAGCGGGGTGTCGAGGAATCGCTTCATTACACGATGGATTACCACCTCTGGTTGCGGCTGGCGATCGACGGGCGGCGTTCCGCATGACCGGGATCGATCTGGCTCGCCAGCTTGCACCCGGGCCAGAAGACCGTCGATAACGCCGCGGTCGTGGCGGAGATGCTGACGTATGCGTTCGGGATGCTGGACCGAGTGCCGTCGTCACCCGGTCGTGAGAAGCGGCAGATGAACTCGTACGTCTCCGTGATCGGCTGCGGAATTCAATTCGATCACTTCGTGCCATGACAGGATTCTAGTTGCTGCGTCATCAAGATTTGTATCTGCCCCGGGCAGCAACAAACTCTCGACTCGCAGACCCAGTTCGTCCGGGCGCGTGTCGTCACGGAGCAGCCTGCTTATCGCGGGATGGATCCGCAAGTGACGAGCCGATTGATCTCGGGGCTTCGGGTCAGCCGCCGGTCATAACGGGCAAGATCCCCTGGTCAGCGGTGCGTTCGATGTGTGCTGGCCAGCGGTGCTGCCGCGGCTGCTTTGCCCGATACGTTCACGCTCACTGCTCTGCTCGCCGGGTGGGAGCGTCTTTCTGACCGCGATCTCGGGTGATGTGTTGCAGCAGATTCTTTCGGAGCGGAAATCGCTCGCGGATTCGTTGACGTACAACGGGCCTGTGCCGCTCGATACGCAGGGTGCTGAGCGGAATCGTGGACAACTGCACTGTCAGTGGGCGCATGCCCGGGCTGTCCGCGTGCCCCGGACGGTGCGTGTCGAGTCAATCGATGATGACGCACAGCGCCGGCTGAGCCGGCAACCGGCGCGCGACGCGCCCGGGAGTGTTGGACACGCGCTATCGGACCGGGTTTCTGTACCGGTTGTACTGACTGCGCGGCCTGCTTCGATCGTCATCCTTCATCTCGCTCGATCCGGTCGACAGGGTTGCCCTCATATATCGGAGCCGCCGAAGGGATCCGCGGAACCCAGCCGCGGGCAGGTGCTGCGCGGATGTTGACTTGAGACGGAGCCCGCCATGTTCGGAAAGAAGAAGCGACCGCAACAACCCCGGCAACGAGCAGTCTGGCAAGGGCAAGAAGGGCCGACTTCGGATCGAGCCGCTCGAGAAGCGGGTGCTCATGTCAGCGAAATGGGTCGACGCCGACACCGGCGAAGCAGGACGGCCCGACATACGAGGCCGATGAATTCCGGCACGGACATGGCCGACGTCGCCAACGGCGGCAACGGTGATGACATCCTCTTCGGCAACGGTGGTGATGACATCCTCTCCGGCGGTCACCAGAATGACAAGCTCTACGGCGGCGACGGGAACGACCAACTCGACGGCGGGACCGAGAAGACCAACTCTACGGAGGTTCTGGGAACGACACGCTGAAGGGTGGCGACCGGGCGGATCACCTTGTCGGCGGCAGCGGGAACGACTCTCTCGATGGTGGCACGGACAATGACAATCTCATCGGCGGCAGCGGTAATGACGAGGCGATCGGTGGTGATGGTGATGATTATCTCGATGGCGGCGATGGCGATGACAATCTCGATGGCGGCACCGGAATGATGTTGTCATCGGCGGCAGGTAATGACACGATCACCGGGGACCACGGCGATGACATCATCACAGGCGGCGCAGGCGATGACACGATCGATGCGGGCACCGGGCACGATGTCATCCACTACACCGTCGGCGACGGCTCCGATGTCGTGATCGGTGACTGGGGCACGGACCGCATCGAGATTCACGGCGTGCAGAACGCCGCCTCGCATGTTCTCGTTGAAGACGGCCACCTACACCGCAAGAACAGGCGATATCGTGACGCCCGACCGCGTGGTCATCTCCGTCAACGGCGTCAAGTCGATCGAAGCCGACGGCATCGAGGAGATCACCTTCAACTCGGCGCACGAGGGCGACACACTCGAGACCTCGGGTGACCCGGATGCTCTGGGCCTCAATACGTCGGACGTGACGATGGTCGAGCCTGAGCCTGAGAATACGGCTCGACCGATCTTACATTCACCGGCGGCACAGTCGCCGAGGATGCCGTCGCGGGCACGGTCGTCGCGGTTGCTTCGGTCGTCGACGCGGACGACGGCGACAGCCATACGAACTCGTCAACAACGCGGGCGGGCGGTTCGAGATCGACCCGGACACGGGCGAGATCACCGTCGCCGACGGGCGAGCCTGAACTACGAAGCCGCCGGTTCACATGCCGTGACCGTGCGTGTCACCGATGCCGAGGGCGAGACGTACGAGGAGTCGCTCTCGATCGGGGTGACCGATGTGAACGACGCGCCGACGGATCTGGTGTTCTCGTCAGGCAACCCGGACTTCGAGATCTCGGCCGAGCAGATCGCTGCAGGGCTGCCAGAAGGTGCCGAGCCCTCCGAGTACACGGTTTCCGGCGTGCCCGAGGCGCGCAGCTCGGGCACGCAGAACGACGACGGCACATGGACCGTTAGCGCGGATCAGGTCGATGGCCTGAAGGTCACCGCCGACCCGACCTCGTCCATTGCACTCACGTTCTCGACGGACGTCACGACCTACGAAGCCAGAGACGACCACGATCAACGGCTCCAATGTTCGCACCACGGACGCGGGATTCACGGTCACCGCGCTCGATCAACGATGACGGCTCACTCACCGAAGCCAGCGCCGACAACATCGTCCGCAACGGCGGCTCATTCGCGGTCAACGGGAGCACGGGCGGCCCGAGCACTCAGATCGGCTTCGACGCTTCGAAGGGTGTGTCAGAGGAACTGATCGTTTCGTTCGATGAGCCGCTCACGAGCGTCAGTGCGAAGATCTCAAGGCTCTTTACGGACGAGGCCGGCAGTTGCGAGCAGGGCGAGTGGGTGGCGCTCCGTGACGGTGTGGAGGTCGCATCGAGCGTCTTCATCGCGACACGCAACGATACCGCGACGCTGGACATTGAGACAGACGGCGAGCCATTCGACCAGATCATCTTCCGCGCAACCGAGTACACAGGCGGCCAGAACGGCAAGACGAGCGACTCTTCGGACTACCAGATCGACTGGATCAGCTTCGACCGGATGTGGCGAACGTCACGCATTACGATCTCCGGTGACGGTCGAGGCCTCGTGGGCGAGGCGGACGCGGCGACGGTCGTCGAAACGCACCGGCCGGCACGGTCGTCGCGACCATGTCCGTTGCAGATCCCGACGCGGGCGACTCGCACACGTTCGAACTTGTCGGCGACGCGGACGGCCGGTTCACGATCGATCCAGACACCGGCGTGGTGACTGTCGCCGATGGCGCGAACGATCACGAGTCGGTGGGCGAGCACGAAGTCGTCGTGCGCGTGACGGACGCAGAGGGTGCGACGTACGACGAAACTCTCTCGATCACGGTCTCCGATGCGAACGAGCGCCGACCGAGATTCATTCGCCGGCGGCTCCGTGGCCGAAAACGCTGAGCGGCACGTACGTGGGCACCGCCACGGCCTCTGATCAGGATGCGGGCGACTCGCATTCGTACGAACTGGTTGGCGACGCGGAGGGTCGGTTCACGATCGATCAGACACCGGCGTGGTGACTGTCGCCGACGGCGCAGAGCTCGATCACGAATCGGCGTCCTCGCACGAGATCACGATCCGCGTGACCGATGCAGGGCGAGACGTACGACGAGACGCTCGAAGTGTCGGTCACCGATGTGAACGAAGCCCGACTGAGGTTGCATTTGCGGGCGGCACGGTCGCGGAGAACTCGGCGGCCGGCACGGTCGTGGGCACGGTGTCTGTCACCGATCCGGACGCGGGCGATGCACTGCTACACGCTCGTCGATGATGCCGACGGCCGGTTCACGATCAATGCAGAGGTCAGATCACTGTCGCCGAGGGCGCCGACCTGAACTACGAGGCTGAGAACACCCACCGGTCACCGTTCGCGTTACCGACGAATCAGGCGAAACTGTCGAAGAGGTCATCGATATCACCGTGGCTAACGTGATGGAAACGCTCGTGGTCACCGGCAACGAGACGCTGCACGCGTCCGACGGCCCCTTCGAACATGTCGTCATCAGGGGCTACATCGAGATCGATGGCAATGCCGAGATCTCGGGCAATCTGACCATCGAACGCCGCGCGCATCAACGGCGGCGAGATCTCGGTGACGGGCGATGTGACGACCACGGACACCAGCTACCACGGCTCGGCTGTGATCGTGCTCTCGGGCGACGGTGCGCAAACGATCTCAACCGGCGACGGGACGGGCGAACTGCACAATGTCTCGATCGAGAATGCCTCGGCCCGGTCACGATCGAGGGCGATCTGCAGATCTCGGCAACTACACGGACAACGGCAACACGGTCGACGCCACCGCCGCGAATGTGGAGCTTCAGGGCAACGCGAGCGTCACAGGCTCGGGCACGAGCTTCGGCGATGTGGATCTCAACGGCGGGTACTTCGAGATCTCGGAGATGCATGTCGATGGCGATCTGACCATCGAGAACGCGGCCCGTATCAACGGGGCGAGATCTCGGTCACCGGCGATGTGACGACCACGGACACCAGCTACCACGGCTCGGCTGTCATCGTGCTCTCGGGCGACGGGGCGCAAACAATCTCAACCGGCGACGGCACGGGCGAGCTTCACAACGTCTCGATCGAGAACACCTCGGGCCGTCACGATCGAGGGGATCTCCAGATCTCGGGCAACTACACGGACAACGGCAACACGGTCGATTCCACTGGAGCGAATGTGGAGCTTCAGGGCAACGCCAACGTCTCCGGCTCGGGCACGAGCTTCGGCGATGTGGAGCCAACGGCGGGTACTTCGAGATCTCGGAGATGCATCGACGGCGATCTGACCATCGAGAACGCCGCCCGCATCAACGGCGGCGGATCTCGGTGACGGGCGATGTGACCACCACGGACACCAGCTACCACGGCTCGGCTGTGATCGTGCTCTCGGGCGACGGGGCGCAAACAATCTCGACCGGGACGGCACGGGCGAACTGTCTCGATCGAGAACGCCTCTGGCGGTCACGATCGAGGGGATCTCAGATCTCGGGCAACTACACGGACAACGGCAACACGGTCGACGCCACCGCCGCGAATGTGGAGCTTCAGGGCAACGCGAACGTCTCCGGCTCGGGCACGAGCTTCGGCGATGTGGATCTCAACGGCGGTTACTTCGAGATCTCGAGATGCACGTCGACGGTGACCTGACCATCGAGAACGCCGCCCGCATCAACGGCGGCGAGATCTCGGTCACCGGCGATGTGACGACCACGGATACCAGCTACCACGGCTCGGCGGTCATCGTGCTCTCGGGCGACGGTGCAAACGATCTCGACCGGCGACGGGACGGGCGAGAGCACAACGTCTCGATCGAGAACACCTCGGGCGGTCACGATCGAGGGGATCTCAGATCTCGGGCAACTACACGGACAACGGCAACACGGTCGACGCCGCCGCCGTCGAACTGCAGGGCAACGCGAGCGTCACAGGCTCGGGTACGAACTTCGGCGATGTGGACTCAACGGCGGGTACTTCGAGATCTCGGAGATGCACATCGACGGCGATCTGACCATCGAGAACGCCGCGCATCAACGGCGGCGAGATCTCGGTGACCGGCGATGTGACCACCACGGACACCAGCTACCACGGCTCGGCTGTCATCGTGCTCGGGCGACGGGGCGCAAACAATCTCAACCGGCGACGGCACGGGCGAAACGCACAATGTCTCGATCGAGAACACCTCGGGCAGTCACGATCGAGGGGGATCTCCAGATCTCGGGCAACTACACGGACAACGGCAACGCGGTCGACGCTACCGCGCGACCTTCGAATTGCAGGGCAACGCTAATGTCTCCGGACAAGCAGCACGCTTTGGGGACATGACTGTCAATGCCGGGTATCTGGAACTCGATGGCGACATCTATGTCGAGGGCGATATCACCGTCGAGAATCTCGCCGATCAACGGCGGAATCATCTACGTCGCCGGCGAAATCGTGGACAACGACGGGAACTGGCACGGGACGGGTGATATCAGCCGTGGGTCATCAACGAAGCGCCAACCGATCTCGAGTTTGAAGGCGGGACTGTCAACGAGAACGCCGACTGGCACGTTCGTGGCGCAAGCCACGGTCGTCGATGTGGACGAAGGCGACACTCACAGCTATGAGTGGTCGACGACGCCGACGGCCGATTCCAGATCGATGACAACGGAAGAATCACGGTCGCCGACGGCGCCGATCTCGATCACGAAGCAGCCGATGAACATTCAGTGACGGTTCGCGTGACCGATGCCGCCGGGGAAACGTATGAGGGAGGCGTTGACGATCGCGATTGCGGATGTCAACGAGCGCCCACGGCTGTCACGCTCGACGCCAGCATCGCAGATGAAACATCGTCCGCGTCACCATCGGCGGTGAGCGTGGCGGCGGCGGCGGAAGTACCGGTGCTCCCAACTACCAGATTCTCGTCGACGGCGAGGTCGTGAAGTCCGGCACGGCAGACTGGATGGATATGTCGCGTTTCAGCGATCAGGACCCCGAAAGCCGCTGGCACGAACTGGAGATCGCGATTCCCGGCGATACCGCCCCGAACAGGTCGAAGTCCGTTTCACCAACGATAGTTATGGCGGGACCCGCGACACCGACCGGAACCTCTACGTTGACAGCATCGAGGTCAACGGCAAGACGACGAAGCGGAGAGCAGCGACACAGACTACGAGCGCGGGAGCACGATCGGCGGTCAGGAAGGCATGTACTGGAACGGGACGCTCGTCTTCGACACAACCGACGCACCCGAGCCGATGCATGCCGTGGTCGCCGAAACAATACCAGCGCAATCGTCGGACAGCTCGGTATTGTCGATCCCGACGCAGATGACGATGCGGGCTATGCCGTCAGCGATAACCGATTCGAGGTCACCCCGGACGGTGTTCTGAAGCTACGTGACGGCGTCACGCTCGATCACGAGACCGAGCCCGTTGTTTCGGTCGAAGTCATCGGCACAGAACAGCGCCGGCAACGACATCGACGCCACCTTCCGCATCGGTGTCGCTGACACCAACGACGCCCGCTGGACCTCCAGGCTCACGGGCCAGACAGTCAGCGAGAATGCGTCAGCGGGCACCGTCGTCGGCACGGTCTCCTTCACGGACGACACTAATGACACCCGTCCTGGGCGGTTGATGACGCCGGTGGCCGATTCGCCATCGACGCGGATGGCAACATCACAGTCGCCGAAGGTGCCGAACTGGATCACGAGACCGGTGCTTCGCACGTGATCGTTGTTCGCGTGACCGATGCCGAGGCGCGACAATCGAACAGGCATACACCATCGATGTCACTGATGTGAACGGGGCATCGAGGCCTGAGCTTCACGGGCGGCACCGTCACCGAGAACGCCTCGCCCGGCACGGTCGTCGCGTCAGCGAGCGTGACCGACCAGACGCCAACGAAACGCACAGCTACGGCGATCGACAACGCCGGCGACCGGTTCGAGATCGATGCCGACGGCAACATCTCACTCGCCGAGGGCGCTGGACCACGGGGCCGCCGCCTCGCACAATGTCACGGTGCGGTGACGGATTCCGCGGGTCACACAATCGAGCGATCTCTCACGATCGACGTTTCTGATGTGAACGAAGCCCCGAAGCGATCGCGTTTACCGGCGGCACCGTCGAGAACGCCTCCCCGGCACCACCGTCGCCTCTGCAGAGGTCACGGACCCTGACGCGGGCGACTCATTCTCGTACGAACTGATCGAGAATGCCGGTGGACGTTTCGAGATCGATGCCAACGGCAACATCACCGTCGCCGAGGGTGCCGATCTCAATCACGAGGCCGCGTCTTCGCACATCGTGACCGTCCGCGCCACGGACTCGGCAGATCACACCATCGAGCGTGAACTCGTCATCGATGTCGCCGACGTCAATGAGACGCCCGACGAACCACCGGAGGCAGCGTTCAGGAGAACGCCCCCATCGGCACAGTCGTGGCCTCTGCGAACGTCAGCGATCCCGACGCGGGCGAAACCTTTAGTTACGAACTGCTCGACAACGCGGGCGGCCGATTCGTTATTGACGGCTCGGGCAACATTGTCTGCCGATGGATCGGGTCTCAACCATGAGGCCGCCGATTCGCACGAAGTCACCGTTCGCGCCACCGACTCCGCAGGCAACACCATCGAGCGGACAGTCGTGATCGAGGTCACAGATGTCAACGAATCACCTGTCGAACTGGCCTTCTCGGGTGGCAACGTGCCTGAGAACGCGGCTCCGGGCACGGTCGTCGCCACGGCTGCCGTGACAGATGTCGATGCGGGTGACAGTCACACCGGTGGTCGGCGTTGCCGACGGCCGGTCACGATCGACGCGGATGGCAACATTACCGTCGCCGAGGAGCCGACCTCAACCACGAGGCCGCGTCTTCGCACACCGTGACCGTCCGCCACGGACTCGGCCGGCCACAATCGAGCGCGAACTCGTCATTGACGTATCGGATGTGAACGAAGGTATCGAGTCGCTCAGTTTCACGGGCGGGACTGTCGACGAGAACGCTTCGGCAGGCACGGTCGTCGCTTCGGCGAGCGTGGTCGATCCGGACGCGGGCGAAGCCCACACCTACGAACTTGTCGGCGATGCGGACGGCCGATTCACGATCGACGCCGATGGCAACATCACCGTCGCCGAGGAGCCGACCTCAACCACGAGGCTGCGTCTTCGCACACCGTGACCGTCCGCGCCACGGACTCGGCCAGCCACACCATCGAGCGCGAACGTCATTGACGTATCGGATGTGAACGAGGCACCTCTCACACTGACATTCAGCGGCGGGAGATCTCCGAAGACGCACTGGGCGGCACGGTCGTGGCGTCCGCAAGCGTGACAGATGTCGACCGGGCGAGACCTTCTCCTACCAACTCGTTGACGATGCGGGCGGGCGATTCACAATCGATGCCGACGGCAACGTTCTGGTGTCCGGTGACGGCGTCCTCGACTTCAGACAGCCAAGTCGCACGAGATCACGGTCCGCGTCACGGACTCGGGTGGGCACACGATCGAGCACGCTCACGATCGAGATCACGAACGTGAACGAGGCAGTGGCGGAAGAAACAGAAGCCGAGGTCGCTGAAGCGCAGCAAGCCGCAGGCGACGCCAGAGTTGCCGCATACGAGATGCGCCGAGACGTCTGATCCGCAGGCCGAGGGCGGCGACACAGACAGAGACGACGCAGTTATGGACGAGCCGTATGCGGCTGATGCCAATGGCGACCGGGAAGTGCCCACAGCCTCTGAGACCCTGAACTGGATCGCCGCGAAGTCGAGGAACTGACCGAGTTGGCCAAGTCCGTCGATTCGGCGGACATCCAGTCTCGGACTCCACTACAAGCGGTGGGAGGCGGCCTTTGAAGATGTCTTCGTCCAGAGCAACACCGAAGACAACATCGAGGAACCGAGGGATCAACCGAAGAAACCCCGAGTATGAGCGTGCGTCGGACGGCTTCATCGGGAAGTTCTGGACCATGCTGCGTGCTGGCTTCGGGACAACGAACAAGGTCGACGAATCCCGGCTGCCGGCACACACGCCGATCGAGGCCATCAGAGCCGTTCACGCAGGAAGTAATCGGAGGAAGCCATGAGAACCAGCAGAATCACAGAAGGGCGGCTTCGATGAGTGGGCCAGGAACTGCTCACGGAACTCGAGCAGCAAACCCCGAAGCGATCAAGCATGCGTTCGTCCGAGCGCCACGAGGTGCAGAGCGCCGTCAAGATCCGCCCCGCCAACGCGAGCGACTTCGCAAAGCCGACGGTCGAGGTGTGACGGGCGACGTCTCCCCGGGGGCTGCCGCATCATGTCGAGCGTCCCGCTTCAGGTCGGTGATGTGTAAAACTGGAGATCGAAAAGGCGAACTCGATCTGCCCATCCTGTATGCCCGGTGTCTCCGCTGCCGACTCGTGCGTGAAGACGCCTTCGAGACCGGTTTTGCCTTCTTCACCACGATCAAGCTCGATGAGGCGCACCGCCGATCCGATCATGGACAGCCTGCTCTAACGAAATAAAGGACAGCACGTTCGATGGCTCAGACTGTCTCCAATACCAGCACACAGAGGCGTCAGCCCGGGTGGTCCGCAAGATCACCTCGCTGATCAACGATCTTGCGATCCGCAGCGAGTCGGCTTCCGCTTTCTATAAGCACGCCGCCGCCGCGATCGTGCACGGTTCCAGAGCCCTACGGCGAGCTCCAGCGCCCGCTTCGGTGCAGAGGTCGTCGAGGACTACTGGCACACGGGCACCACAGAACCGAACTTCTGGAAGAAACCGGTCCGCGACCTCATGGACGCTTCCATGCGAGCAGCAGCCGATGGCACAGCAGCTCAGCGCAACGCGGAACTCCAGATCGCGATGATCTCGGTGCTCCTGCGCGTGTCTCAGGCTCCATGATCGGTGTGCTCACCATCGTCGTGCGCTGCTCGGACGAGCAGCCCGCATCCATGTACCGCGAACTGCTCGAGTCCTTCGCGGCCCAGATGGCCATCGGTGCCTCCCGCATCGAGGCCGCCCTCCGCGCACCTGAGCAGGCCGCACCCGACGCGAGCATGTCCAAAGCCGCCAACTACACGTCGGGCGTGGAGATGGCGTTCAGGCCTGCGTACGAAGCTCGGCTGCGAAATGGCTGCCATCGGTACCGCCGACGGGCCGCGCGTCAAAATCCGTCTCCGGCTTCGACGAGGTCAGCGAGCGCGGTGAAGCCGTTCGCCTCATGAGCGACGCGATGGGAGGCCATCGACCGGGGCAAGACCATCGTCTATCAGCCCGCGTCGCGCGATGCCGCTGCGCCCGATGACGGCTACCGCATCCAAACGCTGGCACGACAAGCTCGGCGAGCTCGTGCCTCGCCTCGATCCCGATCGGTGGCGACGACACAACCATGGTCGTCAGCCTCCGCCGCCGGACGGAACTCCCGTTCAATTCGGAAGAACTCAGCACGATCGAAACACTCATGCAGCCCTACGCGCCCGTTTCGGCCTCGTCGAGCGTGCCAACCGCTCCCTCCCGCCAAGCGATCCCTCTCCGCTTCCATCCGGGGATGGATGGCGCCGCGAGCTGGGGACGCAAGTTTGCAGCGGCTCTGCATGATGGGCGTCATGGCACGGGTCTGCTTCGGCTCGCTCGATTATTCCGTCTCGCGCCGGCTGTCGTACGCCCCGCTGAGGCCAGACACATCGGAACACCAGCGCGGTGTGCTGCTCAGCGTGCACGCTCGCGGGCGATACCGTCGGAAGGGCCAGCTCACGGCCGTGTTCGACGACACCGAACTCAAAACCAGCGTTCACAGCTCCTCTCAGAACTGCGCATCGCGATCAAGCGAGAACCGAGCCATCAGCGAAGGCCGGGGGCGTCGATGCGGGCTCGCCCGCGCCGAGCAGGAACTCACCCGCTCGAAACTCCGAAGTCGACCGCCAGATCGAGGCGGCGAGTCGTCGCGCCCTTCGACGGCCAGATCCTCTCGGGCGATCTCCGCTCACGTGTCGGCGAAACCATGGCCCTCGGCACACCCATGTTCGAGATCGCCGGGCTCGACGAATGGACCATCGATGTCGAGATGCCCCAGCGCGCGCCGCAGACCTCAGAGCAGGCCGCGTCGGCACGTTCGCAAACGCCCGGCCCGAAGAGTCTCCTCGCTCCAGGCTCACCCGCGTCCAGCCCGTGGCAAAACCGGTTGCTGGCAAGACCGTGTACATCACCGAGGCCGAACTCAGTGACGTGCACGACTGGATGAAACCGGGCATGGAAGGCATGGCGCGAGTCAGCTTCGGCAAACGACCCGTCTGGTGGGTCGCCTCGCACCGCATCACCGACTACTTCGGGACAAAGTTCTGGCTATGACCACAACCGCGCCCCACAGATGCGATCGCTCCGAGGCTGCGGCCGGCCCAAATCGGCCTGCGCAGGACCTCGACGTCCACCGCCACGTCTTCCGCGGCGAAGTGTCGTACGTCATCCGCGACCCCATCACGCTCGCAGTCCACAAGCTCAGCGAAGCCGACTACCAGGCTCTGTGCCGCGTCTCCGAGGAACGCTCGCTCGGCGACGTCTTCGATGAGTTCGTCGCCAACGGCACACTCGATCAGGACGACGAGGAAAGCTTCTTCCAGTTTATTCTCAGCCTCCACGGCACGGGCTTCCTCAACCTGCCCGTCCCGAACAACGAAGCCCTCTACCGCAGACGCCAGCAGAAAATCAAAGCCCGGCGTGCTCAGAAGGTCACCGGTTTCCCTGTTCATGCAGGTACCGCTGATCAATCCCGACAGCTTCCTCGACCGCACCAAGCACCTCGTCTCACGGGTCTTTACTAAGTGGACGCTCATGGTCTGGTCGCTCGTGGTCGGGAGCGCCGCTCCTGCTCCTCAAGAACTGGGGCACCTTCTTCACCCCATCGGCGACATCTTCACGCCCGAGCGACTGCTCGGCATGTGGATCGCACTCGTCTCACTCAGGTTATCCACGAATTCGGGCACGCCTACGCCTGCAAGGTCACGGGCGGCGAAGTGCCGAGATCGGTGCCTACTTCATCGCCGGAACGCCCTGCGCGTACTGCGACTGCTCGTCACGGGGTTTCAACAAGCGCTCGAACGGCTCATCGTCGTCTGGCCGGTGTCTACGTCGAGGCTCTTCATCGCGGCCTGGCCGTCTTCGTCTGGGCGATCGCCTCCGCCTCGGTCCAGGCTCATCGCATTCGACATCGTCGTCGTCGCGGGCGTTGCGACCATCCTCGCAAACCTCAACCCGCTGATGCGGCTCGACGGCTACTACATCCTCAGCGATATCCTCGAGATCTCAACCTCCGCTCGACCGCTCAAAGACTCGCGATCTCCCTCATCAAGAGGATCTTTATCGGCCTCCCCATGCCCTCAACGCGATTCAGTCCGGGCATGACCGCGGGCCTCATCGTCTTCGGTGTGCTCTCTGCGCTCTACAAAATCACCATCGTCATGGGTATCTCCGCATCACGGCCACCAAGTTCCTCTACCTTGGCATCGGACTCGCGGTCTTCTACGGCGGCATGGAGTTCTACCGCGTCGGCAAGAACGTCGGCAACTACCTCATCCACTCCGAAGAGGCCAGATGCACCGCGTCCGCCGGTGCGCTCGCCACGCTGCTCTTCGCAGCCGCCCCGCCTTCCTCGTCTTTGTCCCCGTGCCAAGGCCCGTCATGGCGCCGGCACCGTCGGCATGGAACAGGAAGCCTCCTACTACGCCACGGGCGACGGCTTCATCGAGTCAATCAACGCAGCCCGGCGATGTCCTGACCACCGGCGAACCGATCGCCATCCTCTCGAACCCGACTCTTGAACACAACCTCAAGGCAGCGAGTACGAGCAAACGCGCCACCATTCTCTCCGGCAGCCCTCGCCGAGGACCCATCGGCCGCCGCGATCCACCGCGAATCCGCCGAGGCCGCGCAAGCCAGACTGCAACGCGAACAGGAACGTCTAAGCGAACTCTCCATCAACACCGAAGCGCTGCACCGTGCTCGAGGTGCTCCCACGCCGCGACGAGGGCAAGTTCTCATGACCGGCGACCGCATCGCCCATGTCGGCTCGGGCCGATGGGTCATCCGAGGGCTCGTCCGCGAAGCTGCGCTCTCACGCCCATCCATGTCGGCGACCAGATCGCGTTCCGGTCCACAAGCACTGGGGAGAGCATCCACGCACGCGTCACCAGACTCGAACCGCTGGGTAGCAGGGTCATCCGCCACGAAACCCTCACCGCGGCTCGCCGGCGGCGAGATCCCCATCGCGCCGAGACCGGCGAAGCAAACGAACCCTACTTCGAACTCGAAGCGGTCATCGTGGGTGACGCGGATATCGCCTACGGCATCACGGGCAACATCCTCATCGGCTCCTACAGCGAACCCATCGCCATCTCGCTCTGGCGATCGGGCCTCCGTCTGCTCAGAAGCTCGAGCAGAACTAACGCCCCGTCTCATACACGTCAGCCGTTCGGACCAGCCGCCTATCCGCCATGTAGAAATGCACCGCGCAAACCGCAAGCGTGCGTGATCACACCCTTGGCGATCAGGCCCGGCATCGGCAACCGGCACGAGACGTGTTGCAAGCTGCTCGTGCTGATCGAACGACCGCTCCCCGTCGGCCGCACATCCGTCAGCAACCTGTAGTGGCACTTGTTCGTCAGGATCGCCGGGTTCGTGTACGTCCACCCGATCCGCTTCACCCGCCGTCAGAGACATACCCTGTCCTCGCGCAGCTCGCGACGGCAAGTCTCCATCGGGTCCTCGCCCGCCTCGACGATCCCCGCCACCGGCTCCAGCGTCACGCACTCCGAGCCGAACCGGAACTGCTCGACCATCACCAAACATCGCTCGGCGTCACCGCGATCACGTTCACCCAGTCCGTGAGCGGGATCTGCACAAAGCTCCCCGACTTCGACGCGTCCTCTTCACAGGTCCAGTCCTTCTCATTCAGATCAAAGATCCGTGTCTCGGCAAGCAGCCGCTCGCCGGTCGAGGTCCGGGGTTTCACGCCGCTCAGGTAGTCGCTGCTCATGCCCGCATGCTACGGCAACTCCCACGCAGTCGGGTGCTGTTCAGCACCCCGGCTGACGCGTTCTGTCCGGTGTATGCTCAGGGCCATGGCAGAGGAATCCCGTACCAGCTGCTCGCCGCTCGCCCGGGCGAAAGACAACCCGCTCACGCGCAGCAAGGTGGGCCTCGCAGGCCTGATCTTCCTTGTTGTGGTTGCGGTCGTCTGTCTCGGCTCGCTCCCGTGGACACTCGCCAGCCGCGAGCGCCGCCGAAGGCGACGCCACCCCGGTACAACGCGGGTGACCCGGGCGGGGCAGGCTCCCGCCCATCTGGGCACCCATCGACGCCGAGCGAGCCCGCCGATTCAACGAGGGCATCCCACCCGAAACCGTCGAAGAGATCGCCGCCCGTCACAACGTCACCACATCCGATGCCATCGCCTCCACAGAGGGCCCCGTCGCCAAGGACCTCCGCAAGCACTGGAAGGGCACCACGCTCGGCACCGACAAACTCGGACGGAGCGTCCTCGTCCGCGTCCTGACCGGCGGCGGGATCAGCCTCGGTATCGGTATCGCCGCGGCGCTCATCAGTGTCACCATCGGCACGCTCTACGGCGTCATCGCCGGATACGCCGGGGCAAGATCGACTCCGTCATGATGCGCATCGTCGACATCATCTACGGCCTCCCCTACATCCTTCGTCGTCCTCCTCGCCGTCGCTGGCGACGCACTGGTTGAGAACTACGTCAGCAAGCAAGGCCCACGCCGGGCATACGTCGAACAGCGCGCGTCGGACCGCCACCGCCGAGGGCATCGACACAGCAGGCCGATCCGCCAGCGAGATCCTGATCGATCACCCCGAGATCAAAGCCAGCCTCGAAGAAGAAGCACGAGCCGCCATCCCCTCTGCCGAACTCTCCACCGGCACGCACATTCATCGACATCACCATTCTCCTCGTCGCGATCGGTGGCGTCAGTTGGCTCACCATGGCCCGCGTCATCCGAGGCCGTGCTCAGTCTCAAAGCACAGCCCTTCATGGAAGCAGCCCGAGCCATCGGTGTCCCGCTGCACAGGCAATTCCTCAAACACCTGCTCCCCAATCTCCTCGGCCCCATCATCGTCTACACCACCCTGACCGTCCCACAGGCCATTCTGCAAGAGAGCTTCCTGAGCTTCCTCGGCATCGGGGTCAAGCCGCCGCTGCCCAGTTGGGGCAACCTCGCCGCCGACGGCCTCGAAGCGATCAATAAGCATCGCTCCGAGTGGTGGATGCTCGCGTTCCCCTGCATCCTGCTCGGGCACTCTGCTCGCTCAACTTCGTCGGCGAAGGCCTCCGCGAAGCCTTCGACCCCAAGAGGGCCCGCAAATGAACGAGCCCCAACACCAAACTCACCACCAAACCGCTGCTCCGCATCGACGATCTTGCGGTCTCTTTCGACAACGGCTCCGGCCCGCGCATCAAGCCGTCGACGGCGCAAACCTCGCCGTTTACCCGAAACAAACCGTCGCGGTCGTGGGCGAATCGGGTTGCGGCAAGAGCGTCACCGCGATGAGCCTGCTCCATTTCATCCCAAGCCCACCCTCGCGTGGACCGGGGATCCATCGCGTTCCAATCTGAAACTGGCGAGATCGACCTGCTCAAGCTCAGCCCGGACCGCCTCCGCCATGTCCGCGGCGGCGAGATCGCCATGATCTTCCGGAGCCCATGACCAGCCTCAACCCGGTCTACTCGATCGGCGAGCAACTCCTCGAAGCCATCCGCCTGCACCGCGGGGCTTCGGGTGAGGCGGCCGGAAGATCGCCATCGATGCTCAACCGGTGGGTATCGACGACGCCGAGCACCGCCTCCGCGCTACCCGCACCAGTTCTCGGCGGCATGCGCCAACGCGCATGATCGCGATGGGCGTTGGCCTGCAGGCCAAGGCTCCTGCTCGCAGACGAGCCGACCACCGCCCTCGATGTCACGGTCCAGAAGCAGATCCTCGATCTGATCGTCTCGCTCAAGGACGCGCGACATGGCAGCCGTGCTCATCACGCACGACCCGGGCGTCGTCGCCGAGTACGCCGACGTCGTCTGCGTCATGTACGCCGGCCGCGTCGTCGAGTACGCCCCGACCGCCACGATCTTCGAGCCGCCCGCTCCATCCCTATACCCGGGGCCTGCTCGCCTGCATCCCCACGCTCGATCCGTCGCAATCCGCCGAGGAAGACACGGTCACCGTGTCCGAGGTGGTCAGCGACCCCAAACAGTGGGAGGGGTTCGCCGATCTTGCCGGCTTGCGGGGGCGTCAGATCTCCGCCCTCGGTGGCCCGGCACACCGCCCGGGCGATGTTGTCCCCTCGGGCACCGGTACGCCGACGTTCTCCTTAGCCGGGTCGAATCCGATCACTGGGTCGGGCTCTGGCGTACACCCTCCGTCGCCGAGGGGCGTGCCGGGATCGTCGAAACGCCCGTAAATCTGTCCTGTCGGCGCAGACCAGCGAGGTGTAACCCGCGTGCGTGATCCTGCTCGTCGATCGAGACTTCGCCCACCGAGCTCAGGCTCATCCGGAAGGTCGCCATCGGTCTGGTCGACGCCGGCTGGCACAATCGTCGCACTCCCCGAGGACACCACCACTCAGTTCGATGACGTTCCCGGCGTCCGTGGTCGGCTACCGCGACCGGGCGTCCCTTGGACACGAGGTCCGCGCCCGCGAGCTTGCAGATCGGCTGCAGACCTCAGCCGACACCCCGACCATCGTGCACGCCTTCGGATCACGTGGCTACGGCATCGCGGTCGATGTCGCCCAGCAGCTCGGTGCCGCCTCTCGTGCTCGAGGTCCACGCCAGAAACGCCGTGCCCAAAGCCGTCGCCGTGCTCAACGACGAAGCCGACGGCGGCATCGCGATCGCGCCTGCACAACGCTCGTCAACGCGCTCATCGCTGCCGGGTCCCGCGCAGATCCACCGCGAGACACAACACGGGTATTCTGCTCACGGGCTTTATCGGACCGTGCTCGGTCGACACGCATACCGATCCTCGCCCGACGAGGGCATCATGCTCTGGCCTCGATCACGACGGCGAGCACCGCAGCATTGTCCTCGACGCGATGGCCGGTGTCACGGTGGTCGCGTCGGAAGACCGCGATGTCCCGGTACTCTGCAACCCCGCGGTCGCGCAGCTCGTTTCCGGTGATCCGACCGAGTGGGCCGGGGCGGTCGAGTCACTGCTCGCGTCCGAGATGAACAGGCAGGAGCCGGCAGGCGAGTTCACGAGTACATCGCCCAGAACCATCGCCCGAGCAAGCACGTCGCGGGCCTGCTCGACGCGTACGAGTGGATGCTCGGCAAGGACGCTATCGTGCTCCCCGAAGACGCATGAGCGGACGTCTCCCTTCAACGCCGCCGATCTGCGCAAGAAGCAGGCGGAACAGGGCCAAACCGACCGAGGGTGTGCTCGGTCTCGGCCCTTGCCTCGATCCTCGACGGCGATCCGCGCCGGCACGCCCGCATCCAGTGCGTGCTGGGCGAGGTCAGCGGATTCCGCGACCGCACCCACTGGTACTTTGATCTGAAGGACGCCAGCGCGGTCGTCCAGTGCGTGGTCTTTGCCGGCAACGCAAGCTGGGCTTTGTCCCCGAAGACGGGCAGGAGGTCGTCGCGTCCGGGCGTGTCGACTATTACGCCAAGTCGGGCAAGGTCTCGCTCATCGCAACCCGGCTCGAGCCCGTCGGGGCGCGCTGGACCTGCCTACCAGAAGCTCGTCGAGGGAACCGGGCCCTCGGTTGGTTCGACGATCAGCGCAAACGCCCATTGCCGATCTTCCCCAAACGCATTGCTGTCGTGACAAGCCGATCGTCGGCAGCCCTGCAGGACTTCCTCGACACGGCTCGCCGGCGGTGCACAGCCGTCGAGATCATAACGGTCGATACGCGTGTTCAGGGCGATGGGGCGGCAGCCGAGATCACGAGGGCGATCTCGCTCTCGCGCGGCACGCGGAACTCGGGGTCGATGCGATCATCCTGACGCGGGGCGGGGTTCCAAGGAAGACCTCTGGTGTTTCAACGACCGCGGGCTTGCCGAGGCGATCGTCAGCGATCCCGGTCGTCGCGGCGATCGGGCACGAGACGGATACGACCATCGCCGAACCTGGTCGCCGATGTCCGGGCGACACCGACGCAAGCCGCGATGAGGCTGATCCCCGACGCGTCGGCTCGCCGAGCAGGTTGATCGGCAGGGCTGCGTCTGCTCACGGCACTTTCGCGTGCTGCGTCACATCGCGCACGGCTGCGGTCGATCGAGTCGAGGCCCATCTTCCGCAGGCCGGGCGAACTGGTCGCGATCCACCGCGCCCCGCTCGATGCCTGCGCCCAGCGGATTGAGCATGTGGCAAGATCCAGATTCCACCAGCAGGTGGTTCGGCTCGAGCGACTCTCCGCGGCTTGACCGGATAAGGCCCGACCGCCCGGCGAGCCGACTCGACCGGAAGCGGGCCGCCCGACTGGCGACGATGACCGAGCTGCTTCAGCGCGTCACGCGGTCGCGTCGAGCGGTCGGGGCTGGCTTACGTCGGTTGAGCGGGAGTTGTCGGCTGTGAGCCCGCTCTCGGTGCTGGCTCGTGGGTACTCGGTGACGTTCGATGCCGCGGGAATGCCGTGCGAAAGGCCGCGGATCTGGCCCCGGGCGACACGATCCAGACCCGCCTACCCGATGGGTCGGTGCGTTCGGTGGTGGAAGGCGCCCACCAAACCCCGCCCAAAGCCCGGTCCGAAGGTGGCAAAGGCCCGCTGCCAAGCCTGAGCGGGCGGATGAAGATGGGGATCAGATGGATCTCTTCGATGCCCGGCGGTAGGGTCAGCCGATGTTCTGTGTGACCCGCCGGAGCGACCATGGCAGCCAAGAAGCAATCCAAGCCTGACCCTCGGACGATCTCTCGAGCCTGAGTTTCGAGGATGCGATGAATCACCGAGACGCTCATTGAGCGGATCGAGTCGGGCGAGGTGGGGCTTGAGGAGTCGATCGCTGAGTACGAGCGGGGGTCAAGCTGATCCAGCGGTGCAAGGGCGTTCTGTCGGCTTCGGAGCAGCGCGTCGAGGAGCCTGAGCAAGCGCCCGCGAGCAGGACGAGGCCGACGCCTGATGAGTCAGTTTCGGATGCACGCGATGTTCTGCTTTGGCGACGTGGTTCCCGGTCGTCTGGATCTTCATGGTCGGGGCGTGCGTGGGCTCGCTGATCAACGTGCTGGTTACCGGCTGCCCAAGGGCCTGCCGGTGATCGTGCCGAGTTCTCGTTGCCCCGCGATACGAAGCTGACGTTCAAGGAGAACATCCCGATCCTCGGGTGGCTCATCCTGCGTGGAAGTGCAAGTTCTGCAAGCAGCCGATCTCCCCGAATACCCGATCGTGGAGACGTTCGTCGCGTTGCTGTTCACGGCGTTCTACATCCTGTGGTACGTGGCGATCCCGAACCAGACCCGCTCGGGGTTGAGTGGGGTACATCAAGCCCGAGTGGGCACGCAACGGCGTGGCCCAGACTCGCCCGCCTTTACGGTGCTGATCATCCTGCTCGGTTCGCTGGTCGCGATGACGATCGTGGACCAATCCGTACACGATCCCGCCCGGTGGGTGTGGCCCTGATCTTTCACCCGATCAATGCGTTCACGCGCGGGGGCGATCTCCGGTACACCGCGGGCACGCTGGGCGACTGGATCATCGCGATCCCGACCCCGGCGACTGGTGGTGGTGGGGCGGCCTCGCGCGGCGATTGGGCTGATCGTTGCGAACGTGATGATGTCGATGGGTCTCATCGGCCGGAGCTTTGCCGACTATGAGGAGTGGGAACAGAAGCGCTGGCCGAGCTTGAGGCCAAGAAGGGCGAATCGGGCGAGAGCGAGCCTTCGCCCGGAGCCAACACGCCGGGCATGTGGGCAGTACCCGCACGCACGGCGGGAGATGGTGCGGGAGCTTGCGTTCCCGGCGCCGGTCGCGGCGATCGGTGGGGCGGGCACTGATCGCTCAGCACCTAGGCGGCGCAGCCGACATCCCGCTCTGGCTTCGGATCCTGACGGGCGTCTTGATGGGATACCTCATCGGCGGGGCTGTCATTTGGGGCGTGCGGATCTTCGGTCACTCGCGTTCGGCAAGGGAGGCGATGGGCTTGGGCGATGTACATGTCCCGGCCGCGGTCGGGGCGTGCCCGGGCTGGCCTGACGCGGTTCTGACGTTCTTCGCGGCGGTCCCGGTCGGTTTGCTGATGGCGATTGTGGGGGCGTGTTCCGGCTTAAGGTGGCGGATGATGGCCTTCGGGCCGCGCTTGCGATGGGGGCGGTGGTCGTGCTGTTGGGCAAGCCCCGATCGAGGTCTGGGTCGGGGCTCTGATGGGCCGGACCGGGCGTTCAATTTGCCGTAGCCGTGCGGGATTGCCCGATAGTGGGTACGCTAGTACATCGAAATTCCAACCTCGCGGAGTGCGGGGGCTAGCCGCTGAGAAGGAGCTCAACTATGCGGAATCGTCGTCTGATCACGTCGTTGCTCGGGAGTGCTGTGTGCCTGACCGGGCTGGTTGGTTGCAACACGGTGCCTCGCGAGGACTACGACGCCGCGGTCGCCGAGTCGGCGCAGCGCTCTGAGCTTGCCTCGCCGCGGGAGCGTCTGGCCTCGGCGAGCAGCCGGAACTCCCTCGAGCAGGACCTGCTGCCGCAGAGCGAAGTCGAGAGGCAGCTGCCAACGGCACAACCGGTTTCGAGGGCATCGAGGGGACGACGCTCTCCTCGCGCGCAGACGTGGTCGTCGGTGTCGCGGGTGATGTGCTGTTCGATTCAGGCAAGGTCGATCTCAAGAACAGCGCCCGCCAGACGCTCGATCAGATCGCCAGCGTGCTGAACACGCAGTACGCCGGTCGGAGTATCCGGGTGGAGGGGTACACCGACACCGATCCGATCCGCAAGAGCCGTGGAAGACCAACGAGCGTCTGCTGCCGAGCGAGCGATGTCTGTCGAGGCGTACCTCGTCTCGAAAGGCATTGACAATGGCCGGATCTACTCGGCCGCCTTTGGCCCGGCGCACCTGCGGGCAGCAAGCGCAGAGCCGACGCGTCGAGATCGTGGTTCTGCAGTAGGCCTTCTGCACGAAGCTGATCTGCAACTCTGATTGAGCGCCGCCGGTGTTGAGCCGGCGGCGTTGCTTTTGAAGTGTGTTGAATCCGGCATGCACGGTCCGCGAATGCAGTGCAAAGCCGACGGGCAGGTGTTGCCTCGGAATCACGATCCAGAAGTTGAGCGGTCCGATCCGGACCGAGTTTCTCATGAAACGCGCCATCGCTGCGTTCGCAGTTCTCGGTGTTGCCGGTCTTGCCGCCGGTCAGTGTGAGTCGAAGCAGTCCGCCAGCGACTGCACAACGGCGAGGCCTACGAAGGGCGGCGGTGCTGGCTTCGTACGCACAGCCCGAGCAGAACCTCGGTCGAGACTGCGGTGAACGCGGGCTCGTTTCAGACGCTTGTTGCCGCGGTGAAGGCCGCGGACCTGGTCGATGCGCTCTCGGGCGACAAGCCGATGACGGTGTTCGCCGACGGACGAGGCGTTTGGTGAAGCTTCCCGACGGCACCGTCGAGATGCTGCTCAAGCCCGAGAACAAGGAACTGCTCCAGAGCATCCTGCTGTACCACGTCGTGCCCGGTGATGTGCGAGCCGAGCAGGTCGTTGAATGAGCAACGCGGCGACCGCCAACGGCCGCGTGGATATCACCGTCTCGGCGGAAGGTCCGCGTCGATGATGCGAACGTTGTCAAGACGGACATCGTGACGAGCAACGGCACGATCCATGTGATCGACCGCGTCATTATGCCCAGCACGAAGGACGTGGTGGACACGGCTCTTGAGAACGGTTCGTTCGGGACGCTTGTCGCTGCGGTGAAGGCCGCGGGTCTGGTCGAGCGCTCAAGGCCGAGGGCCGATCACGGTGTTCGCACCGACGGACGAGGCGTTCGCGAAGCTGCCGAAGGGCACGATCGAGATGCTGTCGCCGGAGAACAAGGACAAGCTGACCGAAATCCTGACCTACCACGTCGTGAAGGGGCGTGTCTACTCGGATCAGGCGGTCGAGGCTGGCTCGGCCAAGACGCTGCAGGGCGGCAAGGTTGAGATCGTGGTCGAGGACGGCAAGGCCATGGTCAACAACGCCGAGATCATCACCACGGACATCGACACCTCGAACGGTGTGATCCACGTGATCGACACGGTGATCATGCCCGGCGAGTAAGTGCGGGTACTCCACAACGGTCTGCGGGTGCGAGAGTGCCCGCAGGCCTTTCTTCTTCCGTCTGCATCTGAGGGAAGCTGTGACGAGAAGTAGTGCACCATGCCGGTCCGATCGAACAGACACGCCACCGGGTGTCGGTGTACGATAAGGTGGATCGGTCAGTGAAATCACCTCACTGCGGAGGCAGCGCACCGGATGTCCGTTGGATCTGAATCATCTCGTCAGAGCCGGTCCTCCCCGTGTCGCAGCGGGTGAGGCGGGCGCGTCGAGAATTCATGGATCGCTACAGCGGCTCGGTGGACGCTGACACGCCGGATGTGCGCCGATCGTCACGCGGCCGAGGACGTGGTGCAGGATATTTTCGTCGATATCTGGCGACATGCGTCGAGGTTTGACCCTCGCTCGGGTCTGAGGCGACGTTCGTGGCGACGATTACCAGACGCCGCCTGATCGATGCCCTCCGGAAAGAAACATCGCCTCGCGGGACCGCCCATCGACGAATCCGGGGGTGGTCGCGGTCGAACAGACGAATGTCGCCGGTCGGCTCATGAGGAGGCTGAGATCGCCGGCAGGTGCTTTCGGATCTCAGTGAGGATCAGCAGCGGGTGCTTCAGTTGTCGATTTTCCACGGACAGAGTCATGAGCGGATCGCGGAGGCGACGGGGCTTCCCTCGGCACGGTCAAGACGCACGCGTCGGGGCCTGATCCGCGTGCGAGAGGCACTCGCCAAGACGAGCCGCAAGCAGGGCTGACGGGGTGTCGTCATGAGCGATCACCACACCCGTGATGCTGCGGACAAGATACTCGATCTGCTCGCCGAGCAATCGGGGGCGGCGTCCGATGCCCAGCAGGCCGAGCTTGATGCGTTGCTGCGAGAGCCCGGATCACCGTGCGGGTGAGTTCGACGATTCTGCTGCTGCATTGGCGGAAGCCTTCGGCGGGGCTGAGTTCGAGCCCATGCCGAGCCAGTCCGTGAACGCTGCATCGGTTCGGGCGCGGGCTGTCATGAGCGAAGAGCCGGCCGGGCCCGCCCGGCTTCGGTGCCGCTCCGGTTCACGCCCGTCAGGAGCCCGCCCGGGCGGGATTCCCGATGGGTGGCTCGCGGCCGCCGCGTGCCCGGTGCTGGCAGTCTTCGGCTGGCTCCCCAAGCCCTCGGCGACGGCTCCAACCAACCCCCGGATCAATACGACGGGTAACGCCCAGACCCTGCTCGAGGAAAGGCAGGCGTTCCTCGAATCCACGCCGACGCAATCGTCTGGGACTTCGTGAACTGGAGCGACGAGTACGCGGGCGTCACGGGCGATGTCGTCTGGGACCCGGCGACCAACGAGGGCTACATGCGTTTCAGCGGGCTCCCCGCTAATGATCCGAACCGGGAGCGGTACCGGGATCGTGGACTCGGCCCGGCACGCCGCTTGAGGTGCCCCCGATCGACGGCGGGCTCTTCGACATCGGCTCCGACTCGGGTGAGTGGGTGATCCGCTTCCGGGCACGCCTGCCGGTTGAGGATGTACGGCTTTGGCATCACCGTCGAGGACCCTGAGGGCGTCGTGATCAGCAAACAGGAACGCAAGGCCGCCATCGCCCTCAAGCCCGAGGTCTGACCGACCAGATGACGACTCCGGGACGGGTCTATACTGCCCTCGGGCCTCGGCCCGGTCCATGGACGATTGGCGCAGTTGGCTGCGCCTCGTTGACATCGAGGAGGTCACTGGTTCAAGTCCAGTATCGTCCACTTGGCCAATGAAAGGGCCGCCCTGCAGGGCGGCCCCTGGTCGTTTTCAGGTGAGAGGTGATTACTCGGAATCGTCCTCTGACTCGGCTTCCCAGAGGTTGTTGTCGCGGTCGGTATCGGGGTAGAGGCCGTCGGGGTCGATGGAGACGCGGGTGATGGCGCGGTCGCCGGTCTGGATGGGGACACGCCAGATGTTGGTGCGCCCCAGATCTGGACGGGCAGGGTCATGCGCTGGGTCTCGCCGTCGCTGAAGGTGACGTCCATGATGACGGGCATGACCATGTCGCTGACGTTCTCGAGCGTGATGCCTGCGGCCTTCGCCGAGATCGTCGACCGAGGTCACGGCCCGGTCGATGGTCGCGGCCGAGAGAGCCAGCCCCGCCAGAACTGTGCAAGGTCGACACCGGCGGCGTCTTCCATCGTGCGGAAGAAGTCGGCCGGCTGCGGGTGCTTGTAGGCCCAGCGGTGGGTGTAGGTCTTCCGTGCGAAGTCGAAGCGTTCAGGCCCGAGCACGACCTCGCGCAGCAGGTGGAGCGCCCGTGCGGGCTTGGAGTAGTTGAGTGTCCCGACCAGCGGGGCCAGTGGCGGTCGGCGGGTGTTGGATGCCTGCGGCCGATTCGAGTTCATGACGCCGACCAGTGCCCGCGCCGCCCTGTCGCTGGACGACCTCGCCGTAGAAGGCGTTGTTGGAGTACATGTTGATGAACGAGTTGAAGCCTTCGTCCATCCACATGTACCTGCGTTCGTCGGTGCTGACGAGCATGGGGGTACCAGTTGTGCCCGACCTCGTGGTCGGTGACCCCGAAGAGACCGCGGTCATCGAGTTTGGGCGCCGCAGAAGATCATCATGGGGTATTCCATGCCGCCCCGGGCCGTTGACGTTGGTCATCTCGTCGTAGGGTAGGGTAGATCCAGTCCGAGTAGAACTCGATGGAGTGCTTGATGTACTGCGTCGAGCCGCCCGGCTTGTTGGGGAACTCGCGGTTCCAGTACCGCCTCGGCTTCCTTGGGGTAGAGCGATTTGCAGAAGACGTCGCGCTGGGAGCCGTCGAGATCGGTGATGGTGGCCTTGCCGTCCATGATGAATGCGTCGCTCGTGGCGAATGCGACGGTGCGGACGTTCTCGGCTTTGAATGTCCAGTGAGCCAGCCCTCGCCGGCGGGTCGGCTCTCGGGGTGCCGACCTCATCGGGCGATGATCAGGAGCGTGTCGTCGGAGGCCTTGGCGGCTTCGATGCGCGAGTTGCTCGGCTGTGAAGACCTCTTCGGGTTCTGGAGCGTGCCGGTGGCGTCGACGATGAACTCGCGCGGACGGTGATGTTGACCTCGTAGTCGCCGAAGTCGTGTAGAACCCGCCGTTGCCGATGTAGGGCAGCGTGTTCCAGCCGTTGACGTCGTCGTACTTGGTGACGTGGGGAACCATTGTGCGTACTCGAAGATGGTGCCCTGCTCGACGGTCTCGGCACCCATGCCGCAGGTGCGGGGCATGTTGAAGCCGAAGGCCATCTCGAACTCGAACGTCTCGCCCGGCTCAAGCGGTTCGGGAGGTTGATCCTGCCGAGCGTGTCGTACTCGTGGAACTGGAGGTCGTTGCCCTCGGCGGATGTAGGGATGTCGTACCCGCCGCTGAACGCCCGAGATCCGTAGACATGACGCTGCCGGGGTTCGGTTCTGTGTGCCGAGCGAGTCGGGCTTGAAGAGGTTCTGTTCGAGTACGGATCCAGATGTAATCGAGCGGGTAGGGAGAGTTGTGGTAGGTCACGGTCATCGTGGCATCGAGGCGCCTGCGGCGGGTCGACCTCGGCGTTGATGACATAGGTGCGCTGCTGCCACCAGTCGGGCCGGCGCGCCGGAGCCGAGACGCATCTGGTCGGGCGTGGGCAGGTCGAGAGGGCGAAGATATCACCGATGCTCTCACCGGTCGATCTGCGGGCCTCTTCGTCGATCGCGCCGAACTCCGGGCCGCGGTTTCGACGATTGGCCCTCCTGCGGCCTCGGCTGCGCGCTGGCGGGCTTCGCGGAGTTCCTCTTGGTCGGCGCGTCGCCCTCGGGTGTGCGGCTGCGGGTGTCGAGGCGGGCGTTTCGACTGCTCTGTGAGTGCGGATTGCTCGGCTTGCGGTGCTGGGGCCGGTGAGGCGGCGACGGCCTTGTCGTCGGCTGCGCAGCCCAGACGCCGGCCAGCCCGGCGGAAGCGGTCAGGGCGATGAGAAAGTGTGTCTGCATGAGGTCACCCGATGAAACGGGAGAACAAGGCGGCCTGCGTGCAGGCCGAGTGTGTGGAGTCTACCGAAGAATCGCGGGGCGGGTCGGCGGGCAATGCCTGTGGCACGGCCATGTGTGATCGGGGATGATGGACGAGCCATGCCGACCATTCACCTGAAAACGATGATCGGCGCCGCCCGAAAGGGTGTTCGATCTTGCGCATCGAGGCATACGCAATCCACATCGCGCACAGGCGAGCGGGCTGTGGCGGCGCACCTCGGGCCTGATCGGGCCGGGAAGAAGGTCACGTGGAAGCAAAGCACTTTGGGGTGCGTCAAAGGCTGACCGTTCGGGTGACGGACTTGATCGACCAAGACTCTTTGCCGATGAGATGACACAGGGCGCTTTCAAGAAGCCGGCATACGCACCGGTTCAGTGAGCTTGACGGCCAGACTCTGATGGAAGATGAGCTGCACATCGAGGCCCTGCCGGGCCGCTCGGGTGGCTCGCAGAGCATCTCTTCTGACACGCTACATGAGACGGTTTCTGGAGGAGCGGAACCGTCACCAAATCGATCGCGGAGAGTGGTGCTTGGCAGGAATTTCTGCCGGGGACTGAGCGATCATTCGCCCGCGTAGGTGCAGCCGGAATTGGCGCCCTCGCGGAGGGTGATCCGCGTCATGCCCGGGAGATGTGGCTTGAGGCGGTTCCAGATCCAGATGGTGATGTGCTCGCAGGTGGGCGAGCCGATGTCGGCGATGTCGTTGATGTTCTTGTGATCCGGTGATCGGCTGCTTGGACCAGACCAGCTTGAGGTCGGCAAAGTCGAGAATCCAGCCGATCTTCGGGTCGAGCCCGCCGGTGAGATAGACGGTCAGCTTGTACGTGTGCCCGTGCAGGTTCTTGCACCAGCCCGTCGGGCAGAGAGCCTGATGGCGTGGGCGGCGTCGAAGGTGAAGTCGCGGAAAATCTCCATGGGGAAGGGTAGGGTGGAGACGACATGAGGCATCGGGCGAGAGGCTTGAAGGACTGGGCCTCTGTTCACGAAAGCCCCGCGTGCGGGGCTTTGGTGGGGGCTGGTTTGTTTCGATCAACGGCCCCGGAGGGTGACCTCGAGGGTGATCTCTTCGCCGTCACGCTTGACGCCGACGTTGACCACGTCGCCCGGCTCGTGCTCGGCGAGCTTGCCCATCCAGTCGCGGATGTCGGCAATTTTCTGGCCGTCCCAGCGGACGAGACGTCGCCCGGCTGGACGCCTCCGAGACCGGCCGAGCCGCCCCGGTGACATCACCGATCGCAACGCCGGTTCGTCGGAGTTGTAGTCGGGCATGATGCCGAAGCGGACCTGATGTCACGACGCTCGGGCCGCGGCGTTGGGCGGTGGGCGACGAACTCTAAAGCGCTCGGGTGTGGTGCTGAGCTTCATGATGATGTCGTGGTACATGTGCGCGACGTGGACGGTGTCCTCGTTGTTGAGCTTCCAGTAGACGTCGCCCGGGTGTGGTAGTCGGCGTGGAAGTCCGCGATGATCGAGAAGAGCACCGGGACGCCCTTGTGTAGAACGAGGTGTGGTCCGAAGCGCCGCTCATGTTCTGGGGCTTGACGATCTCGAGTTTGGTCGAATCGAGGATCGGCTCGAGGAGTTCGGCCATGCCCTCGCCGGTCTCGAGGCCCGAGACGATCAGGCGGTCGTTGAGGACGCGGCCGATCGCGTCGAAGTTGATCATGACGGCGTGTTCCTCGATCGGGACGATCGGGTTATTGGCGTAAAGCGCGACCTGTTGAGGCCCGACTCTCGGCGTCGAAGCACATGAAGAGGACCGACCGGGCTTCGTCGCCGTCGGAGAGGTTGGCGTACGAGCGGTTGACCAGATCGGCCAGCAGCAGGACGGCCGAGCCCGAGGCGTTGTCGTCGCGCCGGGGTGGAGCCTGGCCCGATCCCGAGCGTGAGCCGAAGTAGCCCATCCCGATGTGGTCGAGGTGGGCGCCCACAACGATCCACTCGTCGGCGAGTGCCTTTGCCGCGGATGATACCGCCGATGTTCTCGGCGTTGAGGACTCTGCGTTCGAGTTCGGCCTTGACGGTCATCTCGCCAAGCTCGACGAGCTTGCCGCCCTCGTTAGAGAGGCTCCAGAGGTCCTTGGCGTCGTGCCCTTCGGCGGCGTCGAGAAGCATCTGGCCGGCCTCGGCGGAGACCATGACGACGGGCTTGTCGCCACTGCTGCGCTGCGGAAACCGTCGAGGCGGTTGATGCGGTCATCGTTGGCGAAGGAGGTGTTGATGACGATGCACGCCTCGGCCCTGCGTTCGAACGCGGCCCTTAGCTTGCCGTCGAAGCTGGCGTTGTCGCTCCAGCCGCCTCGCTCCACTGGCTGCTGCCCTCGTCGTCCATGGGTTCGAATCGGTACATGACGGCGATTTTGCCGGTCAGGTCCGTGCCCTCGGGAAGGAGAGGTGAAGCCGTTCGGGCCTTCGCCGATCGAGTAGCCGACAAAGACAGCATCGGCCGTGACATCGCCCGAGCCGCCTGTGCCCGTGACGGTGTAGTCGCGATCGCTCGAAGTTGAACGTCTCGCCTCCGACCTGGCCTTGAGGGCCGAGCTCTTGACCTCGAGCGTGCCGCCGAGGGGAAGGCCCGGCGGTAGGAGGAGAAGGGGACCTCACGAACGGAGCCGTTGGCGAGTGTTTCCTTGGTGGTGAAGGCGGGCTCGAGGCCAGCGACCTGCATGAAGTGCTCGCTGTAATCGCGGGCGATTTCCATGCCCTTGATCCGGGACGCGTCCTTCCATGAAGTCGTTGGCGAGGTAGCTGACGTGGCGGTGTGACGCGGAGGTCGCGTTCGTAGTCCTTCACGCCGGTGTCCATGGCCTCCCGCCAGCGGTGCCCGCCAGAGCAAGGGTCAGCACGGGTGTCAGGGGCTCGGGTGATCATCTTCAAGACAGTTCTCCGGAATTGAAACCGGGCCCGGATCGCTGAACCGCCCCGGGCTCGGGCTGTATACCGGACCATCGCGGCGGATGCTAGCATGTCAGCCGGTATCCCGAATTCGACCGACGGAGCAGCCGTGACGATCCGAGTCCTTCTGAATGCCGTTCTGACGGCTCTGTGCCTGTTGACGACGCTGCCAAAGCCGATCCGCAGGACGGCCCGCACGCGGATCTGCGGATCTCGATCACCGACAAGGATGTCCGCTACGTCCTCGGGATGAACCTGAACTATGTCGATGCCGTCGCCCCGACCCAGAGGGAGTTCGGCGAGGTGGTCGACCGACCGAGGAAGAAGCCGTCCGCAAAGCCATCGAGCACTTCCTGCTCGACCAGAACCCGTGACCATCGACGGTGCCGGTGCGGGCGTGATCGAGCAGTACGAGATTATCCGGCTCGGCCGTGAGAACCTGAAGCTCTTCCGAAGACGGGCATGGGGCGCTACACGGTTCGATGTGGTTGTCGTATCCCTTCAAGTCACCGCCCGAACACGTCACGATGAGCGACTACTGGAGGACACGCTGTCGGCCGAGATGGAGGGCGTCGACGGCAAGCGGCCCAGCATGATCCTGCTGGCGCTCATCAAGGCCGAGGGGTGGTCGAGCAGGTCATCTTCAGCGAGAGCGATCCACGGTCGACTGGCACCCGTCGCACATGACGATCGACGACCGCGGCCAAGGTACCCGCACCGACGAGTTTGACGCGCGATGCTGCCCGCGTTCTCGGTGGGCATCCCGGTTCTCGGCGCGATCGGATCGGTCGTGCTGCTTCGTCGTCACGGCATCAAGGGCCTTGCGATCATGGGTGTGCCCGCGATCGCTCTGGCACTGCTCGCAAAGGACGTCGCTCGTGCCTGTTGGTGAGGCCGAGGTCAGTGATGAGCAAGCTTGATGTCTTTAGGCCGCTCCACGCGAACGTGTACCGCGTTTGATTACTCGGCCGAGAGCGATATCTACGACGCGCTCAAACGCAGCGTGTCGGGACCGATGCTCAGGAGCTCTACACGCAGATCCACCGCGGGCTGATCCGGGCGAGAGACGGCGGCTCGGTCGGTCGCGTCACACGCGTCGACCTCGATGAGGCGAAGATCGTGGGCTTCGATTCGGGCGAAACGCCCAGCTTCGAGGTGGAGGCGTACTGGCTCGTCGAGGGCACGGTGTATCACTGGGGCCACTGCACCCTGCGGAAACCGTGTACCACGCCGTACACGGTCGCGGTGGAGGAGGGCAGTGGCATCGTGGGCAGCGATGTATTGTCGTCCGTGAATCGTGATCCCTCGAGCGTTGGGCTGCCTCCGCCGGGGAAGCTGCTTGAGCGCGGTCATCGAGGCGGGTGTGCGGTTTCGGCACTCAGGCCGAGCCGACGGCACGCCCGCGTTCGGTTCAACATCGACGAGCTTTCAGTGAAGCCGGGCGAGGTCGCAGCGTGCATCGGGCCGAGCGGCTCGGGCAAGACGACGATGCTCGACGTGATCGCGGGGATCAACCGCCCCGAGACTGGGCGCGTGGTCGTTGCGGGTCACGACATGACCGGCATGGATCTGGCCGGGCGGCGCCGGGTCCGGCTGCGCGAAGTGGGGCTTGTCTTCCAGACGCCGCGCTGGTTGAGTATCTGACGGCGATGGAGAACATCCTGCTGCCGTACTTCGTCGAGCCCGGCTTGAATCGAGATCGCAAAGCGACCGATCGCGCCGGGCCCGGCGGATCGCCTCGAGATCGGGCACCTGCTCAAGCGGCGACCGAGGCGTCTTCGCAGGGCGAACGCCAACGCGTGGCGATCTGCCGGGCGATGGTGACCTCGCCCCGTGCTGCTCTGCGATGAACCGACGGGCAACCTTGATCCCGCGAAAGGATCGGACGATCGACTTGCTGCTCGAGGCGGCAAGGTCGAGCGAGCGGCGGTGCTGATGGCCACGCACGACCACTCGCTCCTGCCCGGTTTGATACGGTCATCGACATGTCCTCACTCCGCGGAGGGGCGTCATGACGGGGCGCTTCGACTCGGCTGGCTCCACGCGTTGCGTCACAAGTGGCAGACGCTGATCGTCTCGCTCTGCGTGGCGGCCACGGTCGGGTTGCCCGTCGCAGCGGAATGGCTGCTCACGCACTACGAGCGCGAGTTCTCGGTGCGGGCGCGTCGGTGCCGCTGGTTGCGGGCACGAAAGGCAGCCGATTCGACACGGCCTTCAGTTCTCTACTACCGCGTGATCCCAATCGAGCCTGCGACGATGGCTCTGGCGCACGAGATAGCCGAGGACAAGGCGGTTGTCGCGGTCCCGATGCACGCCCGGTTCACGGCCCGGGGCTACCCGGTCGTCGCGATCGGTGCGGATTACTTCGATATCCGGGGCTCCGGGCCGGTGAGGGCTGCCTCTGATGCTGGGCGACGCGGTTCTGGGGGTGCTGTTGCCGAGAAACTCGGATCGGAGCGGGCGATTCGATCTTCAGTGACCAGCGGGATCTGTACGACCTGTCGGTGCCGCCGCCTCTGAAGATGAAGGTGGTGGGGTGCTCGACGCAGACTCGGCGGATGCGGTGTTCACGGACATCGCGACGGCACTGGTGCTCGAGGGCATGACGCACGGGCATGTCGATGAGTCACAGGTGGACGACACGCGTCATGGCGCACGCCGGAACACGTGGCGATCAGCCCGTCGATGTCCGCGTACAACGAGATCACCGAGGAGAACATCGCCAGCTTCCACGCACGCGGACCCTGGTCTCTGCCCATCACGGGCGTGCTGATCTATCCCGAGGACGAGAAAGCCAAGACGCTCGTCAAGCGCGGATCAACAACGCGGGAAGTTTCAGGCGATCGAGCCGGGGAGTTGGTCGACGGTTCTTCGAGTTCGTGTTCCGGGTGAAGGTCGTGTTCGATTGGTTGATCGTGCTGATGGGAGTCGTGACCGTGCTGCTCGTGGCCGTGTCGATCCTGAGCACCCGGCTTCGACGGGCCGAGCTCGAGACGCTGGAGAAGATCGGGGCGTCCGCGTTTCGGCGTCGCTTGTCTCGATGCAGCTTGTCATCGCCATCTCGGTTGGCGTGCTGATCGGTCGCGGGGCCGGGCTGGCCTTCGCGCCCTGAGCGGCCTGATCTATACCATGTAGCCCCGAGGTAGACCCATGAAGCGTTTCCTGATGGCGTCGGTTCTCGGTTGCTCGGTGCTCTCTGTTGTTGGCTGCGGGTCAGAGGAATCATCTCAGGAAGCTTCGGCGGCGTCTCAGAGCACGAGAACGTCGTCCTCACGACGTTCTACCCGACGGCTTATTTCGCCCGCCGAATCTCGGGCGGGCTCGTCCCCGTCGATTGCCCGGTGCCCGAGGGCGAGGACCCGATCTTCTGGCAGCCGGGCCGCGAGGCGCTCGAACGCTACCGCAACGCGAAGCTGATCGTGATCAACGGGGCGCAGTTCGAGAAGTGGGCGATCCACGCGAGCCTGCCCTCAAGCCGGATCGTCAACTCGGCGGGCGCGTTCAAGTCGGAGTTCATCCGGTATGACACGGGCATCACCCACAGCCACGGAGCCGCGGGCGAGCACTCGCACGAGGGCATCGACGGTCACACCGCTCGACCCGATCCGCGCGATCACGCAGGCCGAGGCGATCGCCGAGGGCATGAGCGAGGCCCGCCCGAGCACGCCGACGCCTTTGCCACAAATCTGACGGAACTGGCTCGGGACCTCACCGAACTCGACAACGCGTTCAAGGCGATGACGCCCAAACTCGAAGGCGTGAAGCTGCTGGCCTCTCACCCGCGTACAACTACCTCGCCGACCGGTACGGCTGGTCGATCACCAACCTCGACCTTGACCCGGACGAGGGCGTGTCGGCCGAGGCGATGGAAGAGATCGCAGCCGCGATCGGGAACCACGAGGGCGGACGATCCTGCTCTGGGAATCTGAGCCGAGCGACTCGGGCTTCGTGGGCAGATTCACGAATGTGTACTTCTCACCCGCCGAGCTTCCCGGGACGGGCCCCGAGCCGTTGAGCCCGGATTACCTCGAGATCATGCAGGCCAACATCCAGCGGCTGGAATCGCTGCTCGATCAGTAATCAGCGTCGCCGACGGATCGCGAGCAGACCCCCAGCGACATGAGGGCCGCGGACGCGGGCGGGAACGAGTCTCGCGTCGAGTCCGTCGATCCCGAATCGTGTGGCTGTGCCTGCGGGTCGAGCCCGATGGGCGTGGCGCCGAAGTCGAACTGCACGTTCGTGCTCAGCGCGGTGAACGTGATGGTGAAGGGTGTCCACGGATTCAGCCCGTCGGCGTCGACGGGGTCGATGAGCGGGTGGTTGCGAAGGTGGCGATGTCGGCGCCGGTGATGTCTGCGGTGAGCGGCGCGTTGTTGCCCACCCACCCGGCGAAGGAATTGGTCACCACGGTGGCGAAGAAACTGGTTCGTACGTGTCACCGATTGTAAAGCCGTCCAGAGAGAGGCGGACGCTCTCGTTGGAGACTGCGCCGATCGAGCCCGGGTCGTAGTTGAGCATCCAGAGAGCCGCGTCGCCCGGTGAGCCGGACAGGCTCTGCGTCGGGATAAAGAAGACATCGTCGCCGAGGTCGGGCGTTGCCGTCAGCGACGTCCAGCCGGGCAGAAAGTTCCCCGCGAGCCCGGTGATGTTGGTCGTGCCAAAGTCCTTCCAGCCCGCAGAGGTGGGACCGTCGTCTGAGCGACGGCGGTCTGAGCGGATAGAAGTGCGAATGCGGTCAGTGCGGTGCGTGTCATCGGTTGGTTCCCCTGCTGAAAGTCAGTCCCCGTTCTCGGGGTTCAGGGAACATCCGCAATCTCGCCGAACTTACGACACGCCCGTGAAAGAACTACGAGTACAAAGCTGTATAGGTGAGATAGGCAAACCCGATACCAAGAGCCAAGAGGGCGGTGATGATGCTGCTTTGCCCGAAGAGGCTGAGCGATCTGAAAGTCCGCCAGAGTGATCCGATCACGCGTTCGCACCAGTCGAGCAGGCTTGCGAGCGGGCGGAACTCCTGAGCCAGCAGTGCCAATCCGGGATCGCGACAAAGCCGCCCGGCCCCGGAAGCCATCCGATCGCGAGCCCGAAGGCGACCAATGCGACGCCGATCCCGATGGAGATGGCCTGAGCAATCTGGCTGTCACGGGAGCATTGCCGGAGGTCGTAGAAGCGGCGGAACCTCCTGCCGTGCTCGGCTTCCTTGAGCCTGTTTCCAGTACTCGCCGAGTTTGTCTTTGAGTGAGCCGGACTGGGCGGTGGCAGGCGTCTTCCATGGGTAGAGCTTCGGTGCTCGGAATGAAGCCTGTCTCGTCTCTGGATGAATCGGGGCTCATTCTGTGGGTGTTGGCTGTGGGCGTTGGTGGGTGCTGGGGCTCGGGTGATTCTTTCTGCTTGCCGGCCTATACTTACGCACATCGCCGGTGGCCCCATATGACGCGATCCGAGCCCATGGGCCGGGTCGGTCCGGGAATCTGTCGGCAACGTCCGCCTTTGAATCCGCGGACGTTCAACCGGCCGGCCTTCTTGTTCCATCGGATTGGGCGAGACAAGCCCGTACGAAACGGTCACCGCACGGATGGTGTGCGCTGCCATTGGAGCATCTGTTTGCAGACCTTTGAATCTCTCGTCCTTCCTCAGCCCATCCTCAAAGCACTCAAAGACATCGGCTACGACACGCCGACCCCGATCCGCGCAAGCCATCCCGCCCGCGCTCGAGGGACACGACGTGCTCGGCAGCGCCCAGACGGGCACGGGCAAGTCCGCGGCCTTTGCGATCCCGACGCTCAGCCGACTGCTGGCGCACAAGCCCGACAAGCGAGGCCGAGGCCCGGTCAGGCCCCGCACTCATCCTCTCGCCCACGCGAGGCAGCCCAGATCCGAGGCGAGCTTTGCCAACTACGGCAGGCACACAGGGCTCCGTCAGACCTCGATCTTCGGCGGCGTCAGCCAGTTCCACCAGTCAAGCAGCTCAAACGCGGCGTTGAGATCATCGTCGCCACGCCCGGTCGACTGATGGACCTGATGCAACAGGGCTACGTCGACCTGTCCGCGATCGAGGTGTTCATCCTCGACGAGGCCGACCGCATGCTCGACATGGGCTTCATCGATCCGATCCGCAAGATCGCCTCGAAGGTGCCTAGCGAGCGTCAGACGCTGCTCTTCTCGGCGACCATGCCCAAGGAGATCATGCACGGCCAACTCGCTGCTCACCGATCCGGTGCATCGCGGTGGACCCGGTCGCCTCGGCAGCGCCCAAGATCGAGCAGGGCTCTACTTTGTCTCGCGCCAGCAGAAGTCCGCAGCCTGCAGCACCTGCTGGCCGAGCCGGGCGTCGAGCGTGCGATTGTCTTCTCGAAGACCAAGCACGGGGCCGACAAGCTCGCCAAGGTGCTCGGGCGGGGTGGCGTGCCGAGTTCGACGATTCACGGCAACAAGTCGCAGAACCAGCAAGCTCGCATCGAAGCCTTCCGCTCGGGCAGAGCCGTGTGCTCGTGGCGACCGATGTCGCGGCCCGCGGTCTGGATGTTGACGGCATCACGCACGTCTACAACTACGACCTGCCCATCGACGCGGAGGCGTACGTCCACCGCATCGGTCGGACCGGTCGAGCCGGAAAACGGGCCAGCCATCAGCCTCTGTGACAGAGCGAGCGGAACCTGCTCCGCGCGATCGAGCGTCTGACGGGAGACCGCATCGACGCGATCGAATTGCCGAGTGACCTGCCCAAGGTCGAGCAGGGGTCCAGCCCGAGCGTCACGCCGAGAGCGGCGGCGATCGAGCCGCCCAGCGCAAACCGAAGCACGGGCGAGCGGAACCAAAGCCGCGGCCCGCGTCCGGATGAAGGCCAGTCTTCGGCCGGTGCCAAGCGTCGCAAGTGTCCAACGGGCAAGCCCGCGCTCGCCCGGAAAGCGCTCGAGAGCAAGCCCCGGCGTAAGCCCGTCGCGGGTGCAGAGTGAGCGTCAGGAACAGTCTCCGAAAGCGGAGCGTCCAAGTCGCAACCGACCGAGCGGTCCGCGGAAGAGCGGCAGGCCAGGGCCGGCGCTGGCAAGCCCATGCGAAAGAACACACGCGGCAAGACGATGACCAAAGCGTCTGGCTGAGTCTTCCTAAACAGACTGAGCGACAGCCCCCGCCCTTCAAGAGCGGGGGCTGTTTCTCTGGAAGTTGTCTGATCAGTCCTTCGAAGCGAGCAGGCGCATCATGTCAACGCAGCGGTTGGCGTAGCCGGCCTCGTTGTCGTACCAATCACGACCTTGAAGAAGCGGTCGTTGAGCTCGATGCCGGCCTTGGCGTCGAAGATCGAGCTGTGCGGGTCGCCGATGAAGTCGCTCGAGACGACCTCTTCCTCGGTGTAGCCCAGCACACCTTCATCGAGCCGTTGGCGGCGTCCTTCATCGCGGCGTTGATCGCGTCCGGGCTCGTCGACTTGGCGGTGCGGAAGGTCAGGTCGACGCACGAACGTCGGCCGTCGGCACTCGGAAGGCCATGCCGGTGAGCTTGCCCTTGAGGTCCGGGATGCAGAGCGTGACGGCTTTGGCTGCCGGTGGAAGCGGGGATGATGTTCTGGTAGGCGTTGCGGCCGCCGCGCCAGTCCTTCTTGGAGGGGCCGTCCTGCGTGGGCTGGGTCGCCGTCGCAGCGTGGACGGTGGTCATGAGGCCTCTTCGAGGCCGAACTCGTCGTTGATGACCTTGGCGATCGGTGCGAGACAGTTGGTGGTGCCGCGTTGGAGATGATCTTGTCGCTTGCCGGGTCGTACTCCTCGTGGTTGACCTTGTAGGCGAGGGTCTTGACCTGATCGGGCGACTTGGTGGGGCGCTGATGACGACGCGTTTGCAGCCGTTGTTCTCGATGTGCTTGTGGGCAGCCTCGTAGGTCGTGAAGAGCCCGGTCGATTCGAGGACGTAGTCCACGCCCATGTCGCCCTGGGCAGGCGGGATCGCGGACGGCCATCGTCTTGGTCGTCTTGCCGTTGACGGTGAAGGAGTCCTCGGTGGCGGTCACCTCGGCGGGCTTGTGATCGACCGAAGCGGCCATGCATCGTGTCGTACTTCAAGAGGTACGCCAGTTGTCGGCGGGAACGAGATCGTTCACCGCGACCAGCCTCGATGTTCGGGTCGTTGGCGGCGAGCCTCGCGACGAGGCGACCGATGCGACCGAACCCGTTGATTCCGATGCGGATGGCCATGCTGCTTGCTCCTTGAACCCGGCTCACGCCGATGGTTCGTCAGAAAGTGTGTTTGCGACGCGGGGCCGATCCTTCGTGCGCCCCGCTGGTCAACGATAGAACCCACCCTCGGTGCGGGCGATTCCCGCCGGCTCGTATACAGGGGCTTCCGGTGCTCTTGGCCGGTGCCCAACCCTCCAGACACCCAAATCGGTAGACTGGCCAGCCAGTCACTTCACCCACAAGAAAGGAGCATGCCGAGCAACGTCGACGTCGTCAACACGATCTACAGCGCCTTCGCTTCGGGCGATATCCCGACCGTGCTGGGCCAGTTCCACGATGACATCGTCTGGAATGAGGCGGAGAACTTCCCCTACGCCGACGGGAACCCGTATGTCGGGCCAGAGGCGGTGCTGAACGGCGTCTTCGCCCGCTGCGGCGGGAGTGGACGGCTTTGCGGTCGAGATCGACGAGATCGTCGACGCGGGCGACACGGTCATCGCCTTCGGGTGGTACTTGGGGACGTACAAAGAGACTGGCAAGTCGCAACGCACGCAGCTTGCTCATGTCTGGCGTCTGAAGATGGCAAGGTCGCGCGGTTCCAGCAGCACGCCGACACGCTGCATGTGGCGAGGGTGATCGGGGCGGTGTGAATGCCCGGATAGGCGATTCGGTTCGGGCACCCTGCGGTGCCCTGAACTGAATGGCATTAGTGCCACGGGTTGTCTTGCAACCCGTGGCTTTGGTCGAAAAGTCTTTGAAACCCATCGGCACAGGTGATACCTACCGCACGGCTTGCCGAGGACGGACAAGCCGTGGCACCCGGATAAATTGTGACACAGAGATGGGTCGTGGCACCGGGGTTAGGCGGTCATGCCGTCGTGCTGCTCACGCACCCAACTGAGCAGCCCCTTCTCAACGCCCTTGAATTTCGGCTGGTGGTCGAGGCGTGCGACGAAGAGTGGGGCGTCCTTGGGCAGGTTGAACTTCACCTCGTGGTAGACCTCCGACTGATGCTCGGCGGATTCGATGAGCATCAATCCGTCGCGCACGACATGGGCATCGTCGAACAACTTGGTGAGGATCTCGGGATCACCGGTGGGGGCGTAAATCAGGTAAACATGCATGATCAGAGCCGCCATTGTTGCTGGCTGGCCCAGGCTTCGAGGACGAGGGTTTGACGATCTTCGTCCAACGCTCGTACCCTCGGCGTTCAGGTGCAGACCGTCGTCCAGAAGACGTCAGGGTCGGGCTTTCCGTTCTTGAGCAGCGGCGAGGCGAGGTCCATGTAGTACGCGTGATCGTGCTTGCCGCAGTACCGCGCGACGAGCACGTTGGCCCGCGTCATCGCCTCCCAGTTGTCCCACCGCGCGATGCTGGGCTTGATGGACATGTAGAGGATCTTCGTTTTGGGCAGGCTCGTGCACGGGGCGAACTGGATGAACCCCGCCGCAGCCGATTCCGAATCCGTGTTGTCCGTCCCAAGGTCGTTGTCGCCGCAGTAGTAAACGATCACCGAGGGCTCGTACGGGTAGACGATCCGGTCCACGACTGCGAGCACCTCGGGCGTCTTGAGCCGCCGAATCCCCGGTTCAGCACCGGAGCCGGCGCCATGTCCTCCGCGAGTGTTTCCACATCCGCACACTCGACGATCCGATGAACAGCACCTGTCCCGGCTCGGGCATCGCCCGGGCATCGGCTTGCTCAAAGGCCTCGATCTCGCCCTCGTGCCATTCACCCAGCGGGCGTGACCGTGGAAGATCCGGCGTATTCGGGCGCGGCAGCCAACGAGTGTGCAGCCGATCAGGAGAGCGGTAAAGAGTCGATTCAACATGAGCAGATTGTAATGCGCCGTCGGCAATCACGCCTCGTACCATGCCCGAACGGAGGACAAGGTCATGTCGAATTGGTTGATCCGTGTGCTGCTTGCGATCCTAATGCCCGCCTCACTCATCGGCTGCGCGAGCAACCGCGTGACGCAGGATGACCAACCCTCCAAAGCCCGCGTCCTGCTCGTCTTGACCAACACTGACACGCTCGGCGAGACCGACAAGCCCACGGGGTTCTTCCTCTCGGAAGCCGCACCCCCGGCCGTCTTCACACAGGCGGGCTACGCCGTCACGCTGACCAGCCCCAAGGGCGGCGACGCGCGATCGATCCGCGCAGCCTCAAACCATTGACGACCACGGCCAGCCTTCCTTTCCGCGTACGCCACTGAGAAAGACGGCCGCACACTCGTCGAGAACACGCGCTCGGCGAGATCGATCTCTCGAAGTACGATGCCGTCTTCTACGCGGGCGGTCACGGCACGATGTGGACTTCGAAGCCGAGCCGATTGTCGCACAGGTTGCTTCACGTCTCTACGAACAGGGCGGCGTCGTCGCGGTGGTCTGTCACGGCCCCGCGGCCTTGGTCAACGCACGCCGTGGCGGCTCCCGGCTGCTCGAGGGCAAACGCGTCACCGGCTTCACCAACGCCGAGGAAGACGCGGTCGAGCGACCGACGAGATGCCCTTCCTCCTCGAAACGCGGATGACCGAACGCGCGCCGCGTTCGTCGCGGGCGAGAACTTCAAAGCCAACGTCATCACCGACGGCAGGCTCGTCACAGGACAGAACCCCGCCTCGGCCAAGGGCACCGCCGAGCAGGTCGTCCGCAATCGAACGCACCCGGTGAACACACAGGCGTCTTACAGAAAGGCAGACCATGAGCAGCCACGTCTACAGGTGATCGAGATCGTCGGGTCGAGCGAGACAGGCAGCGACGCCGCCGCCAACCGCGATCGAACACGCGGCCAAAACGATCCGCGACATGCTGGGCCGTGGTCGAAGAAGTGCGCGCGCACATCGAAGACCAGAAGATCAAGCACTGGCAGGTGAAGCTGAAGGTCGGCTTCACACTGGAAGGGAGCGATCGTGTCTGATCGCGAAGTCCGTCCCCGGTCGAGAAGATCGCCCACACGATGGACACCGCCTACCGCGTCCCCGGCACGAAGTACCGCTTCGGCCTCGACCCCATCATCGGCTCGTGCCGATCCTCGGCGACACGGTCACACTCATCATCGGCCTCGGCATGCGCGCGAAGCCCGCCGCCTCGAACTGGGCGCCGGCGTGATGGCCCGCATGGTCTGGAACCTTGCTCTCGACTGGCTCGTGGGCCCGTGCCGGGCTTGGACATCATTCTGGATACGGCGGTCAAGGCGCACACGAAGAACGCGAAGTTGCTCAGGGAGCGGGCGGGCTCGCATCCGAGGTGAGAACGGACTTTGTCCCCATGCCGGGGTGCAATATGCCCATATCGTCGATCCCGGCCGCTCAGGCCGCCCTGCCGGGTTCAAGAACGGCCGATGGAAGCCTCGGAGGGTTCGATTCGTGGGCCAAATCGAACCCTCGAAGGTTCGAAGAGACCGAATTTGCTTTCGAATCGATCATTTTTCTACTGTTGTCTAGAGCAGGTATGAGAAGGCTGGTAGCAATGGATCGTGAGCACTACTTATAATTATGAATCAAGCCATCAAGCATTGTGTCGATCGTATAGGCTTGGAACGAGCCTGCGTGCTCCATTGCTTTGTGTAATGATTCCCGCCTTTCGCAACTAAGCTGTATAAGTGGTCAATAGCCGACTCGGAACGCACAACATAAGCAGGGTTAGGCCGGGTTGCGGAGAAGTGTTCGAGCCTTCTGAGGTGATTCAGTTGCACTCGGGTGGCACCATTGGTTCTGGGGTCTAGCAGTCTCCAATGGACAAGCATAATGGCAAGCCATTCTGCTGGTCTAAAGAACGGGCGTGTACGGGATAATCGCTTCTCCGGTTCGATGCAAAGCCGTGCCATCTTTGCCATGTATCGATAATTGACGCGCCCATCGTAATATCTACGACAATGAAACCGTAAACACCCCCCCACGCCCAATTTGTTCAAGAGACTCGAGCATGGTGCGAATTTGTCCTCGAAGTGTGGCATCGGTTTTGATCTTCTCCAGCAAGGCAGGGTTGACTGGTTTGGCTAGGCCTACGAGGCCCGCCTCCTCTGTTGACATCTTAGAGCCGTTGTGTCCGCCTGCGTAAGGGAGTTCAACGATGTCGTCGGCGCCATAGCGAGAGTAAATAATGCGAGTGGCTTCTGCCGTGAAGTGAGAATCAGATCCGTCATTCTCCTTGTGCTTAGTAAAGTCGAGGTTGGGCTGGCCAGTAAGCTTACGGAGTTCTTCTTCGTCGTTGGTACATTTTAATATGTGACCAAGCTGTTTCATGGCACCGTGTTCGTAATCTCGGAAGCTGGCGGCCTTGTCTCGTATGTGTTGCAAGCTCTGTTCGCGCATCTTGCGTTTGGTAATCTCAGTGCGCACTGTGTAGTGCCTGACAGTTTGTTGAATTGCAATGACGGCAGCGATCGACAGAAATGCTGCGGGCATGATGTTGGCATTCAGCACCTCATGAATCCGTGCGTCCCAATAGGGACGAGAATTGATCAGCAATTGTGGGGGCAGTAATGCAGTGCGTGCAATTGAGAATAGAATAAAGGCAGCAAGGGCGAGTCCGCTGCTTAACGGCGCTCGTCCGTGCTATGCGAGTCTCGTTTGGGAAGACTCTTCGTATCTCCTTGGGTCGTCGATAATCTGAGGCTGGCCCTGAGATAAAAGTTGTTTGAAACCCGCATGGTGATACCTGTCAAATGATCAACCTCGGCAGCGTGGCAAACAGAATCTGCCACTGTGTCGGGGAAGGGATAAAGCCGAAATCGAGTGATCCCGAAGAACTTGTACGATCTAGAATAACAGAAAATAGCTAGTGTGTGAGCGGGTCGGATTCAAAAGGCACTGCCCACGAAAGTAGACAGTGCCTCTCAAAATCACTGATTTTCAGCTCTCAGCGGGCTTTACAAATTTCGCCGTCTCTGCTCCACCCAGTGCCCTCGAACAGCGCCTTGAAGTTCCCCTTGCCGAAGCTCTGGCTGCCGCGGCGGCAGATGATCTCGAAGAAGAGCGTCGGGCGAACCTGCAGGCTGGTGGAACAGCTGCAGGTAGGAGATACCCCTCGTCGTCCGCGTCCACGAGGATGCCGAGTTCCTTGATGGTCGGTCTTCTCCCTGACGGCCTCGTGGCCGTCCCCGGTCAGCTTGTTTACCCGTCCCCAGACCTCGTAATAGCTGTCGGCAGGCTCAGGAAGTCCACGCCCCGGCCCGCGTGGGCTGCCACCGAGGTTTGTTCGTCGTCAGCGTGCGCCGCCGTGTGCTGCACGCCCGGCGTCATAAGTGCCACCCGAGGTACTCGAGGATCTGGCTCTTCTTGCCCTCGGCCGGCTCGTTGATCGGCATCTTGATGAGGTGGTTGCCCGAGGCCATCACCTTCGACATGATGCCGAGTACTCGGTCGAGATGTCGGCGTCGTCGAAGTGCTTGAACATCTTGAATTCCATGACGTTCTCGTACCACTCGACCCAGTAGTTCATCTTGCCCTCTTCGACGCCGCCCACGCAGTGATCGACGTACTTGAGGCCGCAGGGTTCTTGCGGTTGTACTTCGTTGACGGGCGAGTCGATGGACTTGAAGGTGGGCATGAAGGGCGCGCCCTTCTTGATACTGGGCAGGTCGTAGCTGCCGGTCCGGCTGACGAAGGTGTGGACGCGCCCGTAGGTCTTGATCGAGGCGACGGTCACCGTGCCGTTCTCGTCGCTGAGCGTGCGGCTCCCCGCGCTCGGCACCATTGGCGACCGCGGCCTTCCGTGCCTTCTCCGCGTCGAACACGGTCAGCGCGATGTTCCACGCCGTCGCCGTAGAGCTTGATCTCCTCGGCGGCGGGTGGTCCTTGGTGAGCGGGTGGTCAGCAGGGAGGCGGATGTTGCCCTGCGTGAGCAGGTAGTCCGCCCTGTCGCGCGAGCCGGTGGTCAGGTCGGCGACCCGCTGATCCGAAGCCGAAGGTGTGGTGTAGAAGTAGGCGGCTTGCTTGGCGTTGCCAACGTAGAACCGGACGTGATCGACATCGATGAGCCGCAAGAGGATCCGTCGCCAGCGAGGAGCCTGGGTTGAGTCGCGGCCGTGGTCACAGTGATACTCCAGATCTTGGGCGGTTCAGGGTTCCGTGTCCCGTGCACCATTATACGCCCTTTCAGCATCACCAACAACCCTCCGGGAGCATGGTTTGGGCTCGCATGCTCGGGTGCCACGGCTTGTCCTTCCTCGGCAAGCCGTGCTGGTGATGTTGTTTCAAGGAACCATCGACCGAGAAGGCACGGGTTGCACGACAACCCGTGGCACCAAAATGCGATTTGATCCAGTTATACCCCGTGGGTGTCCGGAACCGGATCGCATTTCACCCCGGTGCTGGTGCCACTACCGATCTCTGATCGTGCTCTTCGAGTACACCAGCATCACCCATCAGAGATGGGTGATGGCACCGGATCCATCTCTGGTGGGTCGTGGCAGCAGCGTGATGAAAAGCGGAGGCATGAGGCCTCCGCCAGAGGTTGGAATCGTGGGAGCGTGCTCAGTCCGACCGCAGCTTGGCCAGCAGGCGGAGCATCTCGATGTAGAGCCAGACGAGGGTGGTCAGAAGGCCAAAGGCCCGATCCACTCGTAGTGCTTGGGCAGACCACGCTGGACGCCCTGATCGATGAACTGGAAGTCCAAAAGCAGATTGAGCGAGGCCGTGGCCACAACGAAGACGCTGAACCCGATGCCGATGCCGCCTTGCCAGCCGAAACGTGGATGACGCCGCCGAAGATCAGATTGATCACGAACGCGCCGACGTAGTAGATACGCCCACGGTCATCACGATGATCATCTTGACCATGAAGTTTGAGAGCGCAGCACGCCGGAGGCGTACCCGAAGAGCATTGCCGCAGCGATGGCGATCGTCAGACCCGCGGCCTGTCCCATCATCGCATACGCGGCCGCATCGCTCCCCGACCTTGATGCCGTGGGCGAGAAATACACAACCGCAGCGGAGAAGGCCGCGACAAAGAGGCCTTCACCGAACGCGAAGACCGGCACAACAAAGCCGGCGATCTTGGCTTCTTCAACATGACGATGCCCGCCGCCAGACTGCCCACAAGCGAGCCGATCATGGTGGGGAGAATCAGGTTCGGGTTGTTTGTACATGCCCCAGCCTGCCGCGGCACTGGCTGCCGTGATGACGAGCAGGTAGAGCGTCTTCCTGCCGTTCCTTGGACACTCGTCGCCGGGCGCTCGGTGACGGCACCGAGCATGGATCCAAAGCCCGAGTCCCGGGCCGAAGCATGTGATTGAAGACGGGTTGGCGGTCCTCATACGTCTCCTGAGCGGGGGCGTCCCCGAAGTGGTCTGAGCGTACCCGTTGTTTGTTATCGGTTATATCCAATATCTCCTCAGAAACCCTGAATCTTCATCGGCGGGGCCCTTGCGTCTGTGAGGGAAGGACACGTTTGGCTCCTGTTCTGTGGTGTCCCGTTTGCAAGCGATGACACCGAGCGGGCTGATGTATAGACTTGGGGCCCAGCGTCAGACGCGCGGCCCGACACCGGATGAGTTCGCCACAGGCGGCGTCGGGTTCGCAACAAGATCGAGCACTGGAACGGAGTTCCAGACGATCAGACGTCGGAGACCGGTTTGATGAGCAACTTCGCTCGGGATCACGAAATCGAAACACAGGGCGCATCCTCTTTCGCCTTCGGACCTTACGAACTCAGTGCACACCCGCCGCCAAATCGGCCGGCCGCCACCTCGCCCTGCACCCCTTGTTCTGACCAACCACGTCGCCTACCGCTTCCGGTTCACGAATCCCCGCACCCAGCGCCGTCGATTCCTCGAAGCCGTCGAGAAGGCCGCCGCCCTCGACATCGCCCACATCCTGAAGGTTGAGCAATTCTCCTTCGCCTCCCAGCAGGCGGGTTATCTCGCCATACACGGGCAACCACGATGGCCTTCGCTTGAACGATTTGCTCGCCGTCAAGGGCGGCAAATGGAAGCGATCGAGGTCGTCCGCGTTCTCCGATCACTTCTGCTCGAAGCCGTCGCTGCCCACAACGCGGGCGTCGTCAACGGCCCGATCCAGATCGATGAGATCCATGTCGACCGCGCAGGCTCACTCAGTATCGAGCTCACGGCGTCGCCACCGCGATGCAGGGCGAGCAGGACATCGATGAGCCCGGCTGGCCGAACCTGCTCCATCGCTTCGATCGCGTACAAGTTGCTGACTGGCGTGGACGCGAGCGAGACGTCTTCATCGAACTGACCCGGCTCGTGCCGAAGCTCGACACGGCGTGGAACACGTTCTTCGCCGAGGCCCCGATCCCGCTGCCGGATTCCAGACACCAGCCGAGATGCTCGCAGCCATCCCCGGCCGCAGGAGCATCGCCACGGCCCCGAGATTCGCGTTCGCAGCGTCAACGCCTTCGGTCTGGGTCGCTTGCGTGGCAAGAACGGCACCGCTTCCCGCGCACGCTGACCGCGTCCGGCCCGTAGGCGAGCCGGCATTCAAGCGTCAATCGAATGACTCGGTTCTCAGCCGCCCTCGGCAGGGCGGGGCTCTCGTCATCTGCTTCGGTGACGGTGATGATCGACTGCAGACGATCACGCTCACGCGTACTCAGCACATTGCCGAAACGGTTGCGCCGTCTGGGCGACGATCTCCGCGTGGGCTCCGCACCGATGCGATCGATGCCGAGAGCCACACATCCACACCCGCGCCCGCGTCGAGCCGCCTCGTCGATCCGGTTGAGCCAGAGCAGCGAGATCGTCCGCAACTCCACCACACGCGACGCATCGTCGGCAGCGGGGAGTTCGAGACCGATGCCGTGCCGCCGTCAACGCGTTCTCCGGGCGCGACAGCTCGAGGTTCGTCTCGGCAAGCAGGATCATCGTTCGGTCGATGTCGCGTGTTCGTCCGGCATCGCCGCGGCACGGGCGATCGTCGAGAGCACCGCGATCCGAAGCTCGGGGTCTGTCTCGTGCACACGCCACTTCGAGCACGTCCCCGGGTTCCAGTGAGCGGGCCATCGAGAGCACCCCGGCTCGCCGTGCGTTCTCATTAGCGCAATGCGACGGATCAGCCGCATACCCTCGGCGTGCCGGTGGTTGATCGCAGCCGAAACCGCGGCCTGATAGCGCCGGATCGCGTTCCGCAGCGGCGATCACGCGATCGAAGAACTCGGGCCGGCGGGCCAACTCCGAGGCGGCAGCCGCCTGCATGTCGCGCTGCCCGCTCAGCAGGAGCCCCGCGACCGAATCCCGGTCGTCGTCGTTACCCATACGGATGATCAGCCGCACACCATCGGTCGTCAGCCTGTTCGGACCAGCCGCGGAGCGCCGAGGCGATCCGTCGACGATCGACCGGGCTTGTCAGCAGCCCCTCGGTGTCCAGCGACAGCAGCAGTCTGAGGCCGAGTCGCGTCGCTGCGCCGAACTCAAGCCGCTGCTGCGGGCGAGATCACCGCGACACCTGGCCATTTCGCGGCCGCGTTCAGCAGCCCGGCCGCGGCGATCGGCGAAACCTCACGGACGAGCGCCTCGGTCACCGGAACACTCGGCATTGGCGGGCGAGAGCGTCGGATGAGCCGCGCCTCGGCCCGCACCGCGGGCTTCGTGCTCAAGCAGCTTGATCGCCGCCGTGCCAACGACCTCTTCAATCTGATTGCCCTGCGCCAGTTCGCGGTTGATCAGTTCAATCGCAAGATCGCGCAGTTCGCCATCAACAAGAAGCAGCGCGCCAGAAGCGGGTTTTGTCCTGATACGGCGCCACCATGAACAGCCGTCGGAACCCGTCGACAGCCCACGACGTCGCCTCGCGTTCCTGCGCCGAGAGTCGGTCGTTGCGGTACGTCAGCCCGCGAATCGCCCGCCTGCCACTCTTCGGGCTTGAGGATGCTCCGCTCATCGAGCCAGCGTCGCCACTCTTCCACGTCGTTGCCAAGGTCGTCACGCCCGGTCATGCACTGCGCTTCAACCGCAGCCTTGAGACCTCGGGCTCGAAAGGTGCCGCGTGGTTGACCAGCACCCGCGCGCGTCCCACGTCCCCGCCGACGCCAGCCGAGCGCCTGCGGCCGGATCGAGGATCGCCCCGTGCCACCAGATCGATCAGCGGCTGCTCGAACTCGGGAACAGTTACCGGGCGCGATGCGATCGCAAGCAGCAGCAGACGCTGCGCGACCGGGTCCTCGGTATTCGGCCCGAGCAATCCGATCAGCCGACGCATCGATCGGCTCGAGATGTCCTGTGTCAGGATGGTCGAGGCCGCATCGAGTCGAGCCGCGTCCGTCGCGGTCGGGGTCATGAGGATGTCGATCGGCGAGCTGTCCGCGCCATCGCTGCCAGCCATAGCGCGAGCGAGAGTATCGCGACCGCCCCGCAGCGGGGAGTCGTTGACGGGTTGTGGGTCTGAGAATGGGCACGCCCGGCCTTCGGGAATCGAGTTTGTGTGATTTCTCTAGTCTTCGGGTGAACAGGGCTGTCTCGTCGATACTATTCTGCGCATACCCGCCCGGTTCTGACACTCGGCGGATCACAGGGCGTGTTTGGGCTATGGACGGCTCGGAGAGCCACGGTGTCCAGATGAACGATTGGCATGAAGCCGAACAACAAGTCGAACGCGCCACGAGTACTACGAGGCCGGGCGCTGGGACGAGGCCGAAGCCGCTTTGCGGATGGCGATCGCTGTCAATCCGTACCAGCCCGAATGGCAGTTCAACCTCGGGCCTGACCCGCCGCGGGCGTCTCGAAGACGCCGTCGAAGCGTTCCGCTCCTGCTTCGAACTCTCCGACGAGGCGACCCGCAGTCGGCGATGATCCTCGGCTCCACGCTCATCGGTTCTCGACCGCTCCGAAGAAGCGATCCCCCGCTCGAGAAGTGCCTCGAACTCGCGCCCAGCAACGTCGATGCACGTACACCTGATCGACGCGTTTGCGCTGCTCGGTCGTCACGAAGAAGCAGAGGTGCACTTCTACATGGCCGTTCACCAGCCCGAGTGCCCCCGCCGCGGCCTTGCCGAGTCACTCCTCGATCGTCAGGAGTACGACCGCGCCGTCTGTGTCTGCGCGAAGCCGCCCGGATCGATCCGCGCCGCGCGTCCACGCACGTCTTGCCAAGGCCTGCGTTGAGACTGGCCGTCTCGAGCGTGCCGTCAGCTTTATCTCCGCGGTTCCGCCGAAGCCCGGGCGACGTCGACACGATCGTCGATCTCGGTCGGTTGCTCATGGACATGAACCGCCTGACCGAAGCGGGCGAGAGCTCCGCCGCGCGCTTGAGATCGAGCCCGATCACACCGAGCGCACATGAGCTGGGCGATCGCCCAGATGCTCGGCGACCGCGAACTCGCCCGGCGTCATTTCGATGTCGTCGTCCGTCTCGACGCGACCTACGCCGGCGCACGCAGACGTCTGGCCGAGGTCCTGCTCGCCGAGCGTGACCGGGGCGATCTGGACCGGGCCGCCGTGCTCCTGCGAAGCCTCCCGGGCCCAGCACGAGGACAAGAACCTCGAGACCGATGAGCCCGAAGAACTGCTCGGCCTCCTGATGGACGCGCTCACCCAGCAGCGCTGGCGATCTCCAAGCTCGTCCAGCGTAAGCCGGCGACGCGTCGAGCCATCACATGCTCAGCGTCGCGCAGTTTGCCTCGGCATGGTCGCCGAGGGCGTGGCCTCCTCAAGGCGGGCCCTGCGTCTGCGTCCGGGCTACGTCGCGCGATGCACAACCTCGCCGTCGCACCTGCGCGGGGCGAGATCAGCCGAGCCCGCTACTGGGTCCGCCGTGGTTTGTCGATCGAGCCCGACGACCGGGGCTCCGCAGGCTCCGCACCTACCTGCGTCTCCAGACCAGTGCTCTGAGGCGTTCGGGCTGCTCGTCCGCTCACGCCGCTAAGCCTGCTGCCGTAATCGGCCTCACACTCACTAGCCAGTCTTCAACCGCCGTTGATCAGTCGGTCGGCTTCCATGACGTCCTTGTCGCCCCGGCCCGAGCAGTTGATGACGAGGTGCTGATCGGAGTCCATCTGCTGCGCCCGCAGGAACCCTCGGCGATCGCGCGTGAGGTCTCGAGCGCCGGGATGATCCTCCGTGCGGGCCAGAAGCTGGTACGCGTCGAGCGCCGCCGCGTCACCAACGCTCGTGTACCGCACACGCTTGGTTTCGTGCCAGTACGCGTGCTCGGGCCCGACGCCGGGTAATCCAGACCCGCCGAGCAGGAGTGCACATCCGCCGTCTGCCCGTGCTCGTCCGAGCACATAGCTCATCGAACCGTGCAGCACGCCCGGATGCCCGAACGACAGCGGGGCCGCGTGGTCGCCCCGGTTCTCCGAGCGCCCGCCCGCCGACGCCCGTCAGCGCACTCATCGTCGACGAAGTCGTAGAAGATGCCCGCCGCGTTCGAGCCACCACCCACGCACGCCACGATCTCGTCGGGCAGCCTTCCGAATGCGAGGCACTGCTGCATTCGCGCCCGATCACGCTCTGGAAGTCGCGCAATCGTCGGGAACGGGTGTGGGCCCACGACCGAGCCGAGGGATGTAGTGCGTCGTCTCGACCGAGCCCATCCAGTCGCATCGCCTCGTTCGTCGCGTCCTTGAGCGTCCGCGAGCCCGAGTCCACCGGCACCACCTTCGCCCCATCGCCCGCATCCGGATGACATTCAGGTTCTGACGCCTGACATCCTCGGAGCCCATGTAGACCTCGCACTCGAGCCCGAGAGCGCGCAGCCGTCGCCGACGCCACCCCGTGCTGCCCGGCCCCGGTCTCGGCGATGATCCGATGCTTGCCCATCCGCTTCGTGAGCAGTCCCCTGCCCGAGCGTGTTGTTGATCTTGTGCGCCCCGTGTGCGCCAGATCCTCGCTTGGCCAGATCGTCGCCCCTTGGCGGCACCGGCCTGCTCGCGCGCCGCTCCGTCAGTCGCGACGCGCGATAAAGCGGCGTGGGCCTGCCCACGAACGTGCGGTTCAATTTCGCTCAATTCGTTCCAGAACGAATCGTCCGCTTTCTTCTTCATACACGGTTCGGGCTCGTTGGCCGCCGCCAGCGTCTCGGGCACGAACACGCCCCGAAGTCGCCGAAGTACCCCGGCTGTCGGGCTGGTTGCGGAAGCTCGTCGGGTGCGTCTCTGCGTGTGTCATGTTGTACCTTAGTCCGCCTCCCGCGAGGCGTTCGTACTCGCGTGTCGCACGCTGAGCCGCCCGCACGCCGCGTCTCACTCACCGGGCAGCAGCAGGAACCCGGCCACAAAGAAGCCCGCCAGCAGCACGAGCGCCCATGTCGCCCAGCCCCGACTTGACGAGCCCGAAGCTGAGGACGCCGATCGCCGCCGCCAGCTTGAAGGACCGCCCACAGCCCGAAGAACTCAGCAGCCTTGTGCGGCGTAAACCGCGACCATCGCCCGACTGGCCGTGCCCGTCCCGCCCAGCCCGAACCCGATGCCGTTGCCGATCACCCAGAGCGGCCAGCTATTGAGTCAAGCACCATGATCTGCCAGATCTGGAGTGACGAGGTGAGCCAACTCAGCAGAGCAAGTGAGCCCGTGCTCAATATCCACACAACCGTAGATCTGGATCGTCAGCTTCGCGCGATGCGGTCCCGGAAGAAGCTCGTCCCCGCCGAGGCGATGCCCGCCGTCAGCGTGATCTGCGACAAACAGCACCAGCCTGCGTATCAGCGAACCCGAACTTGCGGGCGGGGATCGAAGCGAACGCGATCACCGTCTGGATGCCAAAGGCGTACACAAAGAACGCGATCAGAAAGAGCGAGAGCTGCCGATAGTTGGCCGCGTGTCTGACCGTCTCGCCCATCCGCACAAACGCATCGGCGACCACGTTCTCCCGCAGCCGCACGTTCGGACGCTTGTGCTCCTGAGAAACAACGCCGACGGGATCATCCCCAAGAGGAACCAGATGCCGGCGAACAGAAAAAGGCCTCCAGCTCGACAGCCTTGAGACCAAACAGCAGCATCGCCGCGAACGTCAGCGCCAGCAGGCAGCGCGCCGACGTACCCCATCGTCCAGCCCGTCGCGCTGATGCGCCAACGTTCCGGCTGGTCGCAACGTCTGACAGAAACGACGCCAGCGCGTTCTCTCCGATCTGGTACATAAAGTTGGCCGGGATATACAGCAACGCCAGCCAGATCATGTCGGGCCGGACCCCAGCCCGCACGTGCCCGCGATGCAGCACATGCCGAGAGCATCAGGACTTCCTGCGCCAGCACCTCGCGTCCGCGATCGCGCCGATCACCGGCGAGGCCAGCACCACCGGAACATGCTCGACGAGAATAGAATCGCCCAGAGCCGATCGCCCTGCGCCTCGTCGTTGACAACCACCTCCTTGAAGTACACCGCAAACAACAGCGTGTTGATCAAGAGCGTGAACGACTGATTCGCCAGATCGAACATGCCCCACGCCCAGACCTCTTTCGCGTTGGGGAGACCGGCAAACGGGTTGAGCTTTCGAATCACGCTCATCGGCGGGGAGCATATCAGGATCGCCGGTGCCACTACCCATCTCCGATGGGTAGTGATCAAAGATTCTCGATGACAACCGGGCTCGCATCACCGATCCAAGATCGGTGATGGCACCCATCATAGCAGATGCTTGGTCAGGAACTCCACCTGTAGCGATTTTGCCTCGGATGCCACCTTCCCAAACCCGCGTGCTCCGACGCGCACCCGTCGTCGGCCGTGTCTTGAACTCGATCTGTCCCGCATCGGCGCCCCTGATCCGCGTAATGCCCGCGCAAAGCCTCGATGAACCGGCTCATGCCCTCGATGGGCACCACCTCGTCCGCCTCCGAGTGCAGCGGCAGCAGGATCGGGCGAAAGCTGTCCGGTGCCGCATCGGATCGAGCCGTGCGACCTGCTCTTTGTCGTGGGCTGCGGGCGGGGCCTCCCCTGAGTCTCTTCGGGGTCGTACAGGCACCGAGCCAGCCCGTCGTCGACTCAACCAGCGCACGCAAACGGGTGCTCATCGCACAGCCTGCGGAGCGTCACCATCCCGGCCGACATGCTGATCCCGATGCGACAAATCAAACAGATCGCCAAACTCGCTCTGCCGGATCGCTTCGAGCACGCCGTCGATCTCGCCCACCATCTGCTCGAGCACGCCCGGCGTGGTGTCCGGGCCGTGGAGCTTCGGGCCCGTGCGCTGCCCGTGCCCGGCAGATCGACCGATACCGCCGCGATGCCCGCGCGATCCATCGCAGGTACCTTCCGGGATCGAGCCGCGGTCACCGTCCGCCCGTGCATCCAGAACATCACCGGCGCCGGCTTCTGCCAGTCCGGCGCCAAGAGCGTCGGCACCCGCAAGCTCGAGCGTCTTGGAACGCTCGGCAAGATGGCTAGGGAACATCGCGAACCTCGGCTCGATCTCTGGGCTCCATCACCGCTGCCCCATCAAAACGCCAGATGCTCGCCCGGTTTGATCGAAGCCGGTAGGTTCTTGGCGTTCAGGTCGTCCGCATCCAGAGCCGTCAGCGGGCTGATCTCGATCACGCAGTCGATCGAACCATCGCTCTGCGGGATCTTCACGCCGTGCGATTCGAGCCAGAGCGATGCCCGCTGCGTTTGCAGGTTGGCGCTCGACTCAGCGCTATCCACACCCTCGGCGTTCTTGATCGGTGCAAACTCCTGCACGCGACGTCTCCAGAATGATCGACTGCTTCGCAAAGGGCAGCGCGTCAAACACGAATCGCTCCAGCTTCACGCCGTTGGGTTCGGTCGGCGTCACCATCGCGCCTGCGGTCGTAGTACGCGATCTTCTTCACAGCCTTGTGGTAGGGCAGATCAAAGTCCGGATCGGTGTTCACCTGTCCACGAACGCGACGCTGAACGCGTGGATCGCCGGGTTGCCCGCCGAGAACAGAGCGAGCCGTCGTCGTTTGTCTGACGCTGCAGGCTCCATCGGCATGTCCGAGTACTCGACCATCTGCGTCCGCCCGTCGATCTCGACGAACAGCCCGACCTTCTCCCTCGGGGTACGCCTTGGGCAGCATCTTCGAGGACATCTCGCCAGTTGAATCCGGCGAGGGCGTGCAGCCCGATGAAGAGCGGGTCGGCGACTTTCACCAGCGGGTTGTCGACCGGAAATAGCTGATGTGCTCGACGCCGCGCTCCTTGAGCCGATCCAGCGCCCGAAACATGCGCCTGAGCGAGCCGCCGTGCCCGTCCGGGCTCGCCGTCACCATCAGGACCGGCAAGCAGGATCTGCCCCGACTCCAGATCGAACGAGGGCATCGTGCCCTGCGGGAAGAACATCACATCCTGTTTGTTCAGACCGAAGTAGCCGTTCTGCTCAAAGAAGCTCACCGTCTGCTCATGATTCTGCGGGCTGGTCATGATGAGCCAGGAACGGTTCCGCCGTATTTCCGCTGCGTTGCCAGAATCCCCTCGGCGAAGAACTGGAAGAGCGACTTCTTCGTGATCGCGGCCGGGTAGCAGCCCTTGGGGCCGTCATACCCGAGGCGAGAACCCTGCCCACCCGCGACGGTAAAGCACGCGACCTTGCCCTCGCTGAGCAGCCGCTCGCCCGTTCGCCGAAAGCCCGACGGCTCGTACGCACGCCTCGGCGAAGAATGATCCGCCGGGTAGTAACTCGCGGGCCTCGTGTTGTCCGGCGACGAATGTGGGCGTTGATTTCACGTACGTCTGCACAAGCTCGTGCATCTTCCGAGATCGAGCGACTCGGTGATCGATCGATGAAACGGTCAAAGGCCAGACCTCGAGTGCGTCGGCAACCTCTGCCAGATGCGACTGCCCCGCCTTCTGGAGCGACTGCCTGAGCGTTTCTGAGATGGGCATGGGGCTTTCCCTTCAAGTGTAAAATCAGTCGGATGGTACCGGACTGCTCTGGCCCGGGATTGCACTCTCGTCGTAGAGTCGACCATGCCAAGAGACCTGCTCCGCAATCGGCCCAAAGCCCCGGTCCTCGCACCCTCCATCCTCGCCGCCGATTTCGCGGACCTCGCCAGCGACGCACGCTCGGCGATGGCCTCAGGCGGCTCGCTGCTCCACCTCGACGTGATGGACGCCCACTTCGTCCCCAACCTCAGCTTCGGCCCCGGTCTCTGCGCAGCCTGCGCAGGCCATGCCCGACGTCTGCTTCGATGTGCACCTCATGATCGAAGACCCGGCGTCCTACACGAGCCCTTCCAGAAGGCCGGCGCCGACCACATCAGCTTCCACATCGAGGTGCTCGAACCCGCCGAAGCTGTCCGCCTTGCCAATCGCACCCGCAAGCTGGGCTGCACCGCGGGCATCGCAATCAACCCGGAACCCCTTCGATCGGGTGGGCCGTGCTCGGCGTTCGACATGCTTCTCGTCATGTCTGTCCACCCCGGATTTGGTGGACAGGCTTTCATCCCCGACGTGCTCGACAAGGTCCGCCAGGCCGAAAGAAAGGCCCTGATGGCCTCATCATCGAGATCGATGGGGTTGCTCCTGACACAGGGCCGTCGTGTGTAGAGGCGGGGTGTGACATTCTGGTCGCCGGCTCTCTTCGGGCTCCCAGATGACAAAGAGCCGAGGCTGTCAGGAATATGCTTGGGTGACTGGGAAGTTCTCGGACAGGGCAAGGTTCCGAGAAGGGCTTTGCCCGGACTCCGGGTGGCCAGTGCTGCTACTATCTGGGCCCATGGGCCGGATAGGCCGGAGGCCTTGAACTCGGATCTCGGAGGTAGACCACGGCTGGCGGCACAGTCCGCCGATGCCTGAAACGACCATGCCAAGCCCGAACAAATCAATGTGCTGCTGATCCGTTCAGGTGAGAGCGAGTGGGACCGCACCGGCAGGCTTGTCGGGCAGGCGGATCTCCCCTGTGCGAGAAGGCGAAGCAGGATCTCGCCGAGGCCTCGGCATCGACGGCGTCGACCTCAGCATCGTTCTGCACGCGGCGGATCAGTGCTCGCCACGACAGCCTCGATGTACTCGCGTGTCACCGGATGCAAACGCGCGAGATCGACGACCTCGCGGACGTCGACCTCGGTCTCTGGGAAGGGATGCGGGGACAGGATCTCGAAGAGAAAGCCCCAAAGGCATACCGCGAGTGGCGGGAGAACCCGCTCAACGTGCAGGTGCCCGAGGGCGAACCGATGATGAAGCCAGCGGAGGATCTCGGCTGGCGGCGCGGGGCGATCGAGAAGCTCCGAGCACCGGATCCCGGTGTTGAGTCGTTCTTCGTCCGATGGCTTATGGATTGATCCAGTGCTGGCTGACGGAAGGCCCGTCAGTGAGTTGTGGGAGGTCATGGATGGCCCCAGCAGAGTGGCACGAAGTCTCAAGGGCCAAGCTGAAGCAGGCCCGCGAGGAAAGCCGGATCGGGAGCTAGCCGAGCAGGCCGGCAGGAGCCGAGCCGCTGGAGCAGATGATGACCAGAGCCGCAACGCGGACATGGAACCGTGGAACCCGGGAAGAAGGCCAGAGTTCGATCCCGAGGGACTTTGGCTGCTGCCTGGTTGCAGCCAGATGATCTACCGCAAGCAGATGGAAGCCAACCTCTCCGTCTGCCCCGAGTGCGGGCATCACTACCGCATCGGCGCTGGACCCGTGTCGACCAACCGATCGATACCGGCACGTTTGGCTGCATGTTCGACAACATCGAGTCGAGCGATCCGCTGAACTTCCGCGACCAAGTCCTACCGCGACCGCCTGCTCGCCGAGCAGATCCGCACGGGCCAGACCGACGCGATCATCGCGGGCGTTGGCTATATCAAAGGCCGCCGGTCGCTTTGGCGTGCATGGATCCGTTCATGATGGGCTCGATGGGCTCGGTCGGGCGAGGTCCTCGCACCATCGAGCACGCAACCAAAGAGGGCTCCCTCGTCATCGTGGCTGCTCGGGCGGCCGCATGCAGGAGTCGGGCCTGAGCCTGATGCAGATGGCCAAGACTTCCGCGGCCCTCGCGCTTTCGATGACGCCGGCGGCGTGTGCATCTCCGTTCTGACCGATCCGACGACCGGCGGCGTGACCGCCAGCTACGCCATGCTGGGCGACATCATCATCGCCGAGCCCGAGGCTCTCATCGGTTTCGCCGGACCGCGTGATCCGTCAGACCATCCGCCGGATCTGCCGAGGCTTCCAGCGGGCAGTTCCTGCGTGAGTGCGGCATGGTCGATCAGGTCGTGCCCGTCACGAACCGAAACCAGATCGCAAGGCTCGTCGACTACGCGGGCGGGTGAGCCGGCCGACCAACCGACCGAAGAACCAAACACAACCGAGTCGGTCGCTCGGGCTTCTGCCCCGCGCATCCGGTGGTGGCACGCGGCTCTGGCAGGCCTTCTCCACGCCGGTCTGATGCTGCTCGCCTTCCCACCCGTCTGGCTCTGGGGCGTCTCTGTTCGCAGCGTTTCCGCTGGCGTGGATCGCTTGGCGGACACCGAGGCCTTTCGTCACGCGGCTCTGCGTGCTCGTCGGCGTGCCCTTTCTACGCCGTGGAATTCTCCCACATCGCCAACATCTCTATCGCGGGGCTGCTGCCCTGCTCGTATGTACCTCGGCGCTGGCCCGCAGCGTTCGTCTGGCTCACCGCAGCGATCCGCGCCGGCTGCCGCACCCTGCGATGCTGCTCGTCCCCGTTGTTGGGTCGGGCTCGATGCGCTCAGGGCGAGGTGCTCTTCGGCAGGTTCAGTGAATTTAACTGGGCCAGCGCTGATCGCCAGCGCCATCCTCGCCGCCCCGGCACGCTCGGGGCGTTTACTCGTCACGCTCCTGACCATTGCTCTCAGGCATCGCGATCGATCTGCGCGAATCTGCCGGGTCGGAAAGCAGGCCATGCTCGCGCTGATCGCTGTCTTGATCGTGTGGGGCGGGTCATCGGCGTTCGTCAGTGTGGCGGGTACATTCGAGCCGCAGGCCTGTGAGCCCGCCGTCGTGCAGACCAATGTGCCGCAGGACAACAAGATCGGCTGGACCGCCGAGATGCGACGCGACTTCGCCGAGTTCGTCAGGCTCACGCTCGGCTGCGGCACATGTCGCCCGATCTGATCGTCTGGCCCGAGACGATGTTCCCGGCTTCGCATCGACGACGAGGGGCGCAGCTATCGACCGGGTCGGCCTGTCCGGCTTCAACGCGATGCGCAACGAGTGCGCCCAGCGTGAGATCGGGATACCGATGCTTGGGGCTCGACGACCGCGGACAACCTCCGCGTCGTGGACGAGGGCGACCGCTTCTGGTTTGAAAGCGACGGACGTACAACAGCGTCTATCTCATCCAGAGCGGGCGCGTACATCCCGATCGCCGACAAGATCGCGCCGACGCCCTTCGGTGAAACACTCCCCACATCAACGACTGGCTCAGGATCTCGTTGCTGAAGATCGGGCTCGGCGCGTCCGGCATGGATTTCGGGCTCGAGGCCGGCAAACGCCCCACGCTCTCGTTCGAGGTCGAAGGCCGCCGTTGTTATGGCCACGCCCGTTTGTTTCGAGAGCACACAGTCACGCATCGTGAGCAGGATTGTGGCGTCATCGGATGGAACCAACCTCATGGTTCTCGCGACCAACGACGGCTGGTTCGGCGCAGCCGACCGGGGACGCGAGATGCATCTGGCCCCGCGCTGGAGATGCCTCGAACTCGGCCTCCCGATGGTCCGCTCGGCGAACACCGGCATCTCGGCGGTCATCGACCACAAGGGTCGCGTGCTGGGGCGGGTCGAGCCCGATACCTCGGGCGTGCTCTCGTCCCCGTGCAAGCGGGCGGGCGTGGACACTTTATGGTGTGATAGGCAACACTGTGGGCTGGCTGATGCTCGCTGGCACGGGTGTGCTCGTGATGTTCTGGATGGTGGCGGCCCGAAAGGACCGCCGGGCAGGAAGCTGGGAACGAACGCATGAACAAGTCTCTTCAGTTGGCACGTCGAGCGGTGTGGTCGCGGTCTCGATTGCAGTGATCGGTGTGGGCGGGTGCGAGCAAGCCGCAGCGGCAACCCGACGCCGACGGCACCATCCGTGTCGGTTCGAGCACCGCCAAGACGCAGGGCTCGACGCAACAGATCGCGCGAATACGGCTGCTTGGGAAGCAGGAGCAACTGCGTGATCGAGCCGTCAAACTGCTCGAATCACTGACACTCCTGCCGACCCGCAGGTCCGGCATGCACTCGAAGCGCTCGTGCCGATGCCTGAGCGCTGACCGCGTCGTCGATCGAGGGCTGCTTGATGACAACCTCGGCGTGCGCATCGCGGCCATGGCGATCGGGCGGCACGACTCCCGGGCACGAAAGGACGCTCGGGAGCTCGCCGACGAGTCCCCATTCGTTGAGGCGTCTGCGATCTACGCTCGTGCAGACCAGCCAGCCGGTCGATCGCGGCCGCTGGCC
>JACADM010000067.1_pt1 | contig 64829 bp, 63 predicted proteins | sample 7512371 | NCBI WGS metagenome assembly JACADM01 (sample SAMN14389041, study PRJNA612141) | algae metagenome | isolation source: non-axenic algae culture | place: India: Navi Mumbai | collected 2017-01
TTGGAAAACAGGTAGGCAAAAGAGGCGATAATAAGGATAGAGATGAGCAGGGCAATGATGAGCAGGTTTTTGAGGTATGCATTATGGTGTGTACTGTAATAGTTCTGTGCCGATACGGTAACGAGATAATCTTTTCCATGGGTTTGATAGCGTATGCCGGAAAAGTAAGTATTTTGCTTGTTATAAAAGCCTTTACCGTTGCGGAGCACTTCTTCTATAAAATAGACCGAACCCCGAGTTTTTTGGCTTTAGCTTGCGTGTTAACCCCCGAGATATCCGCAATATTTATTTTTTCATTGGGTAATTTTCCAGGAATTCCTGGCGTATTTCCCGAAGGACATCACTGTCCTGCTGATGCTCAAGCTCTATTTTGGCAGCGGTAATGGCGCGGATCTCCAGCCTTTTGTAGAAATCGATATAGGAGTAGTTCTCTATGGAGAAATAGATGAACCCGCTGAAGATCAGGATGTATCCCAGCGTTAAGGCAGTGAGTGAAAGTATGATCTTATTTCGTGTGTTTCATCGCTTTCCTTTAGTACATAACCCATGCCTATAACGGTGTGTATGACACGGGGATTTTGGTTCCTTTCGAGTTTCTTTCGGAGGTAATTGACGTAAACATCAACCACATTGGTGCCTATATCAAAGTTGACACCCCACATGTTCCAGGATGTCTGTTCTGGAGAGCACGCGGTAAGGGTTTTTCAGGAACATCAATAGCAGCCTGTATTCGGTTGAGGTCAGGCTGATCTCTTCGTTGTTCCTGCTTACGGTCTTGGTCGTATCGTTGACCTGCAGATCGGAAAAAACGATATATAGCTTCTTCCTTTACAAACCTGTTCTCGAAGTTTTCGGAACGCCGGAGAAGGCTTTTAATACGGGCTACGAGCTCTATGAATTTAAATGGCTTTACCAGGTAGTCATCAGCCCCGCTGTCCAGTCCGAGGGCAATGTTTTCCGCGCTGCCCAATGCAGTGAGGAAAAGTATAGGAATATGCTGGTTGTTCTGTCTTACGGCCTTACAGATATCCAGCCCGTTGATATCGGGAAGCATGATATCCAGAATCAGCAGATCGAAGGTCGTGGATGAAGCCCATTCCATACCTTGTTTCCCGGTCATGGCAACCGTCATTTCAAAGCCTTCTTCGGTAAGGCCGCGGTTGATAAAAGAACAGACTTTACTGTCGTCTTCTACCAGCAGTATTTTCTTGGAAAGCGACTTCATGTTTTTGGTGTGTTACAGCTACAATATACGCAAAATATTGCGCGATATTTTTGAGGTGTCGGATAGCAGGGACTCTCCGGCATAAAAATAAAGTATTCCGGCTAAAATAAAAACAGGATATCTGTTAGGGAGCCGGGTATTCCAGTCCCAGAGTACGATGTCCCACTGTCTGTCATCAGGGTCTGAATAGCGGTGCAGTATGCCGAATCCTACACGTTGATGAGCGCTTATCGATCTCCGGTTGACGGACAGTATTTCGGTAATAATGCAGGGGTGCGAGTCTTTGTAGTATTCGCGGTACTGATGATAGAGACCGTCAAAAATACCTTGTCCGCGATAAGCCTTATCTACACATACCTGTCCGGAAACAATATAGTCGATATCCCTCAGGGGCTCATCGTTGAAAGACAGGTCGTCGATAATATCGAACATAGGGACGAGTACGGGGATGTCATTTTTAAAACTCTTGGGCATGGCCAGGCAGTATCCTGCTACGTGGTCTTTGTCCTTTGCTATGATAGCCGGTGCTTCGGAGTGCATACGCTGCAAAAGGCTCAGTTCGTGACGAACTGTTACATAGCCCTGACTGACTGCTTCTTCCGGGGGATTGTGTCTGCAAAATTTTTCTGTTGGAGCTCGAGAATTCCCCGAAGATCCGCTTCGGACCGGGTGATGTCGTACTGTATCATCGGTATGGTTTTTAACGGCCGCTAAGATATCTTAAAAATAAAATCCCAAAGATCAATATCGGATATTTAACCTTTGGGATTTTCGGTATGGATGAAGTAACTCCTGTTATTGATTCATGGTCAACAGGAACTCTTCGTTATTTGTAGTTCGCTTAATACGGCTATCCATAAATTCCATGGCTTCTACCGGGTTCATATCTGCAAGATATTTTCGCATGATCCACATACGTTGTATGGTATTTTCATCCAGAAGAAGGTCATCCCTTCTGGTACTGGAGGAGATAAGATCGATAGCAGGGAATATTCTCCTGTTGGCTATACGTCTGTCCAGTTGAAGTTCCATATTACCCGTACCTTTAAATTCTTCAAAGATCACTTCGTCCATTTTAGAGCCTGTTTCGGTCAGCGCCGTTGCAATAATGGAAAGGGAACCACCACCTTCGATATTCCTTGCAGCTCCGAAGAACCTTTTGGGTTTGTGTAACGCATTGGCATCTACACCTCCGCTGAGTACCTTACCGCTGGCAGGTTGTACGGTGTTGTATGCTCTTGCAAGACGTGTAATGGAGTCGAGAAGGATAACAACATCATGTCCGCATTCCACAAGCCTTTTGGCTTTTCGAGAACGATGTTGGCAACTTTTACGTGACGGTCGGCCGGTTCATCAAATGTAGAAGCGACGACTTCGCCGTGTACACTACGCTGCATATCGGTAACTTCTTCCGGACGCTCATCGATGAGCAGTACCAGGAGATATACTTCGGGGTGATTGGCGGCGATAGCGTTTGCGATATCTTTTAAGAGCATGGTTTTACCGGTTTTCGGCTGGGAAACGATCATTCCCCTTTGTCCTTTCCCGATAGGGGAGAAAAGGTCGACGATCCGTGTGGATACCGTGCTTTGTTTTCGGCAAGTTTGAATTTTTCGTTCGGGAATAACGGAGTGAGATGCTCAAAAGATACCCGATCCCTTACCACCTGTGGTGCGAGTCCGTTTATCTTTGTGACCCGTATAAGCGGAAAGTATTTCTCTCCTTCCTTCGGAGGGCGTATAGTTCCCAATACGGTATCTCCGGTTTTCAGTCCGAACAGTCGTATCTGGGATTGGGAAACGTAAATATCATCGGGAGATGACAGGTAATTGTAGTCCGAAGAACGTAAAAAGCCATAACCATCCTGCATGATGTCGAGAACACCTTCGCTTTCTACGATGCCATCAAATTCGAAATCGGGATCTTTATACCTGTTCTTTTTCTCCTTGTCGAAATTTTCCTTGTTATACGAGGAGTGGTTATTGTTGTTACTGTTGTTATTAGTGTTACTGTTGTTCCCTTTTTTCTGGTGCTGTTGACCTTTGGGAGTGTTATATTCTTTTTTCTTGTCCTTGGCCTGGTGCTGTGGAGTAGGGTTTCGGGCTCTTCCTGTTTCTCTTCACGTTGTTTTTTTGCGGCAGGGGGTGGGGTGCTTGCCTTTTGGGGAGCGGGTTCGGCGGTTGTTTTTTCTTTAACGTCGCTCTTTCCTGGTTTACTTTGGCCTTGGGTGGTTGTTCTGCAGGAGTTTTTTTTATTCGTGCTCTACGTGTTTTTCTTTCTTTTGGGGCTGGAGTTTCTCCGGTATTGGAAGAAGGGGAGGTTTTTTGCTCTGTAACAGTCTTGGGATTTGCAGCCTGTACATCCAAAATCTGATAGATCAGGTCCATCTTCTTGAGTGTCCTGAACTTAGGAATGCTCAAACCTTGGCAATTTCCTGTAATTCAGTTAATTTCTTTTCTTTTAAATCTGAAATGTCAAACATTGAAGTGTTAAATAAGTTAATTAATTCTTTTGAAGTGCTCTTGTTAAGTCCGAATTTGAATATCTTGGATGAGCATCAAAGTGAAAAAAATCGAAGTCAAACGAACCTTGTTTTGAGTCGGTTACGAATGGATACCGCAATATTACAAATTTATTTTTATAAACCGAATGTATTTTTTAAAAAGAACTCTTATTTTTGCCCATATTTCAAACAGCAGATGTTACAGAGAGTTCAGAGTATATATTTATTAATTGTGTTTTTGGTGAATGCAGCTCTGCCTTTTGTCGTATCTTTGTGGAAAGATGAAACAGGCAGCCCTTTGTATGCGACAGGAGAATTGTGGATACAGGGCGCTTTCATCATCATAGCATTACTGGCATTTGTGTCGGTGCTGACGTTCAGAAACAGGCAAAATCAATTTGTGATCAACAGATTGAACATGATATTAAACTTAATTTTACTAGGAGTATTTGCCTATCGGTCGCTAAACTTATCCGGAGAAAGTAACATTTCAGAGAAGGGTATTGGGATGTTTATTCCTGTGGTTTCTATCGTTTTTTTAGTGTTGGCCAATAAGGCTATTAAAAAGGATGAAGATCTCGTAAAATCGGTAGATCGGTTGCGATAAACCTGAAATCTTAGTAGTATTAGTGCGTTAAAAACCCGCCGGTATATGCCAGGCGGTTTTTTTTGTGGACCGGATTCATTTGAGGGAATCCCGGAATTCCAAAGTTTTTTTTGCTTATTTTTTGCCCAGTTCTATGATTTCCAGTTCCTTGATCTGGTCTTTTTCGATCTGGAAACGGAGCATGGTCCTCACCTGGTGAAACCCGTATTTTCCTGCAGCTCCCGGATTCATGTGCAGGAGTTGTAATTTTTTATCATACATAACTTTGAGAATGTGTGAGTGTCCGCAAATAAAGAGCCTGGGCGGGTTTTTCTGTATGATCTCCCGTATATTACGGTCATATCTGCCTGGGTAACCGCCAATATGGGTTATCCATACTTCGACATCTTCGCAGTAAAAACGGTTGTTTTCCGGAAACTCTTTTCGGGCTTCGGCATCGTCTATATTTCCGTAAACCGCACGCAGCGGGGCAATCTCTTTTAAAGTATCAGTCACTTTCAGATTGCCTATATCTCCCGCATGCCAGATCTCATCGGCCTGGCGGGCATACTTTATGATGGTGTTATCTATATGGCTGTGCGTGTCGGACAGCAGGAGTATTCTGGTCATATTTCCGTTATTGTCAATGGCCCGAGGAGTTTTTATAAAGGGATATGATTTTAATTACCCGGAAGGCCTGTGTAAAAATTTTATGGTAATATTTTAAATCGCGATACCTGTATAGGTATGCCTGGTGCTTTTACAAGGTTTCTTCTTCCGCCATGAATTGTACTTCATAAAGGTTTTTGTAATATCCCCCGTCTTTTTTGAGGAGTTCCCGGTGTGTCCCGGATTCTACCACTTCACCCGAATCCATAACCAGTATTTTGTCTGCTTTCTTGATCGTAGCCAGGCGGTGTGCTATCACTATAGAGGTGCGTCCTTCGGTTATTTTTTCCGTAGCGTTCTGGATAAGTTTTTCCGAATGGGAATCTACGGAAGAAGTTGCTTCGTCGAGAACAAGAATGTCCGGGTTACTTACATACGCACGCAGAAAAGCAATGAGTTGTCTTTGTCCGCTGGAAAGCATGGTTCCCCTTTCCTTAACATTGTATTGATATCCACCCGGAAGACTCATGATAAAGTCGTGTATCCCGATAGCTTTAGCTGCTTCATGGACCTGTGCTTCCGTAATCTCCGGATTTTTCAGGTGATGTTGTGATAGATGGTGTCGGCAAAGAGAAATACGTCCTGGAGAACAACGGCTATACGACTGCGAAGAGAGCTCAGTGTGTACTCTTTTATACTGGTACCGTCGATAAGGATATCTCCCGAATTGATTTCGTAAAACCGGTTCAAAAGGTTGACAATTGTCGATTTGCCTGCTCCTGTAGCTCCTACGATGGCTATGGTCTGACCGGATTTTACGTCAAACGATATGTCGTGAAGTACTTCTTCGCCGGCGAGATAACCGAAGCTTACGTCGCGGAAGCTGATATTTCCCTGCAGGTCGTCGGCAGCAACAGTGCCTTTGTCTTCTATGGAACTCTCGGTATCGAGTATGCCGTACACCCGATGTGCGGCGACCATTCCCATTTGCAGCGTATTGAATTTATCTGCGATCTGGCGTAGCGGGCGAAAGAGCATTTGTGACATTTCTATAAACATAAAGATGCTCCCGAGTTCGATTTCGTCTCCTGCAATGGTTCTCAATCCTCCGTACCAGACCACAAGGCCTATGGTTACGGATGATGCCAGTTCTGCTATGGGGAAAAATATGGAGTTGTACCAAACCGTCTTCAGCCAGGCTTTTTTGTGTTTTTGATTGATTTCGGTGAATTTCTCATACTCTGTTTCTTCACGGGTGTAAAGCTGTACGATTTTCATTCCGGATATACGTTCCTGTACAAAGGAGTTCAGGTTGGCTACCTGTGCCCGTACATCGGTAAAGGCAATTTTCATGGCTTTCTGGAAAAGCCGGGTGGCATAAAGAATAACCGGAAGTACGGAAAATACAATCAGAGAAAGTTTCCAGCTTGTTATAAGCATAACAGTCGCCACGACAACCATTTGAAGCAGATCGCTGACAATCATAAAAAGCCCCTGACTGAAAATTTCTCCGATACGCTGCATATCGCTTACGGCTCGGGTAACCAGTATTCCGATCGACGAATTGTCGTAATACTTCATTTTGAACTGAAGCATGTGCCGGAATAGTTGTATCCTGATATCTTTTATGATAGACTGCCCGAGCCAGTTGGCATAATAGATAAAGGCCAGCTGACTGATAACCCCACAGATAAGAACCACCAGCATGAGTACGACAAAAAGAGCAGGCCGTTATAATCCTTATGAGTGATATAGTCGTCTACCGTGATTTTGAGCATATAGGGCCTGGCCACTGCAAACAGGGATACCAGAATGGCAGCGAGTGCGACACCATAGAAAGTGGTCTTGTACCGATGGGCGTGTTTCATGAGTCGTTTAAAAAGACTCAGGTCGAAAGCGGATCCTTTAGTGTTGCTCATAGTTTTTTGCCTGTTGTTTCTACTTCCGGGGTTCCGGGGTTGTTCGGCACCGTAACCGGGAAGAAAGACGTGAGAATTACGTCCGGATTATTCTTCCTTTATATAAGGATATTCAATCCGGGTTAAATATAATCCATGTGCGGGACTGACACCCCGGCTTTGCTTCTATTTTTACTTTTCAGGATATTTTTAACGTTTTCTTCAGAGCTTTTTTCCTGTCCTGTGTCCAGTAGTGTGCCTACAATGGCACGTACCATATTTCTCAGAAAACGATCTGCCGTAATGGTAAAGACAAGTTTGTCCCCGCAGCGCTCCCAAACCGCATTTTTGATGTCACAAAAATAAGTTTTGACATCGGTTTTGGATTTGGAAAAGCATTGAAAGTCCTGATAGCCAAGTAATAATTGCGCCACTTCATTCATTTTTTCTACATTCAGGGTATTCCTGTTATAATAGGACAATCCTTCGAGAAACGGATTCTTTACCGGGTTTATCCAGTACTCATAGGTTCTTGAGGTTGCATCGAAACGGGCGTGGGCATCTTCGGCAACAGGAATAATCCTGTACACAGCGATATCTTCCGGTAAGAAGGCATTAAGCCTGTAGACCAGGTTCTCGCGGTCTATGGTACTGTCGCTGTCGAAATGGGCATACATCTGTTTTGCATGCACCCCCGTATCTGTTCTTCCTGCACCTGTAATATGTATCGGAGTGCGTAATACCATGGAGAATGCTCTCTCCAGACTTTCCTGAACCGTGATTGCATTGGGTTGTCGTTGCCAGCCGTGATAACGCTTTCCGTGGTATGATAACTCTATAAAATATCGCAAGGGGAGCATTTTATGAAGCTACAAAGATAAGAACTTATTTCTTTAGAATTTCACGAATAGCTATATACAAGGGAAGGTGTGTAGCCCGGCCTTAGCTAAGGTCTTCTTTGATAAGGCTGATGAGTTCTTCGTTGCTGTTATACAGGGTAAACTGCCCGTCTTTAATATAGGATATCTGTCCGGTTTCTTCACTGACTACCAGAACGATAGCGTCAGTTTTGTCTGTGATACCTATAGCTGCACGGTGCCGGAGTCCGAAACGAAGCGGAATACTTCTTTCATTAGAGACAGGGAGCACGACGCGGGTGGCCACGATATAATTACCCTCTATGATCACTGCGCCGTCGTGTAAGGGGCTGTTTTTGTAGAAAATACTCTCTATAATGGGAATGGTTATCTTGATATACATACTGTCGCCGGTGTTTTTGACAAAATCAAGCGGGGTGTTACGTTGAATAACCAGTAATCCTCCGGTACGGGTACTCCCCAGTTTTTCGCATGCTGCGACAAGTGCTTCTACATTGGTTTTTACGTCAAAAGTGTCGTCACGGAAAAATTTGAAATATTTCTTCAGGTTTTCCGGTTTGCAAGGTTTGTAGAGCCAATGGTAAGCAGAAATTTACGTATTTCCTGCTGAAACAGTACAATGAGCGCAAAGAAGCCGACACTCATAAAGCTGCCGAAAATACTGCTCATCATGTGCATTTGCAGTTCCTTGGTAATTCTCCATATCAGGTATATAATCCCGAAACCTATAAATATATTGACGGCAACCGTACCTTTAACTAATTTGTATATATAGTATAAGAGAAAGGCGACCAGGACAATGTCTATGACGTCTATGATTTTAAAGTCGAGAAAATCGAATATTTTCAAAGTATCGCTTTTAGTGTAAATTTAGCAAAAAATATACGAGGGGAAAAGAGAATACCGAAAAGTAGTCAGCTCCTCTATGATTAAACCCCGTAGGGAGAAAAGCGATAAAAATCTTATATTGCGAATACGAGGGTGAGGAGGCGCGTTATTTATTTTTCGGAAAGAGAATATTTTAATATGAATGATTTTTCAAAAAAACGCAATAGTTCCGTTTTAAGAAAGTTTTAGGGCAGGAGTTAAGTGTAGGAGTCGCTGTTGTAAAAAATAGCTTTAAAGGTCATTTTTGAGGCTCGTTTTTTTAATCATAATAGTTTATTTTGATACATAATCCAGTGACTATTGTTGAAATCTATTTTGGTGATAATGGTGAGAATGACTGTGGTGAGGAGTGAGCTTTAACAAGTCGCAATATGCCCTTTCTTAAAAAGGACCTGTAAGGCTTGTCGATTATACGACTGCTTACAGGTCTTTCTTTATTCTTGTATGGGGTTAAATAACAGGTTCCTCGATAAAGGAATAACTCAGTTTAGCTTTTACCTCCCAGGTTTCTGCGATTTCATTGACGTGGATCTTGATTTCCTGAGGTATCATTTTATTATCGTTAATAAGTAATAGCTCGTCGGGAGAATCGAACAGCGTTTGAACCCTGTTGATGAATATTCCCCGGATTTTACTTACGATAACGTAATTTTTATTGTCCGAAATACTCTCGTATTCGTCTAATTTTCTGGCGATTACTATAGAATTGTCTTCCAGTGTGGGGTGCATCATATTTCCGGTGACCTGAAAGGCTCTCATGTTTTCTCCGCTGATAAACGGAAAATTATACTTGGGGATCTGGCTCATAAAAGTGTCTTCCCCAAGATGGTTAACATACTGGTACTGAAACTCTCTTGTGACGACACTGATATTCTGATTGTAATTGTTCTTCTCCACTTCTACCACCGTACTGTCGTCATAAAACACCTCGTTGAGATCGATACCGTGTTTTTCGCAAACAGACACGATGAGTTCGTAATCCATGCTGTTCCGCTTTTTCCATGTGGATATAGTATTGGGTTTTACATTCAGGATATTCGCAAGATCGATATTTGTCCTGATTTGTAAGTGTTTTTTTAACCTTTCCAGCACTAAAGTCGCATTAGGAGATTTTTTTTCTTGTGTATTCGCGTAATGATAGCTATATTTGGAAGTGTTTAACATTTGTTTATGATTTTTTGTGCTCATTCTGAGAATACATTCTTATGTGATTCTCAATGAGAGGGTTCGACAAAAAATAAAATAGAGGTTGGTTGGTTGTTGATCGTAGGGTTTTAAGTTGTTTAAGATTGAATAAGGCGTTTGTGATGTTTAAAATTCTCTATTTGTGATATTAATAACTGCATTTTTTGAAAAAAATTGTGCAGAATGACCACAAATAACCGATTAATATTAAAGCAGGAGAAAAAAAATCGTTGAAAACATTTAAATAATCGTTTTTCTGCTTTAAGTGTTTAATAAAAAGATGTTTAAATACTATATAGGTTTTGGGGTCTACGAATCCGTAATGGAAGAGGATGGTCTAAGAATTTATCTACAATAAGGGGTGTATGAGGGGAAATTACTTTGCAGTTATTTATCGGTTGAAAACAGGAAGCATTCACTTTCGCAATATGAAAGGTGTGGTGTTTCGGAATTTCATTTTTGATCTCTCCTTAGTTGAAAAATTCCTTTTAGTATTAAAAGATGCAGAATCCCGAATGGTTTGACGAACCTGGGAAGATAGTGTTCTGCAATGGGCTTTATAAAGACCGGATTGGTGGTTATGCTTTTCTGTTTGAGTAAAGTCGCTTTTAAAAGATGTTTAGTAATTATTGTTTTTCGATAGAAGTATTTGTTACAGTTTAATTTGAAACCCTGTTCTATGAATCAGAAAACTACTCAAAAGAGTAAGGTAAATATTTTGTTTGTACTTTTTGCCTTTTCTTTCATGGCATTAACAACGATTCCAGGTTTTGCACAGCAAAGTTCTTTTCATGCGAATAGCCAGACTACTGGTAAGGATTTAGCTTGTGTAGCCTGTGGAGTCACTAATGCAGGATTGTCTGTGGACGCTGATCCGGATAATTATGCTCAGCTCAATGCAGTATTTGGAATTGCCGGTGGTGTCTGGCAGAATCTTTCCTTTCCCTTTTCAGGGATTCAAGGGGATGTTGTCGAAGTCGTCATAGGCGTGGGCGGAGGTCTGACAGATTTTTCCGTCTTGGGAGGGCTTACCCTGGAAAGTTTTAACGGAAGTACCGGGAACGGAGATGGAGTAGCGCTGACCAACCTTGTCAATATAGAGTTGTTACCGGGCACGTCAGATCGCTATGTGGTGAATTTTGTTGCCGGAGCGGCTTTTGATCGGGTTCGTGTAAAATTTGCCTCAGTAGTGTCTGCTTTGAGTAATGTGCGTATTTACGGTGCAAGACTTCGTTATGGTATGCCTTCGGTATCCGGTAACCTTGTTGCGCCGGGTACTTCGGCCAACCTTCAGTTGTCACCGGTAAGCGGTGCGGATACGGTAGCGTGGTTTGCTGCTTCCGAGGGAGGTACGCCCCTGTCTACAGGCTTGAACTTCACCACGCCTGCCTTAAATACCAATACGACATATTATATAGAAATTACCCGTAACGGCCTTACCGAGCCGGAGCGTTATCCGGTAACTGTGGGGATTGATTTTCCGCCTACGGAAGGGGCTCTGGAGCGGGTATATGCCTGTTCACAGAATAATCTTGCTTTAGGCGGTGTTCAGAATCCGGAAGCTGCGGTTGACGGAAACCCTGGAACACATTCTACATTTACGACTTTAAAAGTAGGAGCGTTTTACCAGCGCCTGAGTTTTGAAGATTGTGTTGCGCAACCCGCTGCGGGAGATGCGCTGCACATCAAGTTGGGTACGGAAGCCGGCCTTTTGGAGGTTCTCGGTTTTGTCGGGATTCAGGCTGTTCATAACGGAGTTCTCGTAGGAGACGTCATTCCCATGGTAAACCTGGTATCCGTACTGAACGGTCCCGAGCAGATCGAAGTGGTGTTTACCCCTTCGGTCAACGGCACGCCCATTGCTTATGACGGTGTACAGATCACCAAACTTTCCCTGGATAGTTTTCAGACGCCTTTACATATTTACGGAGCGTATTTCTACCAGCCTGCGACAGGAGCTGTAGATGTCAATCGTCCTGTAGACGTCTTGTGGGGTACCGGTGGGGATATCGCCAGTACGGCAAATTTTGTCCGTGATGTGGCTAATGCCTTCGATGGAGATGAAACAACGTATGCTCACCTGAGAGCCAATCTGAGTGTTCTGGCCGAAGGTGTGCATATCACTGCATTATATCCTACGCTGTCCAAAGAAGGGGACGGTGTCCGGGTGATCCTTCAGAAAGAGGAAGGCGGGTTGCTTGAGGCAGGTTTGCTTTCCCAGAACATCCGTATCCGTACGTTTAATAATAATGATGCCAACAGTGAGTTGGCCCTGGACCCTGATCTGATCAGTTTGTCCCTGCTTCCCGGAACGGAAGATGTTTACGAATTGCTATACCCGGTTAACGTACCGTTCAACCGTATCGAGGTGAGTCTCGATTCCGGACTGGCCAGTGCGTTCAGCGGTCTTTATGTTTATGAGCTGGACCGTGCAGAAGATGTGCCCGGGGGAGAGTTCCCGGATCCTGTAAGTCCTTTTCATGCGGTTTCCCAGGAACCCGGAGTCAATGGAGTATGTGTGCTCTGTGATGTGGTTAATCCTGAGTTTTCCGTAGATGCGGATCCTGATAATTATACGGAATTAAATGCTCCTTTAGGTGTAGCGAGTGGAATTTGGCAGGACCTTGTCTTTCCGTTTGGTGGGCTTAACGGTGATGTTGTCGAAGTGGAAATAGGCGTAGGCGGTGGCCTCGCGGATGTTTCGCTTTTGGGAGGCTTGACCCTGGAAAGTTTTAACGGGGGAACTGCTAACGGAGACGGGATTTCTCTGGAAGAATCTATTAACATAAGATTGGTGCCCGGAACTACGGACCGTTATGTGGCTTCTTTTGTTGCCGGTGCAAATTTTGATCGTGTTCGTGTGAAGTTTGCTTCCGTGCTGGAAGCTTTAACCAATGTGCGTATTTACGGTGCAAGACTTCGTTATGGTATGCCTTCGGTATCCGGTAACCTTGTTGCGCCGGGTACTTCGGCCAACCTTCAGTTGTCACCGGTAAGCGGTGCGGATACAGTAGCGTGGTTTGCTGCTTCCGAGGGAGGTACGCCCCTGTCTGCAGGCTTGAATTTTACCACGCCTGCCTTAAATACCAATACGACATATTATATAGAAATTACCCGTAACGGCCTTACCGAGCCGGAGCGTTATCCGGTAACTGTGGGGATTGATTTTCCGCCTACGGAAGGGGCTCTGGAGCGGGTATATGCCTGTTCACAGAATAATCTTGCTTTAGGCGGTGTTCAGAATCCGGAAGCTGCGGTTGACGGAAACCCTGGAACACATTCTACATTTACGACTTTAAAAGTAGGAGCGTTTTACCAGCGCCTGAGTTTTGAAGATTGTGTTGCGCAACCCGCTGCGGGAGATGCGCTGCACATCAAGTTGGGTACGGAAGCCGGCCTTCTGGAGGTTCTCGGTTTTGTCGGGATTCAGGCTGTTCATAACGGAGTTCTCGTAGGAGACGTCATTCCCATGGTAAACCTGGTATCCGTACTGAACGGTCCCGAGCAGATCGAAGTGGTGTTTACCCCTTCGGTCAACGGCACGCCCATTGCTTATGACGGTGTACAGATCACCAAACTTTCCCTGGATAGTTTTCAGACGCCTTTACATATTTACGGAGCGTATTTCTACCAGCCTGCGACAGGAGCTGTAGATGTCAATCGTCCTGTAGACGTCTTGTGGGGTACCGGTGGGGATATCGCCAGTACGGCAAATTTTGTCCGTGATGTGGCTAATGCTTTCGATGGAGATGAAACAACGTATGCTCACCTGAGAGCCAATCTGAGTGTTCTGGCCGAAGGTGTGCATATCACTGCATTATATCCTACGCTGTCCAAAGAAGGGGACGGTGTCCGGGTGATCCTTCAGAAAGAGGAAGGCGGGTTGCTTGAGGCAGGTTTGCTTTCCCAGAACATCCGTATCCGTACGTTTAATAATAATGATGCCAACAGTGAGTTGGCCCTGGACCCTGATCTGATCAGTTTGTCCCTGCTTCCCGGAACGGAAGATGTTTACGAATTGCTATACCCGGTTAACGTACCGTTCAACCGTATCGAGGTGAGTCTCGATTCCGGACTGGCCAGTGCGTTCAGCGGTCTTTATATTTATGAGCTGGACCGTGCAGAAGATGTGCCCGGAGGGGAGTTCCCGGAGACCGGGCTTTGGGCCACCACACAACAGAATGGAACCATAGCGCCTTGTGTGCTTTGCGGAATTACCGATCCTGAGTATGCTGTGGATGCGGATATGACTACATTCTCACAACTCAATGTACCCCTGGGGGTAGGAGGATCTGTCTGGCAGGAACTTTCAGGGTTCCCGTTCCGCGCTCAGCAGGGAGATCATATACAGGTAGTATTAGGTATAGGAAGTGGAATTATTGATGCCAGCTTGCTTGGTGGATTGACTTTTCAGGCCATGGATGGTGATGTTAATGTCGGAGAGGCCATCGGACTCTCAAATTTGCTGAGTGTAAACCTTCTGCCAGGAACCAGTGATCAGTATGCCTTTGTCTTCAATCCCGATGCGGAATTTGATAAAGTCCGGGTAGAATTCCAGTCGTTGCTGGCAGCCCTGACTAATGTTCAGGTTTACGGGGCAAGAATAAAATTACCGGATCCGAATATCGTTTCCGGTACTATAACGATGCCCGGAACTTCTACCACCGTGGAATTATCTCCCAACGGGGGGACCACCCTGGAGTGGTTTGCCGATGCAGAAGGCGGAGATCCTATAGCAACGGGTAATTCTTTTACTACACCGACCTTAGATGAGAATATCACATATTATATAGAGATCAGTCGTGACGGTTTTGTAGATCCGCAACGCTTTCCTGTAACTGTAAATGCTACGAATGATACATGGGCATTGGCGCAGGACTGGAGTGTTTTCGGCGGATGCCTGATCTGTAATGTAACCAATCCGGACAATGCAGCGGATGGGGATCCTGCCACGTATGCAGTGCTGAACCAGACTGCAGGTGTTGCCGGGGGTATTCAAATGAATCTCTTTGACTTCCCGCTTCAGGGACTTCTCGGAGATCAAATACAATTGGTAGTTGGCCTCGGAGGTGGCGTTATTGATGCCAGTCTTTTCGACGGACTGACCCTGCAGAGCTTTAACGGTGAAAATGCTAATAATGACCTTGCCGATAGTGCGGAGTTGATAAATCTTCAATTGTTGCCCGGTTCCACGGATCAGTATGTACTGACCTTTACTCCGGGTGCCGATTTTGACCGCCTGCAACTGAATTCATCGGCTTTGGTAGACCTGTTCAGTAATCTTAGGATATACGGGGCAAGGATACAATTTGTAAAACCGAATATTGTTTCCGGACTTGTAACAACACCGGGGACATCTACTACGGTAGTAGCGGAACCCGTTGCGGAAACCAGCCTGGCCTGGTACGATCAGCCGGAAGGCGGAACACTGCTTGCCAGCGGTAACGAGTTGACGACTCCTGAATTAAACGCGAATACCACATACTATATACAAGTAAGCCGTGACGGTTTTGTAGAACCGGAACGATATCCGGTAACCGTAATGGTTATGGATGCGCCGGTAGCAGGTATTCCTATGGTTAGGGTATATGCGGATGGGCAGACTAATGGAGGGACTATTCTTTTGTCTAATGTCAGTAATCCCGGAAGAGCTGCCGACGGAGACAAGGACACTTATTCGACTATGACGCTTACTGCTATAGGCGAGGTATGGCAGAAATTAAATTTTACTACGCAACAACCTGGTCCGGACGATCCGGTTCACATAAAAATAGGGACAAATACAGGATTGCTCAATTTACTAAGTGGTTTAACCTTACAGGCTTACAACGATAACACGGCCGTTGGAGACCCTATAACACTGGGAAGTCTCATAGGCTTGTTAAATGGTGCGGACCAGGCAGACATTGTCCTGCCTGCTCCCGGAGTAGCTTATAACAGTGTACGGGTAAGATCTGCCGGTATTGCTCTCGGTGGAGGGGTTAATATTTACGGAGCCTACTTCAACGAACCCGGAGATAATGTAGACTGTGATACGGCCTCCGATATCCTTTGGGGAAGTGAAGCCAGTCTGGCCGGTGGAGTAAATGCCGTGGATGACCCTCAGAATGCTATTGACGGAGATAGTGATACTTATGCGGAATTGCATGCTACGGTTAGTGTGTTAGGAAAAACACATATCACCGCTTTATATCAAATGGTATCCACACCCGGAGATTCTGTGCGTATAGCGTTCCAGAATCCGGGCGGACTTTTAGATCTTGGCTTATTGTCAAGTTCCCTTACCGTACGAACTTTCCTGGATAACCAGGACAACGGGACTCTTGACCTGGATGCCAGTATACTAAAACTTAATTTATTACCCGGAACTTCGGATATACAAGTTATTACATACCCGATCGATGTTCCTTTTAATCGTATTCAGGTATCCATAGGAGAAGGGGTTGCTACCGCACTTGGTGCATTGAGAGTTTATGAGGTAGGGCGTGTATCTCCATCCCCGGTAATTGCCGGAGGATCGGATGTAACCGCTTGTGTGGGTGAGGATGTGACCCTTGAGGTAGATTTTCCTACAGAAAATGTTGAGTATAACTGGTACGACGCCGAGACCGGCGGTAACCTGGTAGGATCGGGCAATCCGTTTACTATCGAAGCCGTAAATCTTGAACCCGGAACAAATACATTCTATGTATCCCTTTCCAAAAACGGCTGTACGGACGAGGCTTCTGCCCGTACCGAAGTCACCGTTAACGTACTGGAAAGCCCGGAAGCTCCACAGGTGGTATCTGCCAATGTATGGGCAGCCCCGGGAGGATCTGCTACCTTACAGGTACTCGATCCGGATGACAATATAACTTATAACTGGTACGATGCGGCTGCCGATGGCGAATTGCTGTATACCGGCGATACTTTTGAAGTAACCGGTGTTACTACAGATGTATCTTACTATGTAGAAGCTGTGGCCGGAGAAAGCTGTATCAGTGCCGCCCGTACCGAAGTGACCATAACCGTATTAATGCCTCCGACCATCGATCCTGTCGGGGCGACAATTACACAGGGAGAAACCGTTACCTTCGAAGGTCTTTCCCCCGACGGTACCGAAGTAGTCTGGTATGATCCTGACGGAAACGAAGTAGCGACGGGACCTGAGTATACCATCCCGGATAATTTACTGCCCGGAGATTATGTGTACACGGCAACTACAAGAGACCCGGTATCAGGCGCGGAGTCTGAACCGGTAGAAATTCCTGTAACCGTAGAGCCCCTGGTGTTAAATGCGCCGACGGTGACACCACCTTCCGCTGTGATAGACGAAGGAGATTCACAAACGTTTACAGCTACCCATGATATGGCGGGTGTAACCTTCACCTGGTACGATCCGGACGGAAATGTCGTAGCGACAACACCCGAATATACAACCCCGGCAAATCTTCCGGTAGGTGACTATACCTATACGGTGACGGCTACCGATCCTTCTACAGGCGTAGTTTCACCTCCTGCTGAAGTGCCCGTAAGCGTTCAGGCTATGGGCGGAGGATTGGTACCTCCTACGGTAACCCCGCCTACTGCTGTTATCGGTGAAGGAGATACCCAGCTCTTTACGGCAAGTCACGATACGCCGGGTGTAACCTATATCTGGTATGACCCCGATGGCAACCAGGTGGCTACAACACCGGAATTCACAACTCCGGCCAACCTTGCAGTAGGAGATTATACCTATACGGTAACAGCAACCGATCCGGATAGCGGAGAAGTTTCCGATCCGGCCCAGGTACAGCTTACCGTAGAGCCGGCCGGAACCTTACTGCCCCCGGCAGTGGATCCTGCCTCGGCTACAATCGAGGAAGGAGAAACCGCAAGCTTTACAGCCAGTCACGACAATCCGGATGTGACCTTTACCTGGTACGATCCGGATGGAAATGTCGTAGCGACAACACCCGAATATACAACCCCGGATAATCTTCCGGTAGGCGACCATATCTATACGGTAACCGTAACCGATCCGGACAGCGGGGAAGAATCGGAACCCACCGAAGTGGTGGTCACCGTAGAGCCGGCTTCCGGAGGTACATTACTTCCGCCGACGGTAACGCCTCCTTCCGCAACTGTAATGCTCGGGGATACCGAAACGTTTACGGCCAGTCATGACAATCCGGATGTAACCTTTACATGGTATGATAATGATGATAATGTCGTAGCAACTACCCCGGAATACACCATACCGGATGATCTTGCGATAGGAGACTATACCTATAAAGTAACCGTAACTGATCCGGATAGCGGTGAAGAATCGGCACCTACCGAAGTTCCGGTAAGCGTGGTACCTGTAGACAGTTTGTTACCTCCTACGGTAACTCCGGCTTCTGCTACTATTGAGGAAGGAGAAACCGAGACCTTTACAGCCAGTCATGACAATCCGGATGTGACCTTTACCTGGTACGATCCGGATGGAAATGTCGTAGCGACAACACCCGAATATACAACCCCGGACAATCTTCCGGTAGGAGACCATATCTATACGGTAACCGTAACCGATCCGGACAGCGGGGAAGAATCGGAACCCACTGAAGTCGTGGTGACCGTAACCCCGGCGGCGGCCGAATTGCTGCCTCCTTCCGTAGACCCTTTACAGGCAACCATTGATGAGGGGGAAACCGCAATGTTTACGGCTTCTACCGACTATCCGAACGGTGTTATCGTCTGGTATGATTCCGATGGAAATGAAGTAAATATAGGTGAAGAATTTATCGCCGGAGTAGGTCTGCCTGCAGGAACATATACCTATAATGTTGTAGTCAGAGATCCGGATACGAATGAAGAATCAACACCGGTACAGGTTACGTTGAATATCCTTAGCGTAACACCTCCTTTAGAGTGTTTACCGGCTTATGAGAGAGTTTATGCAGGCAGTCAGTCAGCTTCTGCTGCAGGTGTACAAAATAATGCCAATGCCATAGACGGCAATCTGGATACCCATAGTACGATCATTGCACCTTCCTTAGGAATGACGTATTATCAGCAGATGAATTTCGGGCAATCGTTCAGTACGGGGGCCGGAGATGAACTTCATGTACGTATAGGTACTCAGGTAGGACTTTCCGTAGGTAGTGTTACGGTAACCGTAAGAGCCTATAATGGAACGACAGCGGTAGGAACGCCTGTTCAGCTTTCGTCAGGAGTATTGCTCAACCTGCTGTCTGGAGAGAACGAGGCAGATGTAGTGATCCCCGATCCGGGAACATCGTTTAATGCTGTTCGTGTAAGTGTGACAGGCGGACTTATTTCCGCGGGAGATATCGATATCTATGCCGCCTATGTAAACAGGGCAGTAGAAACCCTTGCCGAATGTGTACCTGTAGAAGATATACTGGTGGGAAGTACTTCCGGAGTATTGGGAAGCTTAAATAATGTAATCAATGAAGGTAATGTTGCGGACGGAGATCTGAATACGGCTGCAAATCTGCGTCAGAATGTCGGAGTTGCAGGTTATGTACACCTTACTACACTGTATAGTGCTCCTTCGGTAGCCGGAGACTCCATCAGGATAGTTCTTGCTGATCAGAATGCAGGGTTACTGGACCTGGGGCTGTTAAGTGCTATTAAAGTTATAGCTTATAAAGGAAATACGCCTGTACACGAAGCTACGGTAGATGACGGGTTATTAAGCCTTAAATTACTGGGAGGAGCCAATCAGTATGAAGTGGCTACCCAGGTAGATCAGCCTTTTGACAGGATATCGATACAGTTCGATGCGCTCGTGTCCGCGCTGACCGGTGTAGATATATTTGAGATCGAAAGGGTACCTGTTATTCAGGTGGATGGCAATGATCCCGGAGATCGTGCCGTAGAAGCCTGTCAGGGCGGAACAGTAAACTTAGCTGCTCCGACCGATGATTGTACCACGTATGTGTGGTATGATGAAAGAAACGGGGGAAATCTCATAGGTGAAGGAAACCTGGAATTTGAGATTCCGGCGGACTGGACTCCGGGAGAGCATATTGTGTATGTACAGCCTGTGCGTTACGGTTGCGAAGAGTCTGGCCGTACGGCAGTAACCATAGAAGTAAAAGAAGCTCCCGGAGCAGATGATATCGTTGTAGAAACAGATCAGCCCGATTATTGTGAAAATGAAGAGGTTGTTATTACAGCAACGGCAGATGCGCTTACCACTCCGGTATTCGCATGGTATACCGATGCCGATAAAGAAAACCCGGTGGCCGATGCCAATGGGGTAACGTATACCATAGTTAACGGAGAATTGTCTGTAACCGGATTGGAAGCAGGTACATATACCTATTATGTAAGTGTAAAAGATGGTGAAGACGGTTGTGAGAGCCTGGCCGGTGATCTTGCGGAAGTATCCGTAGTGATCAAGCCCGGCGCAACTGCCGCGGATATTCAGACAGCCGATCAGGTCATTTGTATGGGAGAAACTGCGGTATTGGAGGCTTCCAGTACTACGATTTCCGATCCTGTATTTAACTGGTATGACAATGAAGACCTTACGGGTGATGCGGTCTTTACCGGTCCTGTTTTTGAACAGAACGGACTGGCAGCCGGATTGTACACGTATTATATTACGGTTCAGAATGATGATACTTGCGAAAGTACGGCGGAGGAAGCTGTTGCCGTTACCATAGCAGTACAACATCAGATCACTTCCGATGATATTGTTCTTCCTGGCGATCTCAGTCAGTGTCTCGGTTCGCCTGTAGCACTGTCTGCTGGAATCAACACGGCTATTACCGTGGAAAACCCGGTATTCGCCTGGTATTTCGATGCTGCGGGAACCCAACAGATCACCGATGGTATTGTCATGGATGGTGCAACGTATACCGTTAACGGCGCTGACCTGACCGTAGAAGGACTGGCAGAGGGAACGGTAATTAATTATTATGTAAGTCTGGACGGGGATAACGTATGCGGAAGCCTTGATGGCGATCTTGCGACGGTTCAGGTGACTATAGGCAATGAACTTGAGGCACCGGAAGTATCCGAAACAGATGTGAGCGTTTGTGAGGGGGATGATGCCGTGCTGTCTGTTCTGAATCCGCAGAGCAACCTTCAATATAACTGGTACGAAACAGAAACCGGCGGAACCGCGGTGTTTACAGGAATAGAGTTTACGCTTACTGCAGTAACACAGGATGCTGTTTATTATGTGGAAGCACAGGGAGACGGAGATTGTGCAAGCCTTACGAGAACTGAAGTAACAGTGACTGTAAAAGATTACGCCACCGCTGCTGATATTACTATTGACGGAGTTACCGAAATATGTGAATACGATGATCTCGTGCTGACCCCTTCTACGGGAATAGCTGCCCCGGTATTCCGCTGGTATGCCAATGCGGATAAGACCGGTGAGATCACTGATGGTGTTTCTGCAGACGGAGTACTTACGCTTTCGGGACTTACCGAAGGTACGTATACCTACTACGTCAGTGTGGCATCCGATGAACTTTGCGAGAACCAGGCAGGAGATCTGGCCGAGGTGGAAGTATCCGTGGGATCACCCCAGGCAGCGCCTGTAGTCTCACCACCGGAACAATTTGTAGTAGTCGGAGAAACTGCTGCAGCATTTGAGGTGTCCGGAGTTACATCGGGAGAAGTTGTTTGGTATAACGACGAACAACTCCAGACCGAAGTATTCAGGGGAACGTCGTACGTACCTTCCGCAGGAGTAGTAGGTAACTACACTTATTATGTTGTCATTGAAGAAGGAGCATGTGTGTCTGAGGTTACGCAGGTTATACTTCATGTCACGGATCTGCCGACACCTCCTGAAGAATGTTATATAGCCGATGCACAGGAAAACGGTACTACGTTCGGATGTGTATTGTGCTCTGTTCAGAATCCGACAAATGCTATCGATGACGATACAGATAATTTTACAAGGCTGAGTATCCCGGCCGGACTTGGTTCCGGGTCGGTTTATCAGACACTTATATTCTCCCATACCGGAAAAGCCGGAGATAGCGTATTGGTAGATATTGCGACTCCTGTAGGACTTGGAGATATCAATATCCTTGGCGGAATAACGGTAACGCTGTTTAACGGAACAACACAGGTAGATCAGTATAGCCTGGAGAACCCGTTGCTGGAGATCCGTTTACTCACCGGCGGACAGCGAGGACAGGTACTGATACCTGCAAGCGGAGCTTACGACAGGGTAGAGATCCGGAATACTGCCGGAGTAGCAACACTGCTCCAAAGTGTTGATATTTACGGAGCACAGATCATACAGGCTGCTCCTGAGCTCGATATCCCTGATCCTGTAGAACTTTGTGAAGGAGAAGAATATATAGTTAGTGCAACTCCGGCAGCAGGTACGGTGCTGAGATGGTATAACAGTGATGACGAACTGTTGTTTACCGGAAGTAACTTTGAAATACCTTCGGATGTTGCAGGATCATTCACATATTTTATAGAAGTAGTAGACCAGGCGTCCGGATGTCCGAGCCCGGACAGGATCGCCTTTGATGTCATTGTCAATGACAGTCCCGGTGCAGATGATATTGCAGTAACCGGTAATGAAGATCCGGTTTGTGCCGATGACGATGTTGTGCTCACACCTTCGAGTGCATCAGGTACCGTATTCCGTTGGTATATGGATGCCGATAAGATGCAGCCGATAGCCGACGGTGACAGTGACGGGGATGTTTCTTATGCCATTGCTGCCAACGGAGTACTTACTATAAGCGGGCTGGACAGCAATCAGAGTCCGTATACCTATTATGTAAGTGTAGAAGGGACCAACGGTTGTGAAAACCCGGCCGGTGATCTGGCTGTGGTTAATGTTGAAATCACACCTACGGTGCCCGAAGATAATATTGCCGGAATTGAAATAGAAACTACAAACGGGGATGGGGAAGTATGCCTCAATGTAACCCCTGATGTAGTGATCATAGCGACCCTGACTCCCGGAAGTACAGTGACCAATCCTGTTTTCTACTGGTATGATGAAACGGGAAATATGGTAGCCGGAGGAGAAAACGGAACGTTGACACTTGCCGGTCTTACCCCCGGAACATATACATATAGTGTAGGCGTTAGCGGAGACGGTTTCTGTGAAACCGCAGAGGGTGACCGTAAGAATATAACTTTTGTAGCACGAGACGATTGCCAGTTGATCAATGCAGTCGATGATATCGCAAGCACACCTGTAGACATTCCGGTAACTATCGATGTCCTGGCTAACGATGTTGCGGGTGAGTCTCCGATCGATCCTGCTACGGTAATGATAATAACAGCACCAGGAAATGGTATGGTAGCGGTAGATCCGGTTACCGGGATGGTCACTTATGCCCCCGCATCCGGTTATGAAGGTAACGACATATTTACCTATACTGTTAAAGACGAAGATGGTTTCGAATCGAATGAAGCTACGGTTACCGTAACAGTCGGTGGCGACAACGGCGGCCTGCTCGCTGTAGATGACAGCGCTGCCACACCTGAGGATATTGCTGTGGATATCGATGTCCTGGCTAACGATGTTGCAGGTAATGCCGATATCGACCCAACTTCGGTGACGATAGCTGAAGCCCCTGTCAGTGGTTCGGTAACGGTTAATGCGACCACGGGTGTAGTAACCTATACCCCGGCATCCGGCTATGCAGGAACAGATACCTTCACCTATACCATGAAGGATGAAGATGGCTATACCAGTAATGCCGCTACGGTTACCGTAACGGTAGGTGGCGACAACGGCGGCTTACTCGCTGTGGACGACAGCGCTTCCACACCTATGGAGATGCCTGTAGCTATCGATGTCCTGGCTAATGATGAAGCCGGAAACTCACCTATCGATCTTACTTCGGTGACGATCGTAACGATGCCCGGCGAGGGGACGGTAACTGTCGATGCTGCTACAGGAGTTGTTACGTACACTTCTTCGGGAGACTTCGAGGGTGATGATACGTTTACTTATACGATGAAAGACGAGGCTGGTTATACCAGCAACGAAGCCACAGTTACGGTAAGTGTCGGTGGCGATAACGGCGGCCTGCTCGCCGTAGATGACAGTGCTGCCACACCTGAGGATATTGCTGTGGATATCGATGTCCTGGCTAACGATGTTGCGGGTAATGCCGATATCGACCCAACTTCGGTGACGATAGCGGAAGCCCCTGTCAGTGGTTCGGTAACGGTTAATGCGACCACGGGTGTAGTAACCTATACCCCGGCATCCGGCTATGCAGGAACAGATACCTTCACCTATACCATGAAGGATGAAGATGGCTATACCAGTAATGCCGCTACGGTTACTGTAACGGTAGGTGGCGACAACGGCGGATTACTCGCTGTGGATGACAGTGCTGCCACACCTATGGAAATGCCTGTAGCTATCGATGTCCTGGCTAATGATGAAGCCGGAAACTCACCTATCGATCTTACTTCGGTGACGATCGTAACGATGCCCGGCGAGGGGACGGTAACTGTCGATGCTGCTACAGGAGTTGTTACGTACACTTCTTCGGGAGACTTCGAAGGCGATGATACGTTTACTTATACGATGAAAGACGAGGCTGGTTATACCAGCAACGAAGCCACGGTTACGGTAAGTGTCGGTGGCGATAACGGCGGCCTGCTCGCCATAGATGACAGTGCTGCCACACCTGAGGATATTGCTGTGGATATCGATGTCCTGGCTAACGATGTTGCGGGTAATGCCGATATCGACCCGACTTCGGTGACGATAGCTGAAGCCCCTGTCAGTGGTTCGGTAACGGTTAATGCGACCACGGGTGTAGTAACCTATACCCCGGCATCCGGCTATGCAGGAACAGATACCTTCACCTATACCATGAAGGATGAAGATGGCTATACCAGTAATGCCGCTACGGTTACCGTAACGGTAGGTGGCGACAACGGCGGCTTACTCGCTGTGGACGACAGCGCTTCCACACCTATGGAGATGCCTGTAGCTATCGATGTCCTGGCTAATGATGAAGCCTGAAACTCACCTATCGATCTTACTTCGGTGACGATCGTAACGATGCCCGGCGAGGGGACGGTAACTGTCGATGCTGCTACAGGAGTTGTTACGTACACTTCTTCGGGAGACTTCGAGGGTGATGATACGTTTACTTATACGATGAAAGACGAGGCTGGTTATACCAGCAACGAAGCCACAGTTACGGTAAGTGTCGGTGGCGATAACGGCGGCCTGCTCGCCATAGATGACAGTGCTGCCACACCTGAGGATATTGCTGTGGATATCGATGTCCTGGCTAACGATGTTGCGGGTAATGCCGATATCGACCCAACTTCGGTGACGATAGCGGAAGCCCCTGTCAGTGGTTCGGTAACGGTTAATGCGACCACGGGTGTAGTAACCTATACCCCGGCATCCGGCTATGCAGGAACAGATACCTTCACCTATACCATGAAGGATGAAGATGGCTATACCAGTAATGCCGCTACGGTTACTGTAACGGTAGGTGGCGACAACGGCGGATTACTCGCTGTGGATGACAGTGCTGCCACACCTATGGAAATGCCTGTAGCTATCGATGTCCTGGCTAATGATGAAGCCGGAAACTCACCTATCGACCCGACTTCGGTGACGATCGTAACGATGCCCGGCGAGGGGATGGTAACTGTCGATGCTGCTACAGGAGTTGTTACGTACACTTCTTCGGGAGACTTCGAAGGCGATGATACGTTTACTTATACGATGAAAGACGAGGCTGGTTATACCAGCAACGAAGCCACGGTTACGGTAAGTGTCGGTGGCGATAACGGCGGCCTGCTCGCCGTAGATGACAGTGCTTCCACACCTATGGAAGTGCCTGTAGCTATCGATGTCCTGGCTAATGATGAAGCCGGAAACTCACCTATCGATCTTACTTCGGTGACGATCGTAACGATGCCCGGCGAGGGGACGGTAACTGTCGATGCTGCTACAGGAGTTGTTACGTACACTTCTTCGGGAGACTTCGAGGGTGATGATACGTTTACTTATACGATGAAAGACGAGGCTGGTTATACCAGCAACGAAGCCACAGTTACGGTAAGTGTCGGTGGCGATAACGGCGGCCTGCTCGCTGTAGATGACAGTGCTTCCACACCTATGGAAGTGCCTGTAGCTATCGATGTCCTGGCTAATGATGAAGCCGGAAACTCACCTATCGACCCGACTTCGGTGACGATCGTAACGATGCCCGGCGAGGGGACGGTAACTGTCGATGCTGCTACAGGAGTTGTTACGTACACTTCTTCGGGAGACTTCGAGGGTGATGATACGTTTACTTATACGATGAAAGACGAGGCTGGTTATACCAGCAACGAAGCCACGGTTACGGTAAGTATCGGTGGTAATAACGGTGGGCTGATGGCTGTGGATGACAATGCCTCCACACCTGTAGATGTCGCTGTAGCTATAGATGTATTGGCCAATGATGTTGCCGGAAACGCCATTATAGATGCTGGTTCCGTAGCAATCCTTACCATGCCTTCTTCCGGAGGAGTAGAAGTAAATGCTTCGACAGGAGTAGTTACCTATACACCGGATAATGGTTTCGAAGGAACAGACACTTTCACCTACACGATGAAGGATGTAGACGGTTACACGAGTAATGAAGCTACGGTTACCGTTAATGTGGGTGGAAATAATGGTGGCCTGATGGCTGCAGATGACAGTGCGGGTACTATTGTAGATACCCCTGTAACTGTAGATATCCTGGCTAATGACACAGGTGGTAATGCACCTCTGGATCCGGCTTCGGTAGCCATTGCAACCATGCCGTCCGATGGTAATGTGGAAATATTAGTGTCAAACGGAGCTGTAACCTATACTCCGGATGCCGGATTCATAGGAACGGATACCTTTACGTATACCGTAAATGATACGGACGGATACACTTCTAATGTGGCTACGGTGACCATTACCGTCGATCCGGCACCGACAGGACCTATAGCTAATGACGATGCGGTTCAGGTAAATCCGAACAGTTTTGTCAGTATAGCCATTCTCGATAACGATGCAGAAGGAAGTGCACCTATCGATCCTGCTTCGGTAAGTATCGTTACCGAACCTGCTCACGGTGATTACAGTGTTACTGCCGATGGAGTAGTAGACTATATTCCGGAAGCCGGGTTCGTAGGGCAGGATAGTTTTGAATATACTGTAGAGGATATCGACGGAAGAGTTTCTAATGTAGCTGTTGTTTCCATAGATGTGACCTCAGATTCTGATCTCGCCATTACGATAACCGTAGACGAAGTAACACCGTCGATAGATAGCAATGTGGAATTCACTATAACCATAACCAATGACGGGGACCAGGTATTCTCCAATATTGTGGTGGATGAATCTTTACCATCGGGTTATGAATTTGTAGGGTCACAATCTGCAGAAGGAGATTATAATAATATAACTGCAAAATGGACGATAAGTCATATCGGTGCCCAGGGGACCGCAATGCTAAAACTAACCGCGAAAGTTGTGGCAGTAGCCGGAGCAGATTATCTGAATGTGGTTACCATTGAAGAATCTTCCCCGGTAGATTCCAATCTGGAAAACAATACCGCTCAGGTAGCTGTAGAGCCACTGTTGCTGGTGGTGTATAACGAGTTCTCGCCGAACGGGGATGGGTTTAATGACACCTTTGTGATAGACGGAATTCAACTTTATCCCAACAATGTACTGAAAGTGTACAACAGGTATGGAAGCCTGGTGTTCCAGACTTCCAATTACAATAACGACTGGGATGGAGTAGCCAATAAGAGCGGAGCAATTATGAGCAAAGACAGGTTACCGGTAGGTACGTACTTCTACGTGCTGGATACCGGAACCGGAATCAGAAAAAGCGGATGGCTCTATATCGCAAGATAAATAACACATAAAGAGGGATGCCCCAATCCCTCTTTATTGTATTAAACCCTTATAAAACAGATAAAATATAGACAGATGAAAGTTATAAGAATCAAAAAGCGCAATTACATTTTGTTTATATGTATGCTTGCTATAATCACCGTAAGAGCGCAGCAGGATCCTCAGTATACACAATACATGTATAATATGATGAGTTTCAACCCTGCCTATGCCGGTTCTGTCGGAACCCTCGAAGCAAACCTGTTGCACCGGTCGCAATGGACAGGTATAGACGGGGCGCCGCAAACACAATCCCTGAGTGTGCACTCTCCCCTGACCAATGATCAGGTAGGGCTCGGCTTTAACGCAGCACATGATAAGTTAGGTCCGTCCAGGGAGGTATTTCTCGATGGGAACTTTTCCTATACCATACAAACCGGTTATTTTTCTAAACTCGCTTTCGGGGTTAAAGCCGGGGTCAGTATCCTTGATATTGACTGGAGTAAGGGAGATTTCAGGGATCCGAACGACCCTGTATTTGCACAGAACGTGAATAAAACGCACTTCCTGGCAGGAGCAGGAGCATTTTACTATACGGACAAGTGGTACGTGGGATTCTCTGTGCCGAGCTTTATACGGTACGATTACTATGACGACAGGGAACAGGGGGCAGTATTGTCTGACAGGCTGCATTACTTTATTACCGGTGGATATGTATTTGAATTATCTCCCACTGTACTGTTCAAACCTGCCACCATGGTAAAGATTGTTCGGGGCGCGCCGGTTGCCGTGGACCTTTCGGCCAATTTTATGCTCCAAGAGAAATTTACGCTGGGAGCTTCGTATCGATGGGATGATTCTGTAAGTGCCCTGGCCGGTTTTCAGATATCACCAAGTTTATTTATCGGGTATGCTTACGATTATACAACGACCAGTTTTAACAGGTATAACGACGGAACACATGAAATCATCCTGAGGTACCAGGTGCCCTTCAGGTCGAGCCGTATAAAATCCCCGAGATTTTTCTAAACAGAATGATTATGATAAGAAATATATTTTTAGCCCTTGGTTTTTTGTGCTGCTTTGTATCAGCTTTCGGGCAGCAGTTAAAAAAAGCAGATCGTCTTTTCAAAGAGCTGGCTTATGTAGAAGCATCTGAGGCATATGAAGCGTATTTGAAAGGAAACAAGACTCCTTCGCCGGAGGTATTGGAGAATATAGCGGACTCCTATTATTTTATCAGCAAAGACAGTAGCGCGGTAAAGTATTATAAAAACTTTACGAATTACAGAAAACAGGAATGTCCGGAGCACATTTCAACCGTTATGTTCATGCTTTAAAGGGCGTCGAAGAATATGACGAAGCGGCAGCTTTAATGAAAGAGTACCTGCGGGTGAAGGGAAATGAAAAAGAAATTACGAGATACGCAAAAGAGAAAGCATATCTTGACAGTCTTGGTCAGGCTACCTCATTGTTTACGATTCGTAATCTGGAGAGCAATACGAACAGATCGGAATTCGGAACGGCCTTTTACGGAGATAAAATAGTATTCTCTTCGACCAGAAAACCAAGTTATACGCTGTATGTATGGAATCAGCAGCCCTTTCTCGACCTTTATATCGGGGACCGGAATGCTACCGACGGCGAACTCTTTAACGTTGAGCTTTTCCTTTCCGGATTAGAATCGAAGTATCATGATGCCACGATTACGTTTTCTCCCGACCGTTCTTATGTGTACTATACGACTAATATTCTTAAAAACAAGAATAAGCTCGTCAAGGATAATTCCGGAACGAACAATTTTCATATCATGAAGGGGACAATTGAGGACGGAAAAGTGACGAAAACGGAAAGTCTGCCATTTAACAGTATCGATTATTCCGTAGGGCATCCTTCCATGAGCCCCGATGGCAAGTGGATGTTCTTTGTGTCGGATATGCCCGGCGGATTCGGTAACACGGATATTTACGTGGTACAAATGGATGAAAACGGAAATGTAGCTTCCGAACCTCAGAACCTGGGACCGATGATCAATACCCAGGAGCAGGAAATGTTCCCTTATTTCCGTGAAGGCAAATTGTATTTTTCTTCCGATGGACATTATGGCCTGGGAAGGCTCGATGTATTTTCAAGTGAACAGAAAGAAGGAAAAATGGAATTTAAGGCGCCGAAAAATCTCGGTGCACCGGTAAACAGTAATAAAGACGATTTTTCATTCATTATCGATTCTACAGCCTCATTCGGTTATTTTTCCTCTAACAGGCTTGAGGGGAAGGGCGATGATGACATCTATTATTACACCAAAGAAAAAGAACCGTGCGATCAGTTGGTTTCCGGTAAGGTGACCAATAAAAATACGCAACTGGCCCTTGAAGGAGCTTCCGTAAAAGTTTACGATGAATTCGGCGATCTTATAACGGAAGCGGCTACAGGAGATAATGGGATGTACGAGGTAGAAATTCCCTGTGAATCCACATATAAATTCGTAGCCACAAAACCCAATTATACTACCGAGGAAAAGGAAGTAAAAACCACGAAGAAAGACGGAGATAAAATTGAAGGTGTCGATTTTGAACTGACCAATTATGATGATCTGATCGTCAAAGAGGATGATCAGGAAAAAATAGATGTAAATCCCATATATTTTGATTTTGATAAGGCGGATATCACCCCACAGGCCGCTGAAGAACTCAATAAGGTAATCTATGTGATGAACCAGTTCCCCAAAGTGAAGATCAAGATAGAATCTCACGCAGATTGCCGGGGAAATGCGGATTACAACAGGAAACTCACCGACCTCAGAGCCAAATCCACGCAGAAATATATACTTGAAACGGGCAAAATAGACCCGTTGCGTATAGAAAGTGCTATCGGTTATGGCGAAGACCGCCCTAAAGTAGTGTGTGAGCGTTGTAACCAATGTACGGAAGAACAACACGCTAAAAACCGAAGGTCCGACTTTATTATTATTGAAAAGTAATACTATAAAGTATTTTTAGAGATTTTTTATCTGCCTTTCGCAAAAAATAATACCAAAGGTACCACCACCCCTTTTACGGTTTACCTTGAATCCAAACCACCCTATGCGTATCAGGTTAGAACATATAACAGTAATACTGTTGGTAGTAATACTATCCGCTTCTTTCGGCTGCCATCCTGTATGGGGACAGCAACCGAAAGAACGGGTATATGCTACTTCACAAACCAATGGAGGGCTATTGGGTACGGTTTCTAATGCCGCTAATGTGGTTGGCAGCGGAATAAACACCTCGGCTTCGCTCAGTGTGCCTTTAGGTGCTTTAGGTGTGGCAAGTGCCTATGTGCAGCCCCGGTTCGGGTCTACGCTGCCTGCAGGAACATCCACCCACTTAAAGATAGGTGTTAACCCCACGCTTTTGGGAGCGGGGATTACGGTAAATGTACAGGCCTATAACGGTACTACGGCCGTAGGGGCATCCGTTAATATGGGGGCATTACTGAGTCTTCTGAACGGGCAGTACACCGAAGAAATTGTATTTACCCCTCAAACGAGTGGAGGAACTCCGGTGTCTTATAACGGAGTCAGGGTCACCTTGAACGGGGGACTTCTCAGTATCGCAGCCAATGTAGATGTTTACTATGCCTATTACCTTCAGGATGCTTCGGCTTCCATAGCCTGTGATGCGCCTGCAGAGGTATTGTACGGGTCGACCGGCGCCCTGCTTTCCGGGGTAAACCAGGTCGAAAATCCTCAGAATGCGATAGACGGAAACACCAATACGTTCACTCGCCTGAGGTCCAATGTAGGTGTGCTGGATAAGACTTATATCCGGTCTTTATACAATACATTGTCCAGGTCCGGCGATTCCGTACGGGTGATTTTAAGGAATCCCGGCGGTTTGTTACAGGCCTCTCTTCTGGCGACCAATCTCACCATTACCACATATAACAATAAGACAAGTAATGGCGCCCTTGAACTGGACGAATCTATCCTTTCACTTTCGCTGTTGCCGGGGAGTACCGATGTACAGGTATTGACCTACCCGGTGATTCCGGAATTCAATCGTATAGAAGTTTCTATAGGGCAGGGACTGCTCAATGCTTTGGGAGACTTGTATGTTTATGAGGTATCAAGAATAGGAAAAGGACCGGAAGTCACTTCCCCGCAATTCGTGGATGATGTGGCCTATGCCTGTTACGGAAATCCGGTAACACTAAATATAGCCAGCCCGCTGGCGAATTCGATATACAGGTGGTATACCGTTGCTGCCGGTGGAACATCCGTTTTTACCGGTACTTCTTATGCTCCGGATACTACCATTGCAGGAACGAGATTTTTTTATGTCTCGGAGATGAGGAACGGATGTACGGATGAAACCGGGCGTACACCGGTAAAACTTGTAGTACTCCCGTCGTATGGTAACCCCGATATTGCCATAGAGCATACGACCAACTAAACTGAATGATAATAACAATCCAAAAATCGCGACACATGAAATTTATTACAACAACTTTGAAACGAGGGCTTGCAGTTTTAATATTTGCTGCCGGAATGCCCGTATTTGCGCAGATCGTAGCCCCTGTCCCCACCACCCCGGTAACTTCTCCGGGTGACCTCAATGTCGGAACACTGACTAATAACACCGGGCCGGTAAACACGGTGGAAGGGGCGGTACTTTTTTACAATCCGGCAACAAATGGTCCGGAAGTAACGTTAACAGCCAGCCTTGATGATGGTGCCGGAAATACCTTTACGGCTTATGAATGGTACAATATCACTACGGACGGAACTACCGAAACAGCAAATGAAATCTCCGGAGAATCCGCACAAAACCTGGTACGTACGGCATTGGCTCCCGGATATCACAAGTTCAGGGTGTACGGACTGGTTGACGATGGAAACGTAATATGTCAGTCCGATGACTACGAAGACATTATTCTTTTCGTGTTGTCACCGCTCACGGTAACCACGACCTTCAACGACAACGGAAATTCTTTGGCGTATTGTTATACCGATGTGCCCGCAACTCCTATCGAATTGTCCGTAAGTGATATTGCAGCCGATTATACGGACAATGCCAATGGGTATTCCAACCCCGGCGGCGGAGATTTTGAAGTGTCTTATCAATGGTTTGCCATTAAAGACGGTGATACGGGTAATCCTGTCGACCTCGAAACCACGACGGACAGCTATTCCGTTACCCTGACCGATACCGGTACCTATACCTTTTATGTGGAAGTTGAATATGCCACTTCCATAAAAGACAAGGGAGCAAGAGATTATGTGACGTATACCAGTACGGTACAGAATGCAGGAAGCGACCTGGAGATCGTAGTATCACCTACTCCCGGATCTCCGACCATTACTATAGGGGGTGTGACGGACTAATAGCCTGCCAGACACGTATACGATACTTTGATGATATAGCTGTTGCAGGTAGCCCGGTTATGGGTTGCCTGCCATTATTACGTTATGGTATAATTTCTTATTGCACCTTATGAAAATCGGGAGCTTTGTTTTTATTTTTCTATGTTGCTGGTGTAATGTCAATGCGCAGGAAACCAGTGATATAGTTGTAGTTCTGCCCGGGAGTAAAGTGACATTGAACGCTGCTTCCGAGGGAGCTGTAAGCTATCAGTGGTTTCTGGACGGGGAAGAGCTGTCCGGGGCTGTCGGTGCTACTTATATAGCTATGCAGCAGGGGAAATATACCGTTATCTCTCGTAATGACGAAGGCTGTGATTCGACAATATCCAATACTGTGGAAATAAGATTTTCCGGCAGATCTTCTCCGCCATCCGGAGCAGGAGAACAGTATTTTTGCCATTTTAACGATCCTGTTATAGCCGATATAGAAGTAATTGGAGCCCATATTACCTGGTACGATGAAGAAGAGGGGGAAGCATTCTGGCGGAAACAACATTGCTCGAAGACGGAAGCACGTATTATGCTACACAGGCTCCGGAAGGACCTGCTTCGGAAAGTGAAGAAAGACTGGCAGTAACAGTCTTCCTTAATCTGTGTCCGGATCTTTCGGTGAGTAAATCTGTAGACAATCAGGATGCATTGATAGGAACTCCTGTTATCTTTTCTGTCAAAGTTAGCAATGAAACTTCGATGGAGGTACGGAATATAGCTATCAGGGATCACTTGCCTTCAGGATTTTCTTATACTTCACATACAACAGACAGCGGAAATTATAATATATCTTCCGGGATATGGGATATTCCGATGCTGTCCGGGTATGCCAATGCCGAACTTCAGGTGCATGCCGAAGTACTTCCGGAAGGCGATTATACCAACAGGGCTGTCCTTGATGATTCCGATCCGTGGGATGTCAATTCCGAGAACAACTTTGCAGAGGTTACCTTAATACCTTCCTGTGCGCGTGTGTATAATCTCTTTTCTCCCAACGGAGATGGGATCAACGATGTTTTCCGGATAGATTGTATCGAAAAATATCCTGATAATACCCTCGAAGTATTCAACAGGTACGGCAATACCGTATTCCGGCAAAAGGGGTACGATAATACCTGGCAAGGTGAGTCGAATGTGAAAAATACGATAAGCCGCAATGGACAGCTCCCTGCCGGAACTTACTACTATGTACTAAGCCTGGGTAACGGTACAAGGCCGGTAACCGGATGGCTTTTTATCATGCGATAAACAAGATGTTTACACACCGGGTCAGATTTGAAATGCCCCGGCGCCTCGCTTATCTTCAGAAACCCGGGGGGGACGTGATACGCATATTTCTTTCTGTTTTAACGCCCGGAAAAGGGCCTTTAAAGCAATCTCTTAGACGCCGGAAGTAGTCCGGTTAGCAGCTAAAGGGATTCTGTTGACCGCTCCGGTACATGGTTTGACGGCTAAAGGGATTCAGTGGACTGCTCAAGTACATGGTTTAGCGGTAAAGGAAATTCTGTTGACCGTTCAAGTATATGGTTTAGCGGCAAAAGAGATTCGGTGGACCGCTCAAGTATATGGTTTAGCGGCAAAAGGGATTCTGTTGACCGCTCCGGTACATAGTTTGACGGTTAAAGGGATTTGGTGGACTGCTCAAGTACATGGTTTGACCGCTAAAGAGATTCGGTGGACTGCTCAAGTACATGGTTTAGCGGTAAAAGAAATTCTGTTGACCGTTCAAGTATATGGTTTAGCGGCAAAAGAGATTCGGTGGACCGCTCAAGTATATGGTTTAGCGGCAAAAGGGATTCTGTTGACCGCTCCGGTACATAGTTTGACGGTTAAAGGGATTTGGTGGACTGCTCAAGTATATGGTTTGACGGCTAAAGAGATTCTGTTGACCGCTAAAGGAAAGGGTTTAACGGCTGACTCAAACCGGTTCGGTGTAAACGTAATCCCTTAAATGGCAAAAAACAGGCCCCGTATCCGGCAGGAAGTGCAGACACCGGTCCGGTGACAAAGACAGGTATGTTTTACCGGAAGGCCGGTAGTAACGCTACCACTTCCTGACCTTTTGTTTTGCGGTCCGGCGGTGGTTTGGTTTTTCCTGTCAAAAAAACATCCCCAAAGGACAAGCCAATCGAATTTAGTTTACACAAGCCTTAAGAACAGGAATAATTACCCTGTACATGAAGCTGTCTGATGGACGGAAGCAAGACATTCATGGCGTTATGCCCTAAAAGACAATTTCTTAATAATATAAATTCCGAAATTAAACTTTTACAGCCTTCAGGCGTGCAGGTTGGTTACTGATTATTGTGTGCATACGTATGGTCTGAATAACCCAATAACGCAACGGACTCTTAATACGCATTAATAATCAAAAACCGGTTTTAGATCCATAGACTTTAAAAGTGTCCGTAAATTCATTATGACGGCTGGCAAGGGTTTTGTATTTTTGAGCCCTTAGTTCAACACCGAAGAAATAAAAGACATGCAGGAAGAAAAGGTTATACTGGTGAATGAAAAGGATGAACCGCAGGGATTGATGCCCAAGATGGAGGCCCATGAAAAAGGACTGCTTCACCGGGCGTTTTCTGTTTTTGTGATGAACGGAAAAGGGCAAACAATGATACAGCAGCGGGCCCTGGACAAGTATCACTCCCCGGGATTGTGGACCAATACCTGTTGCAGTCATCAAAGAGAGGGAGAAGCTTCTGTAGATGCCGGAAAGCGAAGGTTGATGGAAGAGATGGGGTTTACCACGGCGCTCGAAGAGGTCTTTTCTTTTATTTATCACGCTCCTTTTGATAACGGATTGGCCGAGCACGAATTCGACCATGTACTTATCGGAAAGTACGAAGACGATCCCCGGCCGAATCCTGCCGAGGTTGCAGCGTGGAAATGGGTTTATCCCGAAGAGATCAAAAAAGATATGGAACTTCATCCGGAGCTTTACACAGCCTGGTTTAAGATCATTTTCGACAAATTTTACGACCATTTAATGCAAAATGCTTCTATATGAGGGTCAAGGTAAGCAGAAAAGCACATTTCAATGCCGCACATAAACTGCACAATCCGAAGTGGAACGAGCAAAAAAATGCCGAGGTTTACGGCAAATGCAGCAGTCCCAATTATCATGGACACAATTACGAGCTGATTGTGAGTGTTACCGGAGAGATAGACCCGGAGACCGGGTTTGTCATGGATATCAAGAACCTGAAAGACCTTATAGCCGTAGAGATCGAAGATGCTTTCGACCATAAAAACCTGAATCTTGATGTGCCGGAGTTCCGGGAACTTAATCCCACGGCAGAGCACATCGCGGTAGTGATATGGAATAAACTGCGAAAATCCGTTAAACCGGAACTGGATCTCGAAGTCGTCCTATACGAAACACCGCGGAACTTCGTAACCTATACAGGAATATAAATACGGGCTTCCCGGTGGAAATAGACAAACAAAACACAAACTATACATTACATAACAACAATGAAATCTTATCCTATAAAATTTACCCCTATCCTTAAAGAACGTCTGTGGGGCGGTACCAAACTCCGTGATGTGCTTGGTAAAAAGATCGATAATGATATTACGGGAGAAAGCTGGGAACTTTCTGCGGTGCCCGGAGATGTTTCTGTAGTGGCCAACGGCCAATACCGGGGAAAGAGCCTTCAGGAACTTATCGATACGTATCGTGCAGCGCTGCTTGGTAAAAACGTTTCGGAACGGTTTGGCAGCGAATTCCCGATACTTATTAAATTTATAGATGCCAAACAGGATCTTTCTATTCAGTTACACCCTAACGACGAACTGGCCAGAAAAAGGCATAATTCTTTCGGAAAAACCGAAATGTGGTATATCATGCAGGCCGACGAAGGGTCCGAACTTATCGTAGGATTCAATAAAAATGTAAGTAAAGAAGTATATAGTTCACATCTCGAAAAAAATACACTGACCGATATACTCAATTACGAAAAAGTAACGGAAGGTGATACGTTTTTTATCAACACCGGTAAAGTGCATGCTATAGGTGCAGGCGTTTTACTGGCCGAGATACAGCAGACTTCCGATGTTACCTATCGCATTTACGATTTTAACCGTAAAGACAAAAACGGTAACACCCGTGAATTGCATACGGAACTCGCGCTGGATGCGATAGATTATGAAAAGAAGGACGATTTTAAGGTGACATATACCAAAGAAAAGAATGTGTCCAATACGATGGTGGAATGCCCGTATTTTACAACCCATTATATGGATGTGGAAGGACACCTGGAGCACGATATCGCAGGCCGGGACTCGTTCAGTATCTATATGTGTGTCGAGGGTGAAGCGGAGATCGCAACCGGGGGTATAACCGAGAACGTAAAAAAAGGGGAGACCGTCCTGATACCCGCAGCGGCTGAGATGGTACACCTGATTTCCGACAAAGCCAAACTATTGGAGGTGTATATCGGATAAAATCCGGTAAAAAAATCTAAATTTGCAAAAAAATATATATCATGGCAAGTGTTAAAAATCTGAAGAAAGAGATTAATTCCGTTTTAGGCGATATTATCGAAGCGGTCTATTTGTGGGAAGCGGCAACGGATAATCACAATTCTAAGGAAGGAACCGAAATTATTGATGAAGCTATCGAAGCTTTTGATGATTTGATAGAGAAAGTAAATGACAAAAGTATCGAAGACAGACAGGCTCATTTAAAGTCAGTTAAGCGCGAGTTGGAAACCAAGGCTAACGAGCTTATCAAAAAAGTAAATAAATTGTCGTAATTTTTTTTAAAAAAAGGTTGGTAAAAAATAAAATCCATTTTATATTTGCCACCGCTTTTAAGGCAGACATGAGGCCGGCATAGCTCAGTTGGCCAGAGCACGTGATTTGTAATCTCGGGGTCGTGGGTTCGAATCCCTCTGCCGGCTCAGAAAAACCCTTCGGAAACGAGGGGTTTTTTTATGTTCTTTCGGGAGTGTGGAAGATTATGGACTGTGCTCGGGCTTTATATAAAAAGCTCCGGCAAAATCCTGAGATTGCCGGAGAACATTGGTGTATTCAGTTTCACTATACGGACGAGACGTATTACACTTTCTTTTTCTTTTTTCTTCTTCCCCACCAGATCAGAAATCCGGTAACCGGAAGGGTAGTGGCAATGATTCCACCGATAAACGTAGAAAGTTTGCCCAACTGCCCCCACCATTGCCCCATGTGTAACTGCCAGATGATATTTTCTGTTTTCTCATGTTGCAAATAGCCTTTTCCAGGCTGTATTTTCTCACCGGTGTAACGATCGTATATGGTTATATCTGCATGTTCTATACTTTTGAGTCCCATTTTTCCGGAAGTAAATACATAGGCCCCGAGCTTTTGCTGGTCATAATTCCAGATACTCACCATCTCTTTGTCCGGGTATTCCTTTTCCAGCACTTCGTAAGCAAAAGTTACCATGTCTTTTGATGTTTTTGTGCTGTCCTGAACCGGAAGGACCTCTTTGAGATGAGCCAGTTCGCCTCCTGTAGCCCGTATGGTCAGGTTGCTGAGTGCGGGAAAAAAGATTAATAGCCCGGTGATACTAAGGATAAGACAGATGATCAGGGAATAGAAACCAAAAACATTGTGCAGGTCATAATTGAGTCTTTTGAATTTAGCTTTCCATTTGACCGTAAAACTTGCCTGTCGGGTGGTCTTGGTCCATCGTTTGGGCCACCATAATACGAGCCCCGTAATGGTGCTGATGACAAAAATTATGGTAGATATAGCCACAATCCAGTGTCCTGTTTCGCCCGCGAGGAATGAGGCGTGCAGATGTGCCGTAACAAAAAAGAAATAGATGCTGTTATCTCTTTTGATAACGTTTCCGGTATACGGGTCCATATATATCATGGCCAAAGACCTCTCCACGGGGTTAAAGGCACGTAGGCGAATGCTCCGGGAAGGATCTTTAAAGAATACGAATTCCGATATCACAAAGTCCGGATATTCCTCTTTCAGGTTGGTTATGATCTCGTCTGCGGAAATTCTTGCGGCACCTTCTTTCACATATCTGGCATTGCCTGCGGTGAGGTCCATGATCTCATCGCAATACACGATGATCGTTCCCGTAAGGCATACAAAAACGAGTACCAGCCCCGAAACGATACTGGGCCAAAGATGTAACCAGGCTACGATGCGGTCTAACAGATTCTTGCCTTTTTTTTTTTATTGCCCTTTTTGCCTTGTTTCCTTTCATCAATGGTCATTTTTTAAACGTTGTAATTGTTTGCTGTCCGGATAGATGTCAAGGGCATGGTCCAGAATGGTGTCCGCATTGTCTTCATTGCCTGTGCCACGAACATATCGGATAAGTTCGTAAAGCAGGGATTCGTCGGGACGGAGATCGAAGTTCAGCTTTTTGGAAACCTGGGCGTAGGTCCGGGATACGAGTTCGGGATTTTCGGGGATCTTCTTTACCGGAAGCTGTATCCCGTCAAAAAGGAAATAAAGCGCATCCATAGTCGCCGGTATCGGAACAGCACCGTGATCGTGATCCGGGTAGTATTTCCATTGCGTACGCAGATTGTTTTGCGGGTAAGCGTTTAGCGTATTTTCGCAAAACCTGCGGATCAGTTTTCCGTGTTCAAAACCGGTCTTTGGTGTTTTCGGGAGCTTCATAGGCAAGAGCGACGAATAACCCTTTTTTCTGAAAATCGGTAGTTTCCCACCGGGCTTTAGCCCTTTTGTAAATGACCTGGTCGTCCCACCACAGGCTGGGGTCTATGGCGATGTAATCGTCAAAAAGTTCGGGAGCTTCGAGCAGGGTATATATGGTAAATAGTCCGCCAAAAGAATGTCCGAGCAGGATGTCGTACCCGTTACTTCTGAAATTCGAATTTATATAAGGTTGCAATTCTTCACGCAGAAAATCAATAAACCGGTCGGCTCCGCCACTGGTCTCAAAGCGGTTTTTTCCGTCTGGTCCCGAAGTCCCGGTTTTAGTCGGGGTGAAGTCTCGTGTCCGATCGGTATTCCGGATACCGATAACGATCATTTCCGGGTGCGGTCTGTACAGGAATTTGGTGTTGAACCTTTCCAGTGCCGACACAAAGGGAAAATTAAAATCTCCGTCCAGGACGTATAGTACGGGGTAGTCCGCTTTGGCAAAATCCGGGTTGTCGTAATGTTTTGGTAATTGCACATCGATGATCCTTTCTTCTCCGAGTACCGTGGAATGGAATGAGTGAGATTGCCCGGTAACGATCGGCTCCTGGGCAGCGGCCGAAAGCATAACCAGAAAGAGAAAACTTGTTTTTAAGATCTTTTTCATGATAGTAAAATGTTATTCCCGACTGCACGGTAAAGTGTTCAGCCGGGAAAATATTGTTGGAGATGCGTCAGAAGCGGAATGTCAGGTTAGCCAGAAAAGTCCGGGTTTGCTGAGGGATGGCCCATGAAGTCGCCATCCAGTATTCCTTGTTGGCCAGGTTGTTCAGTTTGAGTCCTACCCGGAACTTCGGCTGCTCGAAAAATACGGAAGCATCCAGGGTATGGAAGCCGGATACTTTTACGGTGTTGGCATCATTAAAAAAATAGCCATCGGAGTAGTTCCCTCCCAAGCCAAAACCTAACCCTTGCAGTTTTCCTCCGGGAATTTTGTAGCTGGCCCAGTAGTTGGCAGAGTTGTAAGGCGTAGCTGCCGGTCGGTTTCCTTCCTGTTCGGACTGATTTTCACCTACTTTGGTCAGCCGGCTGTCGTTGTAACCATAGCCCGCAATAATATGAAATCCTCGGAAAGGATTGGCGATCAGGTCGAATTCCAGTCCTTGGCTGCTTTGCGTTCCGTCCTGTACGCTGACCAGCTCATTATTATCATTGAAGACCGAACGGACCTTGTCCTGTACTTTGATATTGTAATAACTGACTGTTCCGTTGATCATTCCATGGAGGAGTTCAAATTTAACACCACCTTCGATCTGGTTGGCGTGTTCCGGTTTGAATACCAGTCGGGTGTCATCGGACAGATTGGACGGTGCTACATTCCGGAAACCGTTCTGATAGTTGGCAAAAAGAGAAACCTGGTTAGCTACTACCTGGTAGACCAGTCCGAATTTCGGTGACCATGCGGTCTGGAGGTAGGCATTGGCCCTGTCGTGAAAACGATCTACACGAAGACCTGCCATGATATGGAGACGGTCAAAAACGGTAACTACATCAGATACGTAAGCACTGAAGGTTTGAGTATCCCTGTGATTGGCCGCCCGGGTCTGCCCGGCCAGGGCATCCTGATAGGTATTGACGTTGATGACAGGAGCATCCTGGTTGAGCACGGTTATAGTGTCTCCTTTTGTATTCAGTTTGTCATAATCGCCGATTGTCGTTCTGGAATCGGTAGTCTGCAGCTGGGTATAATCAAACCCGAATACCAGTTTATTGCTGATGTTTTCCCATTGATGGGCCGCCGTGAAGTTTTGCTGAAACTGTATGGTATTGAAATTACTCGGCAGGTTCATCAGGCGGCGTTGTAAGGTCTTCTGGCCCTCATAGGCTCCGGTGCCGGAGTTGACCAGGAGGAAGAGATAATTAGCATTGTTGTCGGTATTGGAGTAGGATACCCGGGAGTCTGATGTCCAGTGTTCGTCAATAACAAATTCGGCATTGGCAAAAACATTGAGGACCTTGGCCGAGCTGGTCACGTCATTGGAGGCATAGGATCTTTGAAAATCCCAGTGGAGATCATCAAAACTGTTAATCTTTGCAGAGCCGATACCTACGTAAGTAGAGTTTCTTTCGGATTCGAAATATTCCATATCGAGATTTAATGTCAGTTTTTCACTGACGTGATATTGAAACGCCGGGGCAATCATGAAGGTGCGGTTGATCCCCTGGTCCTGGAACGATTTTTCGCGGTGAATAGCTGTATTCAACCGGAACAGGAAGGTTTTTTCTTCGTTTAAAGGGGTGTTGTAGTCCAGGGTCACCCGACCGAGACCGTAACCACCCGCCGTAAGACCTACTTCACCGCGTTCTTCCGAAAAAGGCTTTTTCGTAACCCGGTTAACCAGTCCGCCATAAGATATCAGGGTGCTCCCGAACAAAGTAGAAGAGGGGCCTTTGATAATTTCCAGGCGTTCGAGATTTACAGGATCGGACAGGGAGACAAAATTTGTGGCCATACCGTTGCGTATGGAACCGGCGCCATCTGCTCCCGAAAATCCCCGCATGCGCATGGAGAGTCCCGTACCACCCGATCCTACTCCGAGCATCACATTGGTAACCCCGGGTGAGGAAAGAAGGGCTCCTCTGAAATCGGTGGCGATCTGTTCCGTGAGTAACTCTTTGGGAACCACAGTGTATACCTGTGGGTTTTCGAGGTTTTTTAGTGGCATTCTCGCTACCATATCAGATTTTTTTTCGGCGAAGATTTTGGCAGCTCCCGTAAGCGTTATCCCGTCCAGTTCTTCCGTACTTTCCTGAAGCGTAATAGCAGGTAGTGTTATGATTTCACCGTTTGCAACCTCGATCTCTTTTTGTATGGTCCGGTATCCGATATAGGAGACGACAAGAGTATAAGTTCCGGGGCCGATTTGCGGGAGTTCAAAATTCCCGTGACGATCGGTAACGGTCCCGGATGTACTTCCTTTAATCGTAATATTAACCCCTTCGGCAGGAGTTTTGTCGGGGGTAGTAACCTTTCCGCGGATACCTGTCGCGTTTTGTGCCGATACGCCGGACAATACGCCAGTGAACATGAGCAGGCATATAAAGTATTCTTTTATCATAAATTATTTTTATTTAGATTTATTTAAATTGATAGACAAACTTACTGAAAAACCCGGATTTTGTACAATAAAAAAATAAGATTTTCGGGTGTTGGTTATAAGGAGGTCCGACCCGGGTGGTATCGGCTTTTCGGAAAAGGGAATAAAATTGTCGGGAAAATGCGACACCGGTATTTGCTTTTGCCTGCGACGATTGATATTTCCGGCCTATACAGTTTTAAAGAGGACTATTTATGTACAGCTTCTGATGTTGGCTGCGGATGGTATGTCGTTTTCATCTTTTCCCTATTTTTGCAGCATAATAAAATATCCTATGTATAAATCGCTCATCCGTCCTGTTCTTTTTCTGTTCGATCCGGAAAAAGTGCATCATTTTACCTTTGCATTGATCAAATTTGTAAATAAGATCCCGGGGGTCAGTATGCTTTGCAAGCGTATATATACTGTACGTGATCCGCGACTGGAAAAGGAAGTCTTCGGGTTGAAATTCAGGAATCCCGTAGGACTTGCGGCAGGTTTTGATAAAGATGCGAGGTTGTTTAACGAATTATCCGGATTCGGATTCGGATTTATAGAAATAGGAACGCTGACCCCGAAGCCCCAGCCGGGAATCCACCCAAAAGATTATTCAGATTACGGCAGGATACTGCGCTTATCAACAGGATGGGATTCAACAATGGCGGAGTGGAGGATGCCGTGAAACGTCTTCGCAGAAATAAAGGAGTGCTTATCGGGGGAAATATCGGGAAGAACAAGGTGACGCCGAACGAAGATGCGGCAGAAGATTACCGGATATGTTTTGAGGCGCTTTACGGTCATGTAGATTATTTTGTAGTGAACGTGAGTTCCCCAAATACACCGAATCTGCGGGCATTACAGGATAAAGAGCCACTTACGAAGCTGTTGAGCGGTTTGCAGAATCATCCTTTGCAGAAAACCGGAACAAAGCCGGTATTACTGAAAATAGCGCCGGACCTTACCGAAGGACAGCTTACGGATATCGTGCATATTGTTAAAGATACCGGGATAGCCGGAGTTATAGCGACCAATACGACGATTTCCCGGGAAGGCCTGCATTCCAAGGCCAAAGAGGAGACCGGCGGATTGAGCGGAAAACCGTTAAAGAATCGTTCGACGGAAGTGATACGTTTTCTGAGCCGGGAGAGCAAAGGCAGTTTTCCGATTATAGGCGTAGGGGGAATTTACAGTGCGGAAGATGCCAGGGAAAAACTCGACGCAGGAGCGAGTCTTGTACAGGTCTATACCGGGTTTATTTATGAAGGCCCCGGACTGGTAAAGCGTATAAACAAAGGACTTTTGGCCCGGGGATAACACACTGCTTTGCCACCCCGTCCGTGCGGAGCGCAGTAAAGTATGCGGTAAACTAACCCAAAATGTTTACATTTGAACAAATGGAAGCTTATGCGAAAACATGTTATTTTCGATATGGATGGAGTGCTGGTAGACAGCGAACCTGTGCATATGCAGATACTGGCCGAAGTGCTGCGGGAAATGGGGGTGGAGATCACTAAAGAATATCATTTTACCCTCGTAGGAATGGGAGCCCTGATGCTCTGGGAAAAGCTGAAAAAAGACTTCGGGCTTCAAGGAGATCCCAAAGATCTTCTGGAGGCACATAAAGCTTATTTTTTCGAAGTTATCGAAGACCGGGACATTCCGCCTACCTCCGGGATTTCCGAATTGCTCGACAGGCTGAGATCTTCCGGATATAACCTTTCGCTCGGATCTTCTTCCCCGGTAAAACTTATAGATATTTTTATGGATAAGGTCAATCTCCGGGAATATTTCGATTATGTGGTGAGCAGTGAGCATGTGGCTAACGGAAAACCTTTCCCGGATATATTTCTCAAAATTTCCGAATTATACGGTATAGCCCCGGAAAGCTTCGTGGTTATCGAAGATAGCCGTAATGGTGTCAAGGCTGCCCGCGCTGCAGGAATGCAGTGTATAGGATACAGGAATGAAAACTCCGGGAACCAGGACCTGTCGGCTGCCGATCTGCTGATCGATGATTTCCGCGAACTTACGACGGCAAAAATGGATATGTTTTACCTGGTCAATGAATAAGATAAAACTCATAGAATGTCCCAGAGATGCCATGCAAGGCATACGCATGTTTATACCTACCGAAAAAAAGGTCGCGTATATACAAGCGTTGTTGCGTGTAGGATTCGATACCATAGACTTCGGGAGTTTTGTTTCACCCAAAGCCATTCCGCAAATGGCCGATACCGCAACAGTACTCGGTGCACTCGATCTGTCCGCGACGAAAAGCAAATTGCTGGCTATCGTGGCCAATGTCAGGGGAGCGCAGGATGCTGCGGAACATGCCCAAATCCGTTACCTGGGGTATCCTTTTTCCATATCCGAGAATTTCCAGATGCGTAATACGCATAAAACCATAGAGGAATCTACTGTAGTGCTTCAGGAAATTCTGGATATAGCCCATCGTTCGGGAAAAGAAGTTGTAGCTTACCTGTCCATGGGGTTCGGAAATCCTTACGGAGATCCCTGGAATGTAGAGATCGTGGCAGAATGGACAGAAAAGCTTTCCGCGATGGGGGTCCGGATATTATCTCTTTCCGATACCGTAGGAAGCTCTACACCTGAGGTGATACGCTACCTCTTTACCCATCTCGTTCCGGCCTACCCGGATATCGAGTTCGGGGCTCATTTACATACCACACCCGGCTCCTGGCACGAAAAAGTAGATGCGGCCTACAAAGCAGGTTGTCATCGTTTTGACGGGGCTATACAGGGGTTTGGCGGGTGTCCCATGGCTAAAGATGAGCTTACCGGGAACATGCCTACCGAAAAACTGTTTTCTTATTTTACCGTGGAAAAAGCCGATACCGGGCTTTCCCCCATGAGTTTTGAAAGTGCCTATAATGAAGCTACTAAAGTTTTTGGCACCTATTCTTAGATTTTTGAGTAATTTCCGGATGCTCTCTGCGGTGGGGAGACGGTGTGTCCGGCTATAATATTTCAATGATTTTTCTGTGTATTTGAACGATTTTGCCGAATTGCCGTAACGATTTCATCAACGGAGTTTGTTCTGTAGAAGTAGACCGGTAGCTTCGCCGGTTTACATCGTATCTCCGGAATATGACCGACGCGGGGCTTGGGGAAAACCTTGCAGGCTATATGGTGCTAAGTCTGTTTTTTTGTAATCCTGTAATGTGAAAACACCGGACTTCTACACCGAAATCAGGAGTTATGGGGGGTATTGAAGTTGGCCTGCTAACATATTTTATGTTTAATGATAAAAAAAGACGTCTAATCTCTAAAATTGACGTACATTTGCGTGCAACTAATTTATAAGTTGCGCCATGAAAGCTCATAGTTCAAAAATTGTAGGAGAAGGGTTGACGTATGATGATGTCCTTCTTGTTCCGGCCTATTCGGAAGTACTGCCCAGAGAGGTCAATATCCAGACCAAATTCACTAAAAATATAACGATCAATGTGCCTATCGTTTCCGCAGCGATGGATACCGTAACCGAATCTGCTATGGCTATAGCTATGGCCAGAGAGGGAGGTATAGGTGTTTTGCACAAAAATATGACCGCCGAACAGCAGGCACTTGAAGTTCGGAAGGTAAAACGTGCGGAAAGCGGTATGATTATAGATCCCGTAACGCTTCCGCTGACCGCGAAGGTGGCCGATGCCAAAAAGAATATGGCGGAGCACAGTATTGGAGGAATACCGATTGTTGATGAAAACGGATACCTCAAGGGGATTGTGACCAACCGTGACCTGCGTTTTGAGAAAAATGACCATCGTCCGATCGTTGAGGTGATGACGTCCGAAAACCTGGTTACCGTAGGAGAGGGGACCTCCCTTATCGATGCCGAAGGTATTCTTCAGGAAAACAAGATCGAAAAGCTTCCTGTGGTCAATAAGGAGAATAAACTCGTAGGACTTATAACGTTCAGAGATATTACCAAACTGACACAAAAACCTATAGCAAATAAAGATAAATACGGCAGGCTCCGTGTGGCTGCGGCTATCGGTGTTACCGGAGATGCGGCAGAGCGTGCCGAGGCCCTCGTCAATGCCGGGGTAGATGCCATTATTATAGACACGGCACACGGACACACCCAGGGTGTGGTACGGGTACTGAAAGAAGTGAAAAGCAGGTTTCCCGAACTGGATGTCGTTGTCGGTAATATCGCTACTGCAGAAGCGGCGCGCTATCTTGTGGAAAACGGTGCGGATGCTGTTAAAGTAGGTATCGGCCCGGGTTCTATCTGTACGACCCGCGTGGTTGCAGGTGTAGGGTTTCCGCAGTTTTCGGCCGTACTCGAAGTCGCTGCAGGTATCAAGGGATCGGGAGTACCGGTTATTGCCGATGGCGGTGTACGTTATACCGGGGATATTCCCAAAGCCATTGCTGCCGGGGCAGACTGCGTAATGCTCGGATCACTGCTCGCCGGAACCAAAGAATCTCCGGGAGAAACCATCATTTACGAAGGAAGGAAATTTAAGAGTTACAGGGGAATGGGGTCTGTAGAGGCCATGAAAAAAGGAAGTAAAGACCGTTATTTCCAGGATGTCGAAGATGATATTAAGAAACTGGTACCCGAAGGTATCGTAGGCCGGGTACCTTATAAAGGCGAACTGGTAGAGAGTATGCACCAGTTTATAGGAGGCCTTCGTGCAGGGATGGGATATTGCGGAGCCAAAGATATCGAAACGCTCAAGGAAAAAGGACAATTCGTTCAGATTACGGCTTCGGGGATCAATGAAAGCCATCCCATGATGTTGCGATTACCAAAGAAGCACCGAACTACAGCAGAAGATAATTTTACATTTTAATAAGGTTTATCCGGGGGCGATGCCATGATCCGTTCCCGGGTAAATATACTTTCCTTACTAAATCTTTGTTAAACGTACAGGCTATAACTTGCGATATTTTATCGAATTACTATTTTTGTTACCCCTCGAATATTACCCGGAAATACCGATATGTACCTGTGAACCTGTGGTTAAGGTTCCGGGAAGCTAAAAAGAGGTTTGATGTTAAGAAAAAGTATAGTCGGTTTAATGGTCATTCTCCATCTTGCATCCTGCTCCTATTTCAGCAGTGATGAGACAGCAGATGCTGTAGCCAGGGTTGGGGAGAGTTACCTGTATAAAAAAGATCTCTCCGGGATTTACGGAGAAGATATGTCGCGGGAAGACAGTATGGTTGTCAGAAATAATTTTGTCAATACCTGGGCCATGCGACAACTCTTTATGGATAAGGCAAGGATTAATCTCCCGGAAGAACAATTGCGGGAATTTGAAAAACTTATCGAAGAATACAAGACAGACCTCTACACAACCACGTATAAAGAGGCTTTGATCAACAGTGCTATGGATACTGCGGTAACCACATCCGAGATCGAGTCGTTTACAACAATACCGAAGACAAGTTTAAACTGAACGAAGAGTTGTGGCGTTTTCGCTATATCGAAGTAAGCCCTGGATTCGGAAAACTCGATGAACTCCGGAAAAAATTCAGGAGTTTCGGGGAAGAAGATAAAGAAGAACTCGAGGAGATGGCCATCAAATTCAAGTCGTACTCACTCGAAGATTCCATCTGGGTAAAAACATCCAGATCCTTCAGAAAATACCGCCCTGGGAGAGGAGGAAAACCGGAAGAACATAAAAAAATCGAATTTTATTGAATTAACAGACTCATTAGGGGTATATTTGATTTATATTAACGATATTTTGCAGCGTAATGATAATGCCCCGATGTCATATATAAAACCTACGATCAAGCAAATATTACTGAACAGGAAAAAACTGGAGTTCCTCCGGAAACTGGAAAAAGAAATAATGGATGAAGCAGTCAGAAAAAAGAAATTTCAAATTTATGATGAATCGGATAAGTAAGATCGTTGCAGGGATTGCCGTATGTATGCTGCAACCGGTTTTGGCGCAGGAGAATACAGGTGAAGTAGCGGAAAGCACCGGTACCCCCGTAGAGAGAAGTACCGAAATACCCCAGGACACTACCGTGGTGAACCAGGTCAGTGAAGCTGCTCCGCAAGCCTTGCCCGCCGCTACGGAAAGCAAAGGGGAAAAAGTAAAAGTTGATGGAGTGGTTTCTGTTATCGGTGATTATATTATCCTGGAGTCGGATATTGATAAAAGTTATATCGACCTGCAGAACCAGGGAGTATCCATTAAAGACATAAGCCGTTGCCAGTTGTTGGGAAAACTGATGGAAGATAAACTGTATGCCCACCAGGCCGTACAGGATAGCCTGGAAGTTTCCGATAAACAGATCATGGCACAGACCGAACAACAGCTCAACTACCTGGTAAGCCAGGTAGGAACCATGGAAAACCTGCTGGCTTATTATAAAAAATCGGATGAAGAGAGTTTCAAGGAAGAACTCTTCCAGATCAATAAAATACGGGTGCTTGCAGAGAATATGCAGAGTAAGGTAGTCGATGAAATAGAGATTACCCCCGAAGAAGTAAGGCAGTGGTACAACAATATACCCGAAGATGAGCGCCCGGTTTTCGGTGCCGAGCTGGAAATAGCGCAAATCGTCAAAGAACCGGAAGTTCCGGAAGAAGAAAAGCAAAAGGTAGTCAACAGGCTCCGCGAGATGAAACGCGATATCGAAGAGAACGGGGCGAGCTTTGCTACCAAGGCCATCCTGTATTCCAAAGATCCCGGGTCGAGTACCAAAGGAGGCTTTTATCACGTGACCAAACACACCGGTTTTGCCAAGGAATTTATGGATGTGGCCTATACCCTCCGGGAAGGAGAAATTTCCGATCCTTTTGAAACCGATTTCGGATGGCATATTATCAAAATAGACAAGATCAGGGGACAGGAACTCGATCTGAGACATATTCTGCTTATGCCCGAAATACCCCAGGATGCCCTGGATAAAACCCAGAAAGAGCTGGAAGAAGTGCGGGAAAAGATCATCAACGAAGAGGTGTCTTTTGCCGATGCGGCAAGAGAATTTTCGGATGAAAAGGAAACCAAATTCGAAGGCGGGCAATTGCGTAACCCCAGTAATATGGATACCCGGTTTGAGCTGACGAAACTCGACCCTACGCTCTATAACCAGGTGCGTAACCTCAAAACAGGAGAGGTGTCGCAGGTATATAAAGAAGAAGATCAGAAAAAACCCGGTCGTATTACGTTTAAAATACTCAAGGTAACCAATAAATATGAAGATCACAAGGCCGATTATGTAAAGGATTACATGAAGATCAAGGAATTGGCCCTTAAAGAAAAACAGATCAAAGCGATCAGGGAATGGATGGAAAAAAACCATTGAGGATACGTATATCATGGTAAATTCCGATTATAAAGACTGCGACTTTTCCAATAACTGGCTGAAAAAATAAGTATTTCCGGCATCTCTTACATGGGGGTGCCGGGCTTAACTCAGTGCTCCATAATACATAAAATACCTCAAATTCCACTTGTATGTCCGACGTTTCTGCTCTGAAAAACCTGGTAACAAAACATCTCGAACTTAAAAAAGAAATTGCAAAAGTCATTATCGGGCAGGAAAAGGTTATCGAAGAGATTTTGCTGGCCATTTATTCCGGGGGACACGCGTTGCTTATCGGAGTACCGGGCTTGCAAAGACCCTGATGATTCATACTATTGCGGATGCACTCGGGCTGGATTTCAAAAGGATACAATTTACTCCCGATCTCATGCCCAGCGATATCCTGGGGAGTGAGATTCTCGATGCGAACAGGGAATTCAAGTTTATAAAAGGCCCTGTTTTTGCCAATATCATCCTTGCCGATGAGATAAACCGTACTCCTCCAAAAACACAGGCAGCACTTTTGGAAGCGATGCAGGAGAGGGCAGTGACCGTAGCGGGATACAATTATAAAATGGACCTCCCGTATTTCGTACTGGCCACACAGAACCCTATAGAACAGGAAGGAACCTATCCTTTACCCGAAGCCCAGCTGGATCGCTTTATGTTTGCTATTGAACTGGGGTATCCTACCTTTGAAGAGGAGGTAAACGTGGTAAAAGCGACTACGATGGATCAGCAGGTAAAAGTGAGTCCGCTGTTTTCAGCCGAAGATATTGTCGCCATTCAACGACTTGTGCGCAGAATCCCGGTAGCGGATAATGTAGTGGAATACGCCGTGAGACTGGTCGGGAAAACCCGTCCTGGTAGCGGACAAGCACAGAAGATCGTAAGTGAGTATGTCGATTGGGGAGCCGGTCCGAGAGCCTCACAGAACCTTGTGCTGGCTGCCAAGGCCCATGCTGCGGTAAACGGGAAGTTTTCACCGGATATAGAAAATGTAAAGGCCGTCGCCACAGGGATATTGCGACATCGGGTTATCAAAAACTATAAGGCGGAAGCCGAAAATGTTTCAGTCGAGGCTATTATTGAAGCGTTACTGTAATAGTTTTCCGTTTAGAAATTACCATATAGATCCTGCTGCTTTCCGAAACAGCAGGATCTGTTTTTTTTTCAACGATCAGTTCGTTTTGTTGTCTTCGCGGAAAACCCTCGATACGATCCCGGCAAGAACGGCACCTGTAACCGGGGCCAGGATAAAGAGCCATAATTGTTGTAAGGCCCAGTGGCCTTCTGCAAACAAAGCCTGGCTGATACTTCTGGCGGGGTTTACCGAAGTATTGGTTACGGGAATACTGATAAGGTGTATAAGCGTCAGGGCAAGCCCGATGGCTAATCCGGCAAAGCCCTGGGGAGCCCTTCGGTCTGTGGCCCCGATAATAACGATCAGGAACATAAGGTCATGACGGTCTCGGTAAGAAAAGCGGCATACATATCATAGCCTCCCGGGAGTGAGCGCCATAACCATTGGCTGCAAAACTACCTGTTTCACTGCCGTTCCCCGTAGCTATAACGTAAAGAAACTGCGGCTGCCATAATACCTCCCAGTACCTGGGCAGTGATATAAGGGAGGAGTTCGCGGGCACTGAAACGTCCGCCTGCCCACAGTCCTATGGATACTGCCGGGTTCAGGTGAGCACCCGAAATATGCCCGAGCCCGTAGGCTATGGTGAGGACTGTAAGCCCGAAAGCGAGCGCGACACCCAGTAAACCGATACCGAGATCGGGAAAAGCTGCCGCAAGTACTGCACTTCCACACCCTCCGAGTACTAACCAGAAGGTGCCGATAAATTCTGCTAAAAATTTTTTCATAAGATAATTTTTCGTTTAGGGGAACCTGCCCCGGTTACACTGTAATAAATACGAAGACCCGGTCCGGGAGTTGAACTGTCCGGATTTCAGTCTGCGGGATACTGATGTTTTGATATGCCGGGGTAGAGGCAGATAAGGGGGAGTCTGTTACCAAATGTACATAGGTTGAAAGGAGATGATAACAATACAGGTTGAAAAAACGACGTCCGGGATAAAAGGTATGAAAACGGGGATAAAAATCACTTTTTGTTCTCCCCGTTTTCCGGATCGTGTATTTTTGCATTATGCTGATAAAAAAAACAGACAGGATGGAGATGGAATATAACAGGGAGTTTCTTGTGAAACTGGCTGCGGCGAAGATGCCTTTTGGTAAGTATAAAGATGTTTATATTACAGATCTCCCGGAGCCGTACCTGGTATGGTTCCGACAAAAAGGTTTTCCCGGCGGAACCCTGGGGAAGCAGCTCGAAGCTATGCTGGAAATCAAAATAAACGGATTGGAAGGGTTGGTTCGTAGCATCCGTAAATAACAACACATTTGTATGTTATAAAAAGAGAGGGTCCAAAAAGTATTTTAATCTTCTGATATTTTCGTATTTGAATTTTGTCTCAGGTACTGATCCGAATAAAAAAGAGGCTGCCTTGACATTTAGGAAGCCTCTATTATGCGATGTTATGTAATCGTATCGGTTATGATTGCCGAAACAGGATTAGCCTTTGTTTAAAACTGGTATTCCTGCTGCATTTCGTATGTTCCATGATACCGTCTATTCCTATAGAGGCAATGAGGACAATCGTATAGATGAGATATGCTACGTTGAGTACAATAGCAATAATGGAAATGATCTTCCCGTATTGATACTGTTGTAATTGTCGTAGAGCTCCGGGCTTCCTTATAAATTTTTATCGATTTCATGGCGAGAACGAGAGCGATAACGGCCGGGATGACCCCGACTCCTGCAAAACAGCAGCAAAGCAGGGAACCTATGCTCAGGATAAGAATAAGTGTGGCGTTAGGTAATTTTTGTTTTTCCATATGGTTTCAGTTAAATGATAAGAATTTCAGAATGTAATTTACAGCTATAAAGATGACGCTGATTATGGCCAGTGCCGCGGTGATATTAGAAAAATTCCTTTTTTTCCACAATGTACCCGCAAAAAGAAAGATCACCAGTAAGATCAGGGGATAAATTGCCGGGTACATTTTGAAAGCAGCGTAGAATTCTCCTTCGAGCAGTAAGGCCAGGGACCTTTGAATACCACAACCGGGACAATCGAAGCCGAGGAATTTACGGCTTACACAAGGGAGCATATATTTTTCGGCTTCCAAAATCAGCAGGCAATTTATCTATGAAAATCTAAATTAATATTATTTTTGGGAAAAAGTAAAGATGATGGGTAAAAATCGTCCCGTATTATATTTGTTGTGTATCATAGCCGGAGCCGTACTTGTTTTTACAGGACAGGGGAGCGAGGATACCGAAGGAGCCCCGTACCTGATGATTATTGGTTTTATAGTGCTCATGGCCGGATTATACCTGGCCACGACACGATGGGTAAAAGATAACCCAAAGGAAAAGAAAGAAGAGCGGGACGCTGAGCAATAGAAATGTAAACTGCTGCTAAAATGCAGGTATGCACGTATGAAAAGTATCAAAGTAGGAGATAAGATAGAGACCATAGACGATTCCATTACCGGAAAGGTAACGGCCATACGCGGTAGTGTGCTATATGTGCTTACCGATGACGGATTTGAGTTGCAGCTTTCTCCGGATGAAGTTATACAAACAGGTGATGATTCCCTGCTGCATAAAAACCCTGTGGATATGGGGAGTTATATTGCGGAGAAAGAGGAATATAAGCGCAACCCGGAACAGTGGTAAAACCGGAGCGGAATGCACCGAAAATGGAAGTGGATCTTCATATTCATAAGCTGGTGCCGTCTACCCGCGGAATGACCAATCACGATATGCTTACCCTGCAACTGGATACGGCGAGGAGACAACTGGAGTTTGCCATCCGAAAACGCATCCAGAAAGTTGTTTTTATTCACGGGGTCGGTGAAGGTGTCCTGAAACTGGAGCTCGAATACCTTTTTGGGCGATATGAAAATATCAGGTTTTATGATGCGGATTACCAGAAGTACGGCCTCGGAGCTACCGAGGTGTACGTTTTTCAGAATGTATAAGCTCCTCTCCGGGCATTATGTTTTTCCCGGCATTCAAGAACTTCGGGAGGCATCTGCCAATTTATCGATCTCTATTTTTTTCATGCAAATAAAATCAAATTAAACATTTGTTTTTTAAGTAATTACGCAATCACAAAAGGAATCACCATTCCTTAAAAAACGTTTACTTTATTCATCTCCTTTTGTGGAGGTATTTATCTTGGCCATATTAAATCCCTCTATGAGGGTTTCATCTGTACAATAGCCCGAAGAACTGCATCCCGTTTTGGACCTTCGGTTTTCGAGAGGATGTCATATACCGCTTCGGGAACCACTTGCCACGAAAGCCGTATTTGTCCCTGAGCCAGCCACAAGTCTGAGATTCCGGTGCTCTGCCTTTGGAAAGTACAGCCCGGTAATAGTCGGTTTCTTCTGGTTCCGGCAGCTCACGATAAAAGAAATAGCCTCGTCAAAATTGAAATGATGTTCGCCCGGTCCGTCCATGATCATAAACTTTTCACCGGACAGGTGAAACCGGGCATTTTTGATAAAACCTTCAGGAGCTGCTTCCCCGGCTTCGTATTTTTGTATTTCGTCGATCCCGGATTCCGGAAAAATATCGAGGTAATGTAGCAGGGCACTTTCTGCCTTTCCGAAATTCTGATTGACAAACAAAAGACAAGGAGTGATTTTTTGTCCGGATTGTTTAAGGTCGCCCAGGCCTACCTGTACAAAACCGTATTTTAATGATCCGGCGGCATGAGTATATGGCCGTTTTCCGATAGTTTTTTCTACAATGTATCGACTTCTCCGGTTGTTTCACAGGTTACAAAAAAAGAAAACGACGGATTGGCTTTAAACCGGGAACCACCGTTCAGGGCCGTAAAACGATAGCCTTCGAGTTCAAAGTTGATCAACATCACCGAATGAGCAGGTTTCCGATGCCGCTCGAAGCCCTCTTCTCCGTATCGGAGTACTTTTCCTGCAGATGATCTTTCGAAGACGGAAGTGTAAAATTTTACCGCTGATTCTGCCTCGTGATCAAACCAAAGATTGGGAACAATTTTCTGAGGTACGGGAGCTTTCATGGATTTTTCTACGGGTGTATCTGCAAAGATAATGTATCCCGTAGCTGCCTGAAGGGGTTTCTCCGATATTATCCGGGGAGATACGTGACAGAAAAGGTATGCGCTGATCCCGGCTAACCCCGGTAAGGAGCGAAAGTAGTGAAGGCTTTTCTGGCCGGGGACTCGCAAAATATGTTTATCTTTGTCACTTATAGAAAAAAACAGATTAGCATGCAAAACGGTATTTATGCAAAATTTAATACCTCCAAAGGGGTCATTCTGGCAAAACTCACTTACCAGGAAACTCCCGGGACGGTAGGTAACTTTGTAGGTCTGGCAGAAGGGAAGCTCAAGAACAAGGCACGGTCTCAGGGGCAACCGTACTATGACGGACTTACATTTCATCGGGTTATTCCCGATTTCGTGATACAGGGAGGATGTCCCGAGGGAACAGGTATGGGAGGTCCCGGTTATCAGTTTGACGACGAATTCCGTTCGGACCTCAGGCATCATGGCCCAGGGGTATTGTCTATGGCAAATGCAGGTCCGGGGACCAACGGGAGCCAGTTTTTTATCACTCATGTAGAAACAGCATGGCTGGATGATAAACCACCGTATTCGGATTCGTAGAAAGCGGACAGGATGTTGTAGACACTATTAAACAAGGTGATACTATAGATAGCCTTGAAATCATCAGGGTTGGCGAAGAAGCGGAAAACTGGATGCCGTATCGGAATTTCAGAAGTTCGATGCTTCCAAAGAGCAACGCCTTGAAGAAGAACGAAAAAAGGAAGAGGAGACGCTGAAAAGCCTCACCGAAGGTTTTAGTCGTACTTCCAGTGGTTTGTGGTACAAAATACTGGAAAAAGGCAATGGCGAAAAAGCGGTAAACGGTAAAACGGTTTCGGTACATTACGAAGGTATGCTGACCGATGGAAGTGTGTTCGACTCTTCATACAAGAGGAACCAGCCTATCGATTTTAAGCTTGGAGCAGGTCAGGTTATCTCCGGTTGGGAAGAAGGTATAGAACTTCTCAATACAGGGGATAAGGCACGTCTCGTTATTCCGCCTCAACTGGCATACGGAAGCAGGGGAGCAGGAGGGGTAATACCTCCGAATGCCACCCTGGTTTTTGATGTGGAACTGGTGAAGATCAGTTAATCCCGCACGATAAGATTAAAAAAAGAGGTTGTCTAAAAAGGCAGCCTCTTTTTTTGGTTATAAGGTTTTGTGTTTGTAAATTTAAGCATGAGCCGAAAAGTCACCTGGAAGATCTACGACCAAGGGCAGTTGAGCCTGCTTCCGCCCAGTTATGATGACCTAGTTCCTCAGAACCATCCTGTACGTATTGTCAACACGATTTTGGACTCGGTAGACTTGAGCAGCCTGGAAAAGACCTATCGTGGAGGCGGTACATCGAGCTATCATCCCAAAGTATTGCTAAAAATTTTAGTGTATGCCTATTTGCGCAACCTGTATTCTTCGCGTAAAATAGAGCAGGCCCTACATGAAAACATCCATTTTATATGGCTCAGTGGCGGAGCCAAACCTGACCACAATACCATCAGTAACTTCCGCAGTGGCAAGCTAAAGGACAAGTTCAAGAAGATCTTCAACCAAGTAGTGGTACTTTTGGCTGAACAGGGCTATTTAAGTCTGAAGGAGCTCTATGTGGACGGGACCAAGATCGAGGCCAATGCCAACCGTTACACCTTTGTATGGGCCAAGAGCATCAAGACCTCCCGCGAGCGTATTGAAAAACAGCTCAGGGAACTGTGGAGCTATGTGGAAAAAGTCTATGCTGATGAGGAACAGCTGCCCAACACTCCGGAGTTCGAGGCTATCGATCCTAAGAAGGTATCGGCTACCGTTGATCAGATCAACCAGGCTTTGGAAGGCAAAGCGGTAGACAAAAAGGTCAAGCAAAAACTGAGCTATGCCAAGAAGAACTGGCCTGATAAGATCGCCAAATACAACGATCAACAAAAGAAGTTAGGGCATCGTGGGAGCATGAGTAAGACCGACCCCGGGGCCACGTTTATGCGGATGAAGGAAGACCACATGAAAAACGGGCAGCTCAAGCCCGGTTACAACCTACAGGCCTCGACCAACAACCAGTTTATCGTGAACTACACCCTGGCCCAGACCACGGCCGACACCTCCACCTTGATAGACCATATAGAAGATGTTGAACAAAGCTATGACCAAACCCCGGAAAGCTTAACGGCCGATGCCGGCTATGGAAGCCAGGAAAACTACCAGGCTCTGGAGGATAAGGATATTGATGCCTATGTCAAGTACAACTACTTCCATAAGGAACAAAGGCAGGCCAAAGAAAAAGTGGACAAAGCTCCGTTCCACCCTGACAAGCTCTATTACAACAAAGAAACCGATACCTATTACTGTCCTATGGGACAAGCCATGGAGCATGTTGGCCAGCGTAAAAAAAAGACGGCCAATGGCTACCTGCAAATCTACGACCTCTACCGGGCCAAAAACTGTAGGGGTTGCCCTCTAAGGGGCTTATGTCATAAAACCAAAGGCAACCGGACCATCCAGAGAAACCATGAGCTAATACGGTTAAAGGCCAAGGCCAAAGCACTGTTGCTCTCAGAACAGGGCATTGCCCACCGAAAAAGGAGGTGCTGGGAGGTGGAGGCTGTCTTTGGGAATATAAAGCAGAATATGGGCTTCAAGCGCTTTATGCTCAGAGGACTGGATAAAGTGGAAACCGAAATAGGGCTTGTGGCTATGCACACAATCTTAAAAAGGTTGGGTTAAGGGCGTAATCCCACAACTTCTATTAACTCATTAACTTTTTAACCTTTAACTCTTATCAACTCCAAGTTGAAAACAAGCAAACAGACTCAATATAAAAAGACCGCCTAAAACTTTTTAGACGGCCTCTTTTTTTTATGTTAAAATTCACCGGATACACCACTATAGACCTGAAGTCCACAGGTTTCGATAAATAATGAAATTGCTGTCCTGGTTATTCGTTATCACGTTTTTAAGACAACAATCAGATAACTGAGTAGCCTAATAATCTATTGGTCTCCATTCGCATCATCACTTTTTCAGGAACTCAGGCGAGACACACTGAAGTACATAGGTTTGAGTTCGAAGGCGACCACCAAAAATAATTAATCGAGGTTGGGTTGCGGGGTCATGCGCAGGTATGGCCTTACTTCCTTAAACCCTTTCTTGAATATTCCGGTAGCTTCCTCATTCGATACGGCCGGAACAATAACGACGTCCTCTCCGTTTTTCCAGTTTGCCGTGTAGCCACCTTGTGGTATTGTGTAAGCTGTAGCGAATCGATTACACGTAGTAACTCATCGAAATTCCGCCCGGTCGAAGCAGGGTAGGTGATCATGAGCTTTACGGTCTTATCAGGGCCTATCACATATACGGACCGTACCGTGGCGGTAGCGCTCGCATTGGGGTGTATCATATCGTAGAGTGTAGCTATTTTCCGGTTTTCATCCGCTATGATAGGGAAATTGACCGTGGTGTGCTGAGTCTCGTTGATATCCTTGATCCATCCTTTGTGAGACTCCAGTCCGTCTACGCTCAGTGCAAGAACTTTAACATTTCGCTTGTCAAATTCATCCTTGTATTTTGCCGCAGCACCCAGTTCGGTAGTACATACCGGGGTGTAATCTGCAGGGTGAGAAAACAGTATTCCCAGCCGTCGCCAAGATATTCGTAAAAATCGATCTCTCCTTCGGAGGTCTGTGCTTTGAAATTAGGAGCTTTGTCTCCCAGTCTTATCGTACTCATAGCTGTTCTTTGTTTTTCTGTTCAGATTATTACTCTATAAAATTAGTAGACTAAACTGTAAAAAAGAAATTTTGCATGCAAAATATTTGTTAATACGAAAAAAATAACGACTCATTCCGGACATATTTTCGTGGGCCATAATTTGTTCGCTGTTTTTTTGGTATAGAAGTCATCTTGACTTTTTAAGTTTATAGAATTTTCTTAGTCCAATGACAATAAATGCCAGAAAATTAAATCCTTTCCAACTACTGACAGTCGTGTCAAACCTGTTGAGCAACGACCGGAAGCTGTCCATCCAGGCATTGGTACGTTCAATAGCATATCTTTCATCGTAGAGTTCCTGGTCAAAATATTCGTCCCTGTCCTTGCTGCCGTTTCGCTTGTTGAAATAAATATTAGCGATGACTCCTTTGCTTTCACACAGGTTCCGTAATTCTTGTGTGTCAAAACCTGCATCAGCGTTGATAAACAGCCCATCTACTGAAATATCTGCCTGTTCCAATGTGGCGGTCACCTCTTCAAAATGAACTTCTATGTCAAACACATCGTTGTGGTTGCCTGCCACGGGCTCGGACATGGCCAACGGCAGACCTTGGCGGTCGGTCAGGTATAGCGCATTGGTGGTCTTGCGCTTCTTGCGCCCTTGATATTCCACCGCTTCCCCGCCTTTTAACGCCGTGGTATGGCTACCGTCCAAATCTCCGCTGGAGAGGTCTATATTGGACTTGTTCGATTTTAAAAGCTGCACCCAACAAGATTTCCACACCTCATCCTTGCACCATTTGCGGTAATGTCCAAAAACTGTCTTGTAATGCAATACACTACCACTGAACAAGCTCTTTACTGGTAGATATTCCCATTGAACCCCAGTCTTGAGCTTATACAAAATGGCATTAACTATTTCACAGAGTGGGGCTTGGGGCTTAAAACCCCTTTTGTTTCCTGTAAATATGGTACAATTTCTAATTCTATCATATCTTTGCTTAGTACTTGGTACACAGGGTTGTGGTTTTTATGTTTCGCAACACAAATTCTGCAACCCTTTCTTTTTCTCAAAAAAGTCAAGATGACTTCATACTATACGTGTCCGATACGGGATAAATAATAATTTTACGAAAAAAACAGAGCTGTTATGAACAAAGATACATTGCGATATCCCATAGGTAAATTCAGAGTGCCGGAATATATAGGAGAAAAGGAGCTGGGCACCTGGATTTCGGAACTGGAAGTTTATCCGGAACGGCTCCAAACCCTGGTCAGCCATCTTGGTCCGGAACAACTGGATACGCCCTATCGTCCCGGAGGATGGACGGTTAGACAGGTTCTTCATCATCTCTATGATAGTCATACCAATAGCTATGTCCGTTTTAAATGGACGTTAACCGAAAACACCCCGGTAATCAAGGCTTATGAAGAAGGTCTGTGGGCTGCGCTGGAAGATAGCAGGTCTGCTCCGGCCTCCCTTGCGCTTCAGGGGCTGCAGGCACTCCATGCCAAATGGATATACCTGCTGCGTATGCTGACCCCGGATGATCTGAGCAGAACTTTTGTACATCCCGAAAGCGGAAAGGAAACTACCCTTGCCGTAAATGTCGGAATTTATGCCTGGCACAGCGAACATCATTACATGCATATTTATCGCCTTCTCGAACGCAGGTGGTGGTTACCTGAAATGTAGAAATATTATTTCTTCCACTTGATGTTACAGCCGATACTCGGCTTTTGCATTTCGGGAACCTGTTGTCCGTGAAGCACTGCTTCCAGTGCGGTACGGATATCTTTCCCTGTCACCGGGATACCGTTTTCCGGTCGGGAGTCGTCCAGTTGACCCCGGTAGGCCAATTGTAATTTGTCATCGAAAACATAGAAATCCGGGGTACACGCCGCATCGTATGCTTTTGCAACATCCTGGCTCTCGTCATACAGATAAGGAAAAGAAAAGCCTTGTTTCCGGGCATTTTCTGCCATAAGCCCGGGAGCATCGTCCGGATAATTCTCGACGTCATTACTGGAAATTGCTGCAAAACCGACACCTTTGGACGTATAGTCTGAGGCCAGCCTTGAAATTTCCTGATCAACGTGTTTTACAAAAGGACAGTGGTTGCAGATAAACATGACTACCGTGGCCTTTTCTCCCCGGATATCCGAAAGTGAACGATTTGTTCCCGAAACGGTATCCGGCAGGTCGAAACCGGGGGCTTTTGTCCCCAGAGGCAGCATGTTGCTTGGTGTTCTTGCCATAATTATATGTTTTAAGATCTTTACCTATGTAAGAGGGGCAAGTTACGAATTTGTAATGTTCGTATCAACCCGCCGGTTTTTCCGTAGCGCATTAAAGTCGGTACTTGAGGCAGGATGCTATGAAAAAATCGCCTGAAAATGCTACCTTGTAAGGAGCTAACAGCAAAGTAAAAACTTCGGCGATGAAAACATTGGAGCAATGGTTCGATGATTATGCGGTGAGTCACCGTAATCCGCTGAATAAAAAGATACATTATATCTGTGTTCCCGCCATATTTTTTTCTATCGTAGGACTTCTTATGAGTATCCCGGCAGGCTTACCGGAGCGTATATGGCCCGGAGAAAACCGTTTTATAGAAAACTGGGCTGTGATTGCCCTGATCCCCGTGCTTATTTTCTATATACGGCTCTCCTGGACAATGGCGCTCAAAATTCTCTTGTTTTCTGCATGCTGTATCATAATCAACGGCATGATTTCGGCAATAGCCCCGCTTTGGCTGATAGCTGTCGTAATCTTTGCCATAGCGTGGGCAGGCCAGTTTTACGGGCATAGTATAGAAGGAGAGAAACCTTCTTTTTTCAAAGACCTGCAATTTTTACTTATAGGCCCTGCCTGGGTGTTTCATCACCTTTTTAAAAAGGCTTAGAAAAGATTGGCTATGAATGTTATTGTTTGTAATTTTAAAGAACATACATTTAATTATCGATACCATGAAAAATGCTTATGATACCTTGTCTGAAGCTATAGCAGCACTCAAAGAGGAAGGATTCACGGAAGACTATAACCTGCATGACAAAGGCGTGCACAATCAGCGTAAAACAGCCATATCCCTGCCGGGGATCTCAACGTGCTGAAGGTGTACCGTTTCGAAGGAAATACAAATCCGGATGACAATACGGTCTTATATGCTATTGAGACTGCCCAAGGAGAAAAGGGCCTGCTGCTCGATGCCTATGGTGTTTATGCCGGAAATGTGTCGAAAGAGATGCTGGATAAACTCCGAATCCACTAAAAACACCGGGGATAGCCGGTTTTTTATTTGCAATTGGATATTTCTTATACTATGTTTGGTTCTTAAAGGCATGAACATGGAAATATCCTGGAGTGATTTTGAAAAAGTAGAAATGCGGGTGGGAACTATTGTTGAGGTGAATGATTTTCCCAAAGCGAGAAAACCCGCATATCAATTGGTTATCGATTTTGGCACCATATCGGGCTCAAAAAATCTTCTGCCCAGATTACCAGGCGATATACCCGGGAAGAACTGCTGAGCAGACAGGTTGTAGCTGTGGTTAACTTTCCCAAAAAGCAGATCGCCAACTTTATGAGCGAATGTCTGGTTGTGGGTGCGGTCGGAGATGAAGGTGATGTCGTTTTGCTCGCTCCCGATTTTAAAGTAGAAAACGGACAGCGGATCGCATGATCCTCCTGCCCGTTGTTTATTATAGACTGTGGTCTGCCCGTTACATAAACTTATTGAAATAGACAGCGTTCATCAGTAATTTGTTAGTGCCGAACCAGAACGCTCTGAAATTGGTATTATCGGTAAATAACAGTACCTTTCCGCGTCCGAGGCGCTGTACCTTGAAAGGCACGGTTCCTTTGAGTTTGTCCAGATTTTCCTCGGAAATATAACCGCTCAGCAGCGGGTTATCGGTATATCGTATGGGATTGTTATAACTTTGTTCATCGGGTTCCATAAAAATATTGGTATTCCGGAACAGGGCTATGGTATGGTCCTTATACCCGAAATTTATAGGGTGAGACCTGTCCGTGTCTGCCTGGAATATGGCTCCCCCGGTTACCTGTGCACCCCGAAAATCGCGCTCCTGCTCATAGGTGATGTTCTTGGCAACCCTATCGGTGGTACGCAGGTCTACCTTGACAAAATCATTGCTTTTCAGCAGCAGTTTACGGCATTTCTGTAGCCGATAAGCGTTCCGCCGTTTTTAACCCATGTCTGTAGTTTATCCTGGATGTGGGGCCCGAGGCTCCCCCAGGTATTGGTGAGGATAAAGACATTATACCGGTCCAGGTTCACACGACTGAAATAGCTTTCGTCGATCTTGGTAATCGGGATGTCATAGCGTTGGTCGAACAGGTGCCAGATTTCGCCGGCATCGTAGGGTGAAATTCCGTTACCGGTGAGGATAGCTACCTCAGGCAGTTCGAGGGTGCCGAACTGTCCGCTTCCGAGATCTGTGCCTGTTGCGGAGCCTGTGGTTACACCATGGATCTTAATGTTTGCTGCTGCAGCTACGTCCTGCAGAAATGTATAAAGCTCATCAGCGCTGATGTGCTGGTTGTGTACGGGGATCATGATCGTTCCGTAATCGTACGTCGTATCTGCTATGGAGAATACCCTTCTGCCGACTTTGGCCCTGATTCCTTTTTTAAGGATCTTATAAAGGGCTTTCGGAGTGTAATATTCGTGCCATTCGAAGAGGTAGGCGTAGTTGCTCTTCGCCGTTACCTGTCCTTTCGGAAGCTCCGGCTCGGTGATCTCCCTGTCGCCTCGGGAGGCGTTTACCTCGGTGTAATCCATATCGAATGCCAGCGGAAAGTCCATGCGGAAATATCGTAAAACAGGCTGTCTGCAAAGGTGGTCCGGGTTTCGAACATGGCGTCGATAATACGTATGTTTTTCTGATTTCTGGGAACTATATAACTATAACCTTTTTTAAACTTTTTTCCTTTTTCGGTAAAATCCCCGGCCGGTTCATAGATTTTAATCTGGTGTTGTTTGAGGATTTCGGCGAGGTGGTATGCTTTGGATGCATCTTTTTCATCGCCGAAGACGATCGCTTTGCCTTGCTACCTGAAGCTTCTGAGTGTGTTTTGCTGTAAAAATCACGTTGGTAATCCAATAGTTTTTGCCGCATGTTTCGGGCTGCTTCGAGCGTGGATATTGCAGTAGTAAACTGGTTACGGATGGTAAACGGAAAAGTCAGCAGTCCGTTTTCACTTTCCTGAACATGACCTCTGGAGCTACCTTGTTCGAAAAGGATGCCTACACTGCCGTTGATATCCGGGAAAGTAGATCCCTTTCCGTAGTAGAAGTCGTCGTAGTTCTCACCCGAGAAATAGAGGGAACCGATACTGTCGAGGCCTTCACATGAAACTGTGCGATTTCGCCGGTGAGTTGCTGATTCATTTCGGGAGTGAGAGGGTGAACCCTGGAAGGTTCTCCCGGTTGAAAGAAAAGGAGGAGTTGGTTCCCATTTCGTGATGATCGGTGAGGATATTGGGAGCCATCGGTGGAAACTGGCGATTCTGGACCGGCTTTCCGGCAGTTGTACCGGAAGCCAGTCCCGGTTCATGTCAAACCAATAGTGATTGGTTCTTCCCCCGGCCATACTTCGTGATATTCCCTTTCGTTGTTGTCCGGTTGAGGTTTTTGCTTTTGTTGGTATTGGCCCAGTAGGCAAATCGCTGAAGCCCGTCCGGATTAAAGGCCGGGTCGAGAAGGATCACCGTATTGCGGAGCAGATCGTCTATGGCGGGGCCTTCTCCGGCAGCAAGGTAATACGCCAGCACCATGGCGGCATTGGACCCGCTCGGCTCGTTTCCGTGAATGGAAAAACCCTGGTAGACAACCACCGGCATGTTCCCGGTATCGAGTTTGTCTGCTCCGGTCTCGGAAAGTCGGAGGTGTTGT
>JACADM010000102.1_pt1 | contig 61791 bp, 72 predicted proteins | sample 7512371 | NCBI WGS metagenome assembly JACADM01 (sample SAMN14389041, study PRJNA612141) | algae metagenome | isolation source: non-axenic algae culture | place: India: Navi Mumbai | collected 2017-01
TTTGGAACCTATGTTTACAATTGCCCCCTTTGTCTTCTTGAGTTCGGGCAAGGCATGATGTGCCATAAGGTAATAATGTGTCAGGTCTTCTGTATGGAGGCCGTAAAAAGCTCATACGATCCGTTTTCGAGTCCCACACCGTCATTAACTCCGCATTATTGACCAAACCATCTATTTTTACCGTATCGGGACACTACCTGTGCTACCGCGTTCCTACAGGCTTCCGGGTCGGTGAGCTCTCCTATGACCGAATCAGCCTGCCCTCCATTGCCAAGAATAGCCCGCACAGCCTTCTCATTATCTGCCCCATTTCTTCCTACTATTACCGGGATCGCCCTTCAGCCGCCAAAACTTCACATATACCCAAACCTATCCCCTTGGCTCCACCGGTAACGATGATCACTTTTTTATCTAAATGTAAGTTCATACCTTCATTTTCCTATTTCCGACACAATTTAAGGGCTAAAATTAGCTTAAAAAAAATTCCACACCCTAATATTAAGGATTTAACATTTGCATTTTATATGTTTTATTCTCCTCCCATGATATGCTTCGCAAAATTTGGGCCCTTGATTCCTGATTACAGAAAACCGACCTTTAGCTTCCCTATTCTATTTCCGGATCTCTATCTTAAATGTCCAGGCAGGTGTCTCTCCCACTGCTCTAAAACGGTTGCGGGAACGGAAATGGCAAGTCCGGAATCTTCCTGGTAATCCCATGTCAGCGGCTGTTCATATCCGAGCAGCCTGATTTCCGATCCGGCTTCGGGTTTCAGATTTTTAAGACGGAAAGTATTCTCTGGTCTTTTAAAGGTCACCGCATAACAGAAAGGTGTGTCTTTTTTGGCCGTAAACCGTATATCGTCTCCTTCTTCAAAACCGGATTCCGGGCTTTCCGTACCGTAAACCCGCTTCCCCGTTCACTTTCATCCAGCGCCCTATATCGTCCAGTCTTTCCAAACTGGCTTCAGGAATATTACCCGCCGCATCGGGCCCTATATTTAACAGATAGTTTCCACCTTTGGCTGCAGCATCTACCAGGTGACGGATAAGATTCTGTGAAGATTTCCAGTTCTTATCATCTGTCTTATACCCCCAGGTATCGTTCATGGTCATACACGATTCCCAGTCGAGCGCAGAGGTCCCTGCCAGAACTTCCTGCTCGGGGTTCCGAAATCTCCGGCATAATCACTGTCTTCCTTATTCATACCCTGCATTCCCTTTCTCCCTTTGTCTACCCGGTTATTAATGATAATTTCGGGTTTCAACGCCCTTACGTACTGATAAAGTTCCTGTCCCTGGCGGTGTGTAAACTCTTTCTCCCACTCCCCGTCGAACCAGAGAATTGCAGGATCGTAATTTTCCACCAGTTCCTTGAGTTGCGGCTTCAGGTAATTTTCCAGGTAATTTGCAAACGGGCTTCGTTATTTTCCGAGGGCGCTCCTCCTGCATAAGTATCGGCATGTGAATCGGGATGATGCCAGTCCATTATAGAATGATAAAGCCCGAATTTTATGCCCTGCTTCTTACAGGCCTCGGAAAGAGCCTTCAGAATATCTTTTCCGTAAGGAGAATAATCCACGATATCGTAGTCGGTTACCTCCGAATCCCAAAGACAGAACCCATCGTGATGCTTTGAGGTAATCACCATATATTTCATTCCCGCATCTTTTGCTGTAGCAACCCATTTTTCGGCATCAAACGAAGTCGGGTTAAACTTCCGGGCATATTCTTCGTATTCTTCTATCGGTATTTTGGCATTTTGCATAATCCACTCTCCTATACTTGCCACTTCTTTCCCTGGTACCTTCCTGCCGGAACGGCATAAGCCCCCAGTGAATAAACATTCCGAACCTCGCGTCTCTCCACCAGGCCATACGTTCGTCAAAATCTTTTTCGGACTCCTCCAGGTAATTGACACTTTTTTCAGGAACAACCTTTTCAGTTGTAGTGTTTGCCGTCGGCTTTTGTTTGCAGCTTGCCATCCATAAGACGATCAATACTGCCCATCGTAAAGTTTTCATATATCGGTTTTTAATTTATGGTTGGTTCATACTTTTAAATAGCTGTAATCCCGTAAAAATCCGCTGCATTCTTTCCCATAACTTTAGGAAGTTCATCTTCGCTGTAAAATGCCCGGACAATATTTATGACTTCTGCATAGGATGCAGCCAGCAGGCATACCGGCCAATCCGATCCGTACATGACCCGGTCTGTTCCGAAGGCCTCGGTTACAACCTCCATAAAAGGTGTAAACTCCTCTTGTTTCCATGTCCGGTCCGTAGCTTCCGTTACCATCCCCGACACCTTACAGCACACATTATCATGCCCGGCAAGAATACGAATATGATCTGCCCAGGCTTTATCAGGCTCTGTAGAGATAACCGTTTGGCGATATGGTCCAGTACGAAACGCTGTTTCGGGAACCGGCGTACGAGATCTATGGCGGCAGGCAATTGCCTGGCAAAAACGAGAATATCATAAGTAAGCCCCAGGGGCTCGAGTTCTTCAATTCCCCTACGGAAGGCCGGACGGTACATAAAATCGTCCGGTTCACCCTGTACGACATGGCGTACACCCGAAAACGGTTATGCCCCGAAAACCGGAGTAACGTTTCTTTAACGTTATCTCCCTGAAGATCTGCCCAGCCAACTACCGCTTTTATGAACGGATTTTTATCGGCACATTCCAAAAGAAAAGACGTTTCTTCTTCAGATTGACTGGCCTGAACCGCTACACATCCCGAGACCCCATTGGCATGAAGAACGGGCTCAAGATCGGAAGGCATAAAGTCCCGGCGTATGGCCTGCATGGTTTTGTCTATCCAGGCATCCTTCTCCGGGTGATATTGCCAGAAATGCTGATGTGAATCGATATACATTCTTATTGATCTTTTAGGTGTTAGATACTATACAAAAGGCTCCGGAAACACATCTCCTGAGTCTTTTACCGGGTTTATTTTGCTTTATAAGCGACAGCTTCCTGTCTTGAGGAACCGAGCCCTTCTATTCCGAGTTCTACCACATCGCCAGCCTTGAGATACCGCGGTGGTTGAAAACCGAGTCCCACTCCCGCAGGCGTCCCCGTAGAGATCACATCTCCGGGAAGCAGCGTCATGAATTCACTGAGGTGACTTATTACCGTAGGAATATCAAAAATAAAATCGGAAGTATTGGAATTCTGTAATGTTTCTCCGTTGACTTTCAACCAGAGATTGAGATGGTGCGGGTCGAGTTTTTCATCAGCCGTAACCAGGTATGGCCCGAGCGGAGCAAAAGTATCACAACTCTTTCCCTTTACCCACTGTCCTCCGCGTTCGAGCTGATAAGCTCTTTCGCTGTAGTCGTTGTGCAGCGCATATCCGGCAACATAATCCATAGCTTCTTCTTTATTCACATAAGAAGCTTTTTTACCGATAACTACGGCCAGTTCGACTTCCCAATCGGTCTTTTCCGAACCTCTCGGAATAATAACCGGATCGTTGGGCCCTGTGATCGAAGAAGTGGCTTTGAAGAAAACCACCGGTTCTTTGGGCACATCCATTCCGCTTTCCGCAGCGTGCTTTGCATAGTTCAGCCCTATACAGATCAATTTGGAAGGTCGTTTGACTACAGGACCGAAACGGAATTCTCCCTCGACTACCGGGCAGTTGTCTTTGTGTTGTTCTAACCAGGCTCCCAGTTTGCGGACACGTCTCCGGCAAAAAAAATCTTCATCGTAATCCTGTCCGAAGGCGCTTACGTCCAGCGCAGTGCCATCCTGCAATTCCACTCCGGGTTTTCTCCTCGCCTTCCGGTCCAAATCTGAATAATCTCATTCGTTGTGTATTTGTGAATTTATGTAATTGAACTTTTCTTTTTCCTTAGCTGTTTAGTCTTATAAATCCGCCATCCAGAGGATAATCGGTACCGGTTGTAAAAGAAGCATCTTCGGAACACAGGAAATAGGCAAGTTTACCGACTTCCTCCGGCTTGGCCATTCGCCCGATGGGCTGGGTTTTGGAAAGCTTATCGTACATCTCTTTTTCTTTTCCCGGGTAATTCTTTGCCAGAAAACCGTCTACGAAAGGGGTATGCACCCTTGCCGGAGAAATACTGTTGCAACGAATACCATCGGCTACATAATCTTTAGCCACGGAGTATGTCATGGCCAATACGGCTCCTTTGGTCATCGAATAGGCAAAACGATCGGCTATCCCTACATGAGATGCGATAGATGCCATATTGAGTATGACTCCTCCTCCGTTCTTTTTCATGTGAGGTATAGCGGCATGGATACAGTTATAAACTCCTTTTACATTGACGGCAAATACGTTATCCATATCCTGTTCGGAAGTCGTTTCGACCGTACCTATATGAGATATCCCGGCATTATTGATAAGAATATCTATGGTCGTTTTATCAGCTATTTCGTTGATAATTTCTACCACCTGTGCCTGGTTGCTTACATCACAGGGAATAATCTGCAGCCGGGTCTCTTCGGTTCCGGCAAAAGCCTCTTTTGCCCCCCCGGTATTTCTCTCGAGCATAAAAACCTTATGCCCTTTTTCGAGAAATATCCTGGTTATCGCTGCTCCTATACCGGATCCACCTCCGGTTATAATTACATTTTTTGACATATTCTGTTAATTTTATCTGAATTCAACGGCTATTCTCTCCCCGGAATCTCCAGGTTTCCGAACTCTGTGATATATCCGGAGTCTTTACAAAGATATTCCTCTTTTCCACGGAATGAAATCGTCTTGCTGTAACTTTTGTGCACAGGTCTGCTTCTCTCCGCCGGCTACCGCTATGATCAGCTCCATAAGCTCATCGGCTAACAGTTCCTGAGATATCCCTTCGGAGAAAAGCCTTCCCGCATCAAAGTCGATAATATCGTTTATTTTTTCGGGAAGCATAGAATTGGATGCAATTTTCACAACCGGACATACCGGGTTTCCGGTAGGTGTCCCCAGTCCGGTAGAAAAGAGAATCATATTGGCTCCTGCACCTGCCAGTCCTGTGGTAGACTCCACATCATTTCCTGGGTACAGAGCAGGTTCAGCCCTTCCCGGGTTACATACTCTCCATAATCGAGTACATCGGCAACTGCACTTCTTCCTCCTTTGGTCGCCGCTCCTGCCGATTTAATGGCATCGGTGATCAGTCCGTCCCTGATATTTCCCGGAGACGGGTTCATATCAAACCCTGAACCTACTTCCTGGGCCCTGGCTTCATAGTTTTCCATCAGGCGGACAAATTTCTCCGCTGTTTCTTTTCGTTCGCAACGATCGATAAGGTCTTGCTCTACCCCCACAATTCCGGGAACTCCGAGAGGATACTTTTACCCCGAAGCGCATTGATCCGGTCGGCTATAACGCCGATCAGCGGATTGGCTGAAATCCCGGAAAAACCATCCGATCCCCCACATTCGAGCCCGATAGTCAGTTTTTCTAATGGTGCGGGTTTTCTCGAATTTTCATTGGCTTCCTTCAGGCCTTCGAAAGTGTCCCGGATAATATCCTGAAGCATCGCATGCTCCGAAGGATATTTCTGTTGCTCAAAAAACAACAGAGGTTTTCCGAGCTCCTGCCCATGCCTGGCGATAGCCTCTTCGAGCATCGTCATCTGGGCGTGCTGGCACCCCAGACTCAGCACCGTAGCACCTGCCACGTTGGGATGCCGGATATATCCGGCAAGAAGATCTACCAGCAACTGCGCATCCTGTCGCGTTCCTCCGCAACCTCCTTCGTGGAGCAGGAATTTAATTCCGTCTATATTCGGGAAGAGTTTCGGGCTCTTTTTCGTTTCGTAATGATCTTCCTTTTCCCCACCTTTGAATTTATCCGCAAGATCCCTGACGAGAAGCTTATACGGATTTTCTTTCCGGAAACCGAGTTCGGTTTCCAGAGCTTCCTGTAGCACTTTCAGGTTCCGGTTCTGACAGAATACCAGGGGCACGAACAACCAGTAATTCCCGGTACCTACCTGACCGTCCTTACGGTGAAACCCGTTGAAAGTACGGTTCAGATACCGATCTACATCCGGTTTTTCATGGGTATAGTTCTGTAAACCTATTGCATAAGGAGCGGCTACATGCCTGGTATTCTCCGTAGTGAGAAGGCTCCCGCAGATAAATCCGTTACGACCTTACCTACAGGAACTCCATACATAAAAACAGTATCTCCCTCCCGCATAGGTTCGAGTGTAAACTTGTGTTTTACCGGAACCGCCTCGCGCAATCGAAGCGCTTTTCCGGCTACGACAACATCAGCATCTTTGTCCAGATCCGTAAGGGCTACAACAACGTTGTCCCCCGGATGAATTCTTAAAATTTTTCCAACCGGATATAAAATAATATAGTATTAAAAAAATAAGACCTGCATAACGGACTATCCCTAAATGTCATCTTCCTTCAAGAGGCTTTATCATGCCATTATAAGTCGTTATGACTCCATTTCAGGAAAACACCATTTCCCGAATATCAAAAGTAAATAGTTTTCGTAACGAAAAGTTCTTATATCTTTGCCATCAATTGTACAATATTTGCTCAAAACGTATTGTCGTTAAAAAATGGTATATGGATTTACATTTCCTGCATAAAAACCTGGAAACAAATCTTAAAGTTGCACTTCACCGGGAAAAAGAATTTTTGAAACTCTGGCATTACCACCCGGAATACGAACTGGTTTACATCTCCAGGGGACGGGGCACGATCTACGCAGGAGACTATATAGGCCCGTATCAGCCCGGTAATGTTTTCCTGATCGGAGCACACCTGCCTCACATGTTCGAATCGTCTCCGGCCTCTCTGAACCCGGATGATGAGGAAATCTCGAAGCCTATGTTGTGCATTTCGGAGATCCCTTTATCAGGAGCTTCTCCGAAAACAATGTCGAATTCGGATATATCCCATCTTTGGTCAAACATGCCGTCACAGGATTACTCTTCCCCGATCCCGGTAAAAAAGCCTTTAAAATATTCCGAAAAACCCTGAAAGGCGGCATACAGGAAAGTACCTTACATTTTATGCGAATATTGTACTATCTTCAGCACAAAGAAAAGGTTCATCTCGCCACCCCGGCATGGATAGACCAGTTTAATTCGAGCGATAGAAAACTGAACAAAATCCTCCAGTATATCATGCTTCATTTTCATGAAGAACTGAGCCTGGCTGATATAGCTTCTTACGCCGGGATGAATAAAACCGCTTTTTGCAGGTATTTCAAAGCAAAGACCGGTAAGTCCTTTGTATCATTTCTGAATGATATCCGTGTGGGGTTTGCCTGTAAATCGTTACTCGATGCGCATAATTCGCTCACGATCTCGGACGTATGCTATGCTTCCGGTTTTAACAGTCTTTCTTATTTCCACCGCATCTTCAAACGGAGTAAGGGTGTTTCCCCGTCCGAGTACCGCGAAGGCTGAGCCTTGTCTTCAGGTATTCAACAGGTACAGCCCGTATCTTATTTTCCAATAGGGCATATTTCCGTCAAAGTGATCGAAATACGGCTTCAAAGCATCCGTATCACCGATTTCCTTTAAGGCTTCACCTACAGCGGTAACCTCTTCGGGTGTCATAAACTCCATAAGATCTATGGCAGTTCCTTCTTCTTCTTTCTTTTTAAGCAAATGCCCCATAATCGTATCTATACGGAGTTCGCGCTGTGCCGCAATCGCCTCGGGCGGTATGTTTTTTTGATACAACACATAGGTTTCTTCGTGTGTGGGAAGCTTTTTTTGCCGGGATGCTTTATAGACACGGATTACATGGAGGAAACGATCGGCATATTTCTCTTTTTTGATTTTCCCGACTCCGGTTATACCCTCAAAAGCATCTGTATCTTCCGGTTGTTTTTCTTCCATATCGCGTAAAGTGGCATCATTAAAAACAGCGTAGGCAGGGACGTGCTCTTCTACGGCTATTTCCGATCTCAAGGCACGAAGTTTTCCGAAAAGTGTCTCTCCTTCCTTCTTTTTTTGCTGCTTTTTCCGGGAAGTCTCTTTATCCGGACGAGCCAATCTGGCCAGTCTTACCGGTCTGCTTTCAAAAAGGATCTCCTTGGCCAAAGATGTAAGGACCAGCCTGCTGTTTTCCTGAAACCGTACATCGAGTATCCCCTGGTTGATCATCTGTATAATATACTGTTGCAGATCTTTCCAGGATACCTCTTTCACGGCTCCATACGTCTTTACTTTATCGTACCCTCTTTCCAGAACGGCTGCATTCTGTGCTCCGCGAAGCACATCGGCAAGCATTCCGAGCGATTCGCTTTCTTTTAACCGCACTACCGCCGAACATACTTTCTGGGCCAGTACAGTGCCATCAAAATATTCGGGAGGCGACATACATACATCGCAGTTTCCACAATCCTGCGGCAACTGCTCACCGAAATAATTGAGCAAAGTCCCTCTTCTGCAATGCAGCGTTTCGGCGAATTGCTGCATACGTTCGAGTTTGGCAAGCTGAACGTCCTTTGCAGAGGAATCGTCTATAAACTTCCGCTGTTGTACGACATCCGCAAAGCTATAGAACAATAGCGCATGTGCCGGGAGTCCGTCCCTTCCGCTACGTCCTATTTCCTGGTAATATCCTTCGATATTTTTGGGCATATTATAATGAATAACCCATCGCACATTACTCTTATCTATTCCCATCCCAAAGGCAATAGTAGCCACGACCACATGAATCCTGTCGTTGATAAAATCCTCCTGTACGGAAATACGTTCCTCAGGAGGCATGCCGGCGTGATAAGCTCCTGCCTCATAACCGTTCTTTTGTAAACGGGAGGCAAGTTTTTCGGTAGATTTACGGCTTGTACAATAAATAATTCCACTCTCCTCCTTTCTGTTGTCCAGGAAACCGAGAATCTGTTTCAGACGGTCTGTTCCCGGCCGGACTTCAAGACAGATGTTTTTCCGATCGAAAGAAGCCATATACCGTACTGCTGCAGGGATATTCAATTGCCGTACGATATCTTCTCTCGTGGCAGCATCTGCTGTTGCTGTAAAAGCAGCTACCGGCACCCCGGGGAAATGGTCTTTCAGATCGTGAAGCCTGGTATAGGCCGGACGGAAATCGTGGCCCCAGGCAGATATACAATGTGCTTCATCGACCGCTACCATACTTATTTTACAACCGGACAACAACGGTATAAGCTGCGACAGGCTCTCGGGAGCCACATATAAAAGTTTCAGGTTTCCGTCGCGCAGGCTTTCCCATAATCCGGATTGCGCTTCGGAAGAAAGGCTACTGTTGTAACAAGCCGCTTCCACCCCATTGACACGCAAACCGTCAACCTGGTCTTTCATCAAAGCTATAAGCGGGGAAATGACTACGGCAGTTCCTTCCAGCATCAGAGCCGGCAACTGGAAACACAGCGATTTCCCTCCCCGGTGGGCATAATAGCGAGAACATCCCTACCCTCGCAGATATCCGTTACGATTTCTTCCTGGTTAGGGCGGAACGTATCATAACCAAAATAGGTTTTCAGGCACTCATATACGGTCTTTGTCTCTATCATGTATAATACTTTGATGTTAATTTGTGTCCGGAGTATGGCTTCAAAGTTCCGGATTATTTCATAAACCCGGAAAGGTCCCCGGAACCACGCCCGCTAAAGTAAAATTTACATTTCAAAATAACGGGCATTTCCGGAGCTTCTTTTACTTACCGAGCAGGAGCAGCTCATTACAGATGACTTCGGTAATATACCGCTTGATGCCTTTATCATCTTCCCAGGAACGCGTAGCCAGCTTACCTTCTATCGCAATTTCCTTTCCCTTGGACACAAAGCTTTCCACAACCTGTACAAGGCCTCCCCGAACAACTACATTATGCCAGTATGTACGCTCTACCTTTTCGCCATCTTTACTCTTGTAACTATCATCTATAGCCAGCGCAAACCTGGCCATACGGCCACCATCCTTAAAGTTTACGTATTCGGGGTCCTGCCCCAGTCTTCCGATCAATTGTACTTTGTTTCTGATTGCATTCATTGTAATATAATTTAAAGTTAAACAGTTGATATTAATGACACTATTGGTTTGACAGGACAAACTTAGACCCGGCCGGATCTCATAGTCGGTTAATAAACATTTACTTTCGTTTGTACCCGTTTGAAATCAAGTACAAATGGTTATAAACTTTTTTAAACCTAAATATCAGTCATTTACAAAAAATGCGTTTGAAATATTTTTTTAGAGAAATTCTATTTGTTTGAGACCTAAACAAGTGAAGTATGGTGAAAATAGCTTTTAAAGGCTTTATCAATGGAGAAGAAAGGACTTACCAACAAAAATCCCCATGGCTTTGTGCCATGGGGACCTGATATTACGTTCCGTAGTACGATACGACTACATCTTTTCGTACATCGACCTGAGTTTTCCGGGTGTAATAACTTTTTTCCAGTCCTTCCCCATAGCATTTTCCCATAGCGGGACCATCCTCATGGAGACATTGATCATAGTATCAAATTCAGCATCACTAAGTGCGCCACACAATCCTCTGGGGATCTCTATTTCATACCTGTCTGTCATCTGCTTGAAGTTTTTGACACCTTCCGGGTAGAATTCTTCGAGCTGATCGAAGACAATACAGTTTCCGACACCATGTCTTGTTCCCAGAAGATAAGACAGACCGTAGCTCATGGCATGGGCAACTCCTACCTGAGAATACGCGATACTCATCCCTCCGTGCCATGAAGCCATCATCAGTTTATCTCTCGATTCCTCTTCGGAGAGTGCTCCATTGAGGAATACTTCATGGCAAAGTTCCAATGCTTTTTCCCCGTAACTCTGACTGAAAGCATTCAGATAAGTTCCCGTCAGCGATTCAATACAGTGTATATAGCAATCCATACCCGTATAAAACCATTGATTCCGGGGAACGCCGGTACACAAATCGGGATCCAATACAACCTGATCGAAAGGCGTATAATCGGAATTGATCCCCAGTTTTTTTCCGGTCCCGTAAGTACGGTAGTTCTCGATACTTCAGCTCCGGTACCGCTTATCGTAGGGATACCAACATGATATAACGCAGGTTTGTTCACGAGATCCCATCCCTGGTAATCAGCCGAAGATCCGGGATTAGCCAGCATTATGGCTACTGCCTTGGCCAGGTCCATCAAAGTTCCGCCCCCGATCCCCAAAACACCGGAAGGCAATGCTCCGAACTCCTGTACTATAGTATCCCGAAGGGCATCGACCTGAAAAGTTTTCGGTTCGGTATCGGAATTGACGAAGATAATCTTGTCGTTATGTTTTAAGGGAATTTTCTTTTCGAGTCCGGTATCTTTAAAAATATCATCTACCAGAAAGATAAAAGGGGCATTATCGCTTTTCCTTTTAGGACTGATAATTTCGTCCAACTGGTCAAAACTTCCACGGCCAAAAACAACTCTTGGTACCATTGGAAAATTTCTAAAATTCATAAGTCTTGCTTTTTTTATTCTGTACTATCCGGCTTTTCCCTGGCCTGAAATGCTCTTTCATGTTTTTTACACTTTTGAACACCAACAAGGGATTTCCGGTTTTCCGATAGCCGTCCTAAAACCTAAATATGCGGTATCTGGAAAATGAGATTATAAAAACTCCAGGATTTCCCTGATGTTACCGATGGTTTGATACCCACCATTATTATCGTCAGCCTCCACTATTTCATGAACCCAGGTAGTATGAAAAGGCACATGTATGGCCCTGGCCCCTATATTCACCAATGGAAGCACATCCGATTTCAGGGAATTCCCTACCATGAGAAACTCTCCTGTGCTTATTTGCAGATGTTCCAGCAGATTCTGATAATTCTCTTCTTTCTTGTCGCTCAGCACTTCGATATGATGAAAATACTCCGAAAGTCCGGAACGTTCCATCTTTCGTTCCTGATCGAGCAAATCTCCTTTGGTCAATACGATGAGCCGGTATTTCCCGCTGAGTTCACGAAGCACATCCTCTACACCGTCCAGCAGTTCTACAGGTTTCGCGATCATCTCTTTTCCAAGATGCAGGATTTCCGATATGGTTGCAGTATTAATTTTCCCGTTGGAAAGATCTATGGCACTTTCTATCATAGACAATACAAACCCCTTGATCCCGTAGCCATATAATTCGAGATTACTGATCTCTGTTTTAAACAATTCCTGATCTACCTTGTTTTCGGTTTCGTACTGCGATAGCAGGCGGGCGAATTTCTGTTCGGTTTCCCTGAAATAAGTTTCGTTAACCCAGAGCGTATCGTCCGCATCAAAACCGATGACTTTTATTCCTTTGTATTTCACTTCCATGCTTTTTTGGCGCGTTCGAGATCTTCCGGAGTATCTATTTCGATACCTCCTACCCCGGTTTCTACCATTTTTTTTTTTCCCGTATTCCAGATATCGTATAGCTTCGATCTTTTCAGATGCTTCAAGGGGTAGCATCGGTAAACGATAGAAATCCATAATCGCACTTTTACGGAATGCATACACTCCTTTGTGTTTAAAATACCTTGCCCCTGCATCCTTTGCCCTCGGATAGGGTATGGGGGAACGTGAAAAATAAAGTGCAAAATTCCGGTGATCGACAATCACTTTTACCATATTGGGATTGTTTATTTCGTCCCAGTCCCTGATCTCGGTCATCAGTGAGGCCAGATCGATCTCTTTATCGGGGTCGTCCCGAAACACTTCAATCACCTTACCGAGACTTTCCCGTTCGGTAAACGGCTCGTCTCCCTGAACATTAACCACAATATCCACGTCCAGGTTTTCCACGGCTTCGGCTATCCTGTCACTTCCGCACTCATGTTCTTTTATACTCATTACGGCCTTTCCTCCGTTACCGGTAATCTCTTTATAAATGATATCGCTGTCGGTGACCACAAAGACATCATCAAAAAGGCCCGTGGCTACCGTAGCTTCGTACGTCCGCAGAATTACGGGTTTACCATTGAGGTCCTGCATCAGCTTGGCAGGAAAACGTGTAGCGGCATAACGCGCCGGTATCATAGCTATGATCTTCATACGATATTGTCGAATAAACGGAATTTATATCAAAAAGAAAACCCGAAATTCTGTTTGCGGGTCGTCGCTGCTTGTTTCTCTGAAAGAAAAACAGCGTACTGCTGTTCGGATATTTCCGGATTTAAAGGATCAAAAATAATTATTTCCGTCCAGTTCCGAAAATTATTGCATCCTGTTTTACGGGAAATTAGGGCTGTCTCCCTTTTAAACCTATCCAGCGGTTATTTTGCTTTTCTCCCCGGCCGAATCTGTTGTAAAACCTCAACACCATAAAGAGAATAATAATTACCAGAATAATAGCTATGACGGGAAGCAGCACGGAAAGCACGGATAAGACTGCCGAGATTATAGTTTCTATAGTAGAGAGGATCGGATTACCAAAGCCGGCCGTTGTTACGGAAGAGGTCAGTCTTGTCGCAGAAGATGCTCCTTTAATGGCTGCTGCCGTACCTCCCCCGGCTATCAATGCAATGGTCCAGGTCATAGCAGGATCCATTCCGGCAGCGGTAGACACCACCGCAAGCGTACCGGCTATCCCGGCCAGCGGAAGAGCTATACTGTCGAGCAGGTTGTCCACCCAGGGAATATAGTATGCGAATATCTCGGCAATTACGGCGACACCCCATATCGTAAGCGCGGGGATACTACCTATCCACTGCCAGCTCTCATTGAGTTCCCACAGACCGAAATGAGATGCCATTCCCAGTACGAGAAGTGGCAAAAACACTCTGAAGCCGACACTTGCGGCCAGTCCGACTCCCAAAAAAATACTGACAATTGTTCCGGTATCCATTCCCTGTGTTTTTCAATAGCTATCCTCAAAAATAAGAAATCATTCTTCTATAAAAAAGTCGTCTTTAAATCCTATGAGATATACTTTACGCCTCGCACGGGTTACTGCCGTATACAACCAGCGCAGATAATCTCTTGTTATACCATCGGGCAGATAAGGCTGCTCTATAAATACGGTATCCCATTGCCCGCCCTGGCTTTTATGACAGGTAATCGCATAGGAAAATTTAACCTGCAAAGCATTAAAATACTTGTTATTCTTTACTTTCAGGAATTTTTTGTATTTGGCGGTTTCTTCTTCGTAGTCCTTCATCACTTCCTGGTACAGCCTGTTGGAATCTTCATAGGACAGCGAAGGGGTTTCGGCATCTATCGTATCGAGCAGTAATACGGTCTCCAGCGGTGGCATATCCGGATAATCCACCATACGCACTTTACTTCTGCAAACTTAAACCCGTAAAGTTCCTTTATCGCAAAGATCTCCAGTACTTCTATAATATCCCCGTTAGCAATAAAACCGGCTTCACTGGTTGCTTTTACCAGAAATAATTGTTTTTCACGACCATAAGATAATCTCCTGTGGCCAGTTCGTTATCGAGAAAAAGAATGCGCCCCCTGATCTGCTGATTATAGAGATTTGCTCTTTTGTTTGACCGGACAATGATAGCTGTTTCTTCCTTTCCGCTATGGCCATACGCTTCATCTATGGCATTCTGAATGTCGTACCCGTCGGTGAGCCTGACCATATCTTTAAAGCCGCTGAGCTCGAACTTAAAATCAAAAGAACTGTCCCCGGACAGGCATTCCCTTATATTGGTGGCATTATACAATATACCGGAATCCAGTTGCTGCCGCACGACTTCATCGAGTTCCACCTTATTCACTTCCTTATTATAATGTAAGGAAAGGGTATTTTCATCAAGTGCAGGGCTGATATCGAGATTTACCGGGGGAAGCTGGGCCGTATCCCCGATGAGCATCAGTTTACAGTTGTAGCCGGAATACACATAATACATAAGATCGTCGAGAAGCGATCCGTTCTCGAAAAGTTTGGAATCGCCCGGCAGGTCCGGTATCATCGATGCTTCATCTACGATAAATAAGGTGTCTCTGTGTTTATTGGGCTGCAGTACGAATTTTACTCCGCCACCTTTTTCCTTCTTCGGAAAATATATTTTCTTATGAATCGTAAAAGCCGTGGTGCCCGCGTACGAAGTGATCACCTTTGCCGCCCTTCCGGTTGGTGCAAGCAGAACGGTCTTTTTAAAATTGCCCCGCATATTTTCTACCAGGGCACCTATAATAGTCGTTTTTCCGGTACCCGCATATCCTTTGAGCAGGAACAGCCTGTCTTTCGACACCGAAAAAATATACTCCGATAACTGTTGCAATGCCATCTCCTGTTTCAGGGTCGGACTATGCGGAAAGGTTTTGATTACGGTTCGATAAAACAAAGGTGCATCCATACGAAAGTACTTCTTTTGCCAAAAGTACAAATTGATTTAGGATTAACCAGATCATCATACGCATACATCACCTTATTAAAAAAATAAAGATTTTTAAGAATTAAACCGGGAAAGGTATAGTTTTTGTAATCATATTATACAATTTTTCAAGTTTTGAAAGTCAAACTCATTTTTAATAGGAAAAACTTTTCCGAATAAAAAAAAATTGTAGTTTTGCGTAAAACCTCTTTAAACTAAAATCAAAAGATTAAAATGAAAACAGCGATACAAATTGCTTTATGGCTTCTGAGTATTTTCTTCGCCTACAAAATTTACAGGTCTGTTAACGACCCTATCGAATTTGATAAAGTGAAAAAAGAACGTTATGCCAAGGTTATTGACAAACTGAAAGACATCAGGGATTCACAGGAAGCATACAGAGCTGTTACCGGTAAATTCGCCAAAGATTTCAATAGTCTGATTACGTTTATAGATACTGCGGAATTCGCTATTACTACGCAACGAGACACAAGTTGGGTAGAATACGATCCGGTATATCGTATCGACATGCCAAAAGAGGGAAAAATCATCGATACTTTAGGTTTTGTTTCCGTGAAAGATTCGCTGTTTAAAAACTCCGACAGTTATAAAAATCTCGCTAAAGTTCCTTATGCTACCGGCGATGAGCAATTTGCCATGAAAGCCGGAACAATAAGCAGAAGTGGTTTTCAGGCTGCTGTTTTCGAAGCTAAAGTAGATAAGAGTGTTATACTCCACGATCAGCCCAAAGCTCTCGTTGCTAAAGAAAAGCAGGTCATTTCTGTGGATGATGTTAACGGTCCGGAAATCATCGTAGGTTCTATGGATGAAGTGAAAACAACAGGTAACTGGCCAATGATCTATGACTCTAAAAAGAGAAAGTAGCACATATCCTACAACAAATTATAACGAATTGTCCATTCAGGTAAGCTTGAGTGGACTTTCTTTTTGTATCCTGGACGGTCTCAGCAAAACCATCTTTGCCCTGGAGCGGCACTCCTTTTCCGATGCCGGTACTCCGCAGGCCATGCTCAGGGAAACCGAAAAAATATTCGACGGACCGGACATTCTCGATCAACCTTTTAAAAAGGTACATGTCATACACGACAATAACCTTTCTGCATTGGTCCCACAACCCGTTTTCAGCGAGAAACACCTTGCAGAGTACCTGAAGTTTAATGTGAAGATATTCGAAACCGATTTTATCACCTACGACGATATCGGAGCATTGGGACTCATCAATGTGTATATCCCCTTTGTAAATATCAATAACTACATTTTTGACCGTTTCGGAGAGTTCGAATACCGTCATTTTTCTACCGTATTGGTAGAGAGCCTGTTGCAAAACCACACGGAAGAAGAGACTACCATGTATGTGCATGTAGAAAAAGAGCATTTTGAGATCGTGGTGACAGACCGTAAAAAACTGCTTCTTTACAATACATTTCACTACACCAATAAAGAAGATTTTATTTACTACATCCTGTTTACGGCCGAGCAACTCGAACTCGATCCCGAAGTATTCCCGCTATATTTCCTCGGGGATATCGCGGAAGGCGATCCGCTATTCGACATGGTATATACTTATATCAGAAACATCCGCTTCGGCAGAAATTACTGTAAATATCAACAAACCGGGGGACTGGAATTACTGGAACCTCACCGGGAATTTATTTCCTTAAATTCTTTTTAGCATGCGAATCATCTCGGGAAAATACCGCGGAAAAAGATTAATGGCTCCGAAAAAACTACCTGTACGTCCTACTACGGATGTCGCCAAGGAAGCGCTTTTCAATATTCTCGAAAATCATTTCTACCTTCAGGACGTTTCGGTTCTCGATCTGTTTTCGGGTACGGGCAATATCAGTTATGAATTTGCCAGCCGCGGAGCTCATTCCATTACCTGCGTGGATATGCATGCAGGATGCATACAATTTATACAGAAAACATCAAAGGAGCTCGATATGCCCCTTCGGGTGATCAGGAGCGATGTCTTCCGGTTTCTCGACAAATCGCGTTCCGGCACGGATATTATTTTTGCTGATCCGCCTTATGATATGTCCCATGAGGAATTTGCAAAAATACCCGAACTGGTCTTTGCCAATGAACTCCTCGAGGAAGAAGGTTTTCTCATTGTCGAACATTCCAAATTCACCAATATGGAACACCTTCCTTTTTCAGTTTTGCAAGAAAATACGGAAACTGCGTATTCAGTTTTTTTGAATGGCCGGATGAAGATGAAAGCGATGAGGAGGAAGAAAACCAGGAAAAATCTCCCCTTAGAATAGTGTAACAAAAAAGGCATAAAAAAACGCGGGCTCCTCGGATCCCGCGTTTTTACTTTATAACCGATTCTTTCGGATCCTAAAATTCGGAAGGCCAGGTATTATTGGAAATATTGCTGTCCGGCAATTCTTTTCCGGGATCTATCTCTATTTTTCTGATCTCTTTGGTAGTTTGCAGTAAGTGTGTCCACTCCGCACCACGTTGCCATACTTCTACGGGCAATGTCTTGGTTTCCTTGCTTCCGTCTGAGTATGTTACTTCAAAAACAACGGGCATCGGAAGTCCGCCACGATTGCCAAAATTAAGCAGGTATCCTCCGTCTACCGGACGTACTCCATCCATGGAAAGATCGATATTTTCATTACCGTAGAACCATCCTTTCCAGAACCAGTTCAGGTTTTCACCGGCAACATTCTCCACAATATTAAAAAAGTCCGATGGCTGCGGGTGCTTGTAAGCCCAGGCATTGATATACGCTTTGAAGGCATTGTCGAAACGCTCATGTCCGAGAATATACTCACGCAGCATTTTCAGACCTATGGCAGGCTTATAATAAGCAACCATTCCAAGGTTTTGGCTCTGTACCACATCCGGGTAGGTGGAAATACTTTCGCGTCCTTTGTCGGTAAGCCATCCTACGAGCCTTCTGGCTTCAAGTCTTGAAGGGTATTCGCCTTTGTTAAAGTTCAGGGTACTGTAATGGTTGATAAAAGTATTGAACCCTTCATCCATCCATGCATACAATCTTTCGTTACTCCCTACGATCATCGGAAACCATATATGTCCGAATTCATGATCGGTAACTCCCCACAGCCCGGCAGTTTTTGCCTTATACCCACAGAATACAATTCCGGGATACTCCATACCGCCTACGTTGGAAGCAACGTTCACGGCTACCGGATAAGGATATTCGTACCACATGTTGGAATAGTGTTCTATAGAAGCTTTAGTGTATTCGGTAGAGCGTGTCCATGCCATCTCGCCATCACTCTCATCGGTATAGACCGACTGGGCCATAGCCTTTTTTCCGCTTGGCAGGTTGATACGGGCCGCATCCCATATAAATGCCTTAGAGCTTGCAAAAGCAATATCCCTGGAGTTTTTCATCTTAAATGCCAGGTAATTTTGCCATCCTGTTTAGGCCTCGTTACTGTAGTATTCCCTACTTCTTCGGGCTTTACGATATACACGGTTTTATCGCTTCCTGCAGCTTCTTTCATACGGTTCTGCTGTTCTTTGGTGAGCACATCTCCCGCATTTACCAGTTCTCCGGACCCTACTACGATATGATCGTAAGGAACGGTAACTTTATAATCGAAATCGCCGTATTCCAGGTAAAACTCACCTGCCCCCAGATAAGGTTCCACATTCCATCCTTTGATATCATCAAAAACAGCGACTCTCGGGTACCATTGTGCCATAGAATACACTTCTCCTTTTTTCATATTCAGGCGCCCCATTCTGTCCATCCCCTTTTCGGGGATCTTAAACTCGAAATTCATCGAAACCGTGGCTTCCCCACCTTTTGCGGGAACAGGTTCGTTAAAGAAAACCTGCATACGGGTGTCTGTAATAATATATCGTGAAGAGGTTTTACCCCTGCGCCCGGTTTTTGCGGAAACTTCGGATACTTTATACCCTCCGTCCACATCACCGGAATACCTGTTTCCTTCTACTGGTGTAGTCAGTGTTCCCCTGGAATCTTCCATAAAGCGGTTCTGATCCATCTGAAGCCAGATAAAATCGAGAGGCTCCGGGCTATTGTTATGATATGTGATCGTTATTTTTCCTTTCAGGTAATTGGTCTGGTCATCGAGTTCCGCTTCAATTTTATAATCGGCGCCGTTCTGCCAGTATTCCGGTCCCGGACCCCCGAAGCAGATCGGTATGTATTCCCCCGGTTAAACATGAATTCGTCAAACAGTCCCTGATTGTTATCGCCCGGCTGCTGTGCATACGCACTCATAGAGAACAAAGCAATAACCACGAGGACTTTTTCCAATAAGTGTCTCATCATTTCGTTTGTGGTTTAAGTGATTATTTTAGTCAATTAGAAACTTTCGTGCTAAAATACACAAACATTCGGAGTCTACGTAAGAGATTTAACAAAGGGTTAACTCCGCTTCCGGAATTTCCGAAGCACACTTTTGTTAGTATTGTATTTTTCCACACGGAAAACCAGATCACCCTGCTGCTTTTTTCACACATCCTGCATTGGCCCTGTCTTCAAATCCCGGTATATTGCATAATTTATCTTACTTTTGAACTATGATAAGAAGCTTTACCATTTGCCTGTTTTTCGGCCTTTTACTGTTTTCCTGTAAGGGTGAAAAACAACAGGAATCTGCTCCGGAAGGAACAGAGGTTTCCATAAAATATGCAAAAGGATTCCGTATTACCCGTTTTGATGGCTATACGCTTGTCGAAGTCCGTACGCCCTGGCCCGATGCCAAAAAAGGAATTACTTATCTGCTTACGGAAAAAGGGGCCGATGTACCGGAAAATCTTGATTATGATCTTAAAATAAATGTTCCGATACAAAGTCTCGTGGTTACTTCCACTACGCATATTCCTTCCCTCGAAGCCCTCGGGGTCGAAGACCGGCTAACAGGTTTTCCCTCCACAAAATATATTTCTTCCGAAAAAACCAGGAAAAATGTCGACGAAGGACGCGTCAAAGAGCTTGGAAATAACGAAAGCATCAATACCGAGATGCTGCTTGATCTACAGCCGGATGTCGTTATCGGTTTTGCACTGGACACGAATAACAAAGCTTACGAAACGATAAAAAACTCCGGAATCCCGGTAGTTTTCAACGCGGACTGGGTGGAAGAAACACCACTTGGAAAAGCCGAATGGATTAAATTCTTTGCTCCGTTTTTTGATAAACAGGCAGAGGCAGACCGTATTTTTGCTCATATCGAAAGTGAATATTCCAGGGCCAGGGCACTTACGCAGGATATAAAAGAAAGGCCTGTGGTACTTAGCGGAGCCATGCACAAAGCCGTGTGGATATTACCGGGAGGGAAAAGCTGGGCTGCACAGTTTATAAAAGATGCCGGGGGGAGTTATCCCTGGGCCGATACGGAAGATACCGGCAGTTTATTCCTCAGCATGGAAAGTGTGCTGGACAAAGCCGCTCCGGCCGATTTCTGGATATCGCCTACCCTTTTTGACAGCTATACGGCTTTGGAAAGAGCTAATCCCCATTATACGCAGTTCAAACCCTTTCAGAATAAAACCATATATACCTACAGCAAGACCAAAGGTGATGGCATCGGTATGCTGTATTTTGAACTGGGACCGAATCGTCCGGATATTATCCTGAAAGACCTGATCCGCATTTTCCATCCGGACAAGCTCCCGGACTACGAGCCTTTTTTCTTTAAGCCCCTGAACCCTTAAAAACAATCGGTTTGCCTACAGTACGATCATACAAAATCCCATTTATACTGTTTTCCTTATTGCTCCTGCTGTGTTTTCTCACGAACATCAGCATGGGATCGGTCCGTATTCCGTTTTCCCAGATCTTATCCGTATTGCTTGGCGGAGAGACCGAAAAACCATCCTGGACCTATATCGTACTGAACTATCGCCTTCCGAAAGCCGTCATGGCCGTACTGACAGGTGCCGGGCTTGCGGTAAGCGGATTGCTGATGCAAACCCTGTTCCGAAATCCCCTGGCCGGTCCGTTTGTACTGGGTATAAGTTCCGGGGCAAGTCTCGGGGTCGCTATACTTATTATGGGAGCAGCCACACTGGGATTTCGGTGTTTCTGAGCAGTACCGTTTTTGCCATCGCTGCCACAGCAGGTAGTTTTCTTGTGCTCCTGGCCGTTATCTCCGTTTCCCTGAGAGTGCGCGATACGATGGCCATACTCATTATAGGATTAATGTTTGGGAGTATAACTTCTGCTGTGGTCGGTGTATTGTCTTATTTCAGCAGTGCCGAAAAATTACAACAGTATATCTTCTGGTCTTTCGGCAGCCTGGGAAATATGAGCTGGAATGAACTTTTGCTGCTTTTCGCTATCCTTTCGACCGGTATACTGATGAGCATCGCTGCATTAAAAAGCCTTAATGCATTGCTACTCGGTGAAAATTATGCGCGAAGTATGGGAACCAACATCAGGCAGAGCCGTCTGCTCATCATAGGAGCAACAAGTCTCCTTGCCGGAAGTATCACCGCTTTTGCCGGACCGGTTGCTTTTATAGGTCTTGCGGTACCTCACCTTACCCGGCAGGTTTTTAACACGACCAATCATCGTATCCTGCTACCTGCCGTTATCCTTTACGGTGCAGTACTGATGCTCATCTGCGATACTATCGCACAGTGGCCGGCAAGTGAACATACCATGCCCATCAATGCGATCACTTCGATCGTAGGAGCACCGGTAGTGATCTGGTTATTGGTACGAAAGAAAAAAATGATTTTTTAAAGCGAAAGAAAAAAGGGACTTCCTATGACCACAGCTATGACATCCATCACCGGACATCCGGTTTTTACGGGCAGAAAAACTCGCTATCGGTTATCTTTCCCGAAAAGCAACTACGACCATCGCCCGCGACATATCGTTCGAACTCAGCCGGGGAGAACTTACCGCCGTCATAGGAGCCAACGGGATCGGAAAATCCACCTTACTGCGAACGCTTTCCAAAATACAGTCCGCACTGTCCGGAACACTAACCCTCTCCGGAAAAACCCTGGACAGCTACAGCAATATCCGACTGGCACAGGAAATAAGCCTCGTGCTCACCGAACAATTACCTTCCCGCAACCTTACCGTTGCCGAAACCATTGCCCTGGGAAGGCAACCTTATACCAACTGGATAGGCAATCTCACTGCCGAAGATACCCGCAAAGTCAGGGAAGCCATTACCCTGCTCCATCTCGAAACTCTACAGCACAAAAAGTGTTATACATTGAGCGACGGACAGTTTCAAAAAGTTATGATAGCCCGGGCTATCGCTCAGGACACCTCACTGGTTATCCTCGACGAACCCACTACACACCTCGATGTGTACCACAAGACCTATATACTGAAGCTCCTCCGCGACCTGGCTCACACAACACAAAAGAGTATATTGTACTCTTCACACGAAATTGATCTTTCTATCCAGCTTTGCGATAAAATGCTGGTTATGCTCAGGCAAAGAGCCGATTTCGGAACGCCCTGCGAACTGATCGAACGTGGAACTTTCCGGGAACTCTTTCCACCTGACCTCATCGAATTCGACCCGAATACCGGAACTTTCCGTATCCGATAAACACGTCTTTCTTTTTAGAACACCTCCGTACATACCGGGAAAAATTCTATCTTTGGAACATCATTATCCCATTACAAAACAGCAATCCTAATGCCTGAAAGCTTACTTCTTTTTATCATCGCCATTGTCGCTGCCGTTGCAGGTGTATTCATCGGTATATACATACAGGGGCTGAAGTCCAAAACCCGTATGAGCACCTGGACCGAAAGAGAACAGCAGTTACAGGCTGCACTCAGCGGACTTCGTCAGGACCTGGAAAAACTGCATAGTGAAAAAGCGGATATCGCCCGCGAGAAGGAAGCTACCGGATTGCAACTCGCCCGAAGGGAAGCCGAGCTCGACAACCTTCGGCAAAAGAATGAAGAACAAAAAGAAGAAGTAGAAAAACTCCAGGAAAAATTCACCCGGGAATTCGAAAACCTGGCCAATAAAATCCTGGATGAAAAAAGTAATAAATTCACGCTGCAGAACCGGGAAAACATCAAAAACATACTCACTCCCCTGCAGGAAAAAATACTGCTTTTCGAGAAAAAGGTAGAAGAGAGCCAGAAAGAAAGCATCAGTATCCATTCCGCATTACGCGAACAGCTTATACATCTGCAAAATCAGAACCTTAAAATAACCCAGGAAGCGGAAAATCTGACCAGGGCCCTGAAAGGAGACAGCAAAATGCAGGGGAACTGGGGAGAACTTGTTCTGGAACGCGTACTGGAGAAAAGCGGTCTCGAAAAAGGGCGCGAATACGAAATCCAGCAAAGTTTTACCAAAGAAGACGGGTCGCGGGTACTGCCCGACGTGATCATCCATCTTCCGGACGGTAAAAAAATGATCATAGACTCCAAAGTATCGCTAACGGCTTACGAACGCTTTGTCAATGCGGATGACGATCAGAAAGAGTTGTTTATGAAAGAACATGTCAACTCTATAAAACGCCATATAGAGCAACTGTCCGATAAAAAATACGAGGATCTGTATGAAATGGAAAGTCCGGATTTTGTACTGATGTTTATTCCCATAGAACCTGCATTTGCCATAGCGGTAAACCAGGACAATTCGCTATACAACAAAGCTTTTGACAAAAATATTGTCATCGTCACACCCTCTACCCTGCTGGCTACATTACGTACCATAGACACCATGTGGAACAACGAAAAACAGCAGCGTAATGCCATCGAAATAGCCCGGCAGGCAGGAGCCCTGTACGATAAATTCGAAGGATTGATCACCGACCTGACCAAAGTGGGTAAAAAGATGGACGAAGCCAAAATCGAGTATAAAGGAGCCATGAACAAACTCTTCGAAGGCCGTGGCAATATTATCACCAGTATAGAGAAACTGAAAAAAATGGGGGCCAAAGCCAAAAAGTCCTTGCCCGAAGCCATTGTCAAACGGGCCGGAGAAATCGAAGAAGAAGAATAACACCTGTAAAACTTTACCTGTGCATATATGAAAAAAGCCGCTATTATCGTCCTGCTATCTGTCGTAGCACTCTTCCTCATCTATTATGCTTTTATCTATTTCGTTCCCTACAGTACCGGGGTACGTTCGGGAGAACTCATCAAAATAAGTCATAAAGGAGTCATGGTAAAAACATGGGAAGGCGAAATCAGTCAGGGCATTTCAGGTGCCCAGATCTTCAGCTTTTCGGTATTGCCCGGAGACAAGGAAGTTATAGAAGATCTGAAAGAACTACAGGGACGCTATGTCAAAGTAGATTATGTAGAACGTATGACAACTTTTTTCTGGCTTGGTGATACCAAATATTTTGTGACCAGTGTTGTCGAAGAACCCTCTCCGCACCAAAGAAAATTCTAAATATGACGACTATGTTCAAGACCGTAGCAGAATCGGAAGTAACGCTTTCGGTACTGATGCTCCCTTCGCATACCAATTTCAGTGGAAAAATTCACGGAGGCTATGTCTTATCCCTTCTGGATCAGATTGCCTTTGCATGTGCTTCCAAACATTCCGGAGCCTATTGTGTAACCGCTTCGGTAGATACCGTCGACTTTCTGAAACCAATCGAAGTCGGCGAACTGGTTACCCTGAAGGCCTCCATTAACTTTACAGGAAACTCTTCTATGATCGTAGGCATCCGTGTAGAAGCCGAAAATATACAGACCGGAAATGTAAAACACTGTAATTCTTCCTATTTTACCATGGTAGCCAAAGACGATAAGGGTAATAATGTAGATGTACCGGGAGTCATCATCCGCTCTGATAAAGAATTGCAACGTTTTCACAAAAGTATCAAACGCATAGAACTCCGCAAGGAAAGAAAAGCACATGCCTCTACGGTTCACCTGACTACCGGCCCGGATGATATTTCGAAAAAATATAAAGTAAAAATAAATCTCACCGATTAATCACTCCATATCGTTTTATTTAACGATAAAGGCAAATATCGCCTTATTACACGATAATTAAAAATATCGTTCTTTAAAACGATATTTGCTTTTATCGCTTTTTTAATTGATATTTGTGATATGACCAGTGTTATAACAGGAGATATTATCAATTCCCGGGGTGTTTCATCTCCGGCGACATGGCTTACGGTGCTTAAAGAGGCCTTAGCCCATATTGCTTCGGGTCCCAAATACTGGGAAATATTCCGGGGCGACAGTTTCCAGGTAGAGGTACAGGATTATCGCAAAGCCTTCCGGACCACCGTTTACCTCAAGGCATGTCTCAAGGAAATCAAAGATCTCGACGTGCGTATGGCCATAGGTATAGGAGACAAAACACACGAAGGAGCAACTATTTCCGAATCGAACGGACAAGCCTTTGTGTTTTCGGGAGAATTGTTTGAAACCCTGAAGAAAGAGAAAAGAAACCTCGCTATAAAAACGGGGGTACAGGAAACGGATGATGACCTCAATCTATTTTTTCGTCTCGGACTTATCGCTATGGACAACTGGACACCCAACTCTGCGGAAATCGTGAAACTGAGTATGGATCATCCGGATCTCTCACAGCAGGAACTCGGAGATCTGATCGGTATCCGGCAAAACACTGTAAGCGAACGACAAAAAAGAGCATACCTCGATGAGATTATGGCCCTCGACCGTATGTATAGAAAAAAGGCGGACGGAATTACCTGACCTCTATCCTGCCCGCCCCCGACAAATCCAGAAAACTTTACCTTATGGTTCTATTACTAAAACTGTTACTGGCCCATCTTATCGGCGATTTCATACTCCAATCCGATCGCTGGGTCAAAGAGAAAGAAGAGAAGAAACTCGCCTCGGGCAAGCTTTACATTCATGCGCTGCTGCATGCCCTGCTGACATTTCTCTTTTTATGGGACATTACATTCTGGTATATTCCCGTGATCATCGGTATTACCCATTTTTTTATCGATGCCGCCAAACTTTTATTGCAGCGCCCGGGTAACAAAAGGTTCCTTTTTTTTGCCGATCAGCTATTACACCTCCTTGTTATTTTTATCATGTGGTGCCTTATGCTCGGAGCACCTCCTGCATTTTCATGGTCCGCAAAACAACTGCTTCTCCTCACGGGAGCGTTGTTCCTTACCTTTCCTACTTCCATCATCATCAAAGTCATAATCTCCGTCTACACTCCGAAAACGGAAATGGAGAAGGACGATTCCCTCGAAAATGCCGGGAAATATATAGGCATACTGGAACGCCTGCTGGTATTTGTATTTATCGTAAGTGGTCACTGGGAAGGTGTCGGCTTCCTCATCGCCGCCAAGTCGATATTCCGGTTCAGCGATCTTACCCAGGCAAAAGACCGGAAACTTACGGAGTATATTCTTATCGGCACGCTACTCAGTTTCGGAACAGCCATTCTCTCCGCCATAGTATGTCTCTCGCTAATTTAAAAAGATCTGCATTTTACCGAACCGTGCGGCTGTCGTATTTTTACCGTTATATCCCTGACGTATGACAACAGCTTATGAACACTATATGATCACCCTGCGAGCAGCTATAGAAAGCTATGTCCCACTTTCCGACCCTGCCTGGAATGCCTTACAATCTATTACCCGGTTTCGGGAACTGAAAAAAGGAGAAACACTGCTCAGGGAAGGACAGATCGCAAAATACCTGCACTTTATCTGTAAAGGAGCACTACGCACGTACTTTACGGATAAAGATGGGAATGTCTATAATAAAAATCTGTTTATGGAAGGCCGTTTTGCAGCTTCCAAAGTTTCTTTATTACAGCATTCCCCTTCCTATTTTGCCATAGAAGCCCTCGAAGACACCGTACTTATAAATATAGCGTATAGCAGTTACCGGAAGCTTATCCATGAAAACGCAGATATCCGGAACTTCTATATTGCCTATATTGAGAAAAACTGGATTATAGAAAAAGAACAGCAGGAAATATCCCTGGTCATGGAAAACGCGACAGAGCGATACCTCAAACTGCTCGAAAAACATCCCGATATAGATCAGCGTATTCCCAAACTGCATATCGCTTCCCATCTCGGGATTACCCCTACCCAGCTCAGCCGGATACGAAAAAAATTAAAATAAAACGGCAGAATCAACCTATGTAAAGGCATACCTCATCATCCGGGATTAATTTTGTCCCGATGCATTGATACTTGTTTACCGGTAGTCCTAAAGCTAAACAAATAAAACCAAGGTATGTTACTCACAGAAAATCTGAAGTGGCGTTATGCCACCAAAAAATTCGATCCGTCAAAGAAAGTTTCCCCGGAAAATATCGAACGGATCAAAGAAGCCATCAGCCTGTCTGCAACTTCTTACGGATTACAGCTTTACAAAGTGTGTATCGTTTCCGATCCGGTACTACGCAGGAAATTACTCCCCGCATCCTGGAATCAAAGACAGGTTACGGAAGCTTCTCATCTGCTGATTCTATGCCATTACCTGGAAGCAAACCGGAAACATGTGGATGATTATATAAAACTCCGTGCTTCCGTTCAGAAAATCACCTCCGAAGATTTAAAAGACTACGGTGATTTCGTAACCGGGAAATTGCTTGAAAAGCCAGATAGGGAACGTAAAGAATGGAATGTACGGCAAACCTATATCGTGCTGGGAAACCTGCTTGCTGCCTGTGCGGAACTCCGGATAGATACCTGTCCTATGGAGGGGTTTGACTCCGAAGCCTACGACCGTATCCTCGGACTATCCGCTATGGGGCTGCGGGCTTCACTGGTCATCCCCATCGGGTATCGTGCTGCCGGAGACCTTACACAACACCTCCCTAAAGTGCGAAAGCCTTTGGATGAATTATTCATAACCTGGTAAAATATGAATCAGTTCTCATTATCCGCACTGGCTTTTTTAGGCGGTATATTCCTCGCTATACAGGGAGGATATAATGCCCGTCTGGGCGTATTGCTCAAAAATCCCTTACTCGCCTCAGTTATGGCTTTTTTCTTCAGTATGCTGTTTGCCGTCGTACTGGCTGCCATAAGTATAAAGAAGTTTCCCGACAGCGAAACGCTTCGCCAAATTCCTTTTTACCTCTGGTTTACCGGCGGATTATTTTCGGTATTCGGAATCAGCCTGTATTATTATACGATCCCAAAACTGGGAGTTTCCACCATGATATCCCTCGGGTTGTGCGGCCAACTGATCTTTGCGGTTATCGCAGGGCATTTCGGATGGTTGCATCTTCCTTCCGAACCGCTTACCACAAAAAGGGTCTTCGGAATATTAGCTATGCTCACAGGAATTTTATTAATTAATCTGAAATAGACATGACCACACCACAAAACATACGTATTGCAGAAGCCAACATCCAAAACCTGACCTCCCTGTGGGCCACCGTAAGTTCTAATGCCGGATCGTATCATCCGGGAAGCGCATTTGATTATGCCCTGATACCGGACTCGGACTGGCCCAACCGGATATGGCACAAAGGAATACATACACCCGGGATGTAGAAAATATCTCAAGGATCATCCGCTCCGTACCGCAAAAGCTGACCTTTCCGTGTTGGGATATTTACGGCGGGATTCCGAAAGCATTGTTGGCGCAACACGGTTTCATCAGGACTTTCGAACAAGTCGGGATGTCCATGCCCCTGGAGCAGGAACTTCCCCAACTTCATCGCCTTGATATACGACCGGTATCCGATGCCTACGAAGCGAGAAGCTGGGCCAGCCTGTATCCCAAAGCATTCGGATATCGCATCGCAGACCATATACTCCGGGCAGCACCGGAACACACAGACTTCTATATAGCCTATTATCAGCACAAGCCTGTTGGCACGGCCATACTACATTATACGGGTAGCATTGCAGGGATACACGGTGTAGGTATTATTCCGGAAATGCGGAGAAACGGGTTTGCCGGGGAAATCATGAATAGCGTGCTCAACATCGCCCGGAGCAAGGGAGCCAAAACTGCTACTTTACAGGCCTCCTCCATGGGAAAAGGATTGTATGTAAAAATGGGATTTGCCACGCAGTTTATCATGGAGAATTACCAGTTAACCTAAACATTCGGGAAGCCGATAACATCAATTACGGTTTTACGATGTAGGTTGTTCCCTGTCTTTTACAGTTTTCTTTTGGGGAGCATACAGTTTATAAAGCTAATAATACCCTTTTGCTCATCCTTTAAATAATCCTCTGAACTCCGGTTTCGTCCACTTGCGTAATTTTATTCGGAAAATGATAATGAATGCTTAACAGAACATACCTCAATAGTAATGAACCTATTGTACATTATAAAATAAAAATCGTTGCTTACGTCATGTTGAGCGTAGCCGAAACACCTCCTTCTGTCAGTAAAGATCCTTTGACAGGGCTCAACATGACGTCTTTAAAACTATAATGCACAACGGCTAATGACAATATTACAATAATGTGCCACGTATTATTCTAATGCTGATATGAATTTTTGACGTAGGTATGGTTTCAGCTTTTCTATACTGTATTTCAAATCTATAACCGGTAATAGTGATGTTTGAAAATCTGCCTCGCCAAAAGAGAATAAAAACCTAATGTAATACTGCTCATTTTTACAAAGCAGGACAAAATTATGAAGATATTTTTCATCCCATGAGTAATCATTGAATATATCATCTACCTGTAGTAGTTCTTCTTCCGTCATGGTCTTCTTCTCTTCTTTAATAGCAGATATTATCGTCCTATTCATGTCCGTCTTAATATATGCCAATCCCTCTTCAGAAAAAACATCATCAACATGAAGTATCTTACCGGTATGCAAATCAAAATTTACACTCGTATTAAAATCTCCAGGAGTAAAACCATACATGTAATTCCGAAAGGATAGGCTCGCCATTTCAGAATTTTGAAAAGAAATCTGATATTCCTGAATATACAGATCACATGATCCAAAATTCTCACAACATTTCTTATTAGTTTCCTTGAGATTTACTCTTTCCTCTGTGGTATATATATCTTTAAGTAAAAATTGCAATCCCTTATTGACGTTTTCAAAAACACTATCGTCCGGATGATTGAATTTTATGTATTGCGTAGTGAAGACAAAATTGCCATCCCCACAACTTAAGCTATCCGTTTTTATAGAAAAGTAATTTTCTCCGGAATTTTGCTGTTGCGATTTACATTCCGTGAGACCGAGAGTCAGTACAAAGCATATAAAGAAGATTCCTTTTTTCATTTTCTTATCTTTTCAGTCGAAAATATTTGCTTTAATATTTCAAGTGCATTTTCATCCCCATTTACCTTAGTAGAATAATTTTTCATTTTTTCAGTATGATCAAAGCTTATCAACTCAAGGTTTTTCTTTACCATTCTTTTCTGCTCATTATCACCTTCTTCATAAGTTTTTGCATAGTGATCATAAACTTTAAATGCTTTCCTCGCCAGTGGCAAAATTTTCTTTCTGATCTCTATCCCGTTAATTCCTCCATTAATAGAGTAAGAAACATCCATTATCCTATCCTTTTCCGCATATTCTGGAGGACGTAATCCAGAAACTTTTCGAAATTTTGCCCAAAACCAAACACCAGATTGAACCGCATAAATGGGAAGAGAAAGTAAATCATAATTTCCTTCTATATTTTCCCTGTCGGTATCACGAGTTATATTTTCTTCTCCAATTAAAGATGCATTTTTATTTTCGAAAGAAAGGTCCTTATACGCTCTGCCAAAAGCCTTATAATTATCTTTCCAAGTTAAGTGCATTAATCCCCTCCCTCTATATCTGTATCCATCAAAACTTTTTTTTCCCTGATTACCAAAATTGTTATAATACATTCTTGAAGCAATGACCTTTTCATCAGGAAGATGGCTATCAATCAAAATTTTGATCTTTTTATCGTCAGACAGGTTAAACTCATATTTCTTTTTTGCATATCCATAAATATAAGCCGCATTAACTGAAAACTCTGAATAATCTTGTAAATTCTTATTCTCTTCATATTCATTTTCATCTATGACCTTTAAAAATTTATATTTATTAATATTCTGTGGAGTTAAGTATATTTCCTCTTCGGAAAATTTATCCGTAATTTTATGAGATTGATAATAAAATTCTTCCTCTAAAGAAGACAGAAATTTTGTTTCAGTGGCAACTTGAGTTATAAAATGTGCCTTTTTTAAACATGTATTCAAATGATAATCCTTCCTGTATTTATTTAAATACACTAATATTTCATCTACATTAGCATTAAAATTTGCCAATATTCTTCCCTTTAAATACTTTTTATAGCATTGTACAAGTTGTTCTTTAGTAATCTTCTCCGAGCAATAAGGACATTTGTAAGGTTCTACTTCAATTTCCAGCATTTCATCAAAGTCAAACGCCCTTCCTGCTACATCAATTTTCTTTATAACCAAGACTCTTCCCATAACTCTATTTCTCTTTATTTTCCCGCCATTCTTCTTTTAAATGTACAATCTCCATTTGAGCTAAACCATTATCCGAAACAATTCCCTCAAAAATTAACTCCTTTTTACCAGTTTCTATTTCTAGATTCTTATCATCAACCACCGTAAATCTGATCGAAGTCCCCGCCTTTACATTCTTTGTAAGCGCATATAGCTTTACACAGTGACCGTACTTAGAATTCTTCAGTCGTTTTTCCCCTTTCTCATCCATCCAATAAGTATTCACAACTTTGGGGGCATTATCGGCATCCAACATAGCTCCCGGAAGCATCCGGGCTATTTGGGTAAATTCTTCCATGACACTACCGGCACTATCTATCTGCAACGTATCGATAATTGTTATTTTTCCTCCGGTACTGCACATACATTCGGAATCGTTGAACAAAAACTTTTTGTGTTTTCCCAAAGTGGTTTTGCTACTTGTCTTCGTCCATTTTTGAAGGGCAGGCGAACACGGTAAATAATCGCTACTTTTAGGCTTGAGTTTACATTTACCAAAAGTCTGGGGTACCTGCCTGTCCATATCCGTGGCTTTCAGCTTACCCTGTACCCTTATTTTGCTGTTTTCCGTTACTTTGAGTTTCGCCGGATTGAATCCCTGGTCACACTGCAGGACAGCTCCGTCGCATACGTAGATCTTGTTACTCATCTTCCAAAAGTTTTAAGTCGATTTCCGTTTCTTTCTTATAAATCCGGCCGATAGCAATCCGGGTTTGCATCGCTCCGCCTTTAATTATTCCCGACCTGGGTTTCAGGTCGTAATATCCTTTGTTTTCAAATATCAGGCTGTGCTGACTGCCTTCGTCTGCAAGCTCTCCTACCAGCATATTCAGTCGCTTTCGCGGAAAATCTTTATGGTCGGCTTGCAATACACCTTCGAACTCCAGTTTACCGGAGTCGAGAATACGATAAAAATCCTGCAGCCTGGTCTTGTGAGCCACAGGAAGGGATACCTCTTCGATCGCGTTGTGGTACATAAAAGTTTCTCCTTCCGGAAACGTTCGGAATAGGACGTTTCGAATATGGCAGGGAAAAGGAACCGGAATAAGGTATCTTCCGTATAACACCGCTGTATGTTCTCGTCTTTCAGCTGCCATTCGAAATCGGTAATACTTTTTCCCAGATCGGGATAGCGGCTTTCCAGACCAGGTCTCAGCCCTTTCCATTTCTCCCGTACTTCTTCCGGATTTTCCAACTGCAGTATTTTCATAGCCGGGCTCACATGAAAGACAAGATCGTCGTTTATCGCTGTGATCCGGAGTGCCAGCTGCATGGCTTTCGATAGCTTTTTCAGAGGAAACCCTTTCGGATCTACAGGGACCTTCTCTTTACAAAACAATCGGTACCGCAATGTTCCGGTATTGAAATATCCCTGGCACTGCAGGACATATCGCATTTTCATCCCGGAAAAAAAGGAACGTTTCCCTTTGCGGACCTCAGACGCTATACGAACCTCATAATGATACTCTCCGGGTTCCGTACAATGCTGAAGTTTATATGTGGTTGTTCCGGATTCCGTAACGTTCATATACTTATCTATTTAGAAACAGGATAGAGCTTCAGATCTGCTTTGTTTACCGGTATTTCTTCCCCTTTTCCTCGAAAAAAGATCCGGGCATCCCTGCTTCCTTTAGCTACGCGGATCAATAGCGGGAGCCGATCCTCTTCAGAACCCCCGAAAGCCTTTCTGAAAACCCCGAATATTTCCTGTTCATCAAAATCTGTTTTTAACCTGTACCGGTTCTCCTGCTCATCTTTCCAGGTAACCAGGATATGTTTGGGCACTGCTCTTTCCTCATATACAGAAAGTTCCGGATTATTACCTGTTGTAAAGAGATCTTCACCGTTATAAAAAGTAATGAGTACTTCCTCTACGGTATTTTTTTTATCTTCAAAATCCAATTCCGGATACCACAAATATCGCTTCCTGTACGTTTCCCATTGTTCGTAGGGAATACGTTGCTCTACTTCCGAGGCCTCCACATCTTCGGCTATAGTACTGCGAATGTGTTCTTCCAGGGACACCACAGAACCGGGCATAAATTCTTCCGCTGTCAGTAAGGTATCCTTAGCCTGGAACCATCCTATTTCCACCTTTTTACCACTTCCGGCCAGCCACACGGCAACCTTTCCTCCCGGGGCCATTCCTACATTGATCACCGTATAGCTTTTCTGCCTCCCCTTACGATCTTCGAAGCCCTTTTTAAACAGTGTGTTTATCGTATCTTCCGGAAGTGGAAAACGACCGGTATAAAACTTGTTTTCCCGATAAGACAACCACGTAATTTCCAAAGCTTCCGGACTTCATGAAAGTCATTGTCGGCATAATGGGCAGGGCCGGGCATTCCCCAGTCCTGTCCGTTTTTGGCACCCAGCGTATGTCCGGCAGGAATACGTACTTCCCCGTCCCTTGCAATAAATCTTCCCCTGTACACTTCTGCAGGATAATTTTTGGGTGCATTTACCGAAGGTATCCATTCATATTTTTCCATTGGAATCTGGCTTGTACAGGAAAATATTCCTGTAGTGAGTATTATAACTATCCGTTGTTTTAATCTGTCTGCTTGCATCCTTATACCTATCCGTTATGTATGACACGCTTTCTCTGGCCGTTTTCCCAGTTGGGGCGCATAACCGATGCCGGGCCGGGAAGCCAGTTACTGTAATGTGCCGAAAAATGCAGGTACCTGTTTCTCAACCATCTCAATAATTCCCTGTCTTCGGCATTTTCGAAAATCATCGGTCCCTGTTCTCCTTTCACATAGGCATCCAAACGGGATTTTATATTGCTTAGCTCCCCCGTAACCGTATGTTTTCTGCTGAGTTTGGACAGATCTATAACCACTTTTTTATCTATACTGAATTCGGCCATAATATGTAAAGGGATATCTCCGTACTTTCCACTGACGCCAACCCGATTTCCATGAAGGTTTCCCCAAAACGTATTTATAGTAATCTCTTCCGGCCGGTACCAACCTTGTGCGATGAGAAAATCGCGATCGGCTTCGAGATTAGCTATGGAAGCATTCCGGTTTAGGAAACATTCCTCATCGGTCGTATCCGGATACCCTCCTCCGATATCGGAATGCATTCCCGGAAGTGACTTTTCCGTTCCCTTCCCCCCGGTGCTTGCGATATTGGTGAGGCTGAAATTCACACGGTGTTCGTCTGCAGCAGCCAGTTGAAAAGTATTCCTGGCTTTTTTTATCGCATCCAGACTCAGTTCCTGCGTATCATTACTGTGAATCAGCCCATAAGAGGCCACGGTATCATAGAGTCCGACAAAACGTACGACGATCATCTTTACCTCAATCCCTTCTTCGAGCAACGCTTCTCCCAAAGCGCCACTGTCTGCCGCATACCTGATAATTTGCGGGGGTGTACGGGGATTCCCCTGTATAACCTGTTTGATGTCACCTTCTTTCCGGGTGACTTCGTGCACAAAGTTTCGTGCAGCAGCCGCTCCCCGGCTGAATCCGTAGGTATCCAGAACCAGTAAATCAATTTCAAAAAGATTTCTCTGGCCTATGTTCTCTACGATCTTTTCACAGGCTTTATGGACCTTAGGACGAATTCCTGCGCTTCCCGTTCCGAATCCCCTCCGAAAGTAGTGTCTTTTTCATAGTCTTCCGTACCTATACCTTCGATATAAATGGCCAGTTGCTTCTGTTTTTCTTCATTGATAATCTCATAAAAAGGTTCCAGCCGCGCTACGTTGGAATGATAGTTCTCAAAACTGTTTTCTCCTGCTATGTATTTATCGGCAAGACTGGCATCGAAAGGTTGGTTTTGCTGTCTTTTTTCATGTTCCAGCCTGGTATCGGTATTATTCCTGTTATTCCAGGTTCCGTCAAAAAACACACCGACCGTTACATTGACAGCATCTTCCGAAAGGTGTTCTTCATAACTGGAATCTCCGACATAAACCGGGAAGACTGCACCTGCACACCACTGAACACATTTACCGGTTCTTCCTGCGGAGTATCTGCTCTTTCTGCTGTTAATACGATAGAATTTGAGGTTTCCATAACGTTCTGTTATTTTTTTATTCTCCGTAATCCACACCCTCCGCACTGGCTATAGTGATGAGTCCACCTGCATTGGTCTTGATCTCTCCACTGGTATCGGTAGCTATTTCCTGTGCCTGTTGCCTGTAGGTAGTACTGAGTATTTTGATCTCTTCGTTAACTTTTATATCCTGATTGTTGGCTCTGAACATGCAATCGTTGGTCACTATTTCCGACTTGTTATTTCCCACCTGTATATCCATGTCTTCTTCGACATTGATCTGCATATTTTTAGCATTCAGGGTCATGGTTTCATTAGCGGTAATATCGATATTATTTCCTACGGTATCGATAAAAATAGTGTTCTTGTTCTTATCCGTAATCGTAATGCTTTCCGCTCCCTGGGCATCACTGAGTTTAATAATGTGGCCGCTGCGGGTATGGATGACCTTAAAATCGTTTTCGGCAGTGGCATATCCGCTCGATTGTCCGCCATTATAGAGTGTCCCTGTGATATAAGGTTTCTCGGCATTACCTCCTTCGAAAGCCACCTGTACTTCTTCTCCCACTTCCGGAATAAAATAAAATCCTTTATTCCCCCCGCCGTGCGGTTGTACCATGCGTATCCACGGGCTCTCATAATCCCAGTGAAATTTCACTTTAACCCTTCCCAAACCTTTCGGGTCGTTATTATCCGTCACTACGGCAGATTGGGTCTCTGCTACAGGCGGAGCAAAAATGTCGGTATAGGGAGGTACGTCTACCGAATCGGGGACCGCAGTGAAATCATTACTGTAATTCCCCTTTCCGTCACAGTGATGATGTAACGTTATGACATAATAATTCCCGTAATACTTTTCCTGGACCAGATCACTCGGGTTTTGTGTAAGTCCGAATTTAGGTTCCTTGATACCGATAATGTCCCCGATACGGAACCGGGTATCCTCGGATATACCGGTAGCCATAACGAGGCGTGCCTCTTTACCCCTTCGCTGGATCTTCACCCTGTCCAGCAAATGATTACGCGCGTTTCCTTCCGAGATGGGATGGTGATAGTACAATCCTGTTTCTCCTTCGGGATACATTTTTTCGGACATTTCTACCATATGTTGTAATACGCCCTGAAAATTCTTTTGTAGTTCCGAAGAACGGGCCTGTTGTACCTCCGCTGCGGTAGCTTCATAACCCGAATACCGGAATCCCAGGGGACGCGCACTAACCCGGATGTCGAACTCCTCCAGCGTATGCCCGTATTCCAGTGACACCTGTTTTCCACGGGGTTTTCCGAAAATGAGCTCTTCCCCGTTAAAATAAAACCAATGCCCTTTTTTCTGTGCCAGTCTTCGCAGAAAATCGAAATCACTTTCTTTGTACTGCACGATATAATCCGGTTGTTCGTCTTCCGCATTCTGGCTGAATTTCACCTTTCCCGTATGCGAGCGGGTCACTTCATGAATGATCTTGGAAAAGCTATCGCCTACAAAGTTCCGGGTGCGGGGTATCCCGTCCATATACACGGTGGGACTGTGACCGGAGATCACAATTCCCCCCGCATCACCTCCGGCACGTGCAAGACTGGCATCCGTCACGACCCCGTGAAAGACATGTGCTTCTCCGGCAGCAAAATTTTTGGGAACAATTTCGATATAGGCCATGCAACCGATATAGCGCTGCATCCTGTCGAGCGCATTCTGAGAGAACCCCTTGTTAAATATTTCGACAAAGGAGAACGTATGATGTCCGTGAATCTGCTGGGTTATTTCGAGGTTATCAAACTCGATGACATCTTCACCGTCTATACGGATCTTTACACTGGTTTGAGTAGCCATAGCTGTTATTTTTGGTTCATGTTTTCTATATAATTCGGGGCGTTCTTTAGTTTTTTATCAAAACAATCATAAAAGGCTGTTTCTTGCTTTCATTATTTATAACAATTTAGTTTGCAGTATCTTTCACATCAATCCCTACATGAAGAAAGACATATCTTTTATCTATATCGGAAAAACCGGTCGTACCCGGCCTTGAGATCATATTATAAGACAATTTTCCCGACACAAGACCCCATAACACTTATCCACATTGTGAGTAATGCGTATATCTCGCCAACGGTGTAAGGGTTATGCTTCATGCTGGTTTTACTCCAATCTGTTTAATGTCGCTCTACTACCGGTTTCGGTTGTATAAAGCTTTAATTTCTTCCTGCGTAACGCAGGTTTATACTTCGAGCATCTTTTGCCACATTTCCACGGTAAAAAGATAAACGGGTATTCCTGCCGGTATCCGTATTACGACCCTCAATACCTGTAGCTGTCATGGTCATAACCGTCTCCGGAGATTTTCCCAACCCGGACATATACTGCTTTTGCATTCTACTGATCTGCCAGGGGATTTCGGAACCTGAAAAGCAACCTTTTAACCATGACCTCAGCCGCCTGGTATTATTTTCTATATGGTTTAGCATATCACTGCTATCCGTGCAGATATGTAGTTTAATAACCTGCTCCCTGTTCAACCTCCCGGGTACAACCACAATAACCTCTTCCCGTGTCGTAACTCCGAATTTTTCCTCGCTCCGGTCGTAGGGATCGTTCATAATATCCGGCATATTATTTTCCATACTATACAATGCATCGTCATAAACTTCTTCTGCGAGTGGATCCCGACAGACATGACGATGCCCGGTCATCAGCATCGGTCGCTGATGATGATCTGCTGTTATCCGAAGTAATCTTCGTGTCAGGGCATCATTCATAATGCTGTAAATTAAAGTAGTGTTATGTTCGTAAAGCCCAGTTTTTAGTAAAAGGAATACTGTTAATTACTATTTCTCTGGCAGAAATAAGGATCTGTACCCGCAAGGGTTTATCGCTGTCGGCAGAAAACCGCTCGCGATAATTCAGGCAATAACCGTGTCTGAACTCCACTTCGCGCAGCTTGCTCAGGGCATCCCGCTTGTAAAAGATAATCCTGCCGTTCTTGGTTTGCGAACTGCTGATCATCCATTCGTAAAGCATCGTACTCCTGGTCAGTTCTACGACAAGACGTATTTTTCCGCCGCGGGGATCGGAAGACGGTTTATCGCTGATATCCGAATCCTGGTCGAACATGATTTCGTAGTCAAGTACGTTCATCTCCTGTCCGTCCAAAGCAAATTTTGATAAAAAACTCATGATTTGAAGCTGATTTTAATCGTTTCTTACAATATACCGATCGTTACATAAATATGCATCACATTCAGAGGTACTGTTGGAGAAGACTGTAATATCCACACGAATTGGACTTCCGCATACAACACATACCTCGTTCAAAAACTTCAGGAGTAAGAAAGGGATCTTTTCGTATCCTGATCGATTAGTATTGTCCGGGAAAGAATCTTAAAAAATACAGGGGAAGTTTCGGCACCTCCCCTGTGCAACATTTGATTTGATCTTCTATATAAATAATATCAGATCAGGGAAAGTGTGCTTACACCCATTCGTTGACATGTTCTCCGCCTCCGCTGGAGATCATACGACACGAAATGGTAAACGTTTCCGTCAGGGGATTTCTCCCTGCAGCCTCGAAATTTTCTTTGTATTTTACGAGATACCCTTCGGTAAAGTGTACTTCCCTGAGTTTGGCATCGGTATCCCGCTTAATATAGGTGATAACACCGTTTTTACGTTCGAAATTGTTGGTCATCCACTCAAAAAAGAAAGAGTCTCCGGAAGATTCAACAGTTAAATATATTCTTCCTCCGCGCGTTACGGAAGATGGTCGTCCTGTGGCATCTACTTCTTGTGCCAGATCGTAGTTTGCGTGTAAAATGTTTACTTTTTTACCGCCTACTTCTAAAGTTGCTTTAAATGACATAACTAACTAAAATTTAAAAATTAAGGTTAAAAAAAAGGTATACCAAATCAAATATTGAATTATTTATTTTTGCAATATATTAAAAATTAAGACATTCTGCAATTTTAAACGCCGTATTTTCCCTCATCACGCAGGAATTAACCTTCCGGAAACCTATGAAACACATCCGCCGTAAAGATCTTATACAAAAATTACCTATTTTTGAACATATCAATACGAGTTACCGATGTAAAATCCGGGTTTTACACCTTTCGGTCACATGCAGAACAACTATGATATGCTCAAAGCTATTCACCCGAAATTACCCATGCGAAACAAAAATGAGACCAGAGATTTTTATCTGCGTAAACTCGGTTTTAAAGAATTCGGACAGGCCGATTTCGAAGGTTATCTCATGATAGAGAAAGACAGCGTTCAGCTTCATTTTTTTGAATTCGTCGATCTTGATCCGAAAGAAAATTACGGACAGGTTTATATCAGAACCGATACTATTGATGCCTTGTACCAGCAATTGCTGGAAAGAAATATAAGTATCCATCCGAATGGGGCGCTGGAAAACAAGTTATGGGGACAACGGGAATTTTCTATACTCGATCCTGATAACAATCTGTTGACATTCGGGCAGGATATAAAGAAATACAGATATTAAACCGATCTTCCTCATGATAAAAAAAGTAGTCTTTCTCGTTACGTGTTCCCTGGTACTAATGGCATGTAAGGACAAAAAAAATCAAACCGAGAAGTCTTCGGATCCCGAAAAAGGCCTCACAGCAGTTATACCCCGAGAAGCTTCCTATGCTTTTGTAGGTACGTACACCCGCAACGAAGGTTTTGTCAACGGGCAGGCCGAAGGGGTTTATTTACTGAAACGCAACGAAGATGACGCCTCCCTGCTAAAACAAAAAGTAGCCGCAGAAGTCACCAATCCGTCATACCTCGCCGTTTCGCCAGACCGCAACAACCTGTATGTGGTGAGCGAAGTTGGCAGGGAAGGGGAAACCGGTGCTGTACATGTCTATGACCTCAGCGATTTCCGGAACCCGGTACATCTGCAGGAAATATCCACGGATGCCAAGGCTCCCTGCTATGTGGGACTTGACGGGAAGGGCGATTATGTCTTTGCCGTGAATTATGCCGGCGGTGTGGTAAAAATGTATAAACGAGACAAAAAAGGAATGCTCACACCTGCAGATGCCGTGCAGTTACACGGTTCCGGACCGGATAAGGACAGACAAGCCGAATCGCACCCGCATTCTCTTTTTCTTTCCCCCGATAATCGCTTTGCCTATGTCCCCGACCTGGGCAGTGATAAAATATGGACGTTCCGGATAGACCGTGAACAACATAAACTCCTTCCGCTTTCCGATGGGTTCGTAGCCACCAGACCCGGGGCCGGACCTCGTCATATCGCATTTCATCCAAACGGCAAATACGCATATCTTATCAATGAGCTCGACAATACCGTTAACGCTTATGCATTTGACAGTGAAACAGGAATTCTCTCCGAAATACAAACCCTATCCACATTACCGAAGATTTTAAAGGAACCAGCAGTGGTGCGGACATCCATATACATCCCAACGGGAGATTCCTCTATGGCTCCAACCGCGGTGACGACAGTATTGTGGTCTATGCCATACACCCGGAAAACGGGAAATTATCTGTCGTGCAGTTTCAACCTGTTCACGGAAATTCCCTCGGAATTTCGCCATCCATCCTTCCGGAAAAACACTGTATGCAGCCAATCAGAATTCCGGGAATATTGCCCGGTTTACTATCGATGAAAACACCGGAAAACTGGAATACGCTTCCGAAACAGCAGTGAACACCCCGGTTTGTATTAAATTTTATCCGTAGATTCCGAAATTTTAACTAATTTTGAACACTGTAAAATCAGTGGCAATGGTGTCTGCCCTGAACCGCCCTTTTACAAGGGATAATGGCGCCTGTTATCGTGACCATCACCACAGTGGTGCATGGCATTTCATGTGTAATTTATAACAGGTACTATTCATGACCAGACAAGAAGTTTCCCGAAAGCTGCGCTCCGTAGAACAACTCCCTTCCTTATTTTTTATCGGTAAGTGGATCATATTATCTGCCCTGGTAGGTATTTTGGCCGGATCGGCTTCTGCCCTTCTCTTATTTTCATTGCAATGGGCTACCGATTTCCGCGAAACCCATACCTGGATTATATGGTTATTACCTTTTGGCGGACTACTCATCGGGCTTAGCTATCATTACTGGGGGCAGGACGTAGTAAAAGGCAACAACCAGCTCCTGGAGGAGTTTCACAGTCCGAAACAGATTATTCCGCTCAAAATGGCCCCTCTTGTACTTTTTGGTACGGTAGCCACACACTTTTTCGGTGGTTCTGCCGGACGGGAAGGTACGGCAGTACAGATGGGCGGAGCCATTGCCGACCAGTTTACCCGGATATTCCGGCTGCGGCCCAGGGATCGGAAAATCCTTTTGGTCATCGGGATCAGTGCCGGATTTGCCTCCGTTTTCGGCACACCTCTCGCCGGGGCTATTTTTGCACTTGAGGTCCTGGTTATCGGGAGAATGCGCTACGAAGCCCTGCTTCCCAGTTTTATCACGGCTGTAATTGCCGATTATGCCTGCCGTTGGTGGCAGGTGGGACACACCCATTATCACGTGGACCTCGTCCCCGACATGCAATTGCCTTTTCTGCTCTGGGCCGTATGTGCAGGCATTATTTTCGGCCTGGCTGCTTTACTGTTTTCCCGGTCTACCCATTTTTTCAGTGCCCTTTTGGTTCGGGAATAAAATATCCGCCATTACGACCTGTCGTCGGAGGAGCGGTTCTCGCTGTTGTTGTTTATTTTATAGGGACTACAAAATACATAGGGCTGGGTATCCCCACTATTGTGGAGGCTTTCGAAAACCAGCTTCCTCCTTACTATTTTCTGCTTAAAATACTCTTTACGGCATTTACGCTGGGAGCAGGCTTCAAAGGAGGGGAAGTGACCCCCTTGTTCTTTATCGGGGCTACCCTCGGAAATGCACTGGCCCTGTTTATTCCGCTTCCGGCAGCTCTTCTGGCCGGAATGGGATTTGTAGCCGTATTTTCCGGTGCTACCAATACCCCTATCGCCTGTACCATTATGGGCATTGAACTCTTCGGTATCGAAAGCGGGGTCTTTATAGCCCTGGCCTGTGTAACCGCCTATTTGTTTTCCGGGCATTCCGGTATTTATTCGGCACAGATCATCGGAAGTCCCAAACACCTTTTTTACGGCAGGGACCGGGGCAAAACCCTTACCGAAATCGACAAAAGCATCAGAAAAAAAACCGAAAAACCGAAAAACGGGATAAACGACGTATTGTTAAACCTGTTCCGGTGTATGGAATCCTGAAAACAATGGCTTAACTTGCACCTTTTAATCCTTTGATTATGGAAGATAAGGCCAACAAAGAGCAATACCGGCAGTCTGTAGAAATACCGAGTTCGATTAAATACACCGGTAAATTTCTGCAATCGATGTCTCCTGCCCTGGCTACAAAATTTGCGACCAGGCTCTTTACCACGCCATTAAAGTACAAACTCCCGAAACGGGAACAACACATGGATGAGGAAAGTACGCAAATCAGGAAACCGTCCCCGGTCTCCAAAAGGAAATCGTGGTATACACATACGGTAAGGGAGCTAAAAAAGCATTGCTCGTCCACGGCTGGAGCGGCCGGGGTACACAACTCGTCAAAATTGCCGATACCCTGGTCCGGCAAGGTTATACCACCATAAGTTTTGATGCACCGGCACATGGAAAAGCAGCCGGAAAAACATCCAATATGTCCGAATTTATAGATGCGGTCCTGTTTCTCGAAGAAAAATACGGACCGTTCGATATCGCTATCGGGCACTCCCTCGGGGGAATGACGGTACTCAATGCCTTAAAAAGAGGATTACAGGCCAGGAAGGCCGTAATCATCGGTGCCGGAGATATGGTATCGGATATCGCTGTCGATTTTGTAAAAACCCTCGGGCTCAAACCGGAAATCGGGCACAATCTCAAAACCTCTTTTGACCAGCGTGTAGGATTTGACATAGACCAGCTCTCTGCCAGCATCGCAGCCCGTGATGTTCATATCCCCGTTCTTGTTATCCATGACAAAGAAGACAAAGATGTACCCCTGAGTGCCGCAAAACACATCGTACAGCATCTGAACAAAGGAGAATTGATGATTACGGAAGGGCTGGGACATAGAAAAATTCTCGGCGACACCAGGGTAATAGAGAAAATTATTAACTTTAACGAAATTTAAAACGAAAAAGCGATGAAAAAAATTCTTGCATTAGTATTGGTAAGCGCACTGGTTTTTGTTTCCTGTGAAGGAGATCAGGGACCTCCCGGACAGGACGGGTTGGATGGCCTGAACGGTCATATATTTGAAGCAGGCCCTGTTGATCTTTCCTATGATCCGGCTACAAATTTATACTCTGCAATAATAAATTTCGCAGATGAGACAGATTTTGAAATACTCGATACTGATGCTGTTCTTGTCTATAGGCTCCAGGGCAGTGTAGAGTTTAATGATGGTACTACAGCCGATTCGTGGGCTCTTCTTCCTCTCACTTACACTCCGGATGAGGGCACTTTTTACTACACCTTTGAGCACAATTACATAGATACGGAAATTTTTATAGATGGGAATTTTGATTTATCCGGTTTAGCATCAGAATATACCCAAGATCAGATTTTCAGAATTGTAATCATCCCCAATCCGGATGCCCAAGGTCTGAATGTTTCCAATTTCGATGAAGTTTTAAAAGCTTTGAACCCAGAGCAAATCAAACAAATCGAAATTAAAAATTAATTTTGACCTTTATCTAAAGATAAAAAAGTTCAAATCAAAATTTAAGGCCGACCAATCAATTTTTGTTTAGTCGGCTTTATTTTTTATATCTTTAAATTATAAACTCTTTTATGTACTGATCATGTCCAACACAGAGTACCCCATACATAAATCCGAAGACGAATGGAAAGCCGAGCTTTCCCCGGAAGCCTACCGGGTACTCCGCCGGGGAGGTACCGAATTTCCACATTCCGGAGCCTACAACCTGCATTTCGAAAATGGCACCTATTGTTGTGCTGCCTGTAAAACACCTTTGTTCGAAAGCACACATAAATTCCGGAGTGGTTGCGGATGGCCCAGTTTTGACAAAGCTATCGACGGTACTATCGAGTACCTGAAAGATACCTCACACGGTATGATCCGCACCGAGATACGCTGTGCAAATTGCGGCGGGCATCTGGGACATGTCTTTGACGATGGTCCTACAGAGACCGGAACACGGTACTGCGTGAATTCGGCCAGCCTCGATTTCGAATAAACTTTACAGGACCTGCCGGCATTCGTCATCTTTCAAACCCTTCCCGAAACGGGTGGAACGTTTGTATTTTACGGTTTACGAAAGCCTTCACACCCCTTGTGAAATTTCTTTGTTAAATGCTCTTCTAACCCTTTGCTATTTATTACCTTTGGCTGCATATTGTTCATTTACACAATATTTCCTGCCCTGTCGGGGCGCAAAAAAAAGATACACTAAACGCTTAAAATTAATCTGAGAAATGGGAAAAGTTTTTTTCACGTTCCTGTGGCGGTCAATGAACCGTAAAGTCATACGCCCCCGGGAGCCCGGAAGAGAAGAGGTGTTAAATCAGTATAAGACGTATTTCAACGGATCGGAAGATATCCCGCTGTATATAGGCAACGAGGAGATCCGTACCGGAAATACGAAGTCTATTACACCACCGCATGATCATCAGCATGTGGTCGGGAAATACCACCTTGCCGAAAAGTCACATATAGAAAAAGCTATAGCTACAGCATTGGAAGCCCGTACGCAATGGGCCGCACTTACCTGGGAACAACGCGCTGCCGTTTTGCCTTCGTGCCGCAGACCTTATCGCGGGACCGTACAGGCAAAGATGAACGCTGCTACGATGATAGCACAATCCAAAAACATACACCAGGCCGAAATAGACTCCGCTTGTGAGATCGTAGACTTCCTGAGGTTTAATGTCGAATACATGACCCAGATATACAACGATCAGCCCGAATCTTCCGAAGGGGTATGGAACCGTGTGGAATATCGTCCGCTCGAAGGATTCGTCTATGCCATAACGCCGTTCAACTTTACCGCCATTGCCGGTAACCTTCCTGCAAGTGCTGCCATGATGGGTAATGTTGTGTTTGGAAACCCAGTGACAGTCAGATATTCTCTGCCAAGGTTATCGTCGATGTTTTCAGGGAAGCCGGCGTACCTGACGGGGTTATCAATGTCGTGTACGGTGATCCGGCCATGATTACGGATACGGTACTGGCAAGCCCCGATTTTACAGGGATACACTTCACCGGGTCGACCAATGTATTTAAGAATATCTGGGCCAAGATAGGAGCTAATATTCACACGTATAAAACCTATCCGAGGATCGTCGGGGAAACAGGCGGAAAAGATTTTATCATCGCTCATCCCGATTCCAGGCCCAAACAGGTGGCTACGGCAATCTCCCGGGGTGCTTTTGAGTTCCAGGGACAAAAATGTAGTGCGGCCTCGAGAGTATATCTGCCCGAATCTATTGCGCAGGAAGTACTCGATTTTGTAAAAGCAGATGTAGAATCCTTTAAAATGGGTTCACCGGAAGACATGAATAACTTCATCAACGCAGTGATCCACGAAGGTTCGTTTGATAAGCTGGCCAGCTATATCGATCAGGCTAAAGCCGACAGTGATGCAGAAGTGATCATCGGTGGAGATTACGACAAATCCAAGGGGTATTTTATAAAACCCACCGTTATCCTCACCACCAATCCGAAATACAAAACCATGACTACAGAGCTCTTTGGCCCCGTGGTTACCGTTTATGTCTATAAAGACAAGGACTGGAAGAAAACCCTGCAACTGGTAGACAACACTTCGGAATACGGACTAACAGGTGCGGTATTCTCCCGAGACCGTTATGCCATAGACGAGGCTACCAAAGCATTGCAGAACAGTGCAGGTAACTTCTATATCAACGACAAACCTACCGGTGCTGTCGTAGGACAACAACCCTTCGGGGGTGCACGGGCTTCCGGAACCAATGATAAGGCCGGTTCCATGCTCAACCTGCTGCGATGGGCATCCCCGAGACTTATCAAGGAAACTTTTGTCTCTCCGGAAGACTATCGTTACCCTTTCCTGGGATAATTCCCGGTTCAGGTTATACGAAATATAAAGGACCGCCGCCGCGTTTAAACGCGGCGGTTATTTTTTGCGTTATCTCCAATAAAACAAAGGGTTTACAGCCTTAAGTGTTAAATTTTACATTTAACAAACATTTAACCAAATGCCCTTAAACCTTGACCTACTTTTACGATCTAACTAAAAAAACCTTAAAAAAGTAACTCACCCAAGTAATGAAAAAATTCTTATTATTACTGAGTATTTTCCTTTTGCAATACTCTTTTGCCCAAAATTCGGTCACACTCACGGGGACAGTCGTCGATGAAGAAACACAGGAACCCCTGGAATTTGCCACTCTGGTTCTCAAAGCCTTGACGATCCTGATATTGTTACCGGAGGGATGACCGATTTGGATGGAAAATTCAATGTAACAGTAAGCCCCGGAAACTATGACATCAGTGTAGAATTCATTTCTTACCGCCCCTTCACACTAAAAAATCAATCCATCACCAAATCCAGGGATTTCGGTGTTATCCCGCTTTCTCTCGATATCGCGCAACTCGATGAAGTAGAAGTCGTAGGCCAGCGAACCACGGTAGAATTACGACTGGATAAAAAAATATACAATGTCGGACAGGACCTCACCACACGCGGTGGTACCGTATCGGATGTTCTCGATAATGTGCCCTCGGTCTCTGTCGATGCAGAAGGGAACGTCAGCCTGCGCGGAAACGATGACGTTCGTATTCTTATCAACGGGAGGCCTTCCAGTATGGTAGGACAAAGTGCTACCCAGGTATTACAGCAATTACCCTCGGATGCCATTGAAAAAGTAGAAGTCATTACCAGCCCTTCCGCCAGATATGATGCCCAGGGAACAGGTGGAATTCTGAATATTATCCTTAAAAAAGGAAAGCTGAGCGGTTTTAACGGATCTTTTGTGGCCAATACCGGTACCCCGGATAATCACGGGATCTCTGCCAACCTGAACTATCGTACCGGGAAGTTCAATTTCTTTACGACAACAGGATATAACTACAGGGATTCTCCGGGGAATTCCTTCGACAGGACACAATATCTTTCGGATACTATTCCAAACAGGTTTCTCAACGAAACCCGGGAACGCAACAGGAAACGGAATTCCTTCAACTCCAACTTCGGTATCGAATATGATATCGATGATAAAAACTCTATCGTAGGTTCGGTATTTTTCCGCAATAACGACGGTGATAATACTACCCGGAACTATACGGACAAGTTCAATGCAGACCGCGAACTCACCAGCCACGTTTTCCGTAACACTTCGGAGGACGAACTGGACAAGACCATAGAATTCAACCTCAACTACATCCATAAATTCAACGAGGACGGGCATGAACTCTCGGTAATGTTACAGCACAGTGACAACAAGGAAGACGAGCGTTCCCTGATCAGGGAACATACCACGATGCCCGTCGACTCCACGGTTTTCGAAAGACTGAGCACTCTCGAAGACCAGCGGAATATACTGTTGCAGGCCGATTATGTTTATCCCATAGGAGAAAATACCCAGTTCGAAGCCGGGTACCGCGGTGAACTTATGGACATGTCCAACGATTACCGGGTTGAAAACCAGGATGCCAACGGCGACTTTTTTCTCAACCAGGATCTGACCAACCTGTTTGACTACACCCAGGATGTCCATGCTTTTACGTACAATACGGCACCAAGTTCTTCGGCAAAATGAATGTCTTACTCGGGCTTCGTACGGAGATCACCGATATTTCCGTGGCCGTGGAAGGCTACGACCTCGATGCCAAAAAGAACTATAGCAAACTGTTCCCTACCGTCAATTTAGGATATGAAGTCGGCGAAAACGAAACCGTAACACTCGGCTATAACCGCCGTATCAGACGTCCGTGGTCGCGTTTTCTCAACCCTTTCCCTTCCAGGGAGAGCAAGACCAACTTTTTTGAAGGGAATCCCGATCTCGATCCCAGCTATTCCGATGTTTTCGACATAGGTTATCTCAAGCAATGGCAAAATGTTACTTTCAACACTTCCGTATATTATCAGCATGCTACCGATGTATTCCAGTTTATCAGTGAAGCCACCGGTGAGCTGACCAATGAAGGCGACCCTATACTGCGACGTACGCCCATCAACCTGGCGACTGACAGCCGCTACGGCCTGGAATTTGCCGTCATGTATTCGCCTTTCCGTTGGTGGAGACTGAATACCGACCTCAATATCTTCCGTTCCGAACTCAGAGGTAGTTATAATGATCAGAGCTTTGATGCGGACAATACCAGCTGGTTTACACGGCTCAACTCCAAGGTAAATCTCCCGTGGAAAGTCGATTTTCAGACAGTATTGTTTTACCGTGGCCCTTCCCGGAACTCACAGAACGAAAACCAGGGAATGTTTTCAACCAACCTGGCATTCAGCAAGGATATTCTCAAGGATAAAGGAACGGTTTCACTTAACGTAAGTGATCTTTTCAACTCGCGAAAAATGCGCACGGATACCACCACCGAGACCTTCCTCAGGGAAAGTGAAAACCAATGGAGAGAGCGACAGTTTACGCTGTCTTTCACCTATCGCTTCAATCAGCCCAACAAAAAGGAACGCGAAAGAGGCCAGCGAGGCGGTAACGGCGATGATGACATGGGAGGATTCGAAGGTTAAAGATCCCTTCATTCCATCCGGAAAAAATGATATATAAAAGAAACCGTCTGATATTATTCAGGCGGTTTTTTTATGGAAACCGTTTTCCATATTTACTTTTTGAGGATAAAAAAACAAGAAAGAATTAAAAAATCTGAGGTCCATATCCCAGGAATCAGAGCGCCTTTTCGCCTATACTCTTCATGGTTTTCTCAAGGCGCCCGATGGCTTCCCGGATCTCATCCGTATTCAGGGAAGCGAATCCCATACGTGTGCCGGGGTAAGGAGGTTCGACAGGATCGTTTTCATCTCCGCAGGAGCCCCCGATCCGCAAGCCGTTCTTCAGGGCTTCTTCTTTTATTTCATCCCATGAATAATTACCGCGCAACCGTACCCATACGGCCATCCCCCTTCCGGAGCCTGAAAATCGAAATAACGGTGCAGTTTTTTCCGGAGCAGGGAACAAAAGAGGTTCCGGCGTTCGTGGTACATTTTCAGTGCTTTCTTACTATGCCGCTGTATCTCTCCGTCACGGAACATATGGGCAAGTGTGAGCTCCAGTAACGGGTCGCCCTGTCTGTCGATCACCCTTCGTAACCGTGAAGCTTCGTCTGTAAAATCCTGCGGCGCCACCATATATCCCACACGTATGGCGGGGCCACGATCTTGCACAAAGCTCCTATATAAATAACATTTCCCCCCGTATCACTGCTGGCCAGGGGCAAAATAGGGGCATTGCTGTAGTGAAAATCATAATCGTAATCGTCTTCTACAATAGCAAAACCGTATTTCTTTGACAGTTCCAGCAGGTGCATTCTCCGGTTTGCAGAAAGTGTAACCGTGGTGGGGTGGTGGTGATGAGAAGTGACATATACACCACTGATCTTTCTGCTCCTGCATATTTTCTCTACATCGTCCGTAACGATACCACACTCGTCTACGCGGATACGCTCCAGTTTCCCTCCCGCTTCTGTAAACACCTTATTGGCCGACCTGTAATTGGTCTCCCCAACCACCATGATACCGCCTTCTCCAAGAAGCAACCTCGCCGACAGGTAGATCCCCATCTGGCTTCCCCTGGTTATCAGTATATTCTCCGGAGTGGTATGCAACCCTCTTGTATCATTGAGGTAAGCGGCCAAAGCTTCCCGGAGTTCCCTGTTGCCGTAAACCGAACCATAAGACAAATGTTTCCGGTTATAGGATTTTCGCGCAACATTCCGGTATGCTCTGGCAATCTCCTCAATAGGGGCAATCCGGTTGTCCGGGACACCATCGTCAAATACGATGAGCCCTTCCTCCGAAACCTGGCATCGGTGCTGTCCAGGTGTTTTCGATGTACGAAGGAGAAGCCGGAAGTCTGCTGTATTTTGTGCGTATCCTCCCCCCATTTTTCCCGGGTATAGGACGTTTTTCCACAATGGGAAGTAAGCTGTTTACGAATGTTCCCCTGGCCGGTGAGGCTTCCGTCCATCCCTGGGTGACCAGTTCGTCATAAGCCGCAATCACCGTTTTTCGGTGAATACCAAGCGTGTCCGACATCCACCGTGTTCCGGGAAGTCTGGAAGAAGGCGGTAGAACTCCACATTTGATCAGTTGTATCAACTGGTTACACAACTGGATGTACAAGGGAGTACAGGATTTTTTATCTAATCGGATAATCGTTTTGTAAGGAATCATAACCGGACTACTTTATATATCAAAACCGGACCGCTAAAACACCCCATAAAACTACTACTTTTGAATAAACAAATCAAAATTTTCGGGTTAAACATCTATCGACAATATAAAAAGATGAGTAAAACACATGAATATCAAACCCTTGTAGAATGGACAGGAAATGAGGGGTCCGGTACCACCGATTATCGTTCCTATAACCGTAATCACAGGATTATATGCGAGGGCAAAGCAGCTATTAGCGGTTCTTCCGATCCTGCATTCCGCGGAGATGCATCGCGTCATAACCCGGAAGAACTTCTCGTAGCCTCCATAGCCTCCTGCCATATGCTCTGGTTTTTACATCTGTGTTCGCAGGCCGGAGTGGTCGTTACGGCTTATGAGGACGGGGCGACAGGCTTTATGAAGGAAACGGCAGACGGTAGCGGGCACTTTACCGGTGTTACCCTACGTCCCAGGGTTACTATACTTGAAAAGTCTATGGAAGCCAAGGTGAACGACCTGCACCACCAGGCAGGTAAACTGTGTTTTATTGCCAACTCGTGTAATTTTCCCGTACGCCATGAAGCCATAACACTCATCGAAGAACATCCCTATACCTAATAGTTTTCCGGGGATACCCAGAAAACCACACCGGATAAATACGGGCAGAAAAACGGAACCGTAGCCGGTAAAGTAAAACCACAATCTTAAAACAGACACGTTATGTCCGATTACAACATCTCCGCTCTGAACAAAGTCACCCGTGGACCGAAAAGAGCTACCTACGACCAGGAACAAATATACCGTATTCTCGACGATACTTTTTTGTGCCATATCGCCTATATCTGGGAGGGTCAGGCTCTTGTGATCCCTACGGCTTACGGACGCGACGGAGACAAACTTTACATACACGGTTCGCTGAAAAACCGGATGATGGCCTGTTTGCTCGAAGCGGAAAAAGCCTGTGTATCGGTCACCCGCCTCGACGGACTGGTACTGGCCCGTTCTGCATTTCATCATTCGGCCAATTACAGGTCGGTCAATATATTCGGGAGTGTCCGGGCCGTAGAAGATGACACGGAAAAAATGCATGCACTCCGGTATATTATCAATCATATGGTTCCGGATCACTGGGATCACGTCAGGCAGCCCAACGACAAAGAACTCCGTGCCACACGCGTTCTGGAGATAAGCATAGACACGGCCTCTGCCAAAATACGTGCAGAAGGCGTTGTCGACGATAAAGAAGACCATCAACTTCCGCTATGGGCCGGGGTCATCCCGGTAACCGAAGTTATGGAAACTCCCGTCAGTGACCCTTTACTTCCGCCGGGCATCGAAATTCCCGGATCGGTCGAAAAATATGTTAACCGGTAAACGCCTTCGGGCCGGCACCGGAATATGCTAACCTCAAAAAACAAATAACTATGTCCTCATCTGCATCATGTACCTGTTGTGACGCCGGGTACCGGGAACACCGCCGTTCCGGATCCCTGACCGTAATCACAAAAAAATTTATGGCTAATACCCGGCATAAAATTGCGATACTGCAACGGAGTTCCTGGTTTTCAGCAAGTAAAAAAGGCCCGGGATCATCTCCGGGCCTTTACAAACATTATAGGTTAAGCATATCAATATACCGTAACTTCTGCCAATGCAGCAAATTGAAGTCCGTCGTAGGCAGATTTCATAATTACTTTAAAATACCGGAACGATCTGCTTTCCGGCAAATCTATGTTTTGGGCCATTTCGGAGTCATCCAGCACATAATCACCGATACTTTCCCAATTATTGTTGTCATTGCTTACCTGCAATTCTATATCCTTCACTTTGCGCTGTCCGTCACGCTGTGTCAGTGTAAAACCGTTTAGGGTGGTTACTTCTTTCATGTCCACTGCTATATAATGCGGGTACACTGCAGGGTTATCTCCCGACCATTGCGAATGCCAGTATGTAGCCGGATCTCCGTCTATGGCATTAGAAGCTCTACCATTTTCGCCTCCCGTTTCCTGCGAGCTGTAACCGGCGATGAGCCATCTGCTTTCCCAGTCCGGATCATCGGTGAGTTTTGTAAGATCTTCTTCAGGAGCAGGAAGGTTCAATGCCGATATCTCATCATAAACGGACGAACTGACCTTCAATCCCCATTTCCGGAAAAATTCTCCGAGATCGTTTCCGGTGATCTCACATGTTTTCAGCATAAAATAGCGCATTTTTGCTTCCGTGCTCCCGGATCCGCCTGTTCTTCCCGTGTCTCCTTATGCAACTGCTGAAAAAAACTGTCTCCGTAGGCCAACCACAATTGCTGAAACATTCCGAGCCTTACAAACAGTCCGGCAGCACTACTGTTAAAGTCCCGTTCTTCATCGGGAAGCGCAAGATAATCTGTCACTGCATACCAGACTCCATCCCTCACCAGCCGGGAAGGAGTTACCCCCATGGCTCTTTCCGCAGCGAGGGAATAGATGTTAACCGTAACTTCTCCCAGTCCGTCCCAGGTCCAGGATCCCTGTTGGTGCATGTGTCCCAGTTCATGCCAGGGCCCCCATCCATCCTGTCCGAGTCCTTCTACCGTAAGGATGTTATTGACAACATCTCTGTGATACCAGGTCCGGTACCATGTAGCAGCCATAAATGTGTCTTCCATATCGGTTTCGGTCATCAACAGACGATGTACATTTCTTTGATGTTCCGGAGCAGAACCGTCGAGACCGCTTATTGCTGCTTCCGCATCCAGTATCTGTTCTGCAATGGCAAGCAAGCTGTTCTGATCTTCATCGCGGTATTCCAAGGCCTTATCCCTTGATGCTACGATCATAGCCTTATTGCTTACCAGAAGTACATCGGGGCTTCCGTCCAGGTATCGAGCATGGTCTGCCACTGCCCGTTGGTCGTTTCTCCGTAAACGAAATACGGCATGGGTTGATGCCCGTTCATAAATTCGATACGGACTTTTCCGGAGGCCGCACTACCTTCGCCGGCATGATATCTCACGTATATTATACCACCGTATTCGTCTCCGGTTATCGTATTGATACCTGCTGTCAATGAAACTTGTGTCGGATTCCACTTGGCTTCATACCGGGAATACGACCCGATGAGCAATACCGGTGTTCCGCTCCGGACGCTACGGGATCGACCTTTACCACGAGTTCGGTATCCGGCGGAAGATAAAAACCTGTAGGCAAAAAATCAGAGGCCGGGTTCGATTGTCCCAATCTTGCGGCCTCTGCCGTTCCGGAAGGTGTTTCTTCAAACTCCAGGACCCCTTCGGCAGTAATCTCTTCTTCACCGGGAACCGAGGGTTCTTCCGGTTCGTTTGCGGAAGGTACGTCACAGGAAAATACGCTCCCGGCAATGACCAGGAACAATACAAACCACTTTAGTTTTTCATAAGAACATTTCATAAGTATTTGGATTAAGGGTTAATAATAGGATCCGGGCTGTAAAACAGCATTATTATCAGTGATATACGCCGATCTCCGCCAACGCAGCAAACGGTTCCCCGTCATGAGAGGATTTTGCGGTAAAACGGAAATAACGGAATCTCGTTTCCCCGGCAAGTGTTATCACCTGTTCATAAGTATCCTCTAATGAACCTTCTGCCAGGGTTTCCCAGGCCAGACTATCGCTGCTTACTTCTATTTCATATGCATTGATGGCACGCCTTCCTACTCTCTGGTATATAACAAATCCCTTTGACTGAAGTTCTTCTTTCATATCTACTACGAAATAATGAGGATATCCGGGCGTATCCGTATTCCAGCGGGAATGCCAGTAGGTCTGGGGGTTTCCGTCCAGTACATGGGCAACCGCTCCGTTTTCATTTACGGTTTCCTCGGAACTAACATCAATTATCTGCCAATTTGTTTTGTCATATACATTTTGCTGTCCGATACTTATATGGATATCCGGAATATCAGATTGAAAAGCATAGCTAAAATCAGTCCAGGTATTGTTTCCGTTTCGTGATGGAGAATAATGCTAAACGTATATTCCTCATTTCCCCTCTCCTGAAATTCGGATATGGGCATTCTCATTTGAAAGCTTTGTTCTCCGGTAGGTTCTCCTACCCATGTTATGGCCCGGTATCCTCCGGAGTCTGTGCCGACTTTATGATAATACGTAATATCAGTCACCGGAACATCACTCACATAAGATCCGGCAACGATAATATCACCATTTTCATAACCGGCACTCAATCTGTCTATATATGCATTTGTATCCGTATAAAACATTCCGTTCTCTTCAGAGAAAACCTGACAGTTATTCACTATCGCTGCACTGGATTGTGCCAGGAAAGTAGGACTGATACCAAATGTGGAATTACCTGCCCCCATAAGCGACGTACCGTAATCATCACTTTCGGATTCGCTTACCTTCGAACCGCAATGCGGAAGGTTCAGTCCATGCCCCATTTCATGATACAACCCTCCTATCCATACTGTTGCTTTCCAGCCCACATCTCCCCCCACACCGAGATTGTCATAACTCATTCCAGGATAATCGAGGGCATAAGCATCTCTGCCTATCCCGTAAAAAGGAACGCCAACTTCCATGTCTTCTCCTTCATCAAGCTTCTCGTTTACAGCACAGATAATGAGGTTATGATCACTGGTTTTTTCTTCCGGATGTTCCGAAAAATAGGCCTCTACTTCTTCTTTTACAGCAGAAGCTCCACCCTCGTAAGGGTAACTGTCAGAACTCTTTGTTCCATGGATAAGATGTATTTTTACACGCTGCATATTTTCATCCCTGAGCAACCCGAACGTTTTGGAACCATAGCCCCAGTGTTCCATCCAGTCCGCAAAAAACGCTGCCTTCGAGCATAATTTTACTGATCCGTTGCTCATAGTCCGCATTCACTTCCCGATCATTCGAAACAAAGTATATGACATTGAGATTATAAGGATGTTCCGAAGAAAAAACAAGTTCTTCCGGATTTCCCGAGTGTTCCGGAACAGCATCGTCCGGTACGCAGGAATAAAATAAAACCATAGCCAAGCAAGCTATTACACTGAAAATGGTGTTTGTTTTCATAATTATAATGTTTAGTGGTTAAATTTTTCACAGGTAGTATGATAAGGGAAATTCCATTCGGGGTTAAAAACCACCTCCCGTCAACTGGCAGGAGGCGGTTTCTCAACGAACTAACTCTGAACCGGCAATCCGGCCCACTCCAATCTGTTTTTACGTTTTTTATCAATACCCGGGATTCTGTTCCAGCAGGTTATCAGACAAATCGCGTTGCGATTGTGGTACGGGCATAAGATATAATTTGTCATCCCACACACGGTCCTGTGCAACAGTATTCCTCAGGTTTTTGATATCCTTCATGACCTGTGGGGCAATCTGCCATCTTCTGATATCCATATAGCGATGTCCTTCCAGGGCAAGCTCTACCCTGCGTTCATTACGGATAAATTCGCGCAATTTCTCACGGGTATTGTATAAATTACGATCCACCGGGGGCATTCCGGATCTCTGCCTGATATCATCCAAAGCATCATATATTGTGGCGTCCGGCCCACTCCATTCGTTTCTGGCCTCGGCATAGGTCAGTAAGACTTCGGCATAACGGAGGAGGATCACATTCGTATAGTTTCCGATATTTTCGCGGTATATCTTAGGGTCTACCAGCTTTCTGAAATTATACCCGGGGACATGTTGGAGGCTCCCTGTATCCACTCGAAAGTAAAATCGTCTTCTATCGCATTCCAAGGTGATCCCGAAACATAATGGTAGCATATAACCGCGGATCACGGTTTCGGAATTCTTCTCTGAACTCCGGATTATCATTATCATACCAGGTTGCTCTTTGTTCTGCAGAAGGGAGCTCCGCCGGTTCGCCGGTCTTATAACTTTCATAGCTGTTTACCAGTTCCTGTGTCGGGGTCACGGAACTCCATCCGCCGATAGAACCTGGCGGCAGATAAGTGTTTAGAAAATTATCATCGATCTGTGCTATACGCTGCCTGTCCAGGATCACTTCACTGTTTCCCTCATATTCTTCGTGAAAAAGTGCTTCGTAACTACGTAATCCCAGCCTGAAGTTGTTCCTGTCTTCTTCACCGTCAAAATCTACCCATTCGTCGTAATTGTCCTTCAAATCGCTTTCACTTTCCGAATCGATTTTGAACAACTCGTAAATTCCCAGATTCATTACCTTCTCTGCGGCATCAACAGCAGCTTCCCATTGTCCCTCGTAAAGGTGTACCCTCGCTTTAAGTGCCAGGGCAGCCCCCCTGGTAATTCTCCCTTTTCGTCAGGTTTTCCTCCGGCATAAGTAACCGGCAGCATTTCGGAGATATCTTCCAGTTCGGTTATGATAAAATCCAGGACTTCGGCCCTCGGTGTCCGGGGGATATTTACATCTTCTATATCCAGCGTACTGGTTACTAAAGGAATATCACCGAACTTACACATCATCCTGAAATAAGAGTACGCCCGGATAAAACGGACTTCGGCTTTATACCTGTTCAGCAAATCCGGATCGGCGTTTTCCACGGCGTCCGCATTTTCCAGGAAGTAATTACAACGACGTTTATCTTCATAATTCCATCCGGCATCATCCGCCGTAATAATACTTCCGGCAGAAACCACAGTTGCTGTACTTTCCCATGGATACTGGGCATGGGCGTTATCGGAGGCTCCGTCATCGTAGATAAAACCTTCTGCCGGTAACTGGCTGTAAACACCGTTTACCGCTTTGTACAGGTCTTCTTCTGTCTTCCAGAAGGTTTCTTCCGAAACATCATCGAGGGGTGGTCTCTCCAGAAAATCATCGGAACAGGATACGGTAAGCATCAGCAGCACTGTTCCCATATATAGTATTGTCTTTTTCATTTTACGCTTTATACCATTAATAAGAGGTTAAAATCTGAAATTGAATCCGAGGAAAAGGTTTTGATCCCGGGATATCCACCTCTTCCGGAGGATAGTTCCGGATCGTAATCTGCCAGGCGTTTATCGGCCATAAAAGTGAGCGGATTATTGACGTACCGTAAACACGAAGCATCTTCATTCCCAGTTTTTTGCTGATTTCTTCCGGAAACGTATACCCCAGGGTAATGGAACGCACCCGGAAGTATGCCCCGTTAAAGAGCCAGAACGAAGAAATGTTATTGTAGTTCTGTGTTCCGTCCTGGGATAACAGAAGTCTGGGGAAATCTGCGTCCGGATCGGGGTTTTCAGTAGTCCAGCGATTTTTCAATTCTTCTTTTACCCCTGCTCCGTTAAAGAAAGGAAAAGAGGCTTCGTTAGCCAGATACGTTTTGACATTTCCCACACCGTAGGTAAGCACTTCCAGGCTAATGCCTTTGTACTCCGCACTCAGGTTAAAGCCATAATTAAACCAGGGAACATCATTACCTATGACTGTACGATCCTCTTCGTTGATAACCCCATCCCCGTTGATATCTCTGTATTTGATATCTCCCGGGGCCGTTGCTGCGGACTGGTAGGCATGGTTTTCCACATCGGCAGCATCACGGAACAACCCATCGGCTTTATAACCGTAAAAATCCCCGACTGATCCGCCGACCCGTTCTATCCAGTAACTGCTTATCCGTTCTTGTACTCCCTGTCCCAGGCTCAGAATCTCATTATCTATGGTAGAGAGGTTACCGCCTACGGTAAATCTAAAATGTTCCCCGATCCGGTCGGAATAATTAACGGCAAATTCAAATCCCCGGTTACGGGTTTCGGCAGCATTGACATAAGGAATTCCGCTATCCGGAAATCCGTATGTACGAAGTACGGGTAACTGTGTGAGTATACCTTCTGTGTTCTTTACATAATAATCGGTGACTATACTTACCCTGTTCCCAAACAGATTAATATCAAGACCGATATCCAGCATCTTTACCTTTTCCCAGGTTGCGGAAATGTTAGATCCGCTACTCTGCCAGGCCCGCCCTGAGCGGTATCTTCGAAATTATAGGCATAATCCACATTGAGTACATCAAAGTAATTACCTATTCGTACGACATTCTGGTTTCCCAGTGATCCCCATGAACCACGGACCTTCAGGTAATCCAGCCAGGAAATATTATTCATGAAAGACTCCCGGGAAACGATCCAGCCTGCAGAAAAAGAAGGGAAGACCGCCCGTCTTTGATCGGGGTGAAAACGGGAAGAATAATCTATACGCGTATTAGCCTCGAGAAGATACCTGTCTGCAAACGTGTAATTCAGCCTCCCGAAAAAGGAACGCATGGCCCATTCCTCCTGGTTGCTCCTGTTAGCTTGCCATCACTGTCCGAACTGATGTCTTCCGCATTTCCGGAACCACTGCCAACAGTCTCCATATCGTTATTCGGAAAATTCTTCCTTCCTATAAATGCCGTTCGATAAATATTGCTTTCCTGGCTTGCTCCCAATGTGATCTTCGCATAATGGTCTTCTGCGAAACGACGCTCGTAATCTACCGTTCCCTGAATAAGGAACTCCTGCCGTTTACGCCAGTATTCTGTCATTTCGTTAGGTGTTACCCTTGTAGAATTTATAGGGGCCCCGGTGAGAAAGTTATTTATAGGATCTATAGTGCTTGTAAAAGACCAGGAATTGGAATGGGTATATTTGAGGGATGTTAATCCGTTAACAGACAATCCCTCAAGGGGTGTCAGCGAGGCATTGGCTGCGAGCTGGAGATAATTATCCCTGTCCCAGCCACTTCCTCCTTCTTCCAGAATACGGAGCTGATTGCGTTGTGCCGTCTGGGCATTGACCACCCCTCCGTCTACCGATCCCCATTCCCCGTTGGACTGACGTACTACTGACGTAGGCAGCGATCTGTTGAGTTCTATCCAACTCATATTTCCACATCGCGGTCGAAATCCTGTTTTATAAATGAAAAGTTTGTACCAACCTTCAATATATCCTCAACAATAGTACTTTCGGTATTCAATTTAGCGACAATACGATCCTGCTTCTTTCCCGGAATGAGAGATTCCTGGTCAAAGTAGGTGAGTCCGAGATAGTAATTGGTGACTTTTCCCGGAGCACTAATGCTCAAACTGGCTTCTTTTTGCGGTGCGGCAGCGTGAAGAACGGTTTTGTACCAGTTCGTATCCGGATAAAGATCGGGCTCGGAACCATCGGCAAACTTCGGATCTGATCGGGGTATAGAACGGATCTCTACCTGCATTTCCAAGCGCCTCATTATATAAAGCAGCATAATCGGCTGCGTTGGTGTATTGAGGTAATTTTGTCGCAGACTGCCATCCGTAACTGGTATTGAACTGTATGGTCGCTTTCTCTCCCCCACCTCTATTGGTGGTAACTACGATAACGCCATTTGCAGCACGGGAGCCGTAAAGCGCCGCCGAAGAAGCGTCTTTCAGCACGGACATATTGGCAATATCATTGGCATTCAAAGAAGCAAATTCCTGGGACGTAGCGGGAATACCGTCTATGATATACATAGGACCCGGAGACCCCAGATTGCTTCGACCCCTGATAGTTATCCCTCCGGTATTACCGCTGGTTCCGTCCGAATTTCTCCCCACGTCTCCGGGACGTTGCAATACAGTAACACCCGGTGCAATTCCCTGAAGTGCATTCTGCGTAGAAGCCACTGGCCTGTTAGCAAGTTTCTCGCTGCTTACCGACACGACTGCACCGGTAAGATTCTCCTTTTTCTGTGTACCGTAGGCCACAACAATAACCTCATCCAATTCGGATATATCTTCCTTGAGTACCACATCCATGACTGTCTCCTGCCCGACAGTAACATTCTGGGTCACGAACCCGATGTAACTGAATGATAATACCGTTCCGGATCCGGAAACCGACAGCTCGTAATTTCGTCAAAATCGGTTGACGTACCGTTCTGTGTGCCCTTCTCTATGACAGAAACCCCGGAAAGGGCCGTCCCGTTTTCATCTTTACCATCCCGCTCACCGGAGCTCTTGGCTTGTTATCGAACGGTCTTCCTGCTTTTTTTCCGTTTTACCGGCCGTAAGAAATATTTGTTTCTTCACAATACGATACACCGTTCCCGTATTTACGAAACCCGGTCGAGTATCGAAGTGATGTCTTCATCAATCGCTTTAACGGATACTTTACGTTCGAGATCTACTTCCTTTGTTTTGTATACAAAATGATAGTCGCTCCGGCCTTCTACAGCATCTATGAAGTGCGCTATGGTAATATCGTTCATGTCCAGGGTTACCCTGCTTTTCTGAGAATAAGAAGTATTGGCCTGTGCTGTTGCAAGTACGATGCTCAACAGTATCGTGCTGATCCTGATCTTTGCTTTGAATTTGACATACAGCATCCTGCCCTTCCTTCGGAAAGATTTTTTTTCATACTTTAATCGTGTTTAAGTGTGGTTAAATTTTGATTGAATCACCTTTCTGCAAATCGGGAAATGGCCCAACATTTCCGATTTTTATGTATTCTGAAATGGCTTCTCTGCTTGCGGACAAAGACTAACCTCCTGATACTTGTTTCATGATTTTGAGTTTTAAATGTTAGTTTATAATGATGCGCTGACCTTCCGTTTCATAACGCACCCCGTATGTGATCCTGAAGTATTCGAGAACTTCTTCTATAGGTTCCCGTTCAAAACTGGCACTGAATTCTTCCCTGGCCAGGGTTTTATTTTTATGGTGATCTGAACGCCATACTGCCTTTCAAGTTTCTTCATCATATTTTCAAAGGTCATATGACGAAAAACGAGTCCTCCCGCTATCCAGGATGTGTACACCGAAGTTTCCACAAGACTCACATCCGTCTCCTTATCGCTCTTGCTGAAACTTCCTTTATGCCCCGGCGTGAGTATGGTAGCCTGCTCCTC
>JACADM010000079.1_pt1 | contig 61356 bp, 47 predicted proteins | sample 7512371 | NCBI WGS metagenome assembly JACADM01 (sample SAMN14389041, study PRJNA612141) | algae metagenome | isolation source: non-axenic algae culture | place: India: Navi Mumbai | collected 2017-01
CGCCTTCGCCGATCTGGCGCGAGAGGCGGGAGGGCGTTTCGGAGCGGAAGTGATGCCGTCCTGCGGGATCGGCTCAGTCAAGTCGAACATCGGTCATCTGGAGCTTGCCGCCGCATTGCCGGGCTGATCAAGGTGCTGCTGCAGATCCGGCACGGAAAGATGGCCGCGACGCTTAATTGCGACCGCTGAACCCCTATCTCAAGCTGGAGGGCAGCTCGTTTTTCGTCGTGCGCGAGGCGCAGGAGTGGCCCCGCGTCCGCGATGCGTCGGGACGCGAGCTGCCGCGCCGGGCGGGCGTCAGTTCCTTCGGCTTCGGCGGCAGCAACGCCCATGTCGTTCTGGAAGAGCACGTCGGCGCGCAGGCGGCCCTGCCGACGGAGGCCGGCGGGCCGGCCGTTCTGGTCCTCTCCGCCCGCAGCGAGGACCAACTCCGGACGATGGCGAGCGATCTGCGCCGCTATCTCGACGAGGCAGGAGAGGCGGTGCCGCTGGCCGACGTCGCATATACGTTGCAGGTGGCGCGCGATGCCATGGAGCACCGCCTGGCCTTCGTCGCCGGCGATCGCAGCGAAGCGCTCAAGCGGCTGGATGCCTTTCTCGCCGGTGATGAGGCGGGCGGGCTGCATCTCGGTCGGATGCGGGCGAACCGTGCCGTCATCTCGGTGCTGGAGGCGATGCCGATCTCCGGCAGGCGGCAGCCGGCCTTGTCTCGCGCGGGTCGGCATGACGAGTTGCTGGCCCTCTGGGTCCGTGGTCTCGATGTGACTGGACCCAGCTTCCCGGCAGCGCCGGCGCAGGCGCGTGCGGCTTCCGGGCTATCCTTTCGCCCGCACGCGCCACTGGGTGCGCGGCAGCGAAGGCGCGCCGGCAAGGTCCGCAAGCCTGCTGCTCGATGGGAGCGAGGCTTTCTGCGCGATCATCTTGTCGGCGGCCGCAAGGTGCTGCCCGGCGTCGTCCAGTTCGAGCAGGTCAGGGCGAGCTGGAACGACGCGGGTTTGCGGGCCTGCCGCTGGAATTCACCGGGGCATGTCTGGTCGCGTCCGGTCGCCGTCGACGGGGCGCCCGTGCGGCTCGAAGTCGAGCTGGGCGAGGCCGGCGACAGCTACCGTATCCTGACCTTTGGCGTGAGGGCCGGCAGGTGCATGGCGAGGGCCGCGTTCGCGCCGCGCCGGATGTCGTGTTGCCGCCGGTCGATCTCGACGCGCTGCGCAGCCGCATGTCGGGAATGGTCGATCCGTCCGTCTCTATGCGCGGTTCGCGGCGCTGGGTCTTGGTTACGGGCCTGTCCACCGACCGATCACCAGTCTGGCGACCGGCGAGGGGCGCGTGCTTGCGCGGCTGGAGCTTCCGGCGGCAGTGACGGACGGCATGGCCTTGCATCCGTCCATGCTGGACGGCGCGCTGCAGTCTCTGCTGGCGCTGTCCATGGACGACGAGGCCGCGCTCGCCGTTCCCTATGCGCTGCGCCGTCTCGTCGTGACCGGTCCGACGGAGCCCGTCATGTGGGTGGTCGGCGAACGGGACGGGGCGACGCATACCGTGCGCCTGTGCGACGAGACAGGTCGTGTTCTTGCGCTTTTCGAGGGATTTTCCGCCCGCACGGTCAGTCCGCCGCCGGCTGGTCGGTCGTCGGTGGAGGAGGCGCCTTCCGTGCGGCCGGCCGAGGTATCTGCTGCGGTTCTAGACCGCGTGATCGCAATCGCCGCGCGCGTCCTGGAAGTCGATCCTTCCGTTCTCGACACGGAGACGGAGCTCGGCGAATTCGGTTTCGATTCCATCACGATGACCGGCTTTGCATCCGCCATCAACGACGAGCTCGACCTCTCGCTGACACCGGCGGATTTCTTCGAGTTCGCAACGCTGGCGCGCCTTGCGCGGCATGTCGCGGGTCTGGTCGGGGCCGATTTCGTTGCAGCGCCGGCTCTTGCAGATCCGCAGCCCGCTGTTGCGGATCTGCCGCCCGTGGTCGACGCGCCGCGTCCTGCCGCAGACGACGCCTTTGCCGAGGACGATCCGGTCGTCATCGTCGGCTTGAGCTGCGCCTTCCCGATGGCGCGCAACGCCGATGCCTTCTGGCAGAACCTCGTTGAGTGTCGCGACTGCATCACCCGCATTCCGCCCGACCGCTGGGACTGGCGCGCCATCGACGGCGACCCCAGGGAGGAGCCGGGCCGCACCAACATCCATTGGGGGCTTTATCGATGGCGTGTTCGAGTTCGATCCGCTGTTCTTCGGCATCTCGCCGCGCGAAGCCCGGCTGATGGACCCGCAGCAGCGGCTGATGATGATGCATGCCTGGAACGCCATCGAGGATGCCGGCCACGCGCCGGGCGATCTCGCCGGGCGCAAGGTCGGCATCTTCGTCGGCACCTCCACCAGCGGTTATCGCGATCTCGTGGCAGGCGACACGGGCGGAGATGGTTATGTGGCGACCGGCGCGGTGGCATCCGTCGGGCCCAATCGCATCAGCTATTTCCTCGATCTGCACGGGCCGAGCGAGCCGGTGGAGACGGCCTGTTCCAGCTCTCTTGTAGCCCTGCACCGCGCGGTGCGCTCGATCCGCGACGGCGATTGCGAGATGGCGCTCGTCGGCGGGGTAAACACCATCGTCACGCCGGAAGCGCATATCAATTTCGCCAAGGCCGGCATGCTCGCGCCCGACGGACGCTGCAAGACCTTCTCGGCGCAAGCCAACGGCTATGTGCGCGGCGAAGGCGCGGGCATGGTCCTCCTCCGTCGCCTCTCCGATGCGCTGCGCGACGGCGACCCGATCCTCGCGGTCATCCGCGGCACGGCGGTCAACCATGGCGGCCGTGCCAACTCGCTGACCGCGCCGAACACGCAGGCGCAGGCCGATCTGCTGCGCGCGGCCTATCGGGACGCCGGCATCTACCCGTCGACCATCGGCTATATCGAGGCGCACGGCACCGGAACCGCGCTCGGCGACCCGGTGGAGATCAACGCGCTGAGGGCGGTCTTTGCCGGCGAGTGTGCGCAGGGCTCCTGCGGCATCGGCTCGGTGAAGACCAATATCGGCCATCTGGAACTTGCCGCCGGCATCGCAGGCCTCGCCAAGGTGCTGCTGCAGATGCGGCATCGCCGTCTGGTACCGAGCCTCCACTGCGACACCCTGAACCCGTATATCGAGTTTGCCGGCTCCCCGTTCGAGGTCGTCCGCGAGGGCCGGCCGTGGACGGCGCCGCGCGATGCTGCGGGCCGCGAGCTGCCGCTACGGGCGGGCGTCAGCAGCTTCGGCTTCGGCGGGGTCAACGCCCATGCGGTGCTGGAGGACTATCCGTCGGCGCCGCAGTCTGCCGCAGCACTTGGCCCGCAACTGATCGTTCTTTCCGCCCGCGATGCGGCGCGCCTCCGCGAGCGCGCGAGCGATCTTGTCGAGGCGCTGGAAGCCGGGTCTTTCATCGATGCCGACCTGGCCGACATCGCCTTTACGCTGCGCGTCGGCCGCACGCCGATGAAGCAGCGGCTGGCATTCGTCGCGCACTCCCTGGCGGACGCGGTGCGCATGCTGACGGCCTATCTCGGCGGCGCATCTGCCCCCGGCCTTCTGGTCGGAGACGATGCCGCATCCGTCCGTACCTCCATCTCCGAGCCGGCGAGCCTTGAGGATTGGGCCGGGCATTTCGTGACCGGCGGCGACCTTTCCGGCTTCGCGGAAGCACCGGCCCGCGTCGCCGCATCCGTCTGCCGGGCTATCCCTTCGCCCGCGACATCTACCGTGCCGGCGGCGGCACCGACCGCTCCCAACCCGCAGACGCAGCGCGGGGGGCGGCGGTCACTGAAGAGATCGGCGCTCCTTTCGTCCGGCGTCTCGAGGCATCGGCCTTCTACCTGCACGATCATCGCTTCCGCGACATGCCGATCCTGCCGGCTGCAATGGGGCTTGAGCTTGCGCGCAGCGCTTTCGTCGCTGCCGGCGGGCATGATCCCGTGCGCTTGGAGAATGTGACATGGCGCCGGCCGCTGGAACTCTCCTCCGGCTCGGTCGAGGTGCGGCTGCCGCTGGAAGATGGCGAGGCCGGCGCAAGGGGCTTCCGCCTGCTTTCGGGCACCGGGACCGAGCACATGCGCGGCAGCGTCGTGGCCCTGCCAACCGGCCGGCTCGGCCCCGGCGCATCTCGACATTGCGGCGCGGCGCGGAAACTGCCCGGCCGTGCTCGACCGCGACTGGCTCTATGCGAGCTATGCCGCGCTGGGCCTCGCCTATGGGCCGGCCTTCCGCTGTGTGGTCGAGATGCAGGCCGGCGACGGCGAGGCCCTGGCCCGCCTGCGGCTGCCGGAGGCGGCGCGCGGCGAGACGTTCCATCTCCACCCGTCGATGCTCGATGCTGCCTTCCACGCGGCGCTCGGCCTCTTCCACGGAGAGCCCGGAGGGACGGCGGCGCTGCCCTTCGCGCTGAACCGGATGGATGTCTTCGGCCCGACGGACGAGGAGATGTGGGCGCATCTGCGCGAGCAGCCGGCAGCCGATGGTCTGCGCCGCATCGACATCGATCTCTCGCCGACAGCGCGGGCACCGTTCGCGTCGCGATCCGCGGTTTCACCCTGCGTCTGGTGAGGGGAGCGCCGTCGCCGGAGGAGATCCGCTCGCCGGCGAAAACCGGAAACCTCCGCCTCGCTGGTCACTGCCGCCGCCGAGCGTTACCTTGCGGAGGTCGTCGCGCGCGAGACGGAGGTTCCGGTCGCGGAGATTGACCCGCAGGCCGCTCTTGAGACCTACGGCATCGACTCCCTGCTGATCACCCGGCTGACCGACGAACTCGGCAAGGTGTTCGGCCCGCTCTCCAGCACGCTGTTCTTCGAGCACCAGACGATCGCCTCACTGGCCGGCCATTTCGCCTCCGCCCATGCGGAAAAGTTCTCGGAGGTCGTGGGAGCCGCGCCCGCCGACGCGGCCCCGGCGACCGTTGCTCCCGCTGCGGCGCCAGTTCGCGAGCGTACGAGCGGCGCAAGGGACGAGCCCATCGCCATCATCGGCCTTGCCGGTCGCTACCCGGCGCGCGCGATGTCGAGACGTTCTGGGAGAACCTCGCCGCGGGGCGCGACTGCATCACCGAGATTCCGGCCGAACGCTGGGACCATGCGCGGTTCCACGATCCGAGGGGCGGGGCGGGCTGCCGCGCGGCAAGTGGGGCGGGTTCGTCGACGATTTCGACCGTTTCGATCCGCTCTTCTTCAACATCTCCCCGCGCGAGGCGCCCTATCTCGATCCGCAGGAGCGGCTCTTCCTGCAATGCGCCTGGGAAACGCTGGAGGATGCCGGCTACACCCGCGAGAGCGTGGCGCCGTCCGGCGATGGCGTTGCGGGAGGCGATGTCGGCGTCTTCGTCGGCGTCATGTACGAGGAGTATCAGCTCTACGGTGCGGAAAGCACTGCCGCCGGCCGGCCGCTCGCCCTGTCCGGCAGCGCGGCCTCTATCGCCAACCGGGTCTCCTATTTCTGCGATTTTCACGGCCCCAGCATGGCCGTGGACAGCATGTGCTCGTCGTCTCTGACGGCGATCCATCTTGCCTGCGAAGCCCTGCGTGCCGGCGATTGCAGCATTGCCCTTGCCGGCGGCGTCAACCTGACCCTGCATCCCAACAAGTATCTGGCGCTGGCGCAGGGCGATTCCTGTCGAGCAGCGGGCGCTGTGAGAGCTTCGGCGAGGGCGGCGACGGCTATGTGCCGAGCGAGGGCGTCGGCGCGGTGCTGCTGAAGCCGCTCTCACGCGCCGTTGCCGACGGCGACCGCATCCATGGCGTCATTCGCGCCTCGGCGCTGAACCACGGCGGCAAGACCAACGGCTACACCGTGCCGAACCCGTTGGCGCAGGCGGCGGTCATCGGCCGCGCCATGCAGCGCGCGGGCGTGCGCGCCGAGGACATCGGCTATGTCGAAGCGCACGGCACCGGCACCAGCCTCGGCGACCCCATCGAGATCGCCGCCCTGTCCCGCGCCTATCGCCGGGAGACGGACGCTTGCGGCTTCTGCTTCTGCGCCATCGGCTCGGTCAAGTCCAACATCGGCCATGGCGAGAGCGCAGCCGGCATCGCCGGCCTGACCAAGGTCCTGCTGCAGTTCCGCCATGGCCGGCTGGCGCCTTCGCTGCATTCGGCAACAACCAACCGCGAGATCGATTTCGCCGCCTCGCCCTTCCGCGTCCAGCAACGCCTGGAGGACTGGCCGCGGCGGCGGGACGGGCAGGGCAACGAGCTGCCGCATCTTGCAGCGCTCTCCTCGTTCGGCGCAGGCGGGTCGAACGCCCATCTGATCATCGAGGACTACCCGGCACCCGCTCGCCGGGAGGCCGCCCCCGCCCGTGCGGTCTATCCGTTCTCCGCCCGCGAAGCGGGACAGTTGCAGCAGGTGCTGGAGCGGTTCCGCGCATGCCTCGATGTCCTGCCCGAGGCGGATCTTCCCGCTGCTGCCGCGACCCTTCAGGAGGGGCGCGAGGCCTTCGAGGAGCGGCTTGCCATCGTCGCGGGCGACAAGGCGGAGCTGGCCCGTCTGCTGGACGCGGCGCTGCAGGGAGGCGAGAGGGCCGGTATCTGGCGCGGCCGCGCCCCGCGCAATCGCACCGAGGATACGCTGCCCGCATCGCTGGAGGCCGCTGCTGCCGCCTGGGTCGGCGGCACGCGGGTGGACTGGCGACAGCTGCGCGGCGGCGCCCGCCCTGTCCGCATCGGCCTGCCGACCTATCCCTTCGCCCGGGAGCGCTATTGGCTGCCCGAGGGCGCCGCCGTGGCGCCTCGGAGGGAGGCACCAGCCCCCGCCTTGCCGTTGCTGTTCCGTCCGCACTGGCAGGAGACCGATCTGTCGGCCGCCGCAAGTGCCCCGGATCGGCATGTGGTCGTGCTGTGCGGAGCGCCGGACGAGACCGCCTCCCGCCTGGGCTTGCAGTTGCCGCAAGCCCGGATCGTGCAACTGGAGAGCCGCAGCGCGGACGAGGGCGAGCGCTTCGCCGATCACGCCGCCGGGCTGCTTGCCCTCGTGAAGGACGTGGCGGCGAGCCGCGTGGATACCACCACTTTGCAGCTCGTGCTTCCCGCCGCGGACACGCTGGCCGAAGGGCTTGCCGGACTGCTGCGCTGTGCGCGCCTGGAGCATCGGACCCTTGCCTGTCAGGCGATTTCGCTCGACCTCGCCCGGCCGGATCTGGCCGGATTGCTGGTGCGCGAGGCTTCTGTCGCGCAGGGCGATCACGATATCCGCTACAGCCGGGACCAGCGTCTCGTGCGGAGCTGGCGGGAGGTCGAGGCCGACGCCCAGGCGCTGGCCGTGCCGTGGAAGCCGGACGGCATCTATCTCGTCACCGGCGGAGCCGGCGGCGTCGGGCTGCATGTCGCAGCCGATATCGTCGCCAAGGCGCCCGGCGCGACTGTCTGGCTCACCGGCAGATCCGCGCGCCCGGCCGCGCTCGAGGAGACCCTTGCCCGCCTCGGCCCGCGTGCCGTCTACCGTCAGGCCGATGTCACCGACCGCGCGGCGATGCAGGCGCTGGTCGCGGAGATCCGTGCGGTGCACGGCCATCTCGATGGCGTTGTCCATGCAGCGGGCCTTACCCGCGACAGCCTGATCGCCAAGAAGTCCGAGGCCGATCTGCGCGCGGTTCTGGCGCCCAAGGTCGCCGGCACCCTGGCGCTCGATGCGGCGCTCGGCGGCGATCCTCTCGACTTCCTTGTGCTCTTCGCCTCCGCGTCCGGTGCCCTGGGCAATCCCGGGCAGGCCGACTATGCGGCCGCCAACGCGTTCCTCGATGCCTTCGCGCAGGAGCGCAATCGCCGGGCCGCGCGCGGTGCGTGCTGCGGCCGCACGCTCTCCATCGACTGGCCCTATTGGCAGGATGGCGGCATGCGCCTTCCCAAGGCGGTGGTCTCCGCGATGGAGCGGCAGGCCGGCGCCGTGCCGCTTGCCACCGAAGCGGCGCTTGCAACCCTTGCTTTCGCCTTGCAGCATTCCGGCGAAGACCAGCTCCTCGTGCTCGCTGGCGACAAGAGCCGTCTGCGTGAGCTCGTGCGGCCGTCGGACAACGCGGCGGTTGCCTCTGCGCCGCCCTCCCGCCCAGCTGCATCGCCCGCCCGTGCGGCGGAGGTGCAGAGCGTTGCCGTTCAGCCCGCGAGCGGTGCCGTTCTCGACGCCGTGCGGGCGTGTTTCTCGCAAGTCCTGAAGATCCCCGCCGAGCGGCTGGGGGCGGACGAGACCATCGACCGTTTCGGCGTCGATTCCGTCTCGGCGCTGGACATCGTGGCAGCGCTCGAAACGCGCTTCGGCTCTCTGCCGCAGACGCTTCTCTTCGAACATCCGACCATCGCGAGGCTGGCGGTGGAGCTCGAGGCAATGGGGAGGGGCACGGCGGCGAGCGTCAAGGAGGCGCCGGCTCCCGCGCCGGTCCCTGCTGTCCCCTCCGGCAGGGTGGATGGCATCGCGGTGATCGCCGTTGCCGGACGCTTCCCTGGGGCCCGGACGGTGGAGGAGTTCTGGCAGGCGCTGGAAGAGGGGCGCGACTGCGTTCGCGAGGTGCCGGCAGAGCGCTGGGATGTCGAGGCGACTTGGTCGCCGCGCAAGGGCCAGCCCCTTGCCAGCCATTGCCGTTGGGGTGGCTTCATCGACGATGTCGACCGGTTCGACGCCGGCTTCTTCGGCTACAGCCCGCGAGAGGCGGCGCTCGCCGATCCGCAGGAGCGGCTGTTCCTGGAAACGGCCTGGCACCTGCTGGAGCGCGCCGGCCACACGCGCGCCTGGCTCGGCAAGCGCTACGGCAACCGCGTCGGCGTCTTCGTCGGCGCCATGTACCAGCACTACAAGGCGCTGGAAATGGATGCGGAAAGCCGGGCGCTGCTGCTGCTCTCGTCCTATTCGGCGATTGCCAACCGCACCTCGTTCTTCTTCGATCTGCAGGGGCCGAGCGTTGCCGTCGACAGCATGTGCTCGTCGGGCCTTCAGGCCCTGCATCAGGCCTGCCAAAGCCTTGCAGCCGGCGAATGCCGGCTGGCGATAGCCGGCGGCGTCAACCTGTCGCTGCTTTCGGAAAAATATGTCGGGCTCAGCCAGGCCGGGCTTGTCGGCAGCCATGCCGCCAGCCGCAGCTTTACCGGCGGCGACGGCTACCTGCCGTCCGAGGGCGTCGGCGCGGTGCTGCTGAAGCCGCTGGCCGATGCGTTGGCCGACGGCGACACCGTGCTTGCCGTGATCCGCGCCAGCATGGCCAACCATGCCGGCCATTCCGCCGGCTATGCGGTGCCCAATGTCGATGCGCAGGCCCGCTTGATTGCGGAAAACCTGGATGCGGCCGGCATCGATCCGCGCTCCATCGGCTATGTCGAGGCTGCCGCCAACGGCTCATCCATCGGCGATGCCATCGAGCTGAGGGCGCTGGGCCGGGTCTTCGACGGCGCGCATGGCATTCCGCTCGGTTCGGTCAAGGCCAATCTCGGCCACGCGGAGGCCGCCTCCGGCATGGCCCAGCTCACCCGGGTTCTGCTGCAGTTTCAGCATCGCCGTCTTGTCCCGTCGCCCGGCCTGCCGGGCCTTGAAGCCGCCGGCTCTCCCTTCGCCGGAACGCCCTTCGTGCCGCAGCTTCTGGCAGAGCCCTGGCACCCGCGGATCGTCGACGGCGAGGCACAGCCGTTGCGGGCGAGCGTCAGCTCCTTCGGCGCCGGCGGGTCAAATGTTCACCTGGTGCTTGAGGAGGCGCCGATCTCGGCGTCTGCGCAGCGCGGTCCTGAAGCTGCAGCTCCGTTCCGCTTCCTCGTTTCGGCGCGCACGCCGGACCAGCTTGCGGCGGTGCTGCGACAACTGGCCGACTTCGTGAGGGCTACGCCGGATGTATCGCTGGACCGCCTGTCGCGCACGCTGCGCTTCGGCCGCGAGGCGATGGCCTGCGGCGTCGAGCTGACCGCGTCCTCGGTGAACGAACTGGTCGCCGGGCTGGAATCCGCCGCCGCCGATCCTTCGAAGGTGCCGCTGCCGAAACGGGAAGAGGAGGGCGACCGGCGCGGCCTGCTGGTCCTGCCCGCCTATCCCTTTGCTCGCGAGCGCCACTGGATCGGCAGGCTGCCGGAGGCATCATCTCCGGAACTGGAGCCGACATCGGAGCCAGGCAGCACCGCGAGCGACGCCGCACCTCTGGAGACGCTTCGGCAGACGGTTGCAGCCATTCTGGGCGTGTCGCCCGCGCAGATTCCCACGGATCGGCCGCTTCGCGATCTCGGCGTCGCTTCCATGGGCTGGATGCGGCTGGTCTACGCGGTCGAGGAGGCGCACGGGCATGCGCTGACCCATGACGATCTCGACCGGCATCCGACGCTTGCAGCGCTTGCCGCCAGCATCGCGGCAAACGAGCCGTCTGCGCTGCCGGTGGCAGCGCCCACGGTGAGGGAGGGTCCCTGGCAGGCGCCGCTCGGCGAGGGACAGAAAGGGCTCTGGGTCCTCCAGACGCTCTATCCCGGCCGGACGGACTACAACGTGCCGCTGGCCTTCCGCGTCAGCGGCATCGACGAGCAGGCCCTGTTCCGCGCCTGCCTGTGGCTGTGCGAGAGCTTCCCGGTGCTGACCGCACGCGTTGCGGGTGAGGGCGAGAGGCTGGAGGCCGGCGCCGCGCCGCGTCTTGCGACCCTCTCCATCCCGAAAGAAATCGAGCCGGCCGAGTTCGCCCGCCGCCGGGTGGCACGGCCTTTCGATCTCGCCAAGGATGCGCCGGTGCGCTTCGAGTTGCTGCAGGGCGGAACGCTCGGCTCCGGCGAGAGCCTGGTCCTCGTCACTTTCCATCACATCGCCATCGACGGCGCGTCCGCTGCCGTCGCCGCCCGTCTGCTCTGGCAGGCTTACGCGGCCTTCGCCTCCGGCGGAACGCCGCCCCCTGCCGCTGTCGCCAACCGTGCTGACTATGCGGATTTCATCGCCTGGGAACGGGACGTGCTCGCGTCCCCGCGCGGCGAAGAGCAACTTCGCTACTGGCGCGAGACGCTGTCCGGCGAACTGCCGGGTCTCGACCTGCCGGCCGATAGGGACACTCTGGCGGCGGAGACCGGTCGCCGCGATGGCGTGGTGGAGCAGCGGCTGCCTCGGGCGCTGGTCGCCCGCATGCGAGAGGTCCTGCAGGAGCGCGGCATCAGCCCCGCCGCTTTCCATCTTGCCGTGCTTTCTGCGCTCCTCTACCGCCACACTGGCCAGGAAGACCTGATCGTCGGCGTGCCGACCTTGCGCCGGCCGCAGCGGCGGTTCGAGGAAACCATCGGGTACTGCGCCAACATGATGGCGCTGCGCATTTCGGTCGACGGCGAGCTCCCGGCCGCTGCACTGCTCGACACCGCACAGCGCGCACTGGGCGAGGGGATGGCCCGCGCCGATGTGCCCTTCGCCGCTGTCGCGCAGGGTCTCGGTGGCGCGGCCGACGGGCGGGCACCCTGGCAGGTCGGCTACGCCTACCAGAACTTCCCGCAAGGCACCGACATCGACTTGCCGCCGGAACTCGGCCGGGTGGAGCATCTGCCGCAGATCCGCCAGCCGGGCGACACGTCCTTCGGCCTTGAGGTCTACGAGGAAGACGGGGGCCTCCTGCTGGTCGCGAGTTTCGACGGCGAACGCTTTGCCACCTCCCGGATCGAGCGCATGCTCGGTCACTACCAGACGCTCGCCAGCGCGATGCTCGATGATCTCGAAACGCCGCTCGGCGAGCTCGCCATGCTCACCCGCGCCGAGCGCGAGCGAGCGCTCTACAGCTGGAGCGCGGCAACGGAGGCTGCGCCGCCGGCAGGGCTGGTTCACGAGTGGATCGAGGCCCGCCTGCGGCAGGCGCCGTCGGTCGAGGTTCTCGGCGGTCAGGGTGAAACGCTCACCGGCCGCCAGCTCCAGCGGCAGGTCGAGCGCCTCTGCCTCACCCTGACGGCCTGCGGCATCCGGCAGGGCGACCGCGTTGCGGTGCTCGCCGGGCGTGAGGCGGGCGGCATTGCCGGCCTGCTGGCGGTGCTGTCCATCGGCGCGGTCTGGGTGCCGCTCGATCCTGATCACCCGGATGAGCGCCTGTCGCTGATCCTGCGTGATGCGGGCGCCACGCTGGTGCTGGCGCCGAAGGGGCTGGCCGCCCGTGCGCGCAAGCTCGCCGCTCCGGGCATGCGCGTCGTCCGGCTCGACCGCGACGGCTGGGACCTGCGCCCGCAGTTGGCTCGCCGCCGTCCCGTTGCCCTGCGCGCGGAAGATCCCGCCTACATCATCTACACGTCCGGCTCGACAGGAACGCCCAAGGGCGTGGCCGTGTCCCACGGCGCGCTTGCCGGTCACTGCCGGGCGGTTGTCGATCACTATGGCCTCGGCGAGCGCGACGCCGTGCTGCAGTTCGCCTCGCCCGGCGTCGACACCGCGCTGGAGCAAATCCTGCCGGCTCTGGCGAGCGGCGCCCCTCGTCCTCCTCGCGGCGCGGCCGTCCGTGCGCCCTCGGACTTCCTGAAGCTGCTCGAGCGCGAGCGCATCACCGTCGCCGACCTGCCGCCGGTCTATCTGCGCGAGCTGTTGCAGGCGTGGAAGACCGCCGGCTCCAACCTGTCCGGGCTTCCCCTGCGCCTGCTGATTTGCGGCGGCGAGGCGCTGGGCCCGGATGTCGTCGCCCTGTGGGCCGACAGCGGCCTCAAGCGGGCGCGCCTGCTCAACGCCTATGGCCCGACCGAGGCGACCATCACCGCCCTTGTGCATGATGTGACGCCGGACGACCGCGGCGCTCCCGTGCCCATCGGCCGGCCGCTGGCCGGCACCCGGATCTACATTCTCGACCGTCACGGCAATCCGGTGCCCGATGGCGTCGTCGGTGAGCTGCATATCGGCGGCGCCCGCCTTGCCATCGGCTACCATGGCCGCGACGACCTCACGCACGAGCGCTTCGTCCTGCGCAGCATCGATCCGGGCGAGCCGCCGGTGCGTCTCTACCGCACCGGAGACCTTGCGGCTTTCCTGCCGAACAGCGGCGGCACGGTCGCCTTCCACGGCCGTATCGACGATCAGGTCAAGATCCGCGGCTTCCGCGTCGAGCCGGGCGAGGTCGAGGCGGCCCTTGCGGCCGAGGGGCTGGGCGAGGTCGCAGTGCTGGCGGAAGCGGATGGCGAGGGCAGGGCCTTCCTTGTCGCCTTCGTGGCGGCGCCCGAGGCGGGCTTCGATGCGGCCGCCTTACGGGATCGGCTTTCCGCGCGCCTGCCGCTGCACATGTTGCCCTCGGCGATCCACCGCATCGATGCGCTCCCGGTCGGGCCCGGCGGCAAGGTCGACCGGCGGGCGCTGCGCAGGCTGGCCGAGCGGCCGACCGTACCGCAGGACGCCGCCGAGGCCGATGACGTGCCGGACGAGGTGGACGCCCTCCTGCTGGAGGTCTGGGCGCGGGCTTTGAACAGGAATGCCAAGGATTTGCGACGCGGCGACAGCTTCTCCGACTGCGGCGGCGACAGTCTCGCTGCCGTGCGCCTGCTCGGCGGCATCGAGCGCAGCTTCGGCGTCACCCTGTCCGTCGCCGATCTCGGCGCGGCCGCAACGCTAGGCCAGCAGGCCGCCCTGCTGCGCCGCCGCCTGCCGGCAGATGCCTTGCCCCGCAGGGCGGACGCCGGGACACCCTCGCTGATCGTGCCGCTGCGTCTCGCGCGGCGGGACGATGCCCCGGCGCTGTTTCTCGTGCATCCGGTCGCCGGCACCGTGTCGTGCTACGCCGGCCTTGCCGCGGCGCTCCCGGATGACTGGTCCGTGCACGGCATTCGCGCCTCTGGCCTCGTCGACGGGGAAAGCCCGGCGGCGACCAGCCTCCCGGCCATGGCCTCGGGCTATGTCGACCAGCTGCGCAGACTGCAAGCCAAGGGTCCGTACCGCCTTGCCGGCTGGTCGATGGGCGGTGTGCTCGCCTTCGAGATGGCACGTCAGCTGGAGGCGGCCGGCGAGCGCGTGGATGTCCTGGCGCTGCTGGACAGCTACACGTCGGCGGAGCTTGCCGAACTCGAGCCCTGGGCTTCGGGCGAGACGGCGGAGCAGGCCTGCCGGACGGCCTTCGTCCGCGATCTTCTGGGCGGGGACGCCTTGGCGTTCGCCGCCGGTGAGGACTTCGCCGGTCAGCTTCTGGCAACGCCTGCCTTCGCCCGCCGTCATCCCGGAATGAGCGTTCAGGATCTGCACCGCCTCTTCGCGGTTTTCTCCGCCAACCAGGCGGTACTCGCAGACTACACGCCGGCCCCAGTTGAAGCGCCGCTGACGCTGGTCCGGACGCGGGACGGGCTGGCGCGGTTCGGCACGGCCGGCTGGCAGGCGCTTGCCGCCGGCGGCTTCGCCCTGCACGAGACGGACGGCGACCATCACAGCTTCCTGCAACCGTCGCATCTTCAGGGGTGGGTCGGGCAGCTCTCGCAGCTGCTCGCCGGACTGGAGGCGAAAGCATGAGCCTTGCTGAAACATGCGTGTGGGCGAAGGTGCGCCCGGCCTTGCACTCGAGGGCAAGAACCGCGCTTATAGCAGGCTGGAACCGCAGTGGGCCTCGCCCTATACTGCTGCCCTGTTCACTGTAAAGACTGGCGAGTCGGCCGAATGGCACTGGACGATGAGTTCGAAGATTATGAAGAATTTCTTCGCAGCGAACGCCAGCGTCGGATTCAGATCTATACTTTGCTGATTTTGCTTTTGTTCGGGGTTGGGCTGGTAACGCTCTGGAACAGGGTGGTCGTCACGATCCATTCGGGCGAAGCCGGCGTGCTCTACCGCTGGATTTCCGGTACGGACATGAGCAACATCTATGGCGAAGGGCTGCACATCATGTGGCCCTGGAACCGGATGTATGTCTACAACGTCCGCTTGCAGACCGAGCAGCGCCAATACAGCCTGCTGACCCAGGGCGGTCTTCCGGTCGATCTGGAAATCGCCGTCCGCTACAAGCCGGACCTGCGCCTGCTGCCGCTGCTGCACGTCACGGTCGGCCCCGAATATCTCGACAAGGTCGTGTTTCCCGAGACCGAGGCCGTGCTGCGCCGGGCCGTCGGCCAGTACGCTCCGGAAGAGGTCTATACCAGCCGGCGCGGCTTCCTGGAGTCCATCGTCGTCAACAGCCTGACCAATGTCGAGGACCGCTACGTCATCATCGACGATGTGCTGGTGCGCAATGTCGAACTGCCGCCGGCGGTGCGCCTTGCGGTCGAGCGCAAGCTCACCCTTCTGGAAGAGCAGAAGGCCTATGAGTATCGGATCGGCATCGAGAAGCAGGAAGCGGAACGCAAGGCCATCGAGGCGGAAGGCATCCGCCGCTATCAGGACGTCATCAAGCAGAGCCTGACGGAGGACCTGCTGCGCTGGCAGGGCGTGCAGGCGACCAAGGAACTGGCGTCGTCTCCGAATGCCAAGACGGTCGTGATCGGATCGGGCAAGGACGGGCTGCCGCTCATCCTCGGCGGCGACAGGTAGGCCGATGGCCAGAAAGCCTTTCGCAAAAATCGTCCGGCCCGCGGGCAAGGCAGCTGGGCTCCGGGTGGCGGCCTGCATCGTGCTGGTTTGGCTGGCGCTGTTCGCCGTGATCGTCGCTTCGAGCGGCATTTCGGTGGGCGAGCGCGTGGCGGCCTACATCGACATCATGCGCGGCAACACCTCCAGCGCACTCAAGATCGGCCTGGTCTATGCCGATGGGGACGAGGTCAACAGCTTCACCAACGGCGCGCGGCTGGCGGCAGAGCGGGTGAATGCGGAAGGGGGAATTCTCGGGCAGGACCTGGAGTTGTTGCTCTACCGCGAAGAAGTGTCCTTCGGGGAGGGGGGCTTCGAGCGGACGATCGCCCAGACGATGCGCCTTGCGGGCGAGGTGACGCGGCAAAAAGGGCTGTTCGGCGTGATCGGCCACGAATGGTCGGACACCGCGATCACCGCAAGCGCGATCTACAACCAGAACGACATCCTGTATCTGGCGACGCATGCGACCGCCTCGTCCCTGACAAATCACGGATTCTCGCTGCTGTTCGCGCTGCAGCCCGACAACAGCGACAACACCGAGATGGTGGCCCGCTATGCGCTTTCCGCCGGCCTCAAGCGCTTCCTGGTCCTGACCGACAAGAGTGACTACGGCAAGGAGGCGGGGGACTTCTTCAGCGCGGTCGCCACCCAGCAGGGCGGGGAGGTCGTGTTTCGTGGCTATCTGCCCGGCCATGGCAGAACCGTCGACCAGCTCCTCATGTTCATTCTCGAGAACAGGCTGTTCGGCAAGGCCGACTACGACGCCTTCTTCGTGGCGTCCGCCCTGTCCCTCGACACGGCCGAGTTCATCCGCCGGGCGCGGGAATTGGGGCTCGACCAGCCGGTGCTCGGGCTCGAATACATGTTCTCCAACACCATCGAAAACCATGTCGGCAAGCAGAAGATGAAGGACGTCATCGGCGTCTCGCTGTTCGACAGCGAAAGCGTCAACGTTCTCTCGACCGAGTTCGTCAGCTCCTATCTGCAGCAATACAACGCGATGCCGGATCTGAGCGCGGCACTCGGCTATGACGCGGTGATGCTGTTGAAGGAAGTCACCGAACGAACCGGAACGCTCGATGCCGGCCGGATCGCCGATGCGCTGAAGGTTGCGCGTTATGGCGTGCCCTTCGAGGGCGTTACGGGTAAGATCGTGTTCAATACGAAGGGACTGATCACGGACACCGACGTTTTCGTCGTGCGTCACGACGGCACGCGGTTCCAGACGGTGGCCAGTTATCGCAAGCCGCTGGAGTGGTCGTCCGACGTGATCGAGAGAGGCGGGGACGACAGCGCGCTGATGCCCGATCCCGCCGCGAACAAGGAGCACACCGTGCCATGACGATCTTCGTCAATCCGTGGATACTCTTCATCTGGGTCATCGCCAGCTGGATCATCGGCATGCTCGGCCGCGACACCCGCTTCGGCTTTGTCGGCAACTTCCTGGTGGCGTTCCTGTTCAGCCCGGTCGTCGGCATCATCGTGCTGCTGGCCTCCGACCGCTGGACCGGCCTCGGCGGCCGCCGGCGCGATCCGCGCCACCGCTCGGGCCGCGTCTGACCAACCGGGCCGTGCCGGCGGGGCTTCGCTGATCGCGCACACGCAGCGGGAATTCCCTGCAAACGAAAACGCCGCGAACGCTGGTCTCAGCATTCGCGGCGTCGGATGTCGGTAGCGGCACCCTCGAGGAGGAGCCGCCCCTGAAACGTGCAGGTTCGTCAGGACGCCTTGGCGGCCGTCTCCTCGACGGTCTCGGCCACGGCCTCGGCACCGCCCTTGGCACGGTCGCGGGCGCGCTTGGCCATCTCCTTGCCCTTCTCGAACTGCTCCTTGTAGAACTCGCGCATCTTGCTGGCGTCGAAGTCCATCAGCGAGCCGCCGTCTTCGTAGTGGCGGGCGATGGAGCGGCCGACCGCGTAGGTCGAGGCGCCGGCCACCACCGGCAGGGACACCATGCCGACCATCCAGCCGATGCCCGGGATCAGCTTGGTGGCGCTCGCCGCGACCGCATAGCCGGCCCCGTAGCCGAGCACACCGCCGGCCAGTGCGTAAATGACCTTGCGGCCCATCTTGTCGGTGAACGGCTTGCCGTAGAGCTGCGACAGCTTCTGGATCATGCGCAGCTGGATCGCCACCACGGCGGCGATGTCGAAGATCGCGACCGGCACGATGCTGGCCGCCACGGAGGCGAGCACGTAATCCTTGGTCAGGTTCTCGGCCGTGAGCTGGCGGGCGATGTCGTCGTCGGACAGCGTCGCCGCTGCCGGCGCCTCGCCGTCGATCGCATCCTCCACGCCCGCTTCGATGTCCGCCTCGATGTCGGCATCGCTGGCTGCAGCGGTCTTCTCGGCACTGCTCTTGGTTGCCATTCAAACTCTCCTGATACTGTCCGAAGGCGCCTGTCGCGCGAGGATCCGAAATGCTGCCGCCCGAAGCGGACTGAATGATTTCCGGGAAATTCCGAGAAAACGGTACTCTTTCGAATCGGAAAAGGAAAGGCTTCCAGCCCGTCGCAGTCCTTGTTTCGGCGCGTTTTTCGCGCAGGCTGGCCGGTTTCAGGCCTTCTTGCCAGCGCCCTCCGGCGGCTCGCCGCGCTCCAGCCGTTCCAGGAAGACGTCGCCGATGACCCGCGTCAGCGCCACGGCAGCCGCGGCGGTCACCGTCATGCCGACGAGGTTCGGGCCAGGCGCCATCCGCAGCAGGCTGGTGGTGGTGAAGCTGGCGATGCCCGGGGCGCCGACGCCTGCCAGCAGCGACAGGGCGATCCGGCCGCTGCGGTCGCGGTCGAGTGGGATCCTGTAGCAGCGCGACAGTTCCCGCAGCATCCGCGCCACCAGCGCGGCAACGGCGGCAAGATCGACCCAGGGCAGCGGCACGAAGCCGGCGATCCCTGCCAGCGTCGAATGCCGCTCGATGATCAGCCGCGCCCGGGCCCGCCGCAGAGCGCTGCCCGTCGGCGGCCGCGTTGCCAGGACGCGTCCCTTGGGGAGCGCTGCCTGCCTGTCTGCTGCTGCTTCCTGTCGGGCCGATCCTTCGGCCGATCCCGGCTGTTGCCCGCCGGCGGAGGCCTCGGCCGCGGCCGCAGCGGCAGGAGCCTCAGCCTGCGCGTCAGCCTCCGGGGCGGGGGCTGACTGCGGCGGGGCGGCCTTGGCGGCAGCCTTGCTCGCCGGCTCGCTTGCCGGCGGGGGAGAGGGGGGCTGCGCCTGCGGGGTATCCTGCGCCTGCTCCGCCTCGTGCATCTCGCGGCGGATGTCGTGGATCGTGCGCTGCAAGGTCCTGGGGAGTTTCCGGCTCACGCGCTGCGTACCTTTCGTGTCGCCAGCAGGGCCTCGACCTCGCCGGCCAGTTCCTGCACGTCCTGCGCTGCCGCGCCATCCGGCTGGGTCAGCGTCGGCGTTGCGCCATAGAGCGCGGCCTCCGCATAGGAAACCCGGTTCTGCAGCTCCTGCCGCAGCAGCGGAAAACCGGCTTCCTCCAGCTCGGCGCGGATGTGGCGGGCGATCACGCTGCCCCGCGTCGTCTGCGTCAGCACGCAGCGGAAGGTCGGGGCCCAGCCCTGCACGCCCGCCATCAGCAGGCCCACCGTATCGGTCATCCGGTCGACGTCGAGCGGGGACGGCTTGACCGGGATCAGCACCAGATCGGCGACCGCAAGGCCCGCCGCGGTGATCTCGCTGTCGAAGCCCGGCGTGTCGACGACGATCAGGTCGTAGTCGCTCGCCTGCTCCTTCACGGCCTTCCACATGTCCCGGTCGGCGCGGGCGATCACCGGCAGCCCGTCGAGCGCCTGCTCGCGCGCCGCCAGCCGGAGCACGGAATGCTGCGGGTCGGCATCGACGAGCAGGACGCGCCAGCCGCGCATCCGCCAATAGACGGCAAGGCAGCTGGCAAGCGTCGACTTGCCGCTGCCGCCCTTCAGCGACGCGACGGTGATGACCTGCGCGCTCATGGCCGAAACGCCCCCTTAAGCTGATTCCCCGTTTGCACTGCGTTAACTATAGCGCAGTTCGCAGGGGCGGGATGCCCATCCGGCGAGCAGGTCCGACTGTTCATGGCGCGCGGTTCTTCGGGCGTGCTTGCGCTCGTCGCCCTTCTCCGACAAGAACGCATATGCCGGGGTGCGCTCCCCGTCTTCGTGCCGCCCGGGATCCCTTCATGTCACTTACGCTCGTCACCGCCGCCGATGCCGCCTTCGCGCCGACGCTGGCTCAGTATCTGGCGAGCGTGAGGGCGAAGGGGCTCGACAGGGACGCGCGCATCGCCGTCTACGATCTCGGCCTTGCCCCTAGCGACCGGACGCGACTTGCCGTGCGCTTTCCCTTCGCGGAGTTCCTGCCCTTCAGCCTCGTGCCGTATCCGGCGCATGTGGCGCCCTCGGCAGGCACATACGCCTGGAAGCCGCTGGTGATCGCCGACGCGGCGGAGCGTTTCGGCGGGCGGATCTTCTGGTTCGACAGCGCGACGCTCTTCCACGGCTCGCTTGCCGAGCCCCTCGCCGAGCTCGCCCGTTGCGGCGTCTACACTCTCTCCGGCCAGTCGAACCTGGCGCAGCGCTGCGCGGCGGATGTGCGCGCCCGCCTTGCCGTAGAGCCGGCCTTTCTCGACCGCCGCATTCGCGTCAGCGGCGTCGTCGGCTTCGACCTGGAGCAGCCCACGGCCCGCGATATCCTCATCGACTGGGCGGAGCTGGCGCTGGACCCAGCGGTCTTCACCCGCGCCGACCGGGCCAGCCACAACACCGACCAGGCGATCCTGTCGATTCTGCTGTTCCGGGCCGAGGCGGCCTGCCGCCTGGTGCTGAACGACGGCGATATCGACATCAGTTCCCCCCGTCCGGTGCGCTGGATGAGCTCGCGCAACAAGCTCGATCCGGCCCGCCCGCGCTGGACCGATCCGCTCGCCCGTCTCTGGTATCGCCTCTACAAGGCCGGCGACCGGGCGAACCTGCGCTGGCAGGATTTCTACCGGCGCCGCATCCTCGGCATGCATCGCTGGCCCAAGGAGAATTTCCGCACCTATGTGATGCGGGCGGGCGATGCCGCACCGACGCCGGTGCCGTGCCCGGCGCTCAGCTACTACGCCGACCCGTTCCTGTGGCGGCGCGACGGGCGGCTCTGGCTCTTCGTGGAAGAGTTCCGCTATCCCGAGCAGCTCGGCCGCCTCATCGCCATGGAGCTCGGAGAGGACCTGCGCCCCGGTCCTCTAACGCCCGTCCTGCCGCTGCGCGAGCATGCGTCCTATCCCTTCCTCTTCGAGGCGGATGGCGCCCTCTACATGCTGCCCGAGACCTGCTCGCTGCAGGCGCTCGATCTCTATGTCTGCGATCACTTTCCCGACCGCTGGCGCCGGGTGAGGCGGATCTTCGAGCAGGCGGATGCCGTCGACAGCGCGCTCTTCCGCCATGACGGCGCCTGGTGGATCCTCACCTGCGGCAAGCCGCTGGGGCAGGACGGCGCGCGCACGCTCGCCCTCTACCGCAGCGAGGATCTGCTGACCGGCACGTTCGAACCGCACCCGGTCAATGCTAAGGGCATCTTCGCCGATGGGGACTACGGCTTCGGCCGCGGGGCGGGCAGCATCCTGCGCGACGAGACCGGCCTTCTGCGCGTGATGCAGAAGAACCTGACCTATTACGGGCAGGGCGCCGAGGTCCGCCGCATCACGCGTCTCGATGCGGAGGGGTATCGCGAGGAGCCGGCCGAGCCCGACCATCCGCTGGTCCGTTTCGCAGAGCTTGCCTCGCCGCACCACATCGCCCTGCATGACGATGTCGTCGCCTTCGACGTGCGCGCCCGCGTCGGTTTCGTCTCCGGCCTTCCGTGGATCGGCCGCCGGCTCAATGCGCTCGACCCGGCTGCCAAGCGCTTCCTGTCGGGCGCGCCCGGACTTGCCGGCGAGATCGCCTCGGCGGTCAGCGCGGCGTGTCGCCGCCTGCGGCCAGTCGATGGCCGCCCACCGTCCAGCGATCGGCCATGTGACGGATGACGATGGTGTTGTTGCGGCTTTCCGGCGTGCCTTCGCCGCTGTTGACCTTGCCCAGGCTGTTGGCCCGGTAGAACGACTGGCGGGTCATCATCTGGAAGCCCGCACGCGCCGCCGGCACCACGTATTTGCGCGCCGCACAGTGGCCGGAGATCCACACGTCGTCGACATAGAACGCCGCCGGCGGGGCGCCGCGATGGGTCAGCATCCCCTCCATGTCGGGAAAGAAGCGCGGCCGCACCAGATAGCCGGAAAACCCTTGCAGGATGTCGATCTCGTAGCGCTTGCGCAGCCGGCGGGCGCGGATCGGTGCCGGCGGCTGCATGTAGAGATTGCTGCGGATCGTCGTCGGGCGGTCGGTCAGGTCGGCCGGCACCACCCAGCCGGACAGGCCGATGGCCGCATCCCGGTCGACCTCCGCCTCGCTCGCCAGCACCTTCAGAAAGTCCGGCGGATAGATCCGGTCGTCGTCCACCACCACGATGGCGGCATCCGCATCGAGGGCGGTGAGGCTCGGAAACAGCTTCGTCGCCGGGCCGAAATCCTCGCAGCGCACGATGGTGACGGTGGCAAGCCGCGACAGCCACTCGGGGATCTCGTAGCCGCAGTTCTCCCGGCGCGAGTGATGCGGCACGTTGAGACGGATTTCCGCCGGCGGCAGCGACTGGTCGAGCAGGCTCTTCAGCGTCATGCCGATATGCTCGATGCGGCTCGGGATCGTCGTCAGCGTCACCACCGGGCCGCGCGCCTTTGCCGCCTGCGCCTTGCGGTCCAGCTCGGCGATGTCGCGCCGCGCCAGCCGGCGCGCACGGAACAGGTCGGCGACCAGCGTCTCGCCTTCGAAGAAATCATGCACGGCGATGGCCGTGGCCGCACCGCCGCCGATTGCGGCCAGCACCAGGCCCGTAACGAACGACATGGGATCCTTTCCTTGACCTTCGTTTGCTGCGAGACGGCGCTCAGAGCGCCTGCTGCCACTCGCGGATCGCGTCCACCGGCCAGACCAGCATCAGCACGTTGAGGGTGAGGTTGTCGCGGATGACGGCGAGCGCGACCAACTCCATGGCGATGGCCAGCAGCACCGTCACCCAGACCGGCAGCCGCAACGCCAGCCAGAAGCCGACCAGCATCCACACGATGTCGAACACCGAGTTCAGCACGCTGTCGCCGGTATAGCCGGCGGCGATGGTCGCCTCGCGGTAGCGGTCGATGATCCAGGGGCTGTTCTCGACGATCTCCCACGCCGCCTCGATGACGATCGAGCCGACCGCCCGCCAGCCCATCGAGAGCCGGGGCGTCAACAGGTGGAACAGCCCGTAGAACAGCATCCCGTGGATGATGTGCGAGGGGGTGTACCAGTCGGAGATGTGCTGCGAATTGTCGGAGGAGGTGACGTCGGCGGTCCACAGCTTGATCTCGCCGCAGGTGCAGATCGGCACCCGCCCCATGGCGAGCAGGATGATGGCGGTCAGCGCGATCAGGGCGAGCGCGACGAGAAGCGGGAGGGCGCTTTTTCGCGAAAGCGTCATCGACGGGGTTCCTGCGTTGGGGCAGTTTCGGGAGAAGGGCTTCGCATGAGCCGCCAGCTATGGGCGGTAACGCGGCCATGCGCAAGCGGCACTGGAATTTGCCGGCACAAACGACTAGACCTTCGCCCACGAAAAGCGGGCCGCAACCGGCTCCGCGCCACGAAATTCCATGGAGAGCGCATGAGCCTCACCGAAGCCCAGGCCGACGGCGGCCGGGACACGGCGCCGGACGCGGCAAGCCACCTGTCGCGCCGGACCTTCGCCATCATCTCGCATCCGGACGCCGGCAAGACAACGCTGACGGAAAAGCTGCTGCTGTCGGGCGGCGCCATTCGTGCTGCCGGTCAGGTGCGTGCGCGCGGCGAGCGCCGGCGGGCCCGTTCGGACTGGATGAAGATCGAGCAGGAACGCGGCATCTCGGTCTCGTCCTCGGTCATGACCTTCGAGCGCGACGGCATCACCTTCAATCTGCTCGACACGCCGGGCCACGAGGACTTCTCGGAAGACACCTACCGCACGCTGACCGCCGTCGACGCGGCGATCATGGTCATCGACGCGGCCAAGGGTATCGAGACGCAGACGCGCAAGCTCTTCGAGGTCTGCCGCCTGCGCGACATCCCGATCATCACCTTCGTCAACAAGATCGACCGCGAAGGCCGCCACCCGCTGGAGGCGCTGGACGAGATCCAGGAGGCGCTCGCCCTCGACGTGGTGCCGATGACCTGGCCGGTCGGCATGGGCTCCGACTTCTTCGGCGTCTACGACTGGCAGGCGAAGCGCTTCCTCACCTCCTCGGAAGGGCGCGGCAACCGCTTCGACAGCATCATTGATGTCGCCGGCCTCGACGATCCGGCCTTCACCGAGCGGGTCTTCCCGAACGTGCTGGCCGAGCTGGAGGAGAATGTCGAGCTCGGGGCCGAGGCCTATCCGGCCTTCGACCGCGAGGCCTTCATGGAAGGCCACATGACGCCGGTCTTCTTCGGGTCGGCGCTGCGCGACTACGGCATCGAGGAGATCATCCAGTTCATCGCCCGCTTCGGCCCCGCGCCGCATGCGCAGCCGGCGACGACCCGCATCATCCGCCCGGAAGAGCCCAAGGTGACCGGTTTCGTCTTCAAGGTGCAGGCGAACATGGATCCCAAGCACCGCGACCGCATCGCCTTCGTGCGCCTGTGCTCGGGCACCTTCCGGCGCGGCATGAAGCTGAAGCATGTGCGCGCAAACAAGACCATCGCCGTCTCCGCACCGATCTTCTTCTTCGCCGAGGAGCGCGAGCTCGCCGAGACCGCCTATCCGGGCGACGTGATCGGCGTGCCGAACCATGGCCAGCTTCGCGTCGGCGACACGCTGACCGAGGGCGAGGAGATCCACGTCACCGGCCTGCCGGCCTTCGCGCCGGAAGTGCTCCGCCGCGTGCGTCTGTCCGACACGATGCGCGTCAAGCAGATGCGTCAGGGCCTGATGGATCTCGCCGAGGAGGGTCTCGTCCAGATCTTCAAGCCGCAGATCGGCTCCAACTGGATCGTCGGTGTCGTCGGCGTGCTGCAGCTCGACGTGGTGGTCGACCGCCTGCGCAACGAGTATTCGACGGAAATCGGCTTCGAGGCGGCGCCCTTCAGCACCGCGCGCTGGATCGAGTGCGACGACGAGCTGAAGCTGCGCAAGTTCCTGGAGAGCAACCCGTCCAGCGTGGCTCAGGACCGCGACGACCGGCCCGTTTACCTTTTCAAGAACTCCTGGGAGGTAAACTACGTCGGAGAAAAGAACCCGGACATCCGCTTCCGCGAGACCCGCGAGATCGTGCATGCGCCCGAAGGGTGATCAAGAGCGCGCTGCGCGGTCCGCGTCACGGCGGTTGCAAGTGCAGGGCAGGGATGGGTAAGGCGTAATGAGTGCGCCTTTTCCTTGCATTGCACAGCAATGCATCCTATTAAATACCGATGCGCCGTTTGTTCGACGGCTTCATGATTCTATGCGTTCCGTCAAAGGCTAAGTGATCGAAGGGGGCTTGTTGCCATGGCCCTGGCATTCCCGACCGTACCGAAGGCATCGACGCGCGTCTCACGCGTGCTCGAAACCCTGCGCCTTTGGCTCGGCGGCAAGCCGGAGGCGGTGCAGGTCGCGGCCCTTCCCTGGCGGCGGGATGTGGAGGGGCAGCTCCTGGTGCTCCTCGCCACCAGCCGCGACACCGGACGCTGGGTCCTGCCCAAGGGCTGGCCGCAGAAGGGCCGCTCGCTCAGCGAGACGGCCGCCGTCGAAGCCTGGGAAGAGGCGGGGCTTTCGGGCCGTATCGGCCGCGATCCGCTCGGCAGCTATTTCTACCGCAAGCTTCTCGACAACGGGCTGCGCCGCCGCGTGCGCGTGCAGGTGTTTCCGCTGGCCGTCGCCGACGAGGCGCAGGACTGGCCGGAAAAGGGTCAGCGCGAGCTGCGCTGGTTCCCGCCCCACGAGGCTGCCCGCAACGTCCACGAGCCCGAGCTCGCCCGCATCCTCGGAAATGCCCGGCTGCTGGAGGAGTTGCGGTGATGTCCGCCTCTGCTCGCTGGGGACGGTGACAGCCTTGCAGCCCTTGTCCGTGGCGACCGTCGCCGGATTGTTGTCTTTTGCGCGCAGCATGGCGCCATGAGCGACGGCAAGGCCTCCCGCAACCGCAGTACCATCGACAAGGATCTCGACAAGTTCACCTATGTCGAGGAGGCGACGACCTATCTGTCCCGCTCCTATGTCGCGCTCGGCTTCGGGTTTCTCTTCCTTGTCGTCGTCGGCAGCCTTGCCGGTCTGCTTCTGGCGGAGAACCCCAACTGGTTCCTGCTGACGGCGGCGCTCGTGCTCGGCGGCTACATGGCGCTGAACATCGGCGCCAACGATGTCGCCAACAACATGGGCCCGGCGGTTGGCGCGCGCGTGCTGACCATGGGCAGCGCCCTTGTGCTCGCGGCCCTGTGCGAGAGTGCGGGCGCGCTGCTTGCGGGCTCGGGCGTCGTCTCCACCATCGCAACCGGCATCGTTTCGGCCGACCAGTTCGCCCGGCCGGCGGACTTTCCGCTGGCGATGCTTGCGGCACTGGTCGCCGCCGCCTTGTGGATCAACCTTGCCACGGTCATCGGCGCGCCCGTGTCGACAACGCATGCCGTGGTCGGCGCTGTCGTCGGGGCGGGGCTGGTCTCCGCCGGCACCGTGGCTCTCGACGGTTTCACGCTGATCGCCATTGCCTCAGGCTGGCTGGTCTCGCCGCTGCTGGGCGGTCTTGCGGCTGCGTTCCTGCTGTCGCTGATCCGCCGCTGCATCCTTACCGGCGGCGACCGCCTTGCCGCCGCACGGCGCTGGCTGCCGGTCATTTTCGGGACCATGGCCGGCACCTTCACGCTCTATCTGATCCTGGTCGGCATGCCGACGCTGCGCGGTGCCGGCGCCATGCCGGTCGCAGCGCTTGCCCTTGCAGCCGCCGGCATCGCCTATGCCGTCTCGCGGCCGGCGGTCGCCCGCGCTGCCGCCGGTCTCGACGACCGCAACCAGTCGCTGCGCAAGCTGTTCCGCCCGCCGCTGGTGGTCGCTGCGGCCATTCTCTCCTTCGCCCATGGCGCCAACGACGTCGCCAACGCCATCGGCCCGGTCGCGGCCATCTTCTCCGCTCTCGGGCAGGGCGGCATTGCTGCGCCCGGCGGCGGGTTGTTGCTGCCTGTTCTGGTGGTCGGCGCCCTCGGCATCTCGCTCGGCCTGCTGCTGTTCGGCCCGCGCCTGGTGCGCATGGTCGGCGAGCGCATCACCCGGCTCAACCCGATCCGCGCCTTCTGCGTGTTGCTCGCCACCGCCATCACGGTGTTGCTCGCCAGCGCCGCCGGCCTGCCGATTTCGTCCACCCATACGGCGGTCGGGGCGATCTTCGGTGTCGGCTTCTACCGCGAATGGGCAATGAACCGCGAGCGGCGCAATCGGCTGGCGGAACAGGCTCCGGACCTGCTGGCCTCGCCCGATGGCAACGAGCCGGCCGATATCCGTCGTCGCATGCTGGTGCGCCGCGCCCATGTGCTCACCATCATCAGCGCCTGGATGGTGACGGTCCCGGCCAGCGGCTCGCTTGCCGCCATCGTCTGGCTGCTGCTTTCCACCGCCCTTTGAGGACCCGCACGCGCACCGGGCTCCGGCGACCGAATTTCGGCGCAATCCTCCGCGATCCGTGACGACTTGACGGCACGCATGATCCATCCTCACTGGACGGCGTGAAAGCGATGATGAGTCCCTGGACGGGAAGGGCGATGATTTGATGAACCGCGCAAGCTACCTGAAACAGCTCGAGGCGGACCTTGCCCGCTGGTCGGCCAAGGGTTGGATCGGCGCCGACGGGCTGGCGCAGATCCGGGCCGAGATCGGCGAGACGCCGTCGGGCTGGTCGCGCCTGCCGGCCCTGTTCGCCGGCATCGGCACCATCTGCCTTGCGCTTGCGGTCGCGGCCTTCGTCGCCGCCAACTGGGAGGCGATCCCCCGCCCGGCCAAGTTGACCGGCATTGCGGTGCTGTTGCTGGGGGCGCATGGCTTTGCCGCCGCCATGGCCTCGCGCGGGCATCGCACCGTCGCCGACCTTGCCACCATGTTCGCAACGCTCGTCTTCGTCTCCGGTCTCGCCCTGGTCGGCCAGATCTATCACCTGCCGTCCGATTGGGCGGGCGGGGCGCTGCTCGTGGCCGTCGGTGCGCTGGCTGCCGCCTGGCTCTGCGCCTCCCGCTCGTCGCTGGTGGTCGCGGCGGTCGCCTCCCTTGCCTGGCTGTCGTGGATCGGCGATCCGCCGCGCCCGACGCTGGCCGAGGTCGTCACCGCCCTGGTGCTGCTCGTCGCCTGCCTTGCCCATGTCCTGCGCATGACCTCCTTCGCTGGCCGCTGGCTCGTCCTGCTGCTCTTCGCCGCCGTCTACGGCTGGCTGTTCGCCGCCTGGCTCGACACCAGCTACCTGCTGTCCTCCAGCGAGATGGAGTTTTCGATCCTGCCCGTCGGTGCGGCTTTCGGCGCGCTGCTGTTCGCCTGGGGCTATCTCCTGTCGGGTATCGAGGCGCCGGCAGGGGATCAGTCGGAGGACGTCGCTGCCCTCGCTCATTCGGCGGGAAGCTTCGGCGTGATGATCCTGGTCGGGACCGTGCTGCTGACCCTGGTGATCGGCTTCACCGAGACCGTGTCGGACGAGGTCGCCAGCGAGATGCCGCATGTCTGGCCGCTGCACCTGACATTTGCAGTCGTTCTCGTCGGCCTCGTCTGGCAGGGGCTGCGCGCGCCGGCCTCGCGCCCCTACCGCATGCTCGTGGCTGCGGCCGTGCTGGCGATCGCCTGTCCGCTGGTGCTGATCTTCCTGCCGGGCAACACGGTGGTGCTGGCCGCCGTCACCCTTGCGGCGCTCGTCGCGATCAGCGCCGCCGGTTCGGCTGCCTCCCTGACGGCCTGGAGCTTCTGGGCCAATTTCGGCCTCGCTGCCGCGCTGCTCTACCTGCTCTACGAGACGGTGGGCTCGCTGCTCGGACAGTCGGTCTTCTTCTTCGTTGCCGGCCTTCTGCTGGTGACGGTTGCGATCGTTTCGGCGCGGCGCTTGCGAAAACGCTCCGTCGCTGCCGGGGAGGGCGGGCAATGAAGACGCTCCTTGCCTCTCCCTGGGCCCGCTGGGGCCTTGCCGGACTGCTCCAACTCGCCCTCGTCGGCCTGCCGCTGGCGGACCGGTTGCAGGTCCACTGGTTCGGCCAGGAAGTGACGCTGGCCCTGCGGCCCATCGATCCGCGCGACCTGCTGCGCGGCGACTACGTCATCCTCAACCCGGAGATCCAGTTCGTCGACACCGGCGTCGGCGTCCCGGCCGGTCTCCTCGGCGGCGACGCGGTCTGGGTGGTGGTGGAGCCGGACGGCGACGGCATTTCCCGCGCGGCTGCCCTGCTGTCGGCACCGCCCACTGACGGCCGCATCGCCCTCAAGGGTCATGTCGGCAGCACGCCGACCTCGTCCGATACGACCCTGCGCATCGACTACGGGCTCGATGCCTTCTTCGTGCCCGAGGGGCAGGGGCTGGAGATCGAGCGCCTGCCGCGTGACCGCGTGCGCCTTGTCGTTGCGGTCTCCGCCGACGGGCGCTCGGCGCCGCTGCGCCTTGTCGCCGACGGCGAGGTGTTGCTGAAGGACAGCGCCTTCTAGCGCAGTCTTCTTTCAGACGGGCCCGTGCCCGGTCGCTTTGTCGCAGCCCGCCCCGGTCCTTTCCGGGGCGGTTTGCGTTGTAGATCGGGCTTAAAAGAGGTATATCAGATACTTCTTTTAAGGAGACCGGCATGCGCCTGACCCTTCAGACCGACTACGCCCTGCGGATGATGATGCATCTTGCCGTCGCCGACGGCGTGCTCGTCACCATCGCCGATGTCGCCGACACATTCCGCGTCTCGCGCAATCACCTGATGAAGGTCGCCCAGGCGCTGGCCCATGCCGGTCTCGTGGAGACCGTGCGCGGACGCAGCGGCGGGCTCCGGCTCGCGCAGCCGGCGGACCGGATCAGGGTCGGCGCGATCGTCCGCAAGCTGGAGCTGCAGACCGCGCTGGTCGACTGCTTTCCCAGCGGCAACGGCACCTGCCGCATCACGCCGGCCTGCCAGCTGAAGCCGGCGCTGTTCCGGGCGCGCGAGGCCTTCTTCGCCGTGCTCGACGAATACACGATCCACGACCTCGTCGCCGGCAATGCCGGCCTCAGGGACATCCTCACGGGAGAGGCGGCATGAGCGACATTCGCATCCGCAGCGCCAGCGAGCGCCGGGCCGAGATCCAGGCCGCCGCCGCCCGTCTCGGCATCGACGATGCCTATATCTCGGTGCTGGTCGACACGTTCTATGCGCGCGTGCGCCGCGATCCCGAGATCGGCCCGATCTTCGAGGCGGAGATCGCCGACGACTGGGAGCCGCATCTGGCAAAGATGAAGGACTTCTGGGCCTCGGTGGCGATGAATGCCGGCCGCTACAGCGGCCGCCCGGTGCCGGCGCATATCAAGCTCACGGCGCTCGAGCCCCGGCATTTCGCCATCTGGCTCGGCCATTTCGAAGAGGTCCTGAAGGACACGGCCCCGCATCCGGAGGCCGTCCCCTATTTCATGGAACGGGCGCGCCGCATCGCGCAGAGCCTGGAATTCGCCATCTCCGGGCTTCCCCCGATCCTCGCCCAGGGAGAACGCACATGAGCACCGTCGGTCTCGTCGTCATCGGCGCGGAAGTCGCCACGTTCCTGTTCTTCGCGATCTATCTCGCCGCGCTGACCATCGGCATCATCGAGGACCGCGCGGTCGGGCGCGTCCCGGCGCTGGATGCGACCGGGCGCGCGCTGTTCCGCGCCGCCAGATACGGCTTCACCGCCGGCATCGCGGCGGTCGTCCTTCTCACCCTGTGGAACATCGCGGAGAGCATCGCATGAGCACGCCCATCAGCACGCCCATCAGCACGCAAGACATCGCCCGGCCGGTCCTCTGGCCCTGGCTGCTGCTGTGGGTCGCAGCCCCGATGCCGCTCTATATCTGGGCCGTCGTCACGCTGCTTCTGTAGCGAAAAAAAAGGGCGCGGGCTCAGTCCGCCCCTTCTTCCTCGGCCAGCATCTCCAGCTCCAGCCAGGTGTCCTCGGCCTCCGCGAGCCTGGTCTGCAGCTCGGTCAGCTTGGCCATCAGCGTGTCGAAGCGCTTCGGGTCGCGGGCATAGAGGTTCTGGTCCTCCAGCTCGCCCTGCAGCTTGCCGATCTCCTTGCCCAGCTTCTCGATCTCCTTCGGCAGCGTCTTCAGCTGGTGCTGCTGGGTGAAGCTCAGGCGCGACTTCTTCTTCGGGCGCTCCTCGGCGGGCTTGTCCTTCGCCGCTGCGGGCTTCGCATTTCCCGCGCCCTTGCGGGCCGAGACGCCTTCGCCGCGCTGCATCACCATGTCGGAATAGCCGCCGGCATATTCGCGCCACAGCCCGCCGCCCTCGGCGAACACCGTCGACGTCGCCACCCGGTCGAGAAAGTCGCGGTCGTGGCTGACCAGGAGCACCGTGCCGGGATAGTCCGACAGCATCTCCTGCAGGAGGTCCAGCGTCTCCAGGTCGAGATCGTTGGTCGGCTCGTCGAGCACCAGGAGGTTCGACGAGCGGGCGAGCGCCCGTGCCAGCATCAAGCGGCCGCGCTCGCCGCCCGACAGGGCGGCAACCGGCGTGCGCGCCTGCTCCGGCGCGAACAGGAAGTCCTTCATGTAGGAGACGACGTGGCGCGGCCCGTCCGGCAGCATCACCGTGTCGCCGCCGCTGCCCGTCAGCACTTCGGCGACGGTCTCGTCGTCCTTCAGCGTCTCGCGCGACTGGTCCATGGTCACCATGGTCAGCGACGAGCCGAGGATCACCTCGCCGCTGTCGGGCTGCAGCTCGCCGGTCAGCAGCTTCAAGAGCGTCGTCTTGCCCGCGCCGTTGGCGCCGACAAGCCCGACCCGGTCGCCGCGCAGGATGCGGGTGGAGAAGTCCTTCACCACCGGCCCGTTGCCGTAGTCCTTGGAGATGCCGCGCGCCTCGATCACCCGCTTGCCGGAAACCTCCGTCTCGCCGACCGTCAGCTTGACGGTGCCCTGCGGCCCGCGATGGTCCTTCTTCTGCGCGCGCAGGTCGGCGAGCTCGCGCACGCGGCGCATGTTGCGCTTGCGCCGGGCGGTGACGCCGTAGGTCATCCAGTGCTCCTCGCGCTTGATCTTCTGCGCGAGTTTCTGCTGGTCGCGTTCCTCCTGCTCGAACACCTCGTCGCGCCAGGCCTCGAAATGGGCGAAGCCCTTGTCGAGCCTGCGCGCGATGCCCCGGTCGATCCACACGGTGGCACGGGTGAGGTCGGCGAGGAACCGCCGGTCGTGGCTGATCAGCACGATGGCCGAGCGCATCGAGGCGAGTTCGCTCTCGAGCCATTCGATGGCCGGAAGGTCGAGATGGTTCGTCGGCTCGTCGAGCAGCAGGATGTCCGGCTCCGGCGCCAGCGTACGGGCGAGCGCCGCCCGGCGCTTCTCGCCGCCCGACAGCCGTCCCGGCTCCTCGCGGCCCGTCAGGCCGAGCACGTCCAGCAGGTACTGCGCACGGTACGGATCGTCCCCCGGCGCCAGCCCGCCGCTCGCATAGTCGAGCACGGTGGCATAGGCGGAAAGGTCCGGCTCCTGCGGCAGGTAGCGGATGGTCCGCCCCGGCTGGACGAAGCGCTCGCCGTGATCGGCCTCCACCAGCCCGGCGGCGATCTTCAGCAGCGTCGACTTGCCCGAGCCGTTGCGCCCGACGAGGCCGATGCGATCGCCCTCGCCGACCTGCAGCTCGGCCGAGGTGAGGAGCGGCGTGCCGCCGAAGGTCAGGGCGATGTCGCGAAGATGGAGAAGGGGAGGGGCCATGTGCGTCCGGGTCGGGGTTGTGTCGGAAAATCGGTATGGGCGCGCGTCAGCGGCCTGCGGCCGCGCTGCGTCAACTGCCGCGCGGCTCGGCACCGTCCTAGGACGGAAAGCCTGTCTCAGTCCAGAGCCTTCACCCGGGTCAGCAGGGCGCGGGTCAGCGCCATCAGCTTGCGCATCTCCTCGCGCGCCCGCTCCGGCTCGCGCGCCTCGACGGCGTCCAGCACGCGGGCATGCTGGCCGAGCGCGATGGGATCGCTGACGCCCGGGTCGGAGCTGATGCGGATCGAGGCCCGCAGCGCGTTCTCGATGCAGGCGCCGAGGCCCGACAGCAGCGCATTGCCGCCGGCCGCCAGCAGCAGCCGGTGAAAGCGCACGTCCGCGTCCTGGGTTGCCGGCGTGCGGTTGCCGTCGGCGATGCCCATGGCGTCCAGCGCCTCGCGCATGGCGGCGATGGTCTGCGCATCCGCATTCTGCGCGGCAAGGGCGGCGGCTTCCGGCTCCACCATCTCGCGTATGGCGACCAGCTCGGCCAGCAACTGGCCCTGCGGCACCACCTTCTGCCGCCAGGCGAGCATCTGGTCGTCCAGGAAGTTCCAGTGCACCTCCGGGCGCACGCTGGTGCCGTGCTTGGGCCGCGAGGTGATCAGACCCTTGCCGACCAGGATCTGCAGCGCCTCGCGCAGGCAGGTACGGCTGACGCCGAGGCTGCCCAGCAGGTCGGCTTCCGTCGGCAGGGTCGCGCCGGGCTGGTAGGTGCCGTCGAGAATGCGCAGGGCGAGCGTCTCCGCCACTGCCGACTTGAGGTTGCCGCGCATCGGCAGGGATGCGGCCGGCAGGCTGGTCTTGTCTTTCTGCATTGTCCCGGTGGGGCTGGTGCTTCGCCGCCTATGCCTTCCGCTATTGCTCCCGCCAAATCAAGCAAAAGCGCTGAATTCGATCGTCGCAGGGTACTAACGCGTACCTTCCGCGGGCGATCTCGCGCGGATTTTACCGAATCTCAGCCGAGCGTTGCGCGCCTGCACTCGCGGAAGGGCCACGATCGGATATGCAAGCAAGAGCTTCGCGGGGCAGGGCGAAGCGCTATCGGGAGCATGGATCGACCAGCATGAACGCTGATACCAAAGACATTCGCCAGATCGCTGGCCAGATCGCCGGCAAGATCGCCAGCGGGACCGACAGCACGGCCGAAGGGCCGCTGCGGCTCAGCCGGCGCGCCCTCATCATCGGCGCCCCCTTGGTGCTCGCCGCCTGCCAGAGCTCGGGCATCGCCACCACCGGCGCCGGCATCACGCCGGCGGTCGCCAAGGGCCCGCCGCTGCCGGGCGAAGGCTTCGATTACGCCAAGGCCTATGCGGCGGTGACGGACTACGATTTCAAGGTCCCGGCGCTGCCTTACAAGAATTTCGACCGCAAGTATTGGCGCCAGGTCGTCGACTACGACAGCCGCCATCCGGCCGGCACCATCATCGTCGATCCGTACGGCAAGTTCCTCTACTGGACGCTGCCGGGCGGCAAGGCGCTGCGCTATGGCATCGGCGTCGGCAAGGCGGGCTTCGCCTGGTCGGGCGATGCCAAGGTCCGCGTCAAGCGCGTGTGGCCGCTCTGGCGCCCTCCGCGGGAGATGATCGCCCGCAACCCGCAGCTCGAGAAGTACTGGAAGGACGGCTACCCGCGCGGTCCGCAGAACCCGCTCGGCGCGCGCGCCCTCGACCTGTGGCAGGGCAGCGTCGACACGCTGTACCGCATCCACGGCACCAAGGAGCCGAACAGCATCGGCCGCAGCGTGTCGTCGGGCTGCATCCGCATGTGGAACCAGGACATCATGGACCTGTTCGAGCGGGTGCCGACCCACACCAATGTCGTCGTTCTGGGCAAGCCTTCGGCGAGCTCCTGACCGGCACTACATCCCGAGCCGGCGCGCCTGTGCCGGCTCCACCCGGGCGAGCGAGGCGACGAAGTCGTTGAACCGCTCGCCCTGGATCAGGATATGCGAGCGCAGCGCCGCTTCCGCCTTGCGGTCGTCGCCTGCCACGATCGCATCGACGATCGCCTGGTGCTCGCTCAGCGAATTCCCAACACGGTTGCGCACTCGCAGCTGAAGACGCCGATAGGGCTTCAGCCGGTTCTGCAGCGCCCTTGCCTGATCGGCGAGGAAGCCGTTTCCGCTGCCGCGATAGATCGTGTCGTGGAAGGTCTCGTTGGCATAGAAATAGGCATCGGGCTCGCCCGCATCGGCCGCCGCCGCGCAGGCCTCGTGCGCCGCCAGCAGGTCCGCATGCTCGCCCGCCGTCATCCGCCGGCAGGCCAGCCTTGCGCACATCGCCTCCAGCTCCGCCATCACCTCGAACATCTCGATCAGGCGGGAGACGCCGATCTCCTGCACGAAGGCGCCGCGCCGGGGACGAATCTCCACCAGCCCGGAGGCCGACAGCTCGATCAACGCTTCGCGGATCGGCGTGCGCGAGACGTTGAACCGCTTGGCCAGCGACACCTCGTCGAGCCGCGTTCCGGGCGCGAAAACGCCGGTGGCGATGTCGTATTCCAGCGCTTCGCGCAGGATCTGGGCGGTGCGCTGGGCGGGCTTTTGCGGGGTGGGCGTGGCATCCATGCGCATATTTTATGCAAGCCCTGCCGCCTTGTATACAAAAACCGTTGACTTGAATGCATGCCCCGTGGTCACCTTTCATCGAGGCGGGCTGCCCCTGGGAAGAGGGGGGCGGCTACCGTCCGTACATGCAAGCCGGCGGCCGCGAACATGGCCGGCCGGCACTGGGAGGAAACCAATGTTCAAGTCATTCACCAGGGCCGCTCTCGGCCTGACCACCGCCCTTGCCCTCGCCGTACCGGCCGCGCATGCCGCCGATGTCGTGCTCAAGGCCTCGCACCAGTGGCCGGGCGGCAAGGGCGACGTGCGCGACGAGATGGTCCAGATCCTGGCGCGCGAAGTGGCCAAGGCCAATGTCGGCGTCGAGATCAAGGTCTATCCGGGCCAGTCGCTGTTCAAGGCGAACGAGCAGTGGGGCGCCATGACCAAGGGCCAGCTCGACATCTCCGCCTTCCCGCTGGACTACGCCTCGGGCCGTCACCCGCAGTTCTCGGCGACGCTGATGCCGGGCCTGGTGCGCAACCATGACCGCGCCGCCCGCCTCAACACCTCGCCCTTCATGGACGACATCAAGAAGATCGTGAACGATGCCGGCGTCGTCGTCATCGCCGATGCGTGGCTGGCCGGCGGCTTCGCCTCCAAGAAGCAGTGCATCACCTCGCCGGAGACGATGCAGGGTCAGGTGACCCGCGCGGCCGGCCCGGCCTTCGAGCAGATGCTGGTGGGTGCCGGCGCCTCGATCTCCTCCATGCCGTCCTCGGAGATCTACACCGGCCTGCAGACCGGCGTGCTCGACGCGGCCAACACCTCGTCCGGTTCGTTCGTGTCCTACCGTCTCTACGAGCAGACCACCTGCCTGACCGCGCCGGGCGCCAACGCCCTGTGGTTCATGTACGAGCCGATCCTCATGTCCAAGCGCAGCTGGGACAAGCTCTCCAAGGAGCAGCAGGACGCGCTGATGGCCGCCGGCAAGGTGGCCCAGGACTACTTCGCGGCCGAGGCCAAGGGTCTCGACGACAAGATGATCAAGGCGTTCAAGGATGCCGGCGTCGAGGTCGTGGAGATGTCGCCCGAGAACTACGACGCCTGGCTCGCCATCGCCAAGGAGACCTCCTACAAGAATTTCTCCGAGAACGTGCCCGGTGGCGAGGAGCTGATCGCCAAGGCTCTGGCGGTCGACTGATCGCCTGGCGCCGGCGGCGGCACGCCGCCGGCAGTCGCCCTGCGCGGGCCGGTCCGGCCGGTCCCGCAACTTCCAACACCTGCGCTTGCCGATGCCGCCGGCGGTCCAGCCGGCCGGGGAGGGGCTTTGTCCCGGCGGGCGCCGATGCAACCGGAACCAAAAGGCGATGTCCTTCTACATAAACGCGGTCTCGGCCGTTTCGCGCTTCTTCGGACTGATCGCGATGGTGCTGACGGGAAGCGCCGCGCTGGTCGTCACGCACATGGTCATCGTGCGCTACTTTCTCGGCGGCTCGACCGTCTGGCAGACCGAATACGTCATCTATGCGCTGGTCGCCGCCACCTTCCTCGGCTCGCCCTACGTGCTGCTCAACAAGGGCCACGTGAATGTCGACCTGCTGCAGCTGCGCGCCGGACCCGTTCCCCGCCGGATCATGCAGACCCTGTCGGCGCTGGCCGGCATCGCCTTCTGCGCGCTGCTCGCCTGGTCGGGCTGGATCTACTTCCACGAGGCCTGGTCCTACGGCTGGCGCACCAGCACCGTCTGGGCCATCCCGCTGTGGATCCCCCTGCTGCCGCTGCCGCTCGGCGTCGGCCTGATGGTCCTGCAATACGTGGCTGAAATCATGAAATTTCAGGGAGGCGCGCGATGACGCCCATGCTCTGGGGCGCCGGCGTGCTCGTCGCGCTGCTCGCGCTGCTCGCGGTCGGAACGCCGATCGCCTTCGCCCTCGGCCTCGTGTCGATCCTCGCCCTGATCCTCGCCGACGGCTGGGGCAGCGTGTCGATCCTCGGCGAGACCTTCTTCGGCGGCCTGGCCTCGTTCGGCCTGGTGTCGATCCCCATGTTCATCCTGATGGGCGCGGCCGTTGCCTCCTCGCCCGCCGGCAAGGACCTCTACGAGGCGCTCGACCGCTGGCTCAACCGGGTGCCCGGTGGCCTCGTCCTGTCCAACCTCGGTGCCTGCTCGATCTTCGCCGCCCTGTCCGGCTCGTCCCCGGCGACCTGCGCCGCCATCGGCAAGATGGGCATCCCGGAGATGACCAAGCGCGGCTATCCGAACGAGATCGCCGCCGGCTCCATCGCCGCCGGCGGTACGCTCGGCATCCTCATCCCGCCGTCGGTCACCATGATCGTCTACGGCATCGCCACCGAGACCTCCATCGGCCGCCTGTTCCTGGCCGGTCTTCTGCCGGGCCTGATGCTCACGGTCCTGTTCATGGCCTGGACCATCTACGACTGCCGCCGTCGCGGCGTCGGTCTCGACATGCTCGGCCGCCGCTTCTCCTTCCGCGAGCGCCTCGAGGTGCTGCCGCGCGTGCTGCCCTTCCTCGGCATCATCGCGGCGATTCTCTATGTGCTCTACGGCGGCGTCGCCACCCCGTCGGAGGCTGCCGGCGTCGGCGCGCTGTTCTGCCTCATCTTCGTGGCCGTGATCTACCGGCTGTGGAAGCTGTCGCTCTACAGCTCGCTGTTCCGCGACACGCTGAAGGAAAGCGTCATGATCATGATGATCATCGGCGCCTCGGAACTGTTCTCTTTCGCCCTGTCCTCGCTGTTCATCACCCAGACCATCGCCGAGTGGATCTCCCTGCTCGACGTCAACAAGTGGGTGCTGATGGCGATCATCAACGCCTTCCTGCTGTTCGCCGGCTTCTTCCTGCCGCCGGTGGCGGTGATCCTGATGACGGCGCCGATCCTGCTGCCGATCATCATCCAGGCGGGCTTCGATCCCTACTGGTTCGCGGTCATCCTCACCATCAACATGGAGATCGGGCTGATCACCCCGCCGGTCGGCTTGAACCTCTATGTCATCAATGGCATAGCGCCCAACATCACACTGGGCGAGATCCTGCGCGGATCGCTCCCCTATGTCGGGTGCATGGTTGTCGGTATCGTCTTGCTGTGCCTGATGCCGGAGATCGCGCTCTGGCTGCCCAACCTCCTGATGGGACCCGCCCTATGAGCAGCAGCAGCTTCTTCAACGACCTTCTCGCCTCCATCGCCGAGCAGGGCCGCCACTTCCTCGACCTTCGGCGGGACCGTCCGCCGAGCGGTCGGGCGCTTGGCGACCTGTGCGAGGCGCTGCTGTCGGGGCGGGGCGAGGCGTCCGGCGTCGCCCTGGCCAAGGACGTGCTGGCGAGCTACGCGGCCCTGTCGCCGGAGGGGCGCGCCGAGTTCTTCGACGAGCTCGCCGCCCGTTTCGGCCCGGACCGCGACAAGGTCGAGGAAGCTGCCCGTGCCGTGCTCGAGGACCCGGCGGACGAAGCGCGCCTGCGCCGGCTCCATGCGGTCTCCGAGCCGCGCCGGCAGGAGCTGATCCGCCGGCTCAACCTGGCGCCGGGCGGCACTTCCGCGCTGGTCGGCATGCGGCGCGAGCTGCTGGCGGGCCTGCGCGAGCATCCGCACTGGACGGATGTCGACCGGGACTTCGAGCACCTGTTCTCGTCCTGGTTCAACCGGGGCTTTCTCGTGATGCGCCGGATCGACTGGTCGACCCCGGCGGTGATCCTGGAGCGGATCATCCGCTATGAGGCGGTGCACGAAATCCGCGACTGGGACGACCTTCGCCGGCGCATCGACGTGCCCGACCGCCGCCTCTACGCCTTCTTCCACCCCGCGCTCGTCGACGATCCGTTGATCTTCGTCGAGGTGGCGCTGACCAAGGCGATCCCCGACGCGATCCCGCCGATCCTTGCCGAGCAGCGCAACGGCATCGACGGGGTGGAGGCCAATACGGCGGTCTTCTACTCCATCTCCAACTGCCAGGAGGGCCTGCGCGGCATTTCCTTCGGCAACTTCCTGATCAAGCAGGTGGTGGAGGAACTGCGCCGCGACCTGCCCAACCTGAAGACCTTCGTCACCCTGTCGCCGGTGCCGGGTCTGCGCACCTGGCTCGGCAAGGCGCTGGCGGAGGAGGGCAATCCGGCCGTCTCGATCCTGACGCCGGAGCTGCGCGAGCTCTTGGCGAACGGCGGCGGCGAGGCGCCGTTGCCGGAGGAGGCGCGCGAGCCCTTGCGGGCCCTTTGCGCCCATTACCTTGCCCGCGAGAAGCGCGGCGCCCGCAAGCCGCTCGATCCCGTCGCCCGCTTCCATCTGGGCAACGGCGCGCGGCTTGAGCGCATCAACTGGAATGCCGATCCCTCGCGCAACGGCATGCGCCAGTCCTTCGGCCTGATGGTCAACTATCTTTACGATCTCGGCGATATCGAGAAAAACCACGAGGCCTTCGAGGCTCAGGGGACGGTCGCTGCCGCCAGCTCCGTCACCCGTCTGCTGAAATCCGTCCCCGAACTCAGGACACAGACACCGGATCCCGTCGCATGACGCAAGAAAACCATCTCTTCTCCCGCATCCGCGCTGCCATCCGCAACGAGCAGGCGCCCTTCATCGAAAAGCCCTCGGGAGAGGTCATCACCTATGGCGGGCTGCTGGCCCGCTCCGCCGCCTATGCCAATGCGTTGGTGGCCCTCGGCGTCAAGCCGGGCGACCGCGTCGCCGTGCAGGTGGAAAAGTCCGCCGATGCCTTGATGCTCTATCTCGGCACCGTGCGTGCCGGTGCCGTGTTCCTGCCGCTCAACACCGCTTACACTCCGGCGGAGATCGACTATTTCGTCGGCGACGCCGCCCCGGCCCTGCTGGTCTGCGATCCCGCCCGCAAGGACGCGCTTTCGCCCATCGCGCAGAAAGTCGGCGCCCGGGTCGAGACGCTGGATCCCGAAGGACGCGGTAGCCTCAGCGCTGCGGCGGATGCGGCCGCCACCGACTTCGCCGACGTCGCCCGTGGCGCCGACGATCTCGCGGCCATCCTCTACACTTCCGGCACCACCGGGCGCTCCAAGGGCGCCATGCTCAGCCACGAGAACCTGACCTCCAACGCCTCGGTCCTCGTCGACTACTGGCGCTATTCGTCGGACGACGTGCTGCTGCACGCCCTGCCGATCTTCCACACGCACGGGCTCTTCGTCGCCACCAACGTGACGCTGCTGGCCGGCGGTTCGATGCTGTTCCTGCCGAAGTTCGATCTCGACGAGATCCTGCGCCTGATGCCGCGCGCCACCACCATGATGGGCGTGCCGACCTTTTACGCGCGCCTGCTCGGCACCGATCGCTTCACCCGCGAGCTCGCGGCCCACATGCGCCTGTTCGTCTCCGGCTCGGCGCCGCTCTCGGCCGAGGTGCACAAGGCCTTCAGCGCCCGCACCGGCCACGCCATTCTCGAGCGCTATGGCATGACCGAGACCAACATGAACACCTCCAACCCCTATGACGGCGACCGCCGTCCGGGCACCGTCGGCTTCCCGCTGCCGGGCGTGGAGCTGCGCATCGCCGATCCGGACAGCGGCAAGGTGCTGGCCCAGGGCGAGGTCGGCGTCATCGAGGTCAAGGGCCCGAACGTCTTCAAGGGCTACTGGCAGATGCCGGAAAAGACCGCGTCGGAGTTCCGCACCGACGGCTTCTTCATCACCGGCGACATGGGGCTCATCGACGAGCGCGGCTACGTCTCCATCGTCGGCCGCGCCAAGGACCTGATCATCACCGGCGGCTTCAACGTCTATCCGGCCGAGGTCGAGGCGGCCATCGACGAGATCGAGGGCGTGGCGGAGAGCGCGGTGATCGGCGTGCCCCATGCCGACTTCGGCGAGGGCGTCGTCGCCGTCGTCGCCCCGCACAAGGGCGTCTCGCTCGATCCGGAAGCGGTGGTGACGCCGCTCGCCGAGCGTCTGGCCCGCTTCAAGCAGCCGAAGAAGGTCTACGTGCTGCCCGAGCTGCCGCGCAACACCATGGGCAAGATCCAGAAGAATGTCCTGCGCGACATGTACAAGGACACGTTCGCCTGATCAGCCAGGCCGAGCTCTGATACAGAAAGGCCGGCGGTGCGTCTCGCGCCGCCGGCCTTTTGCGTTTCGTCAGAACAGGTTCTCGACGGTGGTCAGGCCCAGCACCAGCCAGTCCTGCATGCCGCCGCGATAATAGTGGATCTTCTCCGCCGGAAAGCCCTCGCGCACCATCGCGCGGATCGCCTGCGGGCTCTGGCCGCAGGCCGGGCCGTTGCAGAAGGCGAAGACGTCCAGCGCGCCGCTGCAGTCCCACTTGCCCTGCTCGCCGGAGCAACCCAGCTCGTCGAGCCGCATCGACACTTCGGTGTAGGGGATGTGGATCGAGCCGGGGATCGTCGACTTCACCCGCCATTCCATCGTCCGCATGTCGACGACACGGGCGTTTTCGTCCTGGAGTGCGGCCAGCACTTCCAGCTCGCCGGCCGGATGCACGCCGGGCACCGGGATCATCGGCTGCAGCACGCCGCCGATCAGCTGGGTGTCGTTCATCGTGCGGGTGATCTCGACCGGGCCGTCCTCGGTCTGGATGGTGACGGACTTGGTGTCCGGACCAAGATCGAGGGCCTCTTCCGCGGCCAGCGGAACGGTGGAGGCGGCAAGGCCCATCGCCACGAGGGCGGTCAGAAGACGCATCGGATTTCCTCCCGGTTGGGCCGTCGTCGCGGGCCCGTTACACATTCATGATTTCGAATGCGTGGCCGTTACGCAAGCCGGAAATGGTCGGGCCTTGCGTTTTGTCGGAAGGAACGGCTGGAAGGAACCGAAAGGGAAGGGCGCCCGGCGGTGAGCCGGGCACCCGTTCCAGGCATCTAGTGCCCCTTGCACCGCGCCGCGAAGCCGTCGGCGGGCGCGTCCCGCCGCCGCTCGAGGCTGCTGAGTTCGGTGTCGAAGGCCTCCGACAGCGCATCGAGCGCGGCCAGCACCTCGTGGCTCGCCTTGTCCAGATCGCCGAGCCGCGCGGCGGTGGTATCGGCATCGCCGGCCGCATGGGCGGCCAGCACCGCCTTGGCGGCGGCGTGCACCCGCTGATGCGGCGCCTGCACGGCCGTATAGGCCGGATGCGCGCGGACATTCTCGTTGTCGATCGCATCGTACCAGCGTCCGAGACGGCAGCCGTGATGGTCGGGAACGGCGTCGGCGCTCCACTCGGCGCGGCCGATCACCGTGTCCACCACCTTCTTCTTGAACAGCACGTGGTCGATCTTCGCCATCTCGCACAGCGAGCGGTGCGAGGTCGCATTGAACCAGGTCTGGGCGTTGTTGGAGAAGCGGTCGTTGCTTGACTGCAGCGTCGCGCTCATCGAGATCAGCTGGCGGTCGTTCTCCGCCGCAAGGTCGGCAACGCCGGTGATGCTGACCGCGATCTCCTGGCTCGATTCCTTCTGCTGGCCGAGGATCTGCGAGATTTCCTGCATACGCGCCGAGACTTCGCTGATCTGCGCGCTGATCGAGTGCATCTGCTCGTTGGCGCCCGAGATCGTCTCCTGTCCGCGCGTCACTGCTTCGCAGGAGCTGTCGATGGCCATCTGCGTCGTGCTCATGCCCGCGCGCAGCGCCGCGATGCGCTGGGTGATGTCTTCGGTCGCCTTCGCCGTCTGGGTGGCGAGGCTCTTCACCTCGCTGGCGACGACGGCAAAGCCGCGGCCCGCCTCGCCGGCGCGCGCCGCCTCGATGGTGGCGTTCAGCGCCAGCAGGTTGGTCTGGCTGGCGATGCTTTCGATCACCGACAGGAATTCGCCGATCTGCTCGGACGCCTTCTGCAGCTCGGCAAGGTTGGACGAGCTCTCCTGCGCGGTCGCGGCGATCTCGCCCATGCAGCGCGATACGTCGTCCATCGCGCGCAAGCCGTGCGCCACCGCCTCGTTCGTGGCGTCGGCCTGGCGTGCGGCGCTGTCGCTGTTGCTGGCGATCTGCTCCACCGAGGTGACCAGCTCGGTCGCGGCGGCGGAGATCGCCTGGCCGCTATCGCGCGCCCTGCGGGTGTTGCGGGAGAAGGTGGCCATGCCGATGGCCACGTCGTTGATGTCGGACACGGTGCCGGCCAGGCTGCGCAGCGAGGCCAGCTCGTTGTCCATCTTGTTTTCCTGCGCCTGCTGGCGCAGCACGCCGTTCTCGTAGGCGTCGTAGGAGACGATCATGTCGAGGAAGGTGCGGCTGACCAGCACCTGCAGCGCCTCGGCGAGCTTCGTCGGCTGCAGGCGGTGACGGCTGGCGAGCGCGGGGATCGCCTCTACGAGCAGGCGGCCGTAGGAGGCCAGATACCATTTCGGCTCCAGGTTGATGCGCACATGCGCTTCGCCGATCCTCACCGCACGCGCCTCGAACTCCGCGTCCGGCTCGTGGTTGAAGATGTAGTCCCAGTGGTCCGTCTGGGCGTTCTTCAGACGAGGCACGTTCTCGCCCTTGGCGCCCAGCTTGGGCGCCAGCGAGGGGTGCTTGGAGATGCTGGCATAGAAGCCGTCGAGGATGTCCGGCATCGCCGGCTTCAGCTTCTGCCACACGGCCTTGGCCTGGTCGGTGGTAAATTCGTCGGCACCGATGAAACCGGCAATCTCCTCGCCAAAATTCTGGGATTGCTTCGAGGAGGCGGTTTTCCGCGCTGCACTTGCCATTCTTTATCCTTCGCCAGTCGAGACGCTTTGCCGAGGTTTCGGACAGTCGGGTAAACAGTGAGCTAACGGTGAGCTAACAGTTCTGAATTATCGAATGTTTTCGAGCTTTTGCCGGCAACCCGGTCGCCCCGCTTTGGAGCGCAGGGCGAATCGCCGATAGTGGCGGGGTTCCCGCGAATGGCCCTTGCAATGCGCAGGCCGGGCTGCCATGCCGGCGGGACCGTTCGACTTTCACCACACGAGACCATCGGCACGCATGACTGTCAGCATCGACATGGGCGAGGTGAGGGGCGCGGGTTCTGCCGCCTCCTGCCAATTCGATCTCGAGGAGCTGCTCGCAACGCGCCTGCTCGTCCAGGGCAATTCGGGCTCCGGCAAGTCTCACCTGTTGCGCCGCCTGCTGGAGCAGAGCGCGCCCTGGGTGCAGCAGGTCGTCATCGACCCGGAGGGCGACTTCGTCACCCTGTCCGAGCGCTTCGGCCATGTCGTCGTCGATGCAGCCGGCAGCGAGCGCGACCTTGCGGTCATCGCAACGCGCGTGCGCGCCCATCGTGTGTCCGTCGTGCTCAATCTGGAAGGGCTGGAGCCCGACCGCCAGATGAAGGCCGCCGCCGTCTTCCTCAACACCCTGTTCGAGGCCGAGCGCGACCAGTGGTATCCGGTCCTCGTCGTCGTCGACGAGGCGCAGCTCTTCGCGCCGGCCGCCTCCGGCGATACGGGCGAGGAGGCGCGCCGCGTTGCCCTCGGCGCCATGACCAACCTGATGTGCCGCGGCCGAAAGCGCGGCCTTGCCGGCGTCATCGCCACCCAGCGCCTTGCCAAGCTCGCCAAGAACGTTGCCGCCGAAGCCTCCAACTTCCTGATGGGCCGGACCTTTCTCGACATCGACATGGCCCGCGCCGCCGATCTGCTCGGCATGGAAAAGCGCCAGGCCGAGGCCTTCCGCAATCTCGAGCGCGGCCATTTCGTGGCGCTCGGGCCCGCCGTCTCTCGCCGTCCGATGACGGTGCGGATCGGCGCCGTGGAAACCGCCGGCCGCGGCGGCGGGCCGCGCCTGACCCCGCTGCCGCAGGGCCGCCCGGAAGACCTGCAGGACCTTTTGTTCCAGCCCGCGAGCCAGGACGAGCGTGTCGCCGCCGAGCGCCCGCCGGTGCAGCAGGCGATCCCCGCCTCGGAAGTGCTGGAGCGCCTGACCCGACAGGCCGCCAAGCGGGAGGAGGTGGAGAGCGAGCCGCTCGACCGCGAGGCGCAGGACAAGGCGGTGGACGCCGTGATCGCCGAGCTGCTCGGCGATGGCGAGGCCGCGTTCCAGCCGATGGCCGCCCTCTACCAGGACTTTCTCGTGCGCTGCCGCATCGCCCGCCTGCCGGGCCGCCCGCCGGAACTGCCCGAGTTCCGCCAGCGGGTTGCGCTGGCGCGTGCCGGCGTCGAGGCCAGCGACATCGATCCCGCCGTCTGGTCGGCCGCCGAAACGGTTGCCGCCAGCCTTCCCGAGGAGATGCGCGGCGTCTACCTGCTGCTTGCCAAGGCGGCGCTGGAGGGGCGTCCCTGTCCGCCCGACAGCGAGATCGCCCGTGCCTATGGCACGCGCTCGCCGGGCCGCGCCCGCTGGCTCCTCACCCACATGGAGGAGCAGGGCGTGTTGGTCTGCGCCAACGACCTGCGCGGCAACCGGATCGTCACGCTGACGGACCTCGATTGCCGCACCGCGCCGCAGTCTTCGCGGGCGGTCGGCTGAGCCGGTTTTCCGCCTGCGTTCACAGTAATTTGACCGCCGATATTTGAGCAGTTTGCCCGATTGCTCGCCTTGTCAGTCCTGACAGGCCGGTTTAATCTTCGCGCAATTCTCATGCATAGCGCGGTTTCGGTCGTTCGCCGGGGGCTCGGGCCGCATGAACCTCGCCGGCCGGCCGCCCGAGCCGACCGGTCAGCCTTGGGGTTGTTGCCAGATGAGCTACCGGAGCCTGCCCGCCGTCGGAACCGCCATCGTCGCGTTGGCGCTCGCCGGCGGCGTCGCCTATCTCAGCTGGTCGGACGGCCCGTCCTTCCTTGCCTCCGCAACCTCCACCGTCAGCACGTCTGCGGCCACCGCGTCCCCGGGAACGGCGGCCACCAGCCAGCGCCGCGGCGTCGCCGTAGAGACTGCGCCGGTGGGCACGCGCGACGTGGTGGAGGACATCCGCGCCTTTGGCACGCTGGTCGCCAACGAGTCCGTCGTCATCTCGCCGGAGATCGCCGGCCGTGTCGCGCGCATCGGCTTCGAGGAGGGACAGCGGGTCGGCGAAGGCGAAGTCCTGGTCGAGCTGGACTCCCAGATCCTGCGCGCCGAGCTCGACAAGGCCAAATCGGAAGTCTCGCTCGCCGAAGCCAATTTCGAGCGCGCCCGCCGTCTCGCCGAGCAGGGCAGCGGCACCTTGCGCGCCCGTGACGAGACCTCGCAGGGCTACACGGCGGCGCAGGCCAACGTCGCCCTGGCCGAGGCGCGCCTTGCCAAGACCTCCATCGCCGCGCCGTTCTCCGGCATCGTCGGCTTCCGCAACATCAGCGTCGGCGCCTATGTCAGCCCCGGCGACCGCATCGTCGAGCTCGCCAGCATCGATCCGCTGAAGGTCGAGTTCCGCGTCTCCGAGACCTACCTGCCGAACCTGCGGTCCGGCCTGCCGGTCACCGTCACCGTCGATGCCCTGCCCGGCGAAACGATCACCGGCAAGATCACCGCCATCGATCCCATCGTCGACGTGTCGGGCCGCGCCATCCGCCTGCGCGCCGAACTGCCCAACCCGGACGGGCGCCTGTCTCCCGGCCTGTTCGCCCGCATCCGCATCGTCATCGAGGAGCGGTCCGAGGCGATGGTGGTGCCGGAAGCGGCCGTGTTCCGCGACGAGGGCAAGCTCTTCGTCTACCGCCTCGAGGACGGCAAGGCGGTCAAGACGCCCATCGAGATCGGCCTGCGCAGCCCCGGCGACGTGGAGATCCGCTCCGGCCTTGCCACCGGCGCGGTGGTCATCACCGCGGGCCAGCTGCTGTTGCGCGACGGCGCCGCCGTCGAGGTGGTCGACGGTCCGGCCGGGAGCTGAGCCATGCTCGAGTTCTTCGTCCGCAAGCCCGTCTTCGCCACCGTCGTCAGCCTGATGGTGCTGCTGCTCGGCCTCGTCGCCTTCTTCCGCCTGGCCGTGCGCGAATATCCCAACATCGATCCGCCGGTCGTCTCCGTGCGCACCGACTATCCCGGCGCCAGCGCCGAGATCATCGAGTCCCAGGTCACCCAGGTCCTTGAGGGCTCCATCGCCGGCATCGGCGGCGTCGAGGTGCTGGAAAGCCGCTCGCGTCCCGAATCCAGCCGCATCACCGTCCGCTTCCTGCTGACCGTCGATCCGGACGAGGCCGCCAACGAGGTGCGCGATCGTGTCAGCCGCGTGCGCGGGCGCCTGCCCGACGAGGTGTCGGAGCCGGTCGTCTCCAAGGTCGAGGCGGATGCGCAGGCGATCATCTTCATCGCGCTGACCAGCGACCGGAACACCGCCATCGAGGTCTCCGACTATGCCGACCGCTACATCCGCGACCGGCTGCAGAACCTGCCGGGCGTCGCCGAGGTGCGGATCTTCGGCGAGCGGCGCTACGCCATGCGCGTATGGGTCGACCGAACGCGTCTTGCCGCCTACGAGCTGACCGTCCAGGACGTCGAGAACGCCCTGCGCCAGCAGAATGTCGAGGTGCCCTCGGGCCGCATCGAAAGCGTCGACCGCGAGTTCACCGTGCTTTCGCGCACGGGCCTCACCACCAGCGAGCAGTTCCGCCGCATCGTCGTCAAGGATGCCGGCGGCTTCGCCGTGCGGCTCGGCGATGTCGCGCGCGTCGAGATCGGGCCGGAGGACGAACGACGAACCACCCGCTATCGCGGCGAGAACGCGGTGATCCTGGGCATCGTCAAGCAGGCGACGGCCAACCCGCTCGACGTCTCGCGGGCGATGAACGAGGCGATGCCCGACATCCGCCGCGACCTGCCGGCGGGCATGAACGCCGACATCTCCTACGACCGCTCGATCTTCATCGATCGCTCCATCGAGGCCGTGTTCACCACCATCGGCGAGGCCGTGGTGCTCGTCGTCCTGGTGATCTTCTTCTTCCTGCGCTCGCTGCGCGCGACGCTCATCCCCATGGTGACGATCCCGGTCTCGCTGATCGGCTCCTGCATCTTCATCTACGCGCTCGGCTTCTCCATCAACACGCTGACGCTGCTGGCCATGGTGCTGGCCATCGGCCTTGTGGTGGACGACGCCATCGTCGTGCTGGAAAACATCCACCGCCACATCGAGAACGGCATGAAGCCGGTCCGCGCGGCCATCGTCGGCATCAGGGAGATCTCCGGCGCCGTCGTCGCGATGACGCTGACGCTCGCCGCCGTCTACACCCCCGTCGCCTTCGCCGACGGGCGCACCGGCAAGCTCTTCACCGAGTTCGCGCTGACGCTCGCCGCCGCCGTGCTGATGTCCGGCCTGGTGGCGCTGACGCTCTCGCCGATGATGTGCTCCAAGCTGCTCAAGGAGCACGAGGAACGCGGCCGCGTCTCCGCCGCCCTTGAACGCGGGCTCGACGCGCTGAACGAGGGCTATCGCCGCCTGCTGCTCGTTTCGCTGAAGGTGCGCTGGCTCATCGTGCTGATGGTCATCGCGGTGGCCGGCGGTTCCTGGGTGCTGCTGACGACGCTGAAATCGGAACTGGCTCCGCTGGAGGACCGCGGCGTCCTGTTCATCTCCGGCTCGGCGCCGGAGGGCTCGACCATCGACTTCACCAGCCGCTACGCGACGCAGGTGGAGCAGCTGCTGGCCGACGTTCCCGAGGTGCGCTCCTATTTCGTCATCGCCGGCTCGCCGGAGGTCACGGACATCACCTCCTTCTCGCAGCTGGTGCCGTGGGAGGACCGCGAGCGCAGCCAGATGGAGATCGGCGCCGAGCTGCAGCCGCAGATCCGCCGCGTCGCGGGCCTGCGTGCCTCGGTCAACAATCCCGGCTCCTTCGGCGTCAGCGCCCGTTCGCGGCCCATCGAGTTCATGATCCTGACCTCCGAGCCCTACGAGCGGCTCGACGAGATGGTCAACACGTTCCTGGAGGCCATCGAGGAGAACCCGAACCTCGTCAACGTCACCAGCGACCTTGCGCTGAACAAGCCGCAGATCGAGGTGGAGCTCGACCGCGACCGCGTCGCCGACATGGGCGCCGGCGTGCTCACCGTCGGCCGCACCATGGAGACCCTGCTCGGCGGGCGAAAGGTCACCCGCTTCAACATGAACGGCGAGCAGTACGATGTCATCGTCCAGGTCGACCCCTCCGGCCGCCAGACGCCGGGCGATCTGGAGGACATCTATGTCCGCGCCCAGAACGGCTCGATGGTCCAGCTCTCCAACCTGATCGCGGTGCGCGAGACCGTCTCGCCCAAGGAGCTCAACCGCTTCAACCAGCTGCGCGCGGCCAAGATCGCCGGCAACCTGGCGCCCGGCTACTCGCTCGGCGAGGCGCTGGACTATCTGGAGACGACGGCGCAGCGCGTGCTGCCGTCCAGCGCGCGCACCGATTACGGCGGCGTCTCGCGCGAGTTCCGGCAGACCGGATCCAGCCTCGCCTTCATCTTCGTGCTGGCGCTCGGCTTCATCTATCTGGTGTTGTCGGCCCAGTTCGAGAGCTTCGTCGATCCCTTCATCATCATGCTGACGGTGCCGCTGTCGATGCTGGGGCGCTGGCGGTGATGCACCAGACCGGCGGCACGCTCAACATCTACAGCCAGATCGGACTGATCACGCTCATAGGCCTGATCACCAAGCACGGCATTCTCATCGTGCAGTTCGCCAACCAGCTGCAGGAGGAGGGCAAGAGCCGCCTCGATGCGGTGGTGGAGGCGGCGGCCCTGCGCCTGCGTCCGATTCTCATGACCACCGGCGCCATGGTGTTCGGCGCCGTGCCGCTGGCGCTCGCCGGCGGGGCGGGCGGCGAAAGCCGTCAGGCCATCGGCTGGGTCATCGTCGGCGGCATGTCCTTCGGCACGGTGCTCACGCTCTTCGTGGTGCCGACCGCCTACACGCTTTTCGCCCGCGACCGCTCGCGCAAGCGCGAGGCCGCCGTTCCTGCGGCCCATCCGGCGGAATAGGGCGGGCAGAGGTTGAAGAAAACGCCCGCCAAGGGTGCCTCTGGTTGCCGGATCTTCGGCCTTCGGCCTCGTCCGGGGCGACATCCTGAGAGGGGGGCACGACCCCACATCCTCTCTGCCGTCACCCCGGCCGCGCACAGCGCGCGCCGGGGCCCATTCGTTGCCAGAGCGGCGGCGAGGAGACGCCTGAGCGAATCCTACTCTCCGCCTGTCCTCCCGGTTTCGGCGCAGCCGAAGACCGGGATCCAGTAACCCCGAACGGTTCGAGTGAGGCCTCGGCAGTGCAGCCGGAACGTCGGTAGCTGCTGGCTTCGCACCACCGCCCGCCCGGCGGATACTGGATACCTGCCTTCGCAGGTATGACAGCCGAGAGTGGGATAAGCGCCTTCCATCTCATGCCTGCCCATCTGCCTCTCCTGCCGCGCGCTCCTCCCTCTTCCCGCGGCATCCCGCACGAAGCGAAGCGGAATGCGGGATCGGCGAGCCGAGGGCCTGTCGAAGGCACTCCCGAACAACACCAAGACCGCCGTGGCTCCCCGATCCCGGGTCTCGCGATGCTCGCCCGGGAGGACGCCGGGATGGGTCGAAGAGCGGGTGGCCCGCCCCCCTCACGCGCGGCTGATCGCCCGCGCCGCCGATTGCGCCAGCGGCGCGAACCGCTGTGCGAAGTCCTCCGGCTGCCATTCCGACAGGGAGCCGGCGACATGGATCGCCGCGACCGGGCGCCCGTCCGGCCCGGTGATGGCGACGCCGATGGCGATCTCGCCCGGCACCACCTCTTCCAGCGCCAGCGCATAGCCGAGCTCGCGCGCCTCGCGCACCTTCTCGCGGATCGCGTCCGGGTCGGTGATCGTCTTCACCGTGATCGGCTTCAGGTCCGAGCGGGCAAGGATGTCCTCGACCTCCGCGTCGCTCAGCAGCGCCAGCATCGCCCGCCCGCCGCTTGCACAGAACGTGGGCACGGAATGGCCCACCAAAGTGGCGAAGAAGGTCTCCCGCTTGCTCTGGTTGCGCGCAGCATAGACCACACGCAGATCGTCGAGGAGGCTCAGGTCGACGCGCTCGCGCACATTGCGCCGCAGCTCCAGCAGGATCGGCGTTGCGCGTTCGACCAGGGGATTGAGTCGCAGATAATCGAGCGAGTGGTCGAGCAGCCGCAGCCCTGGCACGAAGCCCCGGTCGGTCGGGTCGCGCTCGATATAGCCAAGCTGCCGCAGCGTATGGACGAACCGCTGCGCCGTGCTCTTGCCCATACCGGCCGCCGCGGCGATCTCGGCCAGCGTCAGCGGCGCATCGCACTTGTGGAAAGCCGCCATCACGTCGGCGGCGCGGGCGATGGAGCGCACGAACAGCGGATCGCGGGCCTGTTCCTCGGGCGTTCCGGCCTTGGGCCTGGCACGTGGCGACCAGCTCGTCATGTCGGGCTCCCTTCAGAAACGGTCTGCTTAGAAAACAGCATTGACTCGTCAACTTCGCCATTCGTATCGTAACAAAATAATACGATCGTATTATATTTCAATACGAACTGGAGTTCCGATGGTTCGCAGGCTGGTTCGAGGTCTGAAACTCCTTCGCGCGGCGCCCCGGCATCTTGTGCCGGTCGCCCCTGCCGCGACGTCCTCCAGCCTCGCCTTCTGCGGAGCCGTACGATGAGCCGTCGCGTCGCCCTTGCGGGCTTCCTGCACGAAACCAACACCTTCGCCCCCTCGCTCGCCACCATGGCCGAGTTCGAGCAGGGCGGCGGCTACCTGCCGCTGTCGCGCGGCGCGGAGATCCTGGAGCGCGCCGTCGGCGTCAATCTCGGTATTGCCGGCAGCATCGATCATGGCCGCACTGCGGGCTGGGACATGGTCCCGGTGCTGTGGACCGGCGCGATTCCCTCCGCCCATGTCACCCGCGACGCATACGAGCGCATCGCCGGCGAGATCGTCGCCGGCATCGCCGCGGCCGGCCCGCTCGACGGCGTTTGCCTCGACCTGCACGGCGCGATGGTCGCCGAACATCTCGACGACGGCGAGGGCGAGCTGATCGCCCGGGTGCGCCAGGTCGTCGGCCCGGACGTTCCCATCGCCGTCAGCCTCGATCTGCACGGCAACACGACGCAGCTCATGGTCGATTCCGCCGACCTGCTGGTCGCCTTCCGCACCTATCCGCATGTCGACATGGCTGAGACCGGCCGCCGCGCGGCCGAAGGGCTGGACCGGTTGATGCAGCGCGGCAAGCCTTTTGCCCATGCCTTCCGCCAGCTGCCGTTCCTCATCCCGATCCCTTGGCAGTGCACCTTCATCGAGCCGGCCCGCACCCTTTACCGCGAGCTGGAGGAGATGGAGGGCGGCGACGTCGCCAGCCTCTCCTACTGGATGGGCTTTCCGGCCGCCGACATCGCCGACTGCGGCCAAACCGTGCTGGCCTATGGCGAGACGCAGGAAGCGGCCGACCGGGCCGCCGACCGCCTTGTCGCGCGCATCATGGAAAGCGAACAGGCCTTTGCCGGCCGGGCCTTCGATCCGGACGAGGGCGTCATCGAGGCCATGCGTATCGCCAGGGACGCCGCCCGCCCGGTGGTCATCGCCGATACGCAGGACAATCCCGGCGCCGGCGGCGATTCCAACACCATGGGCATGCTCAAGGCCCTGCTGCGCAACGGCGCTGAGAACGCGGCCATCGGCCTGATCGTCGATCCGGCGGCCGCTCGCGCGGCCCATGCGGCCGGGGAGGGGGCGGAGATCGCCATCGCGCTCGGGGGGCAGTCGAACGTGCCCGGCGACAGCCCGCTGGAGGCGACCTTCCGCGTCGAGGCGCTGTCGGACGGCTCCTTGCATGCGACAGGGCCGTACTACGGTGGCACCCGCATGAATGTCGGCCCCTCCGCCTGCCTTGCCATCGACGGCGTGCGCGTGGTGGTGGCCAGTCACAAGACCCAGATGGCCGATCTGGCGATGTACCGCTATGTTGGTATCGAGCCGACGCGCATGGACATCCTCGTCAACAAGAGCTCGGTGCATTTCCGGGCCGATTTCGATCCTATTGCCGAGACCGTTCTCGTCTGCACCGCCCCGGGGCCCATGCCCCTCGATCCGGCGGATCTTGCATGGACGAAGCTGCGTCCCGGCATGCGCCTGTCGCCCGGCGGTCCGGTTCACGACCCGGACCGTCCCGCGGCGAAGATGCCGCAAGCTCTGGAGGGCTGATCCGCTACCGGCGAAGAGGTCTCAAGGGGTTTGCGTTGCGGAGCGGGGGGAGTTTCCGCTCCAACAATAAAAAGAAAATCACCTGACCAGAAAAAGGGAAGCATCATGTTGCATGACACTGTCACCACCCGCCTGTCCCGGCCCCGCAAGGGCTGGGCGATGAAGGCCCGCCACACCGTCGCCGGCCTGCTTGCTGGTGCGCTCCTGGCCGGTACCGGTCTCGTCACCCCGGCCGACGCCGCCGGCAAGACCATCACCGCGGTGATGCATTCGGGCCTGCGCGTGCTCGACCCGATCATCACGACGGCGCATATCAGCCGCAACCACGCCTACATGATCTACGACGTTCTGGTCGCGGTGGACGAGAACTTCACCCCGCGTCCGCAGATGGCCGACTGGACGGTCTCCGACGACGGCCTGGCCTACACCTTCACCCTGCGCGACGGGCTGAAGTTCCATGACGGCGCCCCGGTCACCTCGGCCGATGCCATCGCCTCGCTGACCCGCTGGGGCAAGCGCGATTCCGGCGGCCAGCTGATCTTCGACATCACCGAGAGCCTGGAAGCCAAGGACGACAAGACCTTCGTCTGGACGCTGAAGAGCCCGTTCCCGGCGCTGCTCGACACGGTCGGCAAGCAGTCGGCGCTGCCGCCCTTCATCATGCCGGAGCGCGTCGCCAGCGGCCCGGCCGATGCGGCGATCACCGACTATGTCGGCTCCGGTCCCTTCGTCTTCGTCGAGGAAGAGTACCAGCCGGGCGTCTCCGTCACCTATCGCAAGTTCGAGGACTACGTCCCGCGCGACGAGCCGGCGAGCTGGATGGCCGGCGGCAAGGTGGTCAACGTCGACGAGGTCAAGTGGGTGACCATGCCGGACGCTCAGACCGCCATCAACGCGATCATGTCGGGCGAGATCGACTATATCGAGCAGGTGCAGATCGACCTTCTGCCGATCCTCGCCTCGAGCGAGGACGTCACGGTCGAGACCCGCGACGATCTCGGCTACCAGACCATCGGCCGGATGAACTTCAAGCATCCGCCCTTCGACAACAAGCAGATCCGCCAGGCCGCCCAGATGGCCCTCAGCCAGGCCGATGTCCTCGGCACGCTGATCGGCAATCCGGACTACTACACGGTCTGCGGTGCGATCTTCGGCTGCGGCACCCCGCTCGCCGACGAGTCCGGCGCCGAGACGCTGATCTCCGGCGGCGATGTCGAGGGCGCCAAGAAACTGCTCCAGGAGGCGGGCTATGACGGCACGCCGGTCGTCCTGATGCAGCCGACGGACGTGGTCAGCCTCACCGCCCAGCCGGTGGTCGCGGCCCAGGCGCTGCGCAATGCCGGCTTCAACGTCGACATGCAGCCGATGGACTGGCAGACGCTGGTGACGCGTCGCGCCAGCCAGGCCAAGCCCTCCGAGGGCGGCTGGAACATCTTCTTCACCAACTGGCTGGTGCCGGAGATCAACTCGCCGCTCATCAGCCCGATGCTGAACGGGCGCGGCGACAACGCCTGGTTCGGCTGGCCGACCGACGAGACGATGGAGGCCCTGAAGGCCGAGTTCATCGCCGCCGATACGCCGGAGAAGCAGAAGGAAGTGGCGGTCAAGATCCAGAAGCACACTCTGGACAACGTCCTCTACATCCCGCTCGGCCAGTATGCGTCGCCGCAGGCGCGCAGCAACAAGCTGACCGACATGCTGCCCTCGCCGGTTCCGGTCTTCTGGAACGTCAAGAAGGCGGACTGACCGGGTCCTGAGATCCGCCGCCCGGCCCTCGCGGCCGGGCGGACGGCTCGCAAGAACCCGTGAAGCGCGTCTTTCGAACAGACGCAGGCTGCGATCCCCGATGCGGACCGGCAATGCCGCCCGCGCCCCGTTGCCGTGTCCGCGCCCGTTTCGGCGTGAGGCGGCAGGGCGCTCGCACCTCGATGTCCGGCGGAACAAGCGGTTCCGCGCAACCAGGTCCAGGAGCAGCAACCCGCGATGCTAGGCTATATCCTGCGGCGCATCCTCGCCGTCATCCCGGTGATGATCATCGTCGCCGTCTTCGTCTTCCTGCTGTTGCGTCTGACGCCGGGCGATCCGGCGGCGATCATTGCCGGCGACATGGCAACGCCCGCCCAGCTGGAGCGCATCCGCACCTCGCTCGGCCTGTCCGAGCCGCTGCACATCCAGTTCATCACCTGGGTCGGGCTGCTGCTGCAGGGCGACCTCGGCACCTCGCTGATATCCAACACCGCGGTCACGACGATGATCGGCCAGCGCATCTGGCCGACGATCAACATCGCCATCATGACCATCCTGCTGTCGGTGGCCATCGCCGTGCCGATGGGCGTGCTCGCCGCCTGGCGGCACCGCACCTGGGCCGACTACGCGGTGATGAGCTTTTCGGTGCTCGGCTTCTCCATTCCGGTCTTCGTCATCGGCTATCTCTTCATCCAGGTCTTCTCCATCGAGCTGCGCTGGCTGCCGGTGCAGGGCTATGCCGCCCCGTCCGACGATTTCGGCCGGTTCCTCGCCAGGGCGATCCTGCCGTGCCTGACGCTGGCGACGATCTACGTGGCGCTGATCGCCCGCATGACCCGCGCTTCCATGCTGGAAGTGCTCGGCGAAGATTACATCCGCACCGCCCGCGCCAAGGGCGTGACCGAGCGCATCGTCCTGTTCCGCCATGCGCTGCGCAATGCGGCCGTGCCGATCATGACCATCATCGGCACCGGCTTCGCGCTGCTGATCGGCGGCGTCGTGGTGACCGAGAGCGTGTTCAACATCCCCGGCATCGGCCGGCTCACGGTCGATGCGATCCTGGCCCGCGACTATCCCGTCATCCAGGCGATGATCCTGCTGACCAGCGGTCTCTATGTCTTCATCAACCTGCTGATCGACCTGTCCTACACCCTGTTCGACCCGAGGATCCGCTACTGATGGCCCGCCCGTTCCAGGACCTTGCGTCCCTTGCCCAGAGGAAAAGGAGGACGCGCGATGCAGGCTGACCCGCAACCCGCCTCCCGCATGCAGTGGCTGTTCGGGGCCATCGCCCTGCCGGCCGGCTGGCGCCTCGGCGCCGGACCCGTCATCGCTGCCGTCGTGCTGGTGGTGATCGTCGCCTCGGCGCTGCTGGCGCCGCTCATCGTGCCGCACGATCCCATGACCATGGACGCCGTCCAGCGTCTCAAGGGCCCGAGCGAGATGCATCCGCTCGGCACCGACGCCTATGGCCGCGACGTGCTCTCGCGTGTTGTCACCGGCGGGCGCATCTCGCTGCTGATCGGCATCGGCGCGGCCGTCGTCAGCGTGCTGATCGGCCTGATGATCGGCCTCGTCTCCGGCTTCTTCCGCGCCGCCGATGCCATCATCATGCGCGTGATGGACAGTCTGATGGCGATCCCGTCGATCCTGCTGGCCATCGCGCTGGTCGCGCTCAACGGGCCGAGCATCTGGTCGGTCATGGCGGCGATCACCATCCCGGAGATCCCGCGTGTGGTGCGGCTGGTGCGCTCCGTCGTGCTGTCGGCGCGCGAGGAACCTTACGTCGAGGCGGCCATCGCCCTCGGCTCCTCCATGCCCAAGATCCTGTGGCAGCACCTGATGCCCAACACGCTGGCGCCGCTGACCGTGCAGGGCACCTATATCTGCGCCTCCGCCATCCTCACCGAGGCGATCCTCTCGTTCCTCGGCGCCGGCGTTTCCACCGAGATCCCGACCTGGGGCAACATCATGGCCGAGGGGCGCGTCTACTTCCAGCTCAAGCCCTCGCTGATCTTCTGGCCGGGCCTGATGCTGTCGCTGTGCATCCTGTCCATCAACCTGCTCGGCGACACGGCTCGCGACGTGCTCGATCCGCGCCTGAAGAAGCGGGAGGCCTGATCATGCTGTTCAAGACCCGCACATTCGACGAGGCCCCCAACGTCCTCACCGTTACCGACCTGACGGTCCGCCTTGCCGGCAATGCGTCCGCGCAGCCGATCCTCGACGGCATCTCGCTGCAGATCCGCGAGGGCGAGACGGTCTGTCTCGTCGGCGAGAGCGGCTCGGGCAAGTCGGTGACCTCGCTCGCCGTCATGGGGCTGCTACCAAGGGCGCGCTCGAGGTGACCGGCGGCCGCATCGAGCTGGAAGGCCGCAACCTGCTGGACTTCTCGCCCCAGGCGATGCGCGAGATGCGCGCCAGCAAGATCTCGATGATCTTCCAGGAGCCGATGACCGCGCTCAACCCGGTCATGCGCGTCGGCGCCCAGATCGAGGAGGTGCTGGACACCCACGCCAAGCTTCCGGCGCGGGAGAAGAAGGCCCGCGTCCTCGACATCATGAACCAGGTGCACCTGCCGGACGTGGAGCGCATCTATCGCTCCTATCCGCATCAGCTGTCGGGCGGCCAGCGCCAGCGCATCATGATCGCCATGGCGCTGATCCTCGAGCCGAAGCTCCTGATCGCCGACGAACCGACCACCGCGCTCGATGTCACCACCCAGCAGCAGATCCTCAGCCTGATCGCCGAGCTGCAGGAAAAGCACGGCACGGCGGTGCTGTTCATCACCCACGACATGGGCGTGGTGGCGGAGATCGCCGACACGGTCCACGTCATGCAACTCGGCAAGCTGGTCGAGCATGCGCCGGTGGAGGAGCTGCTGCGCCGGCCGAAGGAAGACTACACCCGCCGCCTGCTGAAGTCGGTGCCGAGCCTGACGCCGCGTGCCGCCCGGCCCGTGCCGGAGGGTGCTCCGGTGATCTCCGTCGACGGGCTGCAGAAGATCTACGGCTCGCACGGCGTCTTCCGCAAGACGAAGGAGACCCTTGCCGCCAGCGAGGTTTCCTTCGCGATCCCGAAGGGCCGCACGCTCGGCATCGTCGGCGAGAGCGGCTCGGGCAAGTCGACCGTGGCGCGCTGCGTCATGCGGCTGATCGATCCGACCGACGGCTCCATCCGCGTTGCCGACAAGGAGATCGCACGGCTCTCGCGGCGCGAGCTGCGGCCGTTCCGGCGGCACATCCAGATCGTCTTCCAGGATCCGTTCCGCTCGCTCAACCCGCGCTGGACCGTCGGCCGCAGCCTCATCGAGGGGCCGCTGAACCTCGGCACCGACAAGGACGCGGCGATGGCGAGGGCCCGCGAGCTGATGAAGCTGGTCGGCCTGCCGGACGATGCCGTCGACCGCTACCCGCACCAGTTCTCGGGCGGCCAGCGCCAGCGCATCGCCATTGCCCGCGCCATCGCCATGGAGCCGGACGTGCTGGTCGCCGACGAGGCGGTCTCCGCGCTCGACGTGTCGGTGCAGGCGCAGGTGCTGGAGCTTCTCGACGAGCTCCAGGCGAAGCTCGGCATCGCCATTCTCTTCATCACCCACGACCTGCGCGTCGCCGCGCAGATCTGCGACGAGGTGGTGGTCATGCAGCACGGCCGCGTCGTCGAGCATGACGCCGCCGAGAGGGTCCTCGCCGACCCCAAGCATCCCTATACCCGCGCCCTCATCGAGGCCGCCCCCGGCCGCGCCTGGGATTTCGCCAATTTCCGCGAGCTGCGGACGGCCTGATCCCACGCGCCAACAACGACACCTGGAGGATTTGGAAATGCCCGTATTGCCGCAGATTGCCGGTTATGCCGACGAACTCACCGCCATCCGCCGCGACTTCCACGAGCACCCGGAGATCGGGTTCCAGGAGGTCCGCACCTCCGGCATCGTCGCCGAGCTCCTGCGCAAGTGGGGCGTCGACGAGGTCCATACCGGCATCGGCAAGACCGGTGTCGTCGGCATCATCAAGGGCAACGGCGAGGGCGGACGCACGGTCGGCCTGCGCGCCGACATGGACGCCCTGCCGATGGACGAGCTGACCAACCTGCCGTATTCGTCCAAGAACCCCGGCGCCTTCCACGGCTGCGGCCACGACAGCCACACCGCCATGCTGCTGGGCGCGGCGCGCTATCTCGCCTCCACCCGCAACTTCTCCGGCACGGCGGTGCTGATCTTCCAGCCGGCGGAGGAGGGGCTGGGCGGTGCCCGCGCCATGATCGCCGACGGGTTGTTCGAGCGCTTCCCCTGCGACGAGATCTACGGGATGCACAACAACCCGCTCGCCCCGCCGGAAGAGTTCGGTATCAAGCCGGGACCGGCGATGGCGGGCGCCACCTTCTTCGACATCACCATCAACGGTGTCGGCAGCCACGGCGCCATGCCGCACCATTCGCGCGATCCGATCGTCATCGCCAGCGCCCTGGTGCAGAACCTGCAGACCATCGTCAGCCGCAATGTCGAGGCGACGGAGCCGGCGGTGTTCTCCGTCACCCAGATCCATTCCGGTTCGGCCTACAACGTGGTGCCGGACAAGGCGGTGATCTCGGGCACCATCCGCTACTTCTCCGACCATGTGCGCGACGTCATCCACCAGCGTGCGGAGAAGATCTGCGCCGGCTTCGCCGAGGCCTACGAGGTCGAGATCATCGCCGACCTGCGCCCGACCTTCGACGTCTTGATGAACGATGCCGACCTTGCCGAGGCCTATCGCGAGGCGGCGGGCGAGATCGTCGGGGCGGCCAAGGCGACGGTCACCAAGGACCTGATGACCGGCAGCGAGGACTTCGCCGACATGCTCAAGGTGGTTCCGGGCGCCTATTGCACCCTCGGCCACAAGGGCGACGTGCCGGTCCACAATCCAGGCTTCCTGCTCGATGACGACATGCTGCCGATCGGCGCCAGCATCATGGCCCGCATCGTCGAAAAGCGCATGCCGCTCTGACGCCCCGCAACCGTTTCAGGAACCTTCCCATGAGCTATCTCGACCTTCCGTTCGACACGGACACGATGCTGGCCGGCCTCAAGCCCTGGATCGAGTGCGAAAGCCCGACCTACGATGCCGCCGCCGTCGACCGGATGATGGACCTTGCCGCCTATGATCTTGCCGCCGTCGGCGCCGAGATCGAGCGCATCCCCGGCCGCATGGGCTTCGGCGGCTCCTTGCGCGCGCGCCTGCCGCACAAGGACTTCGGCAAGCCCGGCATCCTCGTCTCCGGCCATCTCGACACCGTCCACCCCATCGGCACGCTGGAAAAGAACCCCTGGCGCGTCGAGGACGGGCGCTGCTACGGCCCCGGCATCCAGGACATGAAGGGCGGCAACTTCGTCACCGTCGAGGTGCTGCGCCAGCTCGCGCTTGCCGGCATCGACACGCCGCTGCCGATCACCGTCCTGTTCACGCCGGACGAGGAGGTCGGCACCCCCTCGACCCGCGAACTGATCGAGATGGAAGCGCGCAAGAACAAGTATGTTCTGGTGCCCGAGCCCGCCCATCACGACGGCTCCGCCGTCACCGGGCGCTTCGCCATCGCCCGCTTCAACGTCAAGACTTACGGCCGCCGAGCCATGCCGGCTGGGCGCTGAAGGACGGCCGTTCGGCGATTGCCGCCATGGCCCGCAAGATCCTCGAGATCGAGGCCATGACCACGGAAGACTGCACCTTCTCCGTCGGCGTCATCCATGCCGGCCAGTGGGTCAACTGCGTGTCCTCCTCCTGCGAGGCGCAGGTCCTGTCCATGGCCAAGCGCCAGCACGATCTCGACGAGGGCGTGAAGCGCATGCTGGCGCTGAACGGCGAGGAGAACGACGTGGTGATCGAGGTGACGCGCGGCGTCACCCGGCCGGTCTGGGAGCCGGACGAGGGCACGCTCGCCGTCTACGAGACCGCGCGCGGCATCGCCGGCGAGCTCGGCTTCGATCTCACCCATTGCAGCGCCGGCGGCGGCTCGGACGGCAACTTCACCGGCGCGCTCGGCATCCCGACGCTCGACTCCATCGGCGTGCGCGGTGCGGGCCTGCATACGCTCAACGAGCATATCGAGGTCGACAGCCTCGTGGAACGCGCCCGGCTCATCGCCGGCCTGTTCCTCAAGCTGAAGTAACGCGCGGCGCCCTGAAGCTGGAGGTGCCGAGACCCCTTCCGGGTCGGAAGGAGCTCGGCCCCTCTCTCAAGCTTCAGCACCCCACCACGACCCACCGGCGCAGCGGCCACCGCCCCTGCGCCGGTTTTGCCTTCAGGCCTCTCTTGTTCTCGAGCGTGGCCTGAGCGGGGAGGGGAGGGGCGCACAGACTTGCCTCCCCACGGAGGTCACTCCGGCCAAGCCCAAGCGCAAAGCCGGGGTCCATTGGCTGCCAGAGCGGTGGCAACAACGAGCGGGCAATGCCCCGCGCGCCCTTCTCCCCCCTTGAGGGGGAGATGTCGGCGCAGCCGACAGAGGGGGGTGAACAGCGCCTGAGATGGAGTGCAGTCCTCTCGTTTCGTCTTCCCGGGCAAGCGTGAGCTGAGACCCGGGACCGGCGAGCCGAGGGCCTATGGGGCGCGCTCCCCAACGACACCGCCGCCGCCGTGCCTCCCCGGTCCCGGATCTTCCGCCTTCGGCCTCGTCCGGGAAGACGCGAGGAGAGATCTGGAGCGGCAGACACCTGCTGAG
>JACADM010000072.1_pt1 | contig 60912 bp, 74 predicted proteins | sample 7512371 | NCBI WGS metagenome assembly JACADM01 (sample SAMN14389041, study PRJNA612141) | algae metagenome | isolation source: non-axenic algae culture | place: India: Navi Mumbai | collected 2017-01
TTTCCAGCTGGATGTAGCCATATAATCGAGTTCATCCTTGTCCGGCATTATCCCCATGAATTTTTCCATATCTTCGGTCTGTTCCGCCCTGATGATTTCAAGGGCTTCATCGTGGGTGACAATTCCGGCCAGTTGGTGGTCTGCATTGAGCACAGGAAGGGCAACCAGGTCATATTTTTCTATTTTCTGAGCAACGCTCTCCCGGTCCTCCTCGGCATACACAAAGATGAATTCGCGGTGTACCACCTCGCTCACTTTAACTGAGGGTTCTGCCATGATCAGGTCTTTAAGTGTAATAAAAACCTTGCATGGTCTGATTATCGTTGACAACATGATGTAATATACTGTTCTTTGGAAGGTGCATCACTTCTTACTTTTTCCATGGCCTGGCCACAGGTCATATTTTGTTGTACCGTAGCAAAATCCGTACTCATGATGCCGCCGGCGGTTTCCGGCGGATATGCACTTAGTTTATTACATCTTCCCGTACCGTCTTGGATAAAAAAGGGAGTATTGCGGTTTGTTCCTGCGGTTTCGAAATGCGGAAAAAGATCGCTCGGTTCTCAGGGCATATTTTCGAAAATCAGCGCAAATCTTCTTGTTTTTGAAGCGTGGAACAGTGCCATCTGACTCTGGATCGGGAAGTCCGATACAATAGCGCCCTGTTGTTTGGGAGAGAAGCAGGAAAGTATCCGGAGTTGTTGATGTTCATCGATGAGTAAGAGTAGTTCGCTTACTTCAATGACAGGCATTTTTTTCAGTTCAGGAGTTACGGCGATGAGTTGGTCGATGTGTCGGAACTCCCGGAAGAGCTTTGGAAGCTGTGAGGTCATCATACTTTTTCGTATTGTGTACCGTATTGCTGCAGCACACGATACCGAAAAAGCAGTACATGGCTAAGGCAGGAAAACGATACGGTTTAAATGTTCGGGACCGGCGTCCATGTTTGCTATTATTTTTAATTCGGTTGCAAAAGTAATTGCTTTTTCCGTATAAAAAGTAAAATAGAACCTTATAAAAGATTAATTTCAGGGAGATTTTTCACTCCGCAGATATCGGGGCAATTCCGGGGTGCCTTTCATTAAGATTGCTTCCCTTTTTCGTACATTTGGGTAAACCGAAAACGATACAGATATGACTCCGGTATATGAAAGCAACCCCGTGCTGGATAAACTTCCCGCACATCTGAAGCAATTTATAAAACCGCAGAATTATGCGGATTATTCTGCCATCAATCAGGCGGTCTGGCGCTATGTGATGCGGAAAAATGTAGATTATCTCAGTAGGGTGGCTCATTCATCTTACCTGGACGGATTGAAACAAACCGGAATATCCATAGAGAGTATCCCCAATATGTACGGGATGAATCGTATTCTACAGGAAATAGCTGGGCTGCGGTAGCGGTCGATGGTTTTATTCCTCCTGCTGCTTTTATGGAGTTTCAGGCATACAACGTATTGGTCATCGCATCGGACATCCGCCAGCTCGAGCATATAGAATATACCCCGGCCCCTGATATCATTCACGAAGGAGCTGGTCATGCACCCATCATCGCCAATCCGGAATATGCCGAATATCTGAGAAGGTTCGGGGAATAGGATGTAAAGCCATATCGAGCGCGAAAGATTATGAAATGTACGAGGCCATCAGGCACTTATCTATTATAAAGGAAGCTCCGGGACACCTGCTCAGGAAATCGAGGAGGCCGAGCACCGGGTAGAGGAGTTACAGCAGTCCATGGGAGTGCCCAGCGAAATGGCCCTGATACGAAACCTGCATTGGTGGACGGTCGAATACGGGCTTATCGGTACGGTAGAACACCCGAGGATTTACGGAGCGGGCCTTCTGTCGTCTATAGGAGAAAGTGCCTGGTGTATGACCGATAAGTAGAAAAGCTTCCCTATACCATAGAAGCCGCCTACCGTGAATTTGATATTACCAAACCGCAGCCTCAACTGTATGTAACCCCCGATTTTGCCCATCTTAGCCAGGTGCTTGAAGAATTTGCAAATACTATGGGACTCCGTAAAGGTGGGCTCGAAAGTGTGGAAAAACTGATCACTTCCGGGGCATTGGGGACTGTGGAACTGAGCACAGGGATACAGATATCCGGAACCTTTACCGAGGTCAAATCTCATGACGGAAAACCCGTATACCTGAAGACCACAGGACAGACGGCACTGGCATACCGGGAAAAGAACTGGTGGGGCATGGGGTGCGGTATCATGCCGAAGGTTTCGGAAGCCCGGTGGGAAAATTAAAAGGGATTAACCTGGCTATAGAAGACATGAGTCCTCGTGATCTCAAAGCTTATAACATTTATGAAGGCAAAACCGTAACCCTGGAATTCGAGGGTGGGGTCAGGGTAACCGGAGAGATCATTACCGGAACCCGGAACCTGCAGGGGAAAATTATACTGATAAGCTTCAGGAACTGTACGGTAACCTATGAAGGCGAGGTACTCTTTGAACCCGCATGGGGAATTTACGATATGGCCGTTGGGAAGAAGGTTGTTTCGGCTTTTTCCGGTCCGGCAGATGTCAAAAGTTTCGATCTCATTACTCATGTTCCTTCCGAACAGACGATCCGGGTGAAGAAAACAGAAGAAGAACGTGCCCTGGAAGCTTTGTATCAGAAGGTGAGAGATATCCGGAACGGTAAGGAGATCACTACCGTGATCCCCGCTATTTTTGAAAGTCTCAAAAAAAATTACCCCAACGATTGGTTGCTTGCTGTGGAATTATACGAACTTGCCCAGGATACGGGCGATGATACCCTGGCCGCAGAAATCAGGACATATCTTGAGGCCCTGGGATCACATCTGCCCGGGGTGGCACATCTTATCGATGGCGGTATCGGTCTGGTTGATAATAATCTGGTCCGGTAACGCCTCGTTACAACGGAATATTTCCATGTTTTCGTCTGGGTTGTTCCACCAGTTTGTTTTCAGGATAGCAAAACTTTTCAGGAGTTTTCGCCTGGTTTCCTGAGGAAGGATAACTTCATCGATAAAACCGCGCTGGGCGGCTATATAAGGATTGGCAAATAGCTTGGAATATTCGGTCTCTTTCTCCTTGAGTTTGGCGTCCGGATCTGTAGCGGAAGCGATCTCTTTTTTTAAATATGATCTCTGCGGCCCCTTTAGCACCCATAACTGCAATTTCGGCACTGGGCCAGGCAAAATTCATATCCGCACCGATGTGCTTGGAATTCATCACGTCGTATGCTCCTCCGTACGCCTTCCGGGTAATTACCGTAATCCGTGGAACCGTGGCTTCGCTAAAAGCGTAAAGCAGTTTGGCACCATTAGCTATAATCCCGTTCCATTCCTGATCAGTTCCGGGCAGAAAACCGGGAACATCCAGAGAGACGAGTAAAGGGATGTTAAAACTGTCGCAGAAACGTACAAAACGAGCGGCTTTTTTAGAGCTGTTCACATCCAGTACTCCCGCCAGTACCATCGGCTGGTTGGCGACAATACCGATACTTCGTCCGCCGAGTCGTGCAAATCCGGTGATGATGTTGTCCGCATAATCTTTATGGATCTCAAAAAAGGAATCCGTGTCTATAATGCCGCTGATAACCCGATGCATGTCGTAGGGTTTATTGGTGTGATCCGGAATAACGGAAAGCAGGCTTTCGCGTATCTCATCGCCGGGTTCAAAAGGTAACGAATGCGGTTTTTCCCGATGATTCTGCGGAAGATAACCCAGGAGTTTTTTCAGATCTTCAAGACATTCCGCATCGTTACGGGAAGTTACATGGGCAACCCCCGATTTGGTAGCGTGGGTGCCTGCTCCGCCGAGTTCTTCGGAAGTTACGTTTTTCGTTGGTCACGGTCTTTACGACATTAGGCCCGGTGACAAACATATAACTGGTGTCTTTTACCATAATCGTAAAGTCTGTCATGGCCGGGAATACACGGCTCCCCCGGCGCAAGGTCCCATGATGGCCGATAGTTGAGGAATTACCCCCGAAGCACGTACATTCCGTAAAAGATGTCTGCATATCCTCCGAGCGAACGTACCCCCTCCTGTATCCGCGCACCTCCGGAGTCGTTAAGTCCTATGACAGGTATGCCCGAACTGACGGCCAGATCCATGATCTTACATATTTTTTCGGCATGTGTTTCGGAGAGTGCTCCGCCGAATACGGTAAAGTCCTGGGCAAAAATATATACGGGACGCCGGTTTATAGTGCCGTACCCGGTAACCACCCCGTCACCGTAATACTGCTGGTTTTCCATCCCGAAATCTTTGGTGCGATGTAAGACCAGCGCACCTATTTCTTCAAAGGAACCGTTGTCCAGGAGATACGCTATTCGCTCCCTCGCGGTAAGTTTCTTTTTTTATATGTTGCTTTGCTATTCGTTCCGGCCGCCTCCCTGCAGAGCCTGAGCCAGTTTCTCGTTGAGATCTTTTATTTCCAAATCCATAGTATAAACATAATTTAGCCGGTGATTATACACCGGGGAGACGTAATTTTTTGAGGTCTTCAGCGTATAGCTGTACAGCGACCAGTGCAGCGATCTCCGCAGCATCTTCCTGTTCCGTACGAAGGGTGTCAGGCGTATAGTGTTTCTGAATGAAATGGGTGTCGAAATTTCCGGAGCGGAATGCCGGGTGTCTACAGACAAATTTGCCGAAGGGTAACGTGGTTTCTACACCTTCTACGATGTAATGATCGATAGCGGCAATCATGTGCTGGAGAGCTTCTTCCCTTGTTTGACCATGCGTGATCAGCTTGGCAAGCATGGGGTCGTAATAGATAGGCACATCCATTCCGGCTTCGAAGCCATTGTCTACGCGGATATGTATGCCCTGGGGCAGTTCGTACCGTTGCAGGTGTCCTACACTGGGCAGAAAGTCGTTCAGCGGATCTTCGGCATATACCCGAAGTTCGAGTGCATGACCGTTGATGGAGAGTTCTTTTTGCCGGACAGGAAGTTCTTCACCTCTGGCTACGCGGATCTGAAGTTCTACCAGGTCGGTACCGGTGATCCATTCCGTTACCGGATGTTCTACCTGTAAACGGGTATTCATTTCCAGGAAATAGAAGTTGTGATTTTCGTCGAGCAGGAATTCCACCGTTCCTGCTCCATAATAATTACAGGCTTCCGCTACTTTCAGCGCGGCTTCTCCCATTTTGGTGCGAAGAGTTTCGTTCAGTACGGAAGAAGGTGCTTCTTCTGACTTTCTGATGTCTTCGCTGTATGCTGCATTCCCTTTCGAAGAGGTGGATACGGTTTCCATGTTGGTCTGCCATAATCTGGATCTCGATATGCCTCGGGGATGCGATATATTTTTCGATAAAGACGGCACCGTCACCAAAAGCGGAACTGGCCTCACTGATGGCACGTTTGATCTGAGGTTCGAGTTCTTTTTCCGTTTTGACTACCCGCATGCCTTTGCCACCTCCGCCTGCCGAAGCCTTAATGAGTATCGGATAGCCGATACGGGCCGCAACTTTTGCCGCTTCTTTCGGGTCTTTCAGTGCGTGATCCGTACCGGGGACCATAGGGATGCCGTAAGCTTTTACAGCTTCCTTGGCGGCCAGTTTGCTTCCCATCATACGTATGGCTGCCGGTGAAGGGCCTATAAAAATAATTCCTGCAGCTTCCGTTTTTTCGGCAAAAGCGGCATTTTCGCTTAAAAATCCATATCCCGGATGTATGGCATCCGCCTTGGTTTGTCTTGCCGCATCGAGGATCCGGTCTATGGAAAGGTAAGATTTTTCGGGAGGCGCTTCCCCGATATATACGGCTTCGTCTGCATATTTCACATGTGGTGCATTACGGTCTGCGTCCGAATAGACGGCAACAGTAGAAAGTCCCATGTTTTTTACCGTACGCATGACGCGAAGTGCAATTTCTCCACGGTTGGCGATCAATATTTTCTTCACTTCCTGATTTTTTTGATTGTACTTGATATGAACGAGATTTCCGGGTGTTCCCTGGCGGAGGCTATTCGTATTCGAGTAGCAATTGTCCTTTATCTACCGGGCTTCCCTGCTGCACGGCTACGGATTTTATAATCCCGTCGCGAGGGGAGAGGATCACATTTTCCATTTTCATCGCTTCCAGGACGATCAAGGTGTCGTTCTCTTTGACGGGATATCCTGCTTTGACCTGGATATCGAGTACCAACCCGGGCATCGGTGCGTTGATCTCTGAAATATGATCGCCTTCACTGCCCGAAAAGCCCATCTCTTCGATAAGACGGTCGATAGCGTCCGATATCTTTACGATATGAATGATGCCATTTACCTGGATCGTGTAGGTTTTTTGTAAAAAATCGCGATGCAGAACTTTTATCTGTGCCGGCTTGTGATCTTTGAGAAAGTGAAAGGTGTCCGGTCCGGTAACCGCCAGATCGGGGAATGTTGCAGTCAGGTCAACGTCAAAGGAGAAGGTGTTATTGACCTTTGCATGATACGTTTTGTCCATAGGCTTTATGATGTTTGTACGGTACCTGTTCCCGATGAAAAAATCGTATTTTTTTATTGCTCTTCGGGAAAAATCCTGAATTTATAAGCTATAAAGATAATAATTCTTTGTGTTTATAACCGGAATTGTGAATTGTCCTGATGCTTTTTTATCACCTTCGCGATAAAAAAATGCCGATTGCCAGCGATACGAATGCTCCGACCCACGTACCTGGAATGAAGTTTATAAAAAGGAAGAAGTCATAAGCGCCGTGAAACAATACGGCCAGAAAAAGCCCGCAGAAGTTCAGGAGTTTTCGGTTTGGCGAAAATTTAGCCCTGCCCATGAAATATCCCATGAGCACACCAAAAGTGGCGTGTGCCGGCACGGCTGTAAAAGCACGGACCAGAGCTACCTGGTATCCCCCGCCGAGCACATAGATTATATTTTCCGTTGCGGCAAAACCCATAGAAACCATAACCGCATAAACGATACCGTCAAACGGCTCGTTAAAATCCTTTTTGGGCTGGGCAAAATAGCGAACGATGACGTATTTGCTGAATTCCTCGGTCAGGGCAACCACCAGAAATGCCCGGACAAATTCCTGAATAATATTATCGCTGTAGTAGAGCGGGAGTGCCTGTTCGTATAAAGCGGATATGATCATGGTAATGATAACGCTGACAACAGCCCCGAAAACAAAACACAGAAGCAATAACCACAGCGGCTCCTTTTCGTACTTGTCTTTGACATAGATGTAAAGAATTACCGCTACGACCGGTGCAAGAGCAAAAACTACAAGATTATTCATAGGTGAAAAATACATAAAATATCTGTTATTTCCGTAGGTTGTCTACCGGGTATAGTTTTTGTATTAACCTTCTTTTATTAGGATTTCCCATGTGTTTTGTGATGTGCGATATAAAAAAAATCCGGTAATTCTATAGTTTATACGGAATTATCCTTTACATTTGCATCATAAACCTATAAATCTATCGATTAAATAGACTAATAGAAATGCAGAGCTTTAGAACAGAAATAGAGAATCCCGTAGTCGAAAAAGACATTATAGAACTGGAACGAAAGATCCGTTTGTTCCGGGAAGCAAAGTAGATGAGGAACGTTTCCGCAGCTTGCGTCTGGCACGCGGAGTGTACGGACAGCGACAGCCCGGCGTGCAGATGGTGCGTATTAAGTTGCCTTACGGAAAAGTTACCGGAGAGCAGTTGCATCGTATTGCAGATGTTTCGGATGAATATTCCACCGGTCGTCTTCATATTACCACCCGTCAGGATATCCAGATCCATTATGTGAGTTTGGAACGTACCCCCGAGTTGTGGGCGCAACTGGAAAAAGATGATGTGACCATCAGGGAGGCCTGTGGGAATACGGTACGTAATATCACGGCAAGCGAAACTGCCGGGGTCGATGTAAATGAACCTTTTGATGTGACCCCCCATGCGCATGCCGCCTTTGCCTATATGCTCAGAAATCCGGTAGGCCAGGAAATGGGGCGTAAGTTCAAGATTTCCTTTTCGTCTTCCGATGAGGATACGGCTTTGAGCTATATGCATGATCTCGGTTTTGTTCCGAAGATAAAAGACGGAAATAAAGGTTTTAAAGTACTCCTCGGAGGAGGACTGGGATCACAGCCCAGACATGCCGATGTGATATATGATTTTCTCGAAGAAGACAGGATTATACCGCTTATCGAAGGTGTGGTACGTGTTTTCGACCGCTATGGAGAACGGGCAAAAAGAATGAAAGCCAGGATGAAGTTTCTGCTGAAAGAGATGGGGGCAGAAGAATTTATCCGTTTGGTCAAAGAAGAGCAAAAAGCGCTTCCGTACCAGAGCTATCCTATAGATACCGAAGGTTTCGACGCCCATGCCATAGCGCTGAAAAACCTAAAAGATAAGCAGGTGCCTCAGGTAGACATAGAAGATAAGGAAGCTTATGAGCAGTGGAAAAGAACCAATGTAATACCGCAGAAGCAGGAGGGTTTTGTGTCGATCGGGATCAAGGTGTTACTTGGAGATTTTTATACGGATAAGGCCCGGCCGCTCGCAGACCTGGTCAGAGCGTATGCCGGTAATGAGTTGAGGTTCTCCCTGAGACAGAATATTCTGCTCCGGCATGTCCGCGAAGACCTGTTGCCATTCTTTTATACCGAATTGAGTAAACTCGGGTTTACCCAGACCGGCTATAACAGTACGGCGGATATCACGGCCTGTCCGGGTACGGATACCTGTAACCTCGGTATCGCAAACAGTACCGGAATTGCCGAAGTGCTCGAAGGTGTGTTACGTGAAGAATACCCGGAGTACCTTCATAATACCGATGTAGCCATCAAGATCAGTGGGTGTATGAATGCCTGCGGACAACACATGATGGCCCATATCGGGTTCCAGGGAATGTCCATTCGTTCCGGTAAACTTGTAGCTCCGGCTTTGCAGGTATTACTTGGCGGAGGAGTTCTCGGAGATGGTAACGGAAGGTTTTCCGATAAAGTAGTAAAGATACCGAGTAAGCGAGGGCCTCAGGCTTTAAGAACAATTCTCGATGATTATAAGGCGAATGGTGCGGAAGGAGAGAATTTTCTGGATTATTACGACAGACAGGGGAAAACCTATTTCTATGATATTCTTAAGGCCTTGTCTGATACTGAGAACCTCACCGAAGATGATTTTAAAGACTGGGGACATGCGGATACTTACAAACAGGAAGTAGGAGTCGGGGAATGTGCAGGAGTGGTTATCGACCTGGTGGCTACCTTGCTGTTCGAAAGCGAAGAGAAAATAGACAGTGCCAGAACGGCGCTGGAAGAAGGGAAATGGGCGGACAGTATTTACTATTCCTACGCAGCATTGGTTAATACTGCAAAAGCATTGCTGTTGTCCGAGAATAAAAAGACCAATACCCATGCAGGGATTATTGCCCAGTTCCAGGAAGTCTTTGTAGATGAAGGAAAGATCAGTATCGATACCGATGCCGGAAATACTTTTGCTGCACTGACCTATCAGATCAATAAAAACGAACCGTCCGAAGCGTTTGCCGGAAAATATCTGAAAGATTCCCGGTATTTCTGGAGCAGATCCGTATATACAGGGATCAGGAGCTGGTGACGGGTTAAGAACATAAATTTCCGGTAGCATCCGGTATGCAATAGAGACGTTACGTGAATAAACCAAAATTAATAGTAGTAGGAGCAGGTCCCGGAGATGCCGACCTTATTACCCTGAAGGGGGTAAAAGCATTGCAGGCTGCAGATGTGGTATTGTACGATGCCCTTATCAATAGGGATATCCTGGTGCACGCCCCTGATGCCAAAAAAATCTTCGTCGGAAAGCGCAAGGGATTTCATGCGCATTCCCAGGATGAGATCAATGCGCTTATCGTGGAACATGCTTTTGCGTCCGGTACGGTAGTACGGCTGAAAGGAGGGGACCCTTTTATTTTCGGAAGAGGAACGGAAGAGATCGACTATGCGGATAGTTTTGGAGTGGAGACCGAGGTTGTGCCCGGAATCACATCATCCGTAGCCGTTCCTGCCTATCAGGGGATCTCGCTGACCAAGCGCCATGTGGCCGAAAGCTTTTGGGTCGTTACCGGGACGACATCCGCAGGAAAACTGTCCGAAGATATCGGACTGGCTGCACGGTCATCCGCAACAGTAGTGATCCTGATGGGAATGAGTAAGATCAAGGCTATTATGGAGTTGTTCCGAGATGCCGGTAAAGGCGAAGTTCCCGTGGCTGTTATCCAGAATGGTACCACGGTCAACGAACGTCTCGGATGTGGTACGGTGAATACCATTGAGGACATCGTAAAAGATAAAAAACTCAGTTCTCCCGCTATTATCGTAGTGGGGGAAGTGGTCCGGGAAAGTGTAAAACTCAAAGGGCTTTACGAAGAAGTAAATGCGTTGCCCCCAGCCGAATACCGCAAACTGCAAAAAATACAATTGTTTAAACGATAAAGTGCCCTTGTGGTATATGATTATGGAAAAGAATGAGCTCTATCCCGTATTTCTCAAAGTGCATGAACTCAATGTACTGTTGGTTGGCGCCGGGCAGGTCGGACATGAAAAACTGTCTTTTCTGCTCAAATCGAGTCCCAATGCCAAAGTCATTGTCGTAGCACCGGATTTTAGTGATGAAGTCCGTGCCCTGGCAGAGAAACATCATATTCCTATGTTGCACCGCCCGTATTCCACCAATGTGCTTCACAAAAAGCATCTGGTAATAGCGGCCACCAACGACCCAGAGGTCAACCGGCAGATCTGTGAAGATGCCCGGGCCCGGAATATACTGGTCAACGTAGCCGATACTCCGGATTTATGTGATTTTTACCTGGGTGGGATCGTCACCAAGGGAAATGTAAAGATCGCGATTTCTACCAATGGAAAATCCCGACGATGGCCAAAAGGCTTCGCCAGCTTTTCGAAGAAATCATACCCGATGACACATCAATGAGCTTGTGGAGAACCTTAACCGTTACAGGAGTACGCTCAGAGAGAGCTTCGAAGAGAAGGTGGAAAAGCTGAATCATGTGACCCGTTCCTTTATTCAAAAGAGTTAAAGAAATCCCGGGACAGAAAAAGAAAAAAATTAACACTACATATATAATTAGAAACTGAAGAAGATGATCAAGACGGATATTTTAATAATCGGTGCAGGCCCTACAGGGCTGTTCACGGTATTTGAGGCCGGGTTGTTAAAGTTAAAAACGCATTTGATAGACGCTTTGCCACAGCCCGGAGGGCAGTGTTCCGAGCTTTATCCGAAGAAACCTATATATGATATTCCCGGTTTTCCCGAGGTTAAAGCCGGTGATCTCGTGGATAACCTTATGGAACAGATAAAACCGTTCAGTCCCGGATTTACACTGGGAGAAAGAGCGGAAACCATAGAAAAACTCGAAGACGGTACGTTTATCGTAACTACCAATAAAGGTACGAAGCACCACGCTCCGATTATAGCTATTGCCGGAGGACTGGGATCTTTTGAGCCCAAAAAACCGCTTATAGATAATATTGCGGATTACGAAGATCATGGAGTAGCCTATATGATCAAGGACCCGGAAGTCTATCGCAACAAAAATGTGGTTATTGCGGGGGGAGGAGACTCAGCCCTGGATTGGTCTATTTTCCTGGCTGATGTAGCATCGGAAGTGACCCTGGTGCACCGTCGAAATGAATTTCGGGGAGCCCTGGATTCCGTGGAAAAGGTAGGGGAACTTGCCAAACTCGGTAAGATCAATCTCGTTACCCGTGCCGAAGTCACAGGCTTGCTCGGAGAAGGTCATCTGAATGGCGTAGTGATCAATCATGCCGATGAAGGAGAGTTTGTCAAAGAAACCGACTATTTTATCCCGTTGTTCGGTTTGTCACCCAAATTAGGTCCTATAGCCGATTGGGGACTCGAGATCGAGAAGAATGCTATAAAAGTGGATAACTCTTATGATTATGCCACGAATATTCCGGGGATATATGCCATCGGAGATGTGAATACCTATAAGGGTAAACTAAAGCTTATTCTTTCCGGGTTTCACGAAGCAGCTATCATGTGTCAGAGTGCTTATCAGCGGATCTTCCCCGATAAACGATACGTAATGAAGTACACGACCGTAGGTGGAATACAAGGTTTTGACGGTACCAAAAAGAAGCCAAGAAAGAAGTGATCAAAGCGATAGAAGTATAATCGTTCGGTTACGGTTAGGGTGTCTTTGAAGGATGCCGCGATACAACATACACAGCCCTGAAGGTTTAGGCCTTTCAGGGCTGTGTATCAATAAAAATCAACAATTCATTTGCAAAAGAAAAAGGTATTACATTTCTTTGCATTCTGAATTTATTGAAGTTATCAAGAAAGGCAGAGGGAATAGACCCGGTGAAGCCTTAGCAACCCTCCGTGCCTGAAGCGGAGAAGGTGCTAAATTCTACCCCTGTGGCGACATGGGGACAGATGACGCAAATACTTCCCGTATTTCTCCCTGTTTTCTGATAACGCATACAGTATAAAAGTTTTCTGTTTCGGGTTCGGTAATCCGTTACAAGAGACAAAACAACAGATCTTATGAGTGCTATACAAACAGAGCTTCAGAAAAGAATATTGGTACTGGACGGGGCCATGGGGACCATGTTACAGCAATACGATTTTACGGAAGAAGATTTCCGGGAGAGCGTTTTAAGGATTATGCCCATCCGTTGAAAGGCAATAATGACCTGCTCTCTATCACACAACCCGAAGCCATAGCCGAAATACACGCCAAGTATTTTGAAGCCGGTGCCGATATTGTCGAAACCAATACATTTTCGGGCACCACGATAGCTATGGCCGATTATCACATGGAAGATCTGGTCTATGAACTCAATTACGAGTCTGCACGTATAGCCAGGGAAGTCGCTGACAGGTTCACTGCTGAGCATCCGCAAAAACCGAGATTCGTCGCCGGAGCAATCGGTCCGACCAACAGAACGGCGAGTATGTCGCCCGATGTCAACGATCCCGGTACAGGGCTATTACATTCGATCAATTACGTATAGCCTACAAACTGCAGGTAGAAGCGCTTATAGACGGAGGAGTGGATATACTGCTGGTCGAAACCATTTTCGATACCCTGAATGCCAAGGCTGCACTGTTTGCCATAGAAGAGGTGAAAGAAGAGCGGGGGCTGGATACCCCGGTCATGGTCAGCGGAACCATCACCGATGCTTCGGGAAGGACATTGTCCGGACAGACCGTAGAAGCTTTTCTTATCTCCATATCGCATATTCCCCTGCTTAGTGTAGGCTTCAATTGTGCACTTGGCGCAGACCAGTTAAAACCCTATCTCAAAAGACTCGGACAAAATACCGATCTGAATATATCGGCGCATCCCAATGCGGGGTTACCCAATGCGTTCGGCGAATACGACGAAACGCCGGAAGAGATGCAGGCCCAGATCAGGGAATATCTCGAAGATAACCTGGTGAATATTATAGGGGGATGCTGCGGGACTACTCCGGCCCATATCCGGCTCATAGCAGAAGTAGCAGCTCTTTACAAACCCAGGAAACTGGGAATGTCCGCATAGGCCGAAATCCAAGCGACAGCATGCGTACACAAAACAGTATTTGGCCGTACAGACGGCAAAACCAAGGTCGGAGGCGACCCATTTATACCGAGATCCGTGGGAAAAGGAAATACAGAAGAACAACGATATAACGATCCGTTACCGGAAGACAGACCTCCCCGTCCGTTAAAACTTTCCGGACTGGAGCCTTTGATTATTACGCCCGAGAGTAATTTTATCAATATCGGGGAGCGGACCAATGTCACCGGTTCCCGAAGATTCCTTCGTCTGGTCAAAGAAGAAAAATATCAGGAAGCCCTCGATGTGGCCAGAGCTCAGGTGGAGGGAGGAGCACAGATCATCGATATAAACATGGATGAAGGGATGATCGACGGTGTGCAGGCGATGACGACCTTTCTGAACCTCATTGCTTCTGAACCCGATATAGCCCGGGTCCCCGTGGTGATCGACAGTTCCAAATGGGAAATTATCGAAGCTGGGCTCAAAGTCGTGCAGGGAAAGTGTATCGTAAACTCCATCAGTTTAAAGGAAGGCGAAGCACTCTTTATAACATGCCAGAACCATAAGACGCTACGGTGCGGCAGTTATCGTGATGGCTTTTGACGAAGTGGGACAGGCTGATACATACGAACGCCGGATAGCGATCTGTAAACGATCGTATGACATTCTTGTCAATGAAGTAAGTTTTGCTCCCGAAGATATTATTTTCGATCCCAATATTTTCCCGGTAGGGACCGGGATGGACGAACACCGCAAGAACGCTATAGACTTTTTCCGGGCGACAAAATGGATCAGGGAGAACCTGCCCTATGCCAATGTCAGTGGAGGGGTCAGCAACGTATCGTTCTCGTTCCGTGGGAATAATGTGGTCCGTGAAGCGATGAACGCTGCTTTCCTGTATCATGCCGTACAGCACGGTATGAACATGGGTATTGTAAACCCCGAAATGCTGGAGGTGTACGATGAGATATCCAAAGAATTACTGGTACACATAGAAGACGTACTGCTCGATCGCAGGGATGACGCTACCGAACGTCTGCTCGATTACGCCGAACAGGTAAAGGACAGTGGAAAGACTTCCGAGAAAAAACTACAGGAATGGCGTAACGAAGGGTTGCAGGAGCGGATAACCCATGCCCTGGTAAAGGGTGTGGACGAATTTATAGAAACCGATGTGGAAGAGGCCCGTACACAGGTAGACCGTCCTATAGAAGTTATAGAGACTTACCTGATGAACGGGATGAATGTAGTGGGAGACCTTTTCGGAAGCGGTAAGATGTTTTTGCCTCAGGTGGTAAAGTCGGCACGGGTGATGAAGCGTGCCGTAGCCTACCTGTTGCCTTTTATAGAAGAGGAAAAGAAAAACCTTCCGGCAGGTGAAGGCGGATCGAGAGCCGTAGGTAAAATATTAATGGCAACCGTTAAGGGGATGTTCACGATATCGGAAAAAATATCGTGAGTGTGGTACTGGGTTGTAACAATTATGAAGTTGTAGACCTCGGGGTGATGGTTCCGCCCGAAAAGATCATTCAGACAGCCATTGATGAAAATGTAGATATTATAGGGTTAAGCGGACTCATAACGCCTTCGCTGGACGAGATGGTGTACCTGGCTAAAGAACTGGATAAACTCAGTATACGCATTCCGGTACTTATCGGTGGGGCAACGACCTCCCGTGCGCATACGGCCGTAAAGATCGCCCCTGCATACCGGGAGACCGTGGTGCATGTTAACGATGCGTCCAGAGCCGTAACTGTGGCCAGTAACCTGCTCAATGAGAAAACAAAGGTTGCATACTGCCGCTCCGTCAGGGAAGAATACGACAAACTCAGGGAAGGATTCCTCAATCGCTCCAAAGTAAAAGAGTATCTGGATATCGAAGAGGCAAGGAAAAACAAGCTCCTGCTCGATTGGGATAATTATCGTCCCGTGGTGCCTCGAAAGACCGGGGTATATAAGATAGAAGCCTCGCTCGAAGAGCTGCTGGATTACATAGACTGGACCCCGTTTTTCAGGACCTGGGATCTGCATGGTAAATATCCCGAAATACTCACGATCCGGTAGTTGGGGAGCAGGCGAGATCGCTTTATGACGATGCGAAAAAATGCTGGAGGTCCTGGTGCGCGAACGATGGTTGCAAACCAAAGGAGTTTACGGATTGTTTCCGGCCAACCAGGTAAACGATGACGATATCGCTATATATGACGAAAACGGTAAGCACACCGAAACCCTGCTCACATTGCGGCAGCAGTCGAAAAAGAATAAAAGGGCAGCCAATATAGCATTGGCAGATTTTGTGGCTCCCGAAACTTCAGGTGTACGCGACTATGTAGGTGCGTTTTGTGTTACCACAGGTTTCGGAGTGGAAGAAAAACTGCAGCCTTTGAAAAGGAATACGATGATTATAATTCCATTATGGTAAAAGCCCTGGCCGACCGTTTGCCGAAGCTTTTGCGGAGTACCTGCACAAAAAAGTAAGGACCGAATTCTGGGGATACGACTCCGGTGAAGATCTTACCAATGAAGAACTGATCAGAGAATCCTATAAAGGTATCCGTCCGGCTCCCGGTTATCCGGCCTGCCCGGATCACCTGAGAAAAATACGCTCTGGCGTTTGCTTCATGCCGAAGAAAACACAGGAGTCCGACTAACCGAAAGCCTGGCCATGTGGCCGGCATCTTCGGTCTCCGGATACTATTTCGGCCATCCGGAAAGTAAGTATTTTGGTCTCGGGAAGATCAAAGACGACCAGGTTGCCGATTATGCGGTAAGACGGGGTATCTCTGTTGATGAGGCCAGGAAATGGCTCAACCCGAATATTGCAGATTAATATAGCGGTGCCGTTGGGACCTAAACGGCCAAAAGCATATAAAAAAGTTAAACCCAAATTCCGGTGACAGCCGGAAAATAAAACATGAAAGTAACAGAACACATAGACAGGCCAAGGGAAACACCCTGTTTTCGTTTGAAGTGGTGCCACCGCCCAAAGGAGGGAATATACAGGAATTATATAATAATATCGATCCCCTGATGGAGTTTAAACCACCGTTTATAGGACGTGACGACTTCCAGAGAGGAATATATCTATATAGAACGGGAAGGACTGCTCGACCGTAAGATCGTGCGGATGCGACCCGGAACCGTGGGGATATGCGCGTCTATTAAACACAAATACCAGGTAGATACCGTGCCCCATGTACTCTGTGCGGATTTACATGCGAAGAGACAGAGTATATGCTGGTAGATTGCCATTATCTGGGAATAGACAATGTGATGGCGCTCCGCGGCGATGCGATGAAACATCAACGTTATTTCGAACCGACAAGAGGGGGACATACCTACGCCAATGAACTCGTAAGCCAGATCAAGAATATCACCCGGGGGAAATATCTGCACGATGTGGTAGAATCCAATAACATGCCCGATTTTTGTATCGGGGTGGCCGGATACCCGGAAAAACACCTGGAAGCTCCTTCGCTGGACTACGACCTGAAAAAATTGCAGGACAAGATCGATGCCGGAGCAGATTATATCGTAACCCAGATGTTTTTTGACAACAGTAAGTTCTTTGAGTTTGTCGAAAAAGCGAGGAGTATGGGAATTACAGTTCCGATTATTCCCGGGATCAAACCCATTGCAGTGAAACGCCATCTGCAACTGCTACCGCAGGTATTCAAAATAGACCTTCCGGAAGAGCTTATCCGTGCCATAGAGCAATGTAAGGATAATAAAGAAGTCCGACAGGTAGGGATAGAATGGTGTATTCAGCAGTCTAAAGAACTGAAAGCTGCCGGGGTGCCGGTTTTACATTACTATTCTATGGGAAAATCTGACAATATCAAGGCAGTGGCTTCATCGGTTTTTTAAAAATAAAACATACTTTTGTGCCTAATCGGGCAGCATGAGAAAATTATTTTTTGCCTTCGCGGTATTTTTGGGAGTGTTTGTTTCCGGCCAGGAAAAAAAGGACGGAAGCAAACATTCTTCCTATATAGATATCAATTATTTCTACGGTAATATCGTTCAGCATAATACCGATATTCAGCATCTCATTTCCGGCCATCCCACAGGCCTTATACTAAGCTGGAACCACAAGACTCATGGGAAGGAAGACTGGGAACAGCTTTATAATTATCCCGATTACGGCATCTCTTTTGGTTATCAGGATTTCAGGAACAGAACCCTCGGTGAAAATTACGGGCTTTATGCGCATTACAATTTTTACTTCCTGAAACGAAACCTCGTGCTTCGTATCGGGCAGGGCCTGGCCTACACGACTAACCCTTACGACAAAGAAAATAATTTCCGCAATGTTGCTTTCGGTTCACATATCCTGAGCAGTACCTATCTCATGCTGAATTACAAAAAAGAACGGATTTTCGATCGCTGGGGGATTCAGGCCGGTTTTTCTTTTATTCATTATTCCAATGCCAATGTCCGTGCTCCTAATACGAGTGTAAACAGCCTGGCATTTAACATCGGGGTGAATTACCAACTGGAACCCGGGGAACCGGAATATCACCGTAATATGTTTATTGATAAGTTTACAGAGCCCGTCCGGTATAATATGGTATTCCGCAGCGGGATAAATGAGAGTGATGTTATAGGAAGCGGGCAATATCCGTTCTATATATTCTCCTTTTATGCAGACAAAAGGATCAGTAGAAAAAGCGCTATTCAGTTGGGCAGTGATGTCTTCTATTCCAATTTTCTGAAGAATATATACGCTACAGGGGGATAGCCTATCCCGAAGATGATATATCCGGTGATGAGGATTATAAGAGGGCCGGAGTTTTTATAGGACATGAACTGTTTATAAACCGATTGTCTTTTATCGCCCAGTTGGGATATTACGTCTATTATCCTGTAGAATTCGAAGGGCGTTTTTATCAGCGGCTCGGTATCAAAAGGTATTTCGGTGAGAAGATCTTTGCGGCGCTTACACTCAAAACACATGCAGCCAAAGCAGAGGCGGTCGAAGCCGGTATCGGGATCAGGCTTTAACGGATTTTTAAAAACCTTAGGCAATGAAGAAATTAGTGGTCGTGGCAGTATTACTCCTGTTTTCCTGTAACAGTGAAGATGCCGGGGATTGTTTCCGGACTGCAGGGGAGATGATCCGCAGGGAGGTTGAGGTCGGGGAGTTTTCAAGAATTCTTGTCAATGAGAATATCCGGTTGGTCATCAGGGAAGGTACGGAATATCTTGTAACCGTAGAAAACCGGTAAAAACCTCGTCAATGATATCCGGGTAAGAGTGCAGGAAGGGCAGTTGGTACTTTCCGGCGACATCAGCTGTAATCTTTTCAGGGATTATGATGAGACCACGGTCTATGTGACGGCACCGGACATTTCGGAGATACGTAATTCCTCCCAGTGGGATGTACGTTCAGACGGGGTACTGACCTATCCGGAATTGCGTATAGTCTCTGAAGATTATCAGAACGATTACCAGAATACGGGCGATTTTTACCTCGAACTGGATACTAACAGCTTCAGTATGGTGTTCAATAACCTGTCGAACTGTTTTGTAAAAGGAAAAACGCAAACCCTGAGTATCTACCTGGCAGCGGGAAATTCAAGAGTGGACGCCTCCGGTCTCGAAGCCGGGGACGTCAGTATTTATCACCGGAGCTCCAATGACATCATCGTAACCCGATACAGCGTCTCTCGGGAGATATCTACAGCACAGGGGATCTTATTTCGTAAACCGCCCGCCGGAAACAACGGTGACCCGACACTATAAGGGAGCCTTGATTTTCAGGTATTAAGACGGTATTCGTTCGGAAATCACGCCCGGGTAAGTTCGTGAAAAAGACTTTCCAGGTTGCGGTTTTTTCGATGCAGTTGCAAGGTTTTCAATCCGTTGTCATGTGCGAAATCGAAAACGGAAGGTCGCATATCCTGTGAAGTGTTAAAGTGAAGTTCGTAGACAAAGTCATAAATGTTATTGACCGTTTTTATATGCGGGAGATTTTCCAGTAATACGGGTTCTACCCGGTAATCAAATTCTACTTCGATAATCTGTTCGGTCATTGCCTGCAAACTCTCCAGTGTTTTATCGGCTACGATATTGCCCTGATTAATGATAATAACCCGGTCACAGATGGCCTCTACTTCCTGCATGATATGGGTAGAGAGCAGTATGGTCTTTTCCTTTCCCACATCCCGTATCAGTTGCCTGATCTCCACGAGCTGGTTAGGGTCGAGTCCTGTGGTGGGTTCGTCCAGAATAAGTACTTCCGGATCGTGGAGCATGGCAGCGGCAAGACCCGTACGCTGGCGGTATCCTTTGGAGAGTCCCCCGATTTTCTTATGCGCTTCCGGAGTAAGCCCGGTGAGGGAAATCATGTTGTCTATGTGATACCGATCTATCTTTTTTCCGGCAGCGCGGTATATCGAGGCACTGAATTCGAGATATTCCCTGACATACATTTCCAGGTACAGCGGGTGTGTTCCGGGAGATAACCGATACTTCTGGCCGCTTCCTTTCTTTGGGAATTCACGTGAAATCCGTTTACTTTCGCCCTTCCCGAATCTGCCGAAATATACCCGGTAAGTATTTTCATCATGGTGGATTTTCCGGCACCGTTAGGCCCCAGGAACCCTACGACCTCTCCTTTGTTCAGCGAAAAAGAAACGGAACGAAGTGCCTGCTGCTCCCCGTATTTTTGGATATATCGATAACTTCTATAGACATAAATGCATATTGACAGATTATAACCGGTCTCAAAAATACATAAACGTTCGGGAAGGATAAGTGTTTTGCCATACTTCTTTACCTCCCGGATACTTTTTGTAAACGGCCATAAAAGCCGGGTACTTATGATAATAAACAGCGAGTCATATTTCGGAATTGTTATTTTTTTTGTGTTTTTTCAGAAAAAATGAGAAAATATATTCTCGCTCTTGTATGTTTCAAATTTATAATTACTTTAGCAGCGTCAAATAGAATAACAAATGACTCAGACTGCTTATAACTGGAACTTTTATTTTTTCTTCTTTTATTTCTTTAGAGGGAGATCGGGACGGTTATAGCGTGTTTTGAGTGAAAAAATATATGACTGGTCCCGGATTTTCCGGGACTTTTTTTTGGTCTTAAAAATCGTAATAACAAAAAATATGCAGGTAATTGCAGCATGAACAAGATAGTAGCCATACAGGGAATCAAAGGGTCTTTTCACCACCAGGTGGCCAGGGAATATTTCAGTAACGATACCGATATCCTGGAATGCCTTTCGTTTGATATTTTAGTAGACAGCCTTCTGGACAAGACCGCCAATACTGCGGTGATGGCCATAGAAAATTCGATAGCGGGCTCTATCATTCCCAATTATGCCCTGATAGACAATAATCAATTGCATATTATCGGGGAACATTATGTGAATATACATCACAACCTTATGGCTTTGCCGGGACAGGGACTGGACAATATCCGGGAAGTGTATTCTCATCCGATGGCCTTGTTACAGTGCAAGAAGTTTTTCAAACAGTATCCGCATATCAAGCTTGTCGAAGATGCCGATACGGCGGAGACAGCAAGACGTATTCGCCAGCAGGAATTGAAAGGTATAGGAGCTATTGCCAGCCGGACAGCTGCCGAACTCTTCGATATGCAGATCCTGGCCGATAACATACAGACTATCGAGGATAATTCTACCCGGTTTGTCATCGTACAGACCGAAAATTCGGTATTGCCCGAAAAAGAGATCAACAAGGCATCCATAAAATTCAAAGCAGATCACAAGAGAGGTAGCCTCGCTACCGTACTCAATGTAATGAGTGACTGCAGGTTGAACCTCACCAAGATCCAATCGCTCCCGGTAATCGAAACCCCGTGGAATATTCATTTTTCGTCGATGTGACATTCGAAAAGTACGAAGACTTTAAGAAGGCTAAATCTCTTCTGGAGATCATGACGGAAGACTTTAAAATACTTGGCGAATATAAAAATGCAAAATTATGATTGAAGTAGCCAAAAGGTTAAGCACCGTAGAAGAATACTACTTCTCAAGAAAACTTCGTGAAGTAAGGCAACTGATGGCCGAAGGAAAACCCGTCATCAATATGGGGATAGGGAGTCCCGACCTGCACCCGGCTCCGGAGGTGATCAAAGCGCTTCGGGATGCCGTTGAAGATACAATGGCACATCAGTACCAGAGTTACCAGGGATTGCCCGAATTGCGGGAAGGAGTCCGGGATTTTTACCGGGACAAATTCGGAGTAGCCCTCGACAGGGATACCGAAATCCTGCCGCTTATGGGGTCTAAAGAAGGGATCATGCATATTTCTATGGCCTTTCTCAATGAAGGTGATGAGGTATTGATCCCCGATCCGGGATACCCAACCTATACTTCCGTAACGCGGTTGCTCGGTGCCGTACCCAGGTATTACGACCTTACCGGAGATAATGGCTGGCTGCCCGATCTGGAAGCCCTCGAAAAACAGGATCTTTCCGCAGTAAAGCTGATGTGGCTGAACTATCCGCACATGCCCACCGGAACAAACGGAACTACTGCTTTGTACGAAGCACTGATAGCTTTTGCCCGGCGTAATAATATTCTCCTGGTCAATGACAATCCGTATAGCTTTGTTCTCAACGATAGCCCGGCGAGTATTTTGCGGGTAGAAGGGGCAAAGAAGTAGCATTGGAACTCAATTCACTGAGTAAAACCTTAACATGGCCGGTGGGCGCGTAGGAATGGTCATGGGAGATGCCCGGAATATCAATGCCGTACTCAAAGTAAAAAGCAATATGGATAGCGGTATGTTCTACGGGATACAGAAGGGAGCCGTAGCGGCACTCCGTTGCTCGGATGACTGGTATAAAGACGTAAACAGCGTATACAGGGAGCGAGAGCGTTGATGTACCGGCTTACCGAAAAACTCGGGTGTACATACGACCCGGATAGCGTAGGCATGTTGTCTGGGCTAAACTTCCGGAAGAATTACATCTGCCGAGGGTTTTATCGATGATATTCTCTATAGCAAAAGCATATTTATAACTCCCGGCACCATTTTCGGGAAAAACGGTGAAGGTTATATACGCTTTTCACTGTGTACGCCTAAAGAAAAAATACAGGAGGCTATAGATCGTCTCTGAACAAGAAGGAAACAGTCTTCCGTAAAAAAAAAACATAAAATGACAAATGTATTCGTAATAGGACTCGGACTGATAGGGGGATCTTTTGCACTCGATATCAAATCGGTTTACGGGGAAGCAAAGATCTACGGGATAGATACCAATGAAGATCACCTTAACCAGGCCGTAAAGCTCGGTCTTATCGACAGCAAGGCCGCTATGGAAGATCTGTCGGATGCCGAAGTAGTTATTGTAGCCGTTCCGGTAAATACAAGCCTGAAACTGCTTCCCGAAGTACTGGACCTGGTTGGGGACGATACTGTGGTTTTCGATGCGGGCTCTACCAAATCTCTTATTTGCGAAGCTGTAGCCACACATCCCAAACGGCGTAATTTCCTGGCTGCACATCCTATAGCCGGTACGGAATTTTCCGGTCCGTCGGCAGCCCTCGAAGGATTATACCGGATAAGGTGAATATTATTTGTGAAGTGGAGAAAACAGCTTTCAAACTTCAGGAAAAAGTCCTGAAACTGTTTACCGATATCGGGATGCGTATCCGGTACATGGACCCCGGAGCACACGACAGACATATAGCCTATGTGTCTCATTTGTCACACATCAGTTCTTTTATGTTGGGAAAGACAGTTATTGAAAAAGAAAAGAACGAACGCGATATTTTTGACATGGCGGGAAGCGGATTTGAGAGTACCGTGCGCTGGCCAAGAGTTCGCCGGCCATGTGGGCTCCCATTTTCGAGCAGAACAGGGCGAATGTCACGGAGAGACACTCGAAGAGTACATCGCCAATTTACAGCAGTTCCTCGATCTGATGAAGAAAGGAGAGTTTGATGCCATTTATCACGAAATGGAAAATACAAACAAGATCAGGGAAATATTAAAAGGGATCAATGTCCCCCGCATCATAAGTTTTTCAGCATACGATATAAAACGAAAATAAAGAACCAAAACTGGAATTTACAAATTAAAAAAGATCATGGAAAATTCGAAAGAGAGAGGATATGTTGGACAACCTGGGACTGGATCACCCTCTGGTAATTGCCGCCCCTGTAGTGCCGAAACCGAAGAGCAGGTGCTTAAAATTGCACACGACCTCAAAGATACTGATGTTACGTATCTGCGTGCCGGAATATGGAAGCCGCGGACGCGTCCCGGTAACTTTGAAGGAGTAGGGGCACTCGGTCCTCAAATGGTTACAGAAAGCCAAGGAAGAAACCGGAATGCTTACCGCTACGGAAGTAGCTAATGCCGCCCACGTAAAACTGGCTCTGGAACACGATATCGACTTGTTGTGGATAGGGGCAAGGTCTACCGTAAGCCCTTTTATCGTTCAGGAGATTGCCGATGCCCTTAAAGGTACCGACAAAGTGGTCCTGGTGAAAAACCCGGTCAACCCCGACCTTCCTTGTGGCTCGGAGGTATAGAGCGTCTGTATTCGTCCGATATTAAAAACTCGGAGTTATTCACAGAGGATTCTCTACTTACGAAAAAACCAAGTACAGAAACATCCCCGAATGGCAGCTCGCTATCGAATTGCAAAACAAATTCCCTGATCTGCCCCTGATCTGCGATCCTTCGCATATCACCGGGAAAAGAGACATGATCTTTGATGTAGCCCAGACTGCCCTCGACCTGAATTTTGACGGATTGATGATCGAAACACACAACGATCCCGATAATGCCTGGAGTGATGCTGCTCAGCAGGTTACCCCCGATACGCTTGTGCAGATTATGAAAGATCTGAAAATACGTAAAGAAAGCGATGCCGAAGCCGAATACAACAATAAACTCGGAATGCTTCGTGCTCAGATCGACATTATAGATAACGGCCTGATCGATACCCTCGGAAAGCGGATGAAAATCTCCGATGAGATAGGAACGTTGAAAAAACAGAAAAACGTTGCCGTATTACAGAGTAAACGCTGGAATGAGATTCTCGGAAGAATGATCCTCGAAGGCCAGGAAAAAGGACTGAGCGAAGAGTTTATCCTGAAAATGTTCAAGGCTATTCACCAGGAGTCTATAAATCACCAGGAAAAGATATTAAAAGCGTAAATTTGTAGACCGTACAATTTTCGTAATTAATAGTACAGCGATGTCCGGAAATTCGAATGGGTATTTTTTGTGGTCTACGGACAATGAAAAATGTAATAAGATTTTCGGACATCGCTTTTTATAGCCTATGACAGGAACAGTCTACAAATCTACCGGAAGCTGGTACACCGTAAAAACGGAAGAAGGGCAGTTGTTTGATTGCCGTATCAAGGGAAAATTCCGTATCAAGGGAATTAAAGCACCAATCCTGTTGCGGTGGGGGATATCGTGGATTTCGAGCCCGAGCCGGACGGAGCTGCCGCAACCGGTGTAATTACCCATATACACGACCGCAGGAATTATATTGTCAGGAAATCGGTAAATCTTTCCAAGCAGAAACATATTATTGCGGCCAATATAGATACCGCTTATTTATTGGTTACTCTGAAAAATCCGCTGACACTCACCACTTTTTATCGATCGTTTTCTGGTAACGGCTGAGGCGTATGACATCGAAGCCGTCTTACTTTTCAACAAGTCCGACCAGTATGACGAAGAAGAGCTGCTGGAAGTAAAATATCTTGCCGCCATGTACAGGCATGTAGGTTATGAGTGTATCGGAGTATCGGCTGTAACCGGAAAAAAATTAGACAAGGTCAAAGCGCAGATGCAGGGCAAGGTGAGTATGTTCTCCGGCCATTCTGGTGTAGGCAAATCGACATTGGTCATGCCATAGCTCCGGGGCTTAGTCTCCGTACTGCCGAGATCTCCCGGCAGCACAAACAAGGACAGCACACCACGACATTTGCCGAAATGTTCGATCTGGATTTCGATGCCAGGATTATCGATACTCCGGGGATCAAAGGATTTGGTATCGTGGATATGGAAAAGGAGGAAATCGGCGATTACTTTCCTGAGTTTTTTTGCGAGAAAAGGAGAGTGCCGGTTTAACAATTGTCTGCACGTAGACGAACCGCATTGTGCTATTAAACAAGCCCTCGAAGACGGGGAAATTCCGTGGAGCAGGTACAAAAGTTACCTCCAGATTCTCGAAGGTGAAGATGAAAATTACCGTACGGATATTTACAGCGAAGAATAAGTAGGAATTTTAATACATAACAGTAAAACAACCGATATGCGTGTAGTTATACAGCGGGTCCGGGAAGCAAGCGTTGCTATAGACGGAGTGGTAAAATCGTCCGCAAAGAAGGGGTTGCTTATCCTGGTCGGTATGGAAGATGCGGATACGGAAGAAGATATCGTATGGCTATCGCGCAAAGTAGCCAACCTTCGTATTTTTAATGATGAAGAAGGTGTCATGAACAAATCTGTCCTTGATATCGATGGCGATATTATTGTAGTGAGTCAGTTTACCCTGCATGCTTCTACCAAAAAAGGGTAATCGCCCTTCTTATATCAAAGCGGCACGACCCGAAGTAGCTATTCCGCTTTATGAGGCTTTCGTGAGTCAACTTCAAAAAGATACCGGAAAGAACGTAGGGACCGGGGAATTTGGTGCCGACATGCAGGTTGCCCTGCTCAACGACGGACCGGTGACGATTACGATCGATACCAGAAATAAGGAATAAAAGAAGCGTATCGGAAGCTTTGGCCTGGTCATTTGTCGTAAGGAATGGATTTTTACGGAAAAACGTAGTGATTACGTGGCTGATTTTCCTACTTTTAGCAAAAATTTAATGCCAACCGATTCTAATCAAAATGTATTTCAAAAAAATTACGCTTCTCTGTCTTCTGTTGTATTGTCTTACCGTAAATGCCCAGGAAAGCCGGGTATCAGTCTTTAAGCCTCGATAAGAGCTTGTTAAAAATGCAAATGCCATAGTCCGCCTGGAAGAATGCCGGGTAGAGGTCAAATCATCCAAAGATATGCGTATCAGGCGTAAACGGGTAGTGACCGTACTCAATAAAAAGGGAGGGCAGTATGTGCATGCGATGGAAGGGTATGACAACAGCCGTAAAATAAAAAGTATAGAAGCCCGTGTCTTTGATGTTTTCGAAAAGAGATCAGGAAGTTCCGTAAAAAGGACTTTAAAGATGTCAGTGCCGTGCCAAAGGGAACTCTCTACACAGATAACCGGGTGTTATATCTCGAATACATCCCTACAACATACCCCTACACCGTAGAGTTTATCAGTGAAGTACAGACACCGAATACGGGAGGGATACCGTCCTGCTACTTCTTGGACGGATACAATGTCAGCACCGAAGAGAGTCGTTATATACTGGAGTACAACAAGATCTTTTTCATCCCCGCTTCAAAGAGAAACACCTGGAAGAATACGGTATTCAAAGAAAAGAAACGCTGACGGGGGTCGAATCTACGGAAAATCCATAAAAGCACTAAAAGCAGAAAGCCTGAGTCCGGCATTTAAAGAGTTTGCTCCGAAATTGCTGGTAGCCATAGACAGGTTCCATCTCGATGGCCATGACGGTAAAGCCGAAAAACTGGAAGAACTGGGCCTGTGGATGTATAATGATCTGCTCGACGGACGGGCTAAGATTCCGGAAGCGACAGCTTTGAAAATAAAAAACCTGGTTCATGGAATAGAGGACCCTATGGAAAAGGCGCGGAAAGTGTATGAATTTGTTCAGCAAAATACCCGCTACATCAGTGTCCAGGTGGGGATCGGAGGTTTACAGCCTATTACTGCGGCAGAAGTCGATAAGGTGAAATACGGAGATTGTAAGGGGCTGTCCAATTATATGATGGGGCTGTTGGATATCGCAGGTGTTCCATCGTATACACGCATGTCCAGTCCGGAAATGATAAGATAGACTTCGAACCCGATTTTGCTTCCCTGGCGCAGGGAGACCACGTCATTCTCGCCATTCCGGATGGTGATCATTATGTATGGATAGATTGTACAAGCCAGGTAAATCCTTTCGGATTTATCGGGGATTTTACCGATGACAGAAGTGTACTCATTATGAAACCCGGGGGAGGAGAACTGGCAAAGACCACTTCGTATCTCAACGAACAGAATTACCAGCATACCACCGCAACCTGTGAAATTGTCCCGAAGGGGCGTTAAACGGATCGGTGCGTATCGTCACCGGAGGAATACAATACGATCAGAGAACATATCTCGAGAGGCGAACAGATGAGGATATCGTCAAGCGGTACAAAAATTACTGGAATACCATAAACAATCTCCGTATCGATAAACTATGCATTTATCAATGATAAAGACAGTATCAGGTTTACCGAAACGGTGAAGGTGAAGGCACCGGGTATGCATCGAGGAGCGGAGACAGGTTGCTTTTTGTAGTCAATGCCTTTAATGGCAATGATTTTGTCCCTGATCGTTACCGGGACAGGCAACTGCCTTTTGAGATCAGCCGTGGTTTTGCCGATAGCGACGAATTTACAATTAACCTCCCCGAAGGGTATATCTAGAAGCCCTTCCCGAAAAATTTTCCTTGTCCAACGCATTCGGAGAATACCATACGGAGGTGGAACAAACCGATGACAGGATGCTTACTTACCGCAGAACACTAAAATCCGCAGCGGATACTATCCCAGAGAAGACTATGATGATTACCGGAACTTCAGGAGAGAAGTCTCCAGGCACGACCGTCGAAAGTCGTACTGCTCAAGAAATAACCTTCAAATCAATTAAGTATACAGATATGAAAAGAACTTTACTTTGTTTTATCCTGATCGGATTTTTTCAGATAGATCAGGGGCTTGCCCAAAACTATAAATTCGGAAAAGTTTCCGAAGAAGAACTGGAAGAAACCGTAAACCCACAGGATTCTTCGGCCCATGCCTCCATACTGTACAAGAAGGTGAGAGTGCATTACCGTTATAATCCCAATGATGTTTTCGAGTTGATCACGGATGTACAGGAACGGGTAAAAATCTATACCCGGGAAGGGTTTGATTATGCGACCAGACAAATATCGTATTACAGCCGGGGTCGGGAGGAGAAGAAAAAGTAACAGGACTGAAAGCCTATACCTACAACCTGAAAAACGGGAAGATCGAAGAAGAGAAACTGAGTAAAAGCGAAATTTTCGACGAGGAAAAATCAAAATACTGGGGAGCAGTGAAGTTCACGATGCCCGATATCCGTCCGGGGTCCGTTATAGAGTACAGCTACAGCATCAACTCTCCTTTTCTCGGAAATATAGAAGAGATCGACCTGCAGTACGATATTCCTGTAAAGAAAATAGAAGTACAGGTAGAAAGCCCGGAGTATTTTGTGTTTAAGCCGTTGATGAAAGGATATTATCCTTTTCAGATCATCTCTGACTCCAAGCGGGAGTCTGTTAATATTACCAGCAAAGATAAAACGGTCAATTTTCACGGTCGTAACGGCTACAATAATACCCGACTTGACTACACAACCAATATCTCCAAAATAGATCTCGAAAATGTCCCGGCCTTAAAGGAAGAGCCTTATGTGAATAATATCAACAACTACAGGTCTGCCATAAGATATGAATTGCAGTACGTACAATTTCCGCAGACACCCATAAAATATATTCTTCGAGCTGGACCGATGTAGCCAAAACCATTTATGACAATTCCTCCTTTGGTAATGAGCTCAAGAAGACCGGCTATTTTGAAGATGAGGTTAACGGGCTTTTACAGGGGTCAACAGTCCGTCCGGGAAGATCGCGGTAATATTTCAGTATGTGAAAAACCGGATGAACTGGAACGGTTATTTCGGGTATTACTGTGACGAAGGGGTGCGCAGGGCATACAAGGATAAAGTAGGTAACGTCGCGGAGATCAACCTGATGCTTACGGCGATGCTGCGTTATGCAGGCCTGGATGCCAATCCTGTACTGGTTAGTACGAGATCTCACGGTATCCCGTTGTTTCCCACCCGCGAAGGGTTCAATTATGTTATCAGTGCCGTATCTATGGACGAAGGCTATGTCCTGCTGGATGGTACGGCCAAATTCAGCGTTCCGGGAATGCTGCCGCCGAGAGCACATAACTGGAACGGCAGGCTGATCAAAAAAGAGGGAGCGTCCGAGGAGATCAGTCTTACACCCAGGGCTATGTCCAAAGAGATGATCTCCGTTACATACAAGTTAACGAAGACGGTGCTGCCGAAGGAAAGATCCGCAAACAATTTACCGATCATCATGCATTGTCTTTCCGACAGAAATATTTTACGGTCGATGAGGAACAGTATATCCAGGATCTCGAAAACAAATACAGCGGCATGGAGATCTCCGAATATACCCTACAGAACAAGGAGGATATTTCCCAGCCCGTTATAGAAACGTTTAGTTTTTTCAAGGAAAATGCTTGCGATCTTATAGCCGATAAAGTGTATCTTTCGCCTATGTTGTTTTTTGCCATGGAGGAGAATCCTTTTAAACTGGAGAAAAGGGAGTATCCCATAGATTTCTCCTATCCCTGGGCAGACAAATACATTATTAATATCGGTATCCCCGAAGGGTATAAAGCCGAAATCCTTCCGGAACCCTCCAGGGTAACACTTCCGGAAGACCTGGGCTCCTTCCTGTTTAATATCAATGAGTCCGGGGCGATGATACAGGTTATGGTACAGACCGAGATGACCTCGGCCATATTGCCTGCGGTATATTATGATACGGTACGGGAATTTTTTAAACAACTCGTGGCAAAAGAAACTGAAAAAATCGTTTTAACTAAAATTTAGACATGGACATTAAAAATGCTCAGCAAGACGTCGACACCTGGATCAGGGAACACGGAGTACGTTATTTTAACGAACTGACCAATATGGCACAACTCACCGAGGAAGTAGGTGAAGTGGCCCGTATTATTGCCAGGAGATACGGGGAGCAGAGTGAGAAAGAAAGCGATAAGGACAAGGACCTGGGGGAAGAGCTTGCCGATGTCGTCTTTGTGGTTTTGTGCCTGGCCAATCAGACCGGTATAGACCTTCAGGCGGCTTTCGATAAAAAAATGGAGAAGAAAACCCGGAGAGACCACGATCGCCATCACAATAATGAAAAATTAAAATAAGCAGGGAGAACCGAGGAAAAGTGCCCGGGAATACTTAATTTTCGGGCATAAAACAAAAACTGCAGACGGGACTGTTTTTACGTTGTGAAAAACAGGGACTATGATGCGGACGTATGGTAATAAATACGACCAGAACAATACCTCATGAATATAAAAATTTCCAATTCAGAAAAAAAGATCAAAGGAAATATCAGGATCACCGGGTCAAAAAGCGAATCCAACCGTTTATTACTGTTACAGGCCCTGTATCCGCAGATCACTATCGCTAACCTTTCCAATTCCGACGATTCGGATGTCATGCAGAAGGCGCTCAGCTCAAAGGAAGCGGTGGCAGACATTCACCATGCAGGTACGGCTATGCGTTTTCTTACTGCGTTTTTTGCGACCCGTGAAGGGCGCGATGTCGTACTTACCGGATCGAAGAGAATGACCGAAAGGCCTATAAAAATACTCGTAGACGCGCTCAGACAACTTGGCGCCGGGATCACCTATACCGCTGCCGAAGGGTATCCGCCTTTACATATCAAAGGAAAGAAACTGGAAAAAAACAAGGTGTCCATGCAGGCCAATGTGAGCAGTCAGTATATTTCGGCACTGTTGCTTATAGCGCCTAAACTGGAAAACGGACTGGAGCTGACCCTGGAAGGAAAGATCACCTCCGTTCCCTATATAAAAATGACGTTGGCCTTGCTGGGTGAGATCGGGGTAGTATCTTCGTTCGAAGGAAATGTCATTCGGGTATCACCCAAACCGGAGATCGATCCTGTGACCCTGACCGTAGAGTCCGACTGGAGTTCGGCTTCCTATTTTTACAGTATAGCGGCACTTTGTGATGAAGGTACCGAAATAAAGCTTAGTGCCTATAAAGCATCGAGTTTGCAGGGCGATAGTGTTTTGGCGGAGTTATACCGGGCCTTCGGTGTACATACAGGTTTTGAGGATAATACGATTACCCTGACCAAAACTCATGCTGCTCCGGAGCGCACCATCAGTTTCGACCTGTCTAATGCTCCCGATATAGCTCAGACCATAGCTGTAACCTGCTTCGGCATGGGTATAGGATGTCATTTAACAGGCCTGCATACCCTGAAAATAAAAGAGACCGACAGACTGGAAGCACTCTATACCGAGTTGCATAAGCTCGGTGCTGACATTCGCGTGACGGATGCCGAATTGTTTTTGGAGCCTTCCAAAACCATACATGAGAATGTTGCCATACCCACCTATAACGATCACCGCATGGCCATGGCTTTCGCTCCTCTGGGACTGAAAGTACCGCTGATCATAGAAGAAGCGGAGGTCGTCAGCAAATCGTACCCGGACTTCTGGAACGATATGGAGAAGCTGCATTTTCAGGTAACGCCGGTGTAATCCGGCTATCATACACAGGCTGTATCGATCTGCCTTAAAGAACGACGGATAATGGATGAGAACCTGGTACATACACTACAACACGTTCTTCGGACGGTTATAAAAAATACCATACCGCTTTCCGGCGGAGATATCAACGAGGTGTATCTTCTGGAAACCGGTGCGGGAAAGTTTGTCCTTAAAAAAAACAGCAGTTCGCGTTACCCCGGAATGTTTTCTGCCGAAGCCGAAGGCCTCAACCTTCTCGCCGCATCCGGAGCCATACATATTCCTTCGGTTATAACCCGGGGAGAGGTGGGGGACGATGCCTACCTCGTACTGGAATATATAGAAAGCGGATCACCTGCTTCCGATTTCTGGCAGGTTTTCGGAAGACAACTGGCTACCTTGCACGGTAATACCGCAGTTGCTTTTGGTCTCGAAGGGGCCAATTATATCGGGAGTCTTCCGCAGTATAACGAACGTCGTACGCAAGCGGTAGAATTTTATGTAACACAGCGGCTGCAACCCCAGTTCCGTATGGCGTATAACCAGGGATACCGGTTTGCCTGCGACAAATTGTACAAAAATCTGGACAATATAATTCCATCCGAAGCACCTGCCCTGGTGCACGGTGACCTGTGGAACGGAAATTATCTCATAGACGCCGACGGACACCCTTGTCTTATAGATCCTGCCGTTGCCTACAATCACAGGGAAACCGATATGGCTATGATGGCTCTTTTCGGAGGGTTTCCCGGGGAAGTGACCGATGCCTATAACGAAGTATTTCCCCTTTATGAGGGGTGGGAAGATCGTATGGATGTCTGGCAGTTATACTATTTGCTGGTTCATCTCAATCTTTTCGGTTCAGGATATCACCTTGGCGTAAAACGGATCGTAGAAAAATATTCCTGATCTCCCCTCTCCGTTTGCGGAAGGGAAGTGCCTGTCATCCAAATAAATTTGATGATTTCCTTGACAACCCCTGTTCGGGGATTGTATATTTGCAGCTTCGTAAAAAAGAACAAACGAATCCCGGGCAAGGCGGGAGGAGATCGTATCGGTAATACCGGTACAAAAAAATCAAGCACATGAAATTATCTCATTTTAATTTTGATCTTCCGAAAGAATTACTGGCAGAATACCCTTCGGAAAACAGGGATGAAGCCAGACTGATGGTCGTTCACCGTAAAGACGGTACCATAGAACACAAAATGTTTAAGGACCTTATCGACTATTTCGAAGAAGGAGACGTCATGGTACTGAACAACACCAAAGTATTTCCTGCCCGTTTGTATGGCAATAAGGAAAAGACCGGTGCCAGGATCGAGGTATTCCTGCTTCGCGAACTCAACGAAGAACAACGTTTGTGGGATGTTCTGGTAGACCCTGCGAGAAAGATCCGGATCGGGAACAAGCTCTACTTCGGAGATGACGAAAGCCTGGTGGCAGAAGTTATAGACAATACGACCTCCAGAGGGCGTACACTACGTTTTCTCTACGACGGGTCTTACGAAGATTTCAGAAGAAAACTCAAAGAACTCGGAGAAACCCCGCTTCCGAAATATATTAAAAGAGAAGTAGAACCGGAAGACGAAGAGCGTTACCAGACTATTTATGCCAAGTATGAAGGAGCCGTAGCGGCCCCGACAGCCGGTCTCCACTTTTCCAAGCACCTTCTGAAGCGCCTGGAGATCAAAGGAACCAAGTTTGCCGAAGTAACCCTGCACGTAGGTCTGGGAACCTTTAACCCGGTAGAGGTAGAAGACCTCTCCAAACATAAAATGGACAGTGAAGAATTGCTGATACCGGAGTCAGCTACCCGGGTGGTCAACGAAGCCAAGCGCAACAAGAAAAAGGTTTGTGCTATCGGGACTACCGTAATGCGTGCACTGGAGAGTTCGGTGTCTTCAGAAAGACTCCTGAACTCTTACGAAGGTTGGACCAATAAGTTTATTTTCCCTCCTTATGATTTTAGTATTGCAGACAGTATGGTTACGAACTTCCATACACCGAAATCAACACTGCTGATGATGGTTTCCGCTTTTGCCGGTCATGACCTGATCAAGAAAGCTTATGAAGAAGCCGTGAAGGAGAAATACAAATTTTACTCTTACGGAGACGCGATGCTTATCCTGTAAGCATTTCCGATAATAATACATAGAATCCCGGAACCCGGAACACGTATGATGTCCGGGACCGGGATTTGTAATTTGGAGGCGGTACGGTACGAAAGTACGGCTGCCTTATTTATACTTGATATAGTTCATTACCTTTGTAAGTGATATGCAGGCAGCAAAAAGAGATATTAGGGCCCTGAGTAAGGAAGAGTTGCGTGACTTCTTTGTAGAGCGTGGCGATAAGGCTTTTCGTGGCAACCAGGTTTACGAATGGCTATGGGGAAAAGGCGTACACTCCTTCGGGGGGATGACCAACTTGTCTATAGATACGAGAAAAACACTTGAGGAGCACTTCGTTATCAACCATATCGAAGTAGATAAAATGCAGCGCAGCAATGACGGTACCATTAAAAATGCCGTACGCCTGCATGACGGACTTATCGTAGAGTCCGTACTCATACCTACTGATACCCGTACGACAGCATGCGTATCGAGCCAGGTAGGGTGTAGCCTGGATTGTAAATTCTGTGCAACCGCCCGCCTGAAGCGGATGCGCAATCTCAACCCGGACGAAATTTATGACCAGGTCGTGGCTATCGATAACGAGAGCCGCCTGTACTTCGGACGTCCGCTGAGTAATATCGTGTTTATGGGGATGGGAGAACCCCTGATGAACTATAACAATGTGATCAAGGCTATTGAGAAGATCACCTCTCCCGAAGGGCTGGGAATGTCTCCGAGGCGTATTACCGTATCCACTTCGGGGGTGCCCAAAATGATCAGGAAACTGGCCGATGATGAGGTGAAATTCAAACTCGCCGTATCCCTGCATTCGGCGATCGATGATGTACGGACATCGATCATGCCTTTTAACGAGCATTTCCCGCTGCATGAACTCCGGGAAGCACTCGAATACTGGTACCAGAAAACGAAAAGCAGGATCACCTACGAATACGTGGTCTGGAAGGGCATAAACGATCAGCGGAAAGATGCCGAAGCACTCGCGCGTTTTTGTCGTTTTGCCCCGTCCAAAGTAAATATTATAGAGTATAACCCCATCGGCGATGAGCATTTTGCCCAGGCCAATCCCCATGCGCTCGAATTGTACCGTCAGGTGCTCGAAGACAAGGATATTACCGTTACCATCCGGCGTTCACGGGGTAAAGATATCGATGCCGCCTGCGGACAGTTGGCGAATAAATCCTGATGGAGTTTATCAGATGCTGTCCGGATATTTCCGGGCATCCAGGATGCACTTGCCGAGATTGGCGATGAATTCCCTGGTGTATTCTGCCGATGGATCCAGGTCCGGATCGAGGATGGTAATTTCTAAACCGACAGCTTTTTCGTTGACCAATAGTTTTTCCAGGATGTGATTGAGTTCTGCATAGGTCAGCCCGTCATTGGCACGGCTGTCTACTGCTGGCATTATAATATCGTCCAGGACATCCGCATCGACATGTATAAAGAAACCGTCCAGTTCTTTTTCGTGGACCATACTCAGAAACTCATTGGTACATTGTTCCGTTCCTTTGTCCTGAAGATCGTCCAGATCGTAATAATGAATGTTCGATTCCAGTATGGGAGCCACATAATCTACCGAGTACTCCCGGTTTCCCACAGACCATACGTTCTCCTCTTTAAAGTAAGGTTTCAGCCTGTTGATGTTGGTGAGTTTGTCGTGTCCGTGTCCCGTAACCACGGCAAGGTCCATTCCGGCAAGTCCTCCGGTGCGTGACAGTTCGGGGAGCATAAAATCCGTGTGGCCGTCCAGGTAAAACAGGGCGTAATTCCCCTTTTTCTTCAGGGCCATGGCACTACCCATGATAATACTGCAATCTCCGCCTATAATAACCGGAAAAGGAGATTCCTCAAACACTTTCCCGAGCAACTTTGCCTGCTCTTTGGCATATCCGATAATAGCTTCACTGTTCCTTACCCCGGTGTCTTCGTCCATTTTCATGGTGTATGAAGGGGGGGTAAGTGTATACACCTGTTGAGGATTAAGCAAATCGTAAAAACCGTTTTCCCTAAGCCAGTCCGGAAGGTTCCGGACCCCGGGTTCGACACCGGTTCGGCTTCTTTCAGTCCGAGGTTCGAAGGAAATTCCACTATGTTAATATTGTTATTCATGGTGAGAAAATATATGTTGAATATCGATAAATATACAGAATATATAGGGAACATCCATAAGATTCGGGGACTTATCCGAGACAGATCATTGTATGCCGATGTAAGTCAGTTTTTTATATTTTTTCGCAGGAGCGGGCACTAAAAGTAATAGACTTCCCGTTAATGTAGTGTGAATTATGAGTATATTTACGTTGTTTAACACAAAAAACCATTAGTAATGAAAAAGATCATTTTAGTAATTATGGCCGTTGTAGGTGTTTCTGTTTATAGTAACGCTCAATCTCTTCACTTCGGAGCCAAAGGTGGTGTCAACTTTGCCAGCCTCAGTGGAGATGATGCAGACGGAGCAGACGGACGTACAGGGTTCCATATTGGTTTGTTAGCAGAATTAGGACTGACAGATAAGTTTTCGATACAGCCCGAGGTGCTCTATTCCGCACAGGGGGCAAAAATATCGGATGCCGACCTGAACCTGGATTATGTAAATATTCCGGTATTGGCAAAGTATTATCTGACAGACGGGCTGAGCATACAGGCCGGTCCCCAGTTTGGCCTTAATGTGAAGGATGACTGGGAAGGTTTCGACACCGACGCCAAAAGTTTTGAAATGAGTGGTGCGGTAGGCCTGGAATACAAAATAGGAAGCTTTTTCGCCCAGGGACGATACAACTTCGGACTTAGCGATGTAACTGATCAAAATGTGAAAAACTCGGTATTTCAGTTGTCCGTAGGGTTCCTTTTCTTTTAAAAATAAAGACATAAAAAACATTTGCGGAAGCCATTTTTGGCTTCCGTTTTTTTGTGCTTTACTCAAAAAAGTCCTGTTCTCCGATTAGCTTTTAGTCTGCCTTCAGATAAGGAAGATACAGGCTTATTTATAATCTTCTTTTTCCTAAAACGGGCTTACCGGGTTTATCCGCTTGGTACTTTATTGTGGTTCTCTTTTTTGCCAATGGTTTGCGCCTTGCATGGCGGAGGATAATAATCTGGATAGGGAATGGAGTAGTGCTATAAAATTTTTAAAAGATTTGTTTTCTTTTATTGCAGGGTAGTATGTTTTGCTGTAGTTTTTTTAGTTAGTACATGTAAGAAATAACGATTGTTGTAATGTAGTCTTATACGGGAGTTCTGATTTTAAGATATTGCAGTGTAATTCTTTATGCTTTATGAGTTGTTAGTGCTTTATTTTTTGAACTATGAATGAATCGCGGATAGAGAGATAAAATGATATAAAGAAGTTGATAATTTTACCTTACGATGATTGAAAATATCCCTTATATTCGCCGGATAAATCATAAATCTATTAAGATGAAAAAATTAGTACTTCTTGCCGTAATGGCTTTTGGTTTTGTATGCAGTTCCTCTGCCCAGGATGTAACTTTCGGGATTAAAGGTGGTCTGAATTTTTCCACGGTTAAATTTGATAGTGATATGGGAGGGGCTTCTCCCGATGGTAAAACCGGTTTTTATATCGGAGGATTGGCAGACTTCGGTATTTCCGAAAAATTCCATATTCAGCCGGAAGCTATATTTTCTTTTGAAGGGGCTGATGATTATGATATGACTTATTTGAATATTCCCGTATTGGCCAAGTTTTACGTGGTAGAAGGATTTAATATCCAGGCAGGGCCACAGTTCGGATTTTTGCTGGACTCCGATGAGGATAGTGATTTCTGAAGACGATGAACTTCGGTCTTAGTTTCGGTGCAGGATATGAATTGCCTGCCGGAGTATTTTTCGATGCCAGGTATAATCTCGGTCTGTCTGACGTTCTTGACGTAGACGGAGCAGATGCTGTCGGAGCCGAATTGAAGACCCGTGGTTTTATGGTAGGTCTCGGATACAGGTTCTAAAAAAATTAAAAGACCTAAAACGGGGAGCCCATCGCTCCCCGTTTTTTTTTTAATGAATGAGACAAAATATTTGTTTACAATCTGTATGTTAATGATATGTTAATATAATAGGTAGTATTCTGCCGTTTTTACAGGTTTATGCAGATATGGCGGGGTTCGAAGAAACCCTATAAATTCTCCCGTATTTGTTAAAAAAACGATTCAGGCACAAATAATACATTGTTTTTTAGTTGTTTATGTGTTTTTACTTTTAGTGTTTTTTAGTGTTTTTCGGTCTTTCTGCCAAAATTCAGCACGTTACTTGCATTACTACAATCAAATTTTAATAGTAACTATAAAACATTAAACATGAAAGTTCTAGTAATTGGCGCCGGGAACATGGGGCTAACGTATGCTCAGGGAATGGCCCAATCAGACTTATTAAAGAAAAAAGATCTCATGATTCTGGACAGTGTGCGGGAGAAGACCGATGCACTGCGTAAAAACGACGAATTTGACGTTTACGAAAAGATAGAAGATTGTCTTCCGTATGCGGATATCGTGTTCATTGCCGTAAAGCCTTATAACAGTGATGCACTATTCGAAGCGATCCGTGCGCATAAAAAGCCGGGACAAATCTTTATCTCTATAATGGCAGGTGTAACCATCAAGACCATGCAGGAAGCAATGGATATTAAAAAGGTGGTCAGAGCGATGCCTAATCTTGCGGCAAAGGTAGGACACGGATTTACATCCTTTACCGCATCCAAGCAGGTTTCCAGGCTGGAATTGCTTACCGTAGAAAGCCTTATCGACACTACGGGAAGATCCATACTCCTGGCTACCGAAATGGAAATAGACAAATCTACCGGGATATCCGGATCGGGTCCCGCGTACATATTCTATTTCATGCAGTCCATGATGGAAGCTGCGATGAAAATGGGATTTTCCCAGAAAGATGCCCGCCTTATGGTGGCCCAGACCTTCCAGGGAGCCGTGGAATTGTTTAACAGTTCCGATCTCGATCCTACTGCGTGGATGGACAGGGTGGCTTCTAAAGGAGGAACTACCCGTGCAGCCCTGGATTCTATGGAAGAAAACAATGTAAAGGAGCTTATCAAGGATGCAGCCCATGCCGCCTTTGAGAGAGCAGTGCAGCTGGGTAAAGAAAATAATAAGGAATATGTATAAGAAGAGAATAGTAGTAAAGGTCGGTACCAATGTTATGATTAATAAGGATAATCGCATTGTACAGCCTATTCTGAAAAAACTGGTAGACCAGATCGCCGAATTGTACGAACAGGATATTATGACCGTATTGGTGAGTTCCGGTTCAGCAAATGCAGGTCGGGAGATACTGGGAGATAGTGAAATCAAGAACAAATCTATTCGACGACAGGTGTATTCCGCTATCGGACAGCCGAGGATGATGCGCTATTATTACAGCCTTTTCCACGACTACGGTATGCGATGTGCCCAGGTGCTGGCCACAAAACGGGACTTTAATCCCGGGGAGCACCGTAAGAATATGATCAACTGTTACGAAGGCCTGATGTCCGAAGGAGTTATACCCATAGCCAATGAGGATGACGCCGTTTCCGTAACACACTCCATGTTCTCCGATAACGATGAACTGGCGAGTCTTATCGCAGAGCTTATCCATGCGGATATGCTGATCATCCTTACCGATATCGACGGTTTTTATACCGGACATCCCGATAAGGACGATTCCGAACTGATCCCGGAGGTCAGGGTAGATCAAAAGGTAGAGCAGTTTATCGAAGAGAAAGACAAGGGAGAAACTTCCGGTCGCGGAGGAATGGGATCAAAACTGAAGATCGCCAAACATACCGCGTCCAAAAGTATACCCACCTACATTGCCAACGGTAAGAAAGACCGTATCATTCTCGATATTGTAGAAGGTAAGGATGTTGGTACCCGTATCGTGGAATAGCACCCGCGACGGATCGTTTATAATGAAGAAGAATAATGAGGAAATAAGGTAAAACCGTCGTTCCGGGAACTCCCGGAGTAACCGGGGCAACAGTAGTACTTTATGGATAAAAAAACATAACAATGAAACTATTAGCAAAAGATATAAAAAACAACGTGCTGAGGTCCATGGAGAGTATCCTGGATGAGGAACGTGAGGCTCTTATAGCGGCAAATAAAAAAGACCTGGATGCTTTCGATAGCTCAGACCGCGCCATGTATGACAGGCTGGTGGTCAACCAGGCTAAAGTAGACGGTATGATCCAGGCCGTTAAGGAAGTCCGCGAGCAGGATGATCCGGTGGGTAAACTGAAATCGTCCAGGGAGCTCGACAATGGGTTGAAGATACTCAACCGTACGGCACCCTTCGGAACCATAATGATTATTTATGAGTCCCGTCCGGATGTTACCATCGAAGCTGCCGTGCTGGCCTTCAAAGCCAATAATAAAATACTGCTGAAGGGAGGTAAAGAAGCCTGGAACAGTAATAAAAAACTGGAAGAATTCTGGCATAAGGCCCTTAAAGAAAACGGACTGGAGCCGGAAGCGTGGATTCAATTGTTACAGATGAACCGCCAGGAAACCCGGGAATTTCTTAAAAACCCCCCGGAAAAACTCGATCTTATCGTGCCCAGGGGAGGCGAACGTCTTATCCAGTTTGTAAAGGATCACGCCAAATGTGCAGTCCTCGTCAGCGGACGTGGAAATAATTTTCTTTACGTGCACAAAAATGCCGACTGGGATAAGGCCATGCAAGTCATTATCAACGCCAAAACCCATAAGATTTCCGCGTGTAATGCACTCGACAAAGTGTTGTTCGACAGAAATATCCCCGGGTATGAAGCCAAGGTAAAAGAACTTGCTGTGGAGCTGAAGAAAAATTCCGTTGAACTCCTTGCTGACGAAGAGATAAGGAACATACTTCCGGATGTCGCTCCTATAGAAGCAGAATCCGTCTGGCATGAAGAGTTTCTTGCACTTAAAGCACTGATCGGTGCCGTAGATAACGTAGAAGAAGCTATTTCCCGTATCAACACCTATTCCGGCGGGCATTCCGCCTGTATCATTACGGAAGATAACGATACGGCCCGAGCCTTTATGGAGCAGGTAGACAGTGCTGCTGTTTACCAGAATGCATCCACCCGTTTTACCGATGGCGGGCAAATGGGTGTCGGCGCCGAACTGGCCATTAGTACAGATAAGCTGCACCACAGGGGCCCCCTGGGGTTGGAACAGTTAGTTACCAATAAATACTATGTGTTTGGCGATGGTCAGGTGCGTGTATAGGTAATGTTTTATAGTGAAGTCAACCCCGTAAGGTATGTCGCCTTTCGGGGTTGTTTTTTTGACAGGTATTCGTTTTTTTATCCCCCGAAAATAAATACTTTTACCTTCTTCCGGTCCAAAAGCGTAAATCATCGCTTATTGGTAAACGATAAAATGTGAGGAAGCCGGAAATCGCGATGACTATTAAACCTAAAACTAACAAATTTATAAACCAGACCATGAAGCTTATTATTATCAACGGACCCAATCTCAATCTTCTCGGTAAAAGAGAGCCCGAAATCTATGGTTCCGAAACGTTTACGGACTACCTGGAGCAATTAAAGGAAAAATTCCCGGATATTATCCTGGAATATTATCAGTCGAATATAGAAGGGGAGCTGATTGATAAACTTCATGAAACAGGTTTTGATTATGACGGTATCATTCTTAATGCCGGGGCTTATACCCATACTTCCATAGGGATCGGCGATGCGATAAAGGGAATCACCACCCCGGTGGTCGAAGTGCATATATCCAATACGTTCGGGCGGGAGTCGTTCCGGCATCAATCGTATATCTCAGCCCATGCCAAAGGTGTTATCCTCGGTTTCGGACTGCAAAGTTATGTACTGGCTATCCGGAGTTTTATGGAATAACCTGGTAAAGCATATAAAAAAAGGCCCCTATTTCATCCGGAAAAGGGGCCTTTTTGTTTGGTTGCCGGGGTTTACCGGGTCTCCGGCGAAACCGGGGTTATCCAGTAACTATAGCTGTACGAAGCATAAGGTAGGCGGTATTCCGCTAAGGGAAGACTATACCAGCTGTCTATCCCTGCCACACCCGATTGCATTCCGTCTATATTGACAAATGTTTTCTTTTGGGGTACCAGTTCACCCGAATGCATTTGTGCCTTTTCGGAGCCACCGTCCAGGTCTTCCATGCGGTAATGCAGCGCGGAAAAATGTATGGGCTTGTCTCCGGTAATACGCAGGGAAAAATCATCGTTATTGCGCAATACGGCATAGCGGACATCCGTTTTGTTTCCGCTGTCCTGTGGCCGGACATAAGGGTGGTATTGTGCTGATACGGTGCCGGAATACAATCCTATTTCGGTTGCGGTTTTTCTGTCGCTGTACGATTCGAAAGGCCCGCGTCCGTACCAGGACAGGTTTTCAAAACCCTCCGGAAGTACCATGATATTACCGAATTTGAACAGGTCGGTATGTTCTCCTTTTTCCGCAACGAACGTATTGGATATATGTATTTTCCCATCGGGATATACCGTGTAGGTTTGTTTAAATTTTGCATCCCCTTCGAGTACGGATCTCTCAAACGTAATCGCTACCGCATTTTCCTTTTTTAGACGGGTGACCGTATGTGTCACCTTCCTGATTTTCCGGCATCTTTCCACGCGATATATTTTTCTGGGTCCCGGCGCCATAGTCGTTGTCTACGGGAGCCCTCCAGAAATTTACCTGTCCGGCTTCTTCGATCAGTGTATGGCCATCCAGGTTGTATCCCGATATGATCCCGCGTTCCGCATCAAAATCTATGGAAAACGAAGTGCCTGTAACCTGCAATACTCCTTTTTTATCCACCGTACGAACAACTCCCGTGGCACTTTTATCCACGGAGAAATCGCCGGTTTGTAATATAAACTGGTCATGGGCAATTTCATAACCTGCAGGTATAAAAGGTTCTTCCTCCCGGAGTGTAACAGAAAAATTGAGCAGGTATTCTTTTCCGGGGGTAAAAGTGTGTTTTGGTGCTATGCGGACTTCTTTTTCTTCCTGTGCAGCCAGATTGAAATTATCGAGGGTGCCGTTTTCTACCGGATTTCCGTTTTCCAGGAGTTCCCAGGCTATCCGGTAATTGGAAATGTCTCTGAAGAAATACCAGTTTTTTATGGCAAAGCTTCGGTTTAGCGTATCTTTCAGTGAAAATTTTACATTCTGATGTACCCGTTTCACTTCATACAGATGCGGATTGGGAGTACGGTCGGGCATCACCAGTCCGTTGATCAGGAAATTACCGTCGCTGGGTGTGCCTTCCGGACCAAAATCGCCCCCGTAGGCATAGATTTTCTTGCCGTTTTTTTCGGTAAGAATCCCCTGGTCTATAAAATCCCAGATAAAACCTCCCTGTAAAATATCGTATTTTTCGATCACTTCCCAGTACTCTTTGAAATTTCCCATACTGTTCCCCATGGCATGAGCGTATTCGCTCATGATCATCGGGCGATCGAATCCTTTTTTTGCAAAATTTTCCATGGATGCCGGCGAAGGATACTGCGGAACAATAATATCCGTATTCCATTCGTGCTGGGCACGCTCATATTGTACGGGGCGGGTAGTATCCCGTTCTTTGATCCAGTTGTAGGCGTTGTAAAAATTCCATCCGTTTCCGGCTTCGTTCCCCAAAGACCAGGTGATGATGGAGGGGTGATTCTTGTCGCGTTCCACCATACGGCGTATACGCTCGAGATGTGCCTTGAGCCATTTGGGGTTGTTTCCCAGCGTGTGGTCCAGATCATAATACATCCCGTGCGATTCTATATTGGCCTCGTCCACGACGTAAATACCGTACCGATCGCAGAGGTCGTAGAAGTAAGGATCGTTGGGATAGTGGGCCATCCGGACGGCATTGATATTGTATTGTTTGAGGATTTCAATATCCTTCTCCATGGTCGCTCTGGAGATCACATGGCCGGTTACCGGGTCGTGCTCATGGCGATTGACCCCTTTGATAAAGATCGGTTTGCCGTTGAGGAAATACTGGTTGCCCTTAACTTCTGTAGTGCGAAACCCTATATGGCAAGATACGACTTCCTTTTCCTGTCCTTTTTCCGACAGAACGACTTCGAGACGATAGCGGTTAGGAAATTCGGCAGACCACGATTTTACATCCGGAAAGGTTTCGGAAAAACGGTGATGCTGTCCCCAGCTTTCCGGTAGCTTCATAAACGGTCTGATTTCCATCGGTAAGACGTACGGAAAGATCGAACCTGTTTTTTTTCTCCGGCAGGTTGGCCACTTTGATCCCGAGGTTAAAGATGCCGTCCCGGTAATTATTTGGAGTGAAGCGGTGATATCAATATCGGCAATATGTGTTATGGGTGTACTGTAGAGATAGACATCCCGTTCGATACCCGAAATTCTCCAGAAATCCTGACATTCCAGAAAACTCCCGTCGCTCCACCGGTACACTTCGAGAGCTACCTGGTTTGTTCCGGATTTTACGTAAGGTGTAATGTCAAATTCCGCAGGGAGTTTCGATCCCTGGCTGTAACCCACTTTCTGTCCGTTGACCCAGATATAGAAGGCCGATTTTACAGCGCCGAAGTGAATATATACTTTTTGCCCTTTCCAGGTTTCCGGAAGTGTAAAACTTCGTTTGTACGACCCTACCGGGTTATAACCGTCCGGGATATCGGGGGGCTCAGGATTTTGGTTTTGAATTCGTACGGGTGGTTCACATAAATAGGAATACCGTATCCCTGCAATTCCCAGTTGCCGGCACAGCGATATCATCCCAGCCCGAAGTGTCAAAATCTTCTTTGAAAAAACCGGTCGGCCGATCTGCTACATCACGGACCCAGTTGAATTTCCAGGTCCCGTTGAGCGACAGAAATCTTTCGGAATTTTCTTCTTTGCCATCTGCGGCAAGCGCCGTATTTTCGTAAGCAAAGAAAGAAGCCCGTGGAGGGAGCTTGTCGATCTCCGTAATATCCGGGTTTTCCCAAACGGGGTCTAAAGTTTGTGATATGGCGGTAATTGAAATAAAAAGAGAAACAAAGGTAATGATGAATCTTTTCATGGAGGTTAGAATTGTGTTCGAACACAAATATATGAAAACTACCGGATTATAAATACTTTTTTGATGCCAAATCCTTTCCGGAGAACATATTTCAACTGGAGTAGCGGTAAAGATTCTGCGCTTGCGCTTTACCGGCTGCAACAGGAGGGGATATATGATATCCGTACCCTTGTCACTACAGTAAATAAAAGTCTCGAAAGGGTGTCTATGCACGGGCTTCGGGAGGCACTGCTCGACCTTCAGGCCAGGAGTCTGGGATTTCCCCTGTATAAAATATATCTTCCGGATACTGCAACGATGTCGGTATATGACGAGGTCATGGATAAGGCGGTACGTGAGCTTAAAGCAGAGGGCCATGACTATGCAGCCTTTGGCGACATTTTCCTGGAAGATCTTCGGCAATACCGTGAAGAAAAGCTCTCCGGAATAGGGGTGCAGGCCGTTTTCCCGTTATGGAAAAACAATAGCAGGGAATTGATGGAAGAATTTATCAGCTCAGGATTTAAGGCGATTACGGTATGTGTAAATGCCCGCATACTGGGGGAAGCATTTTGCGGACGCGAAGTGGACCGTGATTTTCTCGATGCATTGCCTGCACATGTAGATCCCTGTGGCGAAAACGGAGAATTTCACACCTTCGTGTACGACGGCCCGTTATTCCGTACTCCCGTACGTTTCGACATCGGTGAAAATGTACGAAGAACATACGGAGATGCACAGGACGGATCATCGGCCTGGGACAATGCTTTCTGGTATTGTGATCTGAAACCCCTTTGAGAACTTTTCTTTTTTTGATGTACCACACCCATACCTTAATTTACTACAACATTACGTTAAACCTTTTGTAAATAGTTATGTCGCTTCTGGAATATGCCGTATCTTTAAAAAGACCAAGAACTAAAAAAATGCGAATTTTAATTACCGGGGCAACGGGCCTGATAGGCAGCGAGATCATGCGTTTGTGTGAAGAGAAGGGCGTTGAGGTGTATTATCTTACGACGAACCGTTCCAAGATCAGGCAAACGGGAACACAAAAAGGATTTTACTGGAATCCTAAAGAAGGCGAAATAGACCGGAAGTGCCTGGAGGGAGTAGATGCCATCATCAATCTCGCAGGGGAGAGCATTGCACAGCGCTGGACTGCTGCGAGCAAAAAACGTATTCTGGACAGCCGGATGTCTACGTTACATTTGCTGCATCGTACATTGGCCTGTGAGGAAAAACACCGGGTAAAAATGCTGTTGTCAGCATCTGCTATCGGGTATTATCCCGATTCTGAGGTCCACTATTATGAGGAAGATGAACCCGAAGCGGACGATTCCTTTCCGGGGAGCGTGATCAGGGAATGGGAGACGGCTGCCGATTCTGTAGAGCGCCTCGGTATCCAAGTGGCCAAGATACGTATTGGACTGGTTCTTTCCGATAAAGGAGGAGCTTTGCCACGTATGGCCAAACCCGTAAAGTTTTTTGTCGGCGCACCGCTCGGCGACGGAAAACAATGGCAATCCTGGATACACATCGAAGACCTGGCAGCGATATTTATGTTTGTAGTGGAAAAAAAGATTCCGGGAGTATTTAACGGTGTGGCCCCGAATCCTGTGACCAATGAAAAACTGACCAGGGAAATGGCTCACGTTCTCCATAAACCGCTTTTTATGCCTAATGTTCCGCGTTTTGTGATGAAGTTATTGTTCGGCGAAATGGCTTACATCCTGTTCAGTAGTCAGCGGGTGAGTTCTCGGAAAATAACCGATATGGGGTTTATGTTTAAATATTCGAGTATAAAACCGGCTCTGGAAGACCTGCTTAGCCCGGGAAAGAAGAATAGCGAAACAGACGAAGCATAAGCTAAGGTACCACAGGTAAAGAAGGGCCAAAAAGTATCGTGTATAAAAAAATAAACGGGAAGTGATCACAATCGCTTCCCGTTTTAGGTGGTAAGAAACGTGTTAAGCGATCTTATAACGCTTACGGTCGTTTTCTGTCAGGTATATTTTGCGCAGACGAAGACTCTTCGGAGTTACCTCTACGTACTCATCTTTCTGAATGTATTCCAGCGCTTCTTCCAGGGAGAATTTGATAGCAGGAACAATTCTTGCTTTTTCATCAGCTCCCGAAGAACGAACGTTGGAAAGTTTCTTGGTCTTGGTGACATTGACGGTCATATCATCACTTCTGGAATTTTCACCGATAACCTGTCCCTCGTAAATATCCTCGTTCGGATCAACGAAAAACTTCCCTCTGTCCTGAAGTTTGTCTATGGAGTAAGGAATGGCTTTTCCGTTTTCCATGGAAATCAGTGAACCGTTATTTCGTCCCGGAATTTCTCCTTTGTAGGGTTGATACGCTATAAAGCGGTGAGACATGATAGCTTCTCCGGCAGTAGCGGTGAGCAGCTGGTTACGCAGCCCTATAATTCCCCTTGAAGGGATCTGGAATACGCAGATCATACGTTCACCTCTCGGTTCCATACTCAGCATTTCTCCTTTGCGAAGACTGACAAATTCAACGGCTTTTCCGGAAAGGTTCTCCGGAAGGTCGATGGTCAGTTCTTCTACGGGTTCGCATTTTACCCCGTCAATTTCCTTAATGATAACCTGAGGCTGCCCGATCTGAAGTTCATATCCTTCACGTCTCATAGTCTCTATAAGTACCGAAAGATGCAGTACCCCACGACCGAACACCATAAATTTATCCGCACTGTCCGTTTCATGTACACGAAGCGCGAGGTTCTTTTCCAGTTCTTTGTTCAGCCTGTCTTTGATGTGACGGGAAGTTACGTATTTACCTTCTTTACCGAAAAACGGAGAGTCGTTGATGGTAAAGAGCATGCTCATGGTAGGTTCGTCGATAGCGATGGATTTTAGAGCTTCCGGGTTTTCCGCATCAGCTACCGTATCACCGATCTCAAAACCTTCCAGTCCTACGATGGCACAAATATCACCGGCATGTACTTCCGAAACTTTCTTACGGCCCAGCCCTTCGAAAGTATGCAGTTCTTTTATACGTGCTTTCAGCGTCTTTCCGTCCCTTTTTACCAGGGCTATCGGCATGTTTTCGGTAAGGGTACCCCTTTGAAGCCTTCCGATGGCTATACGTCCGGTAAAGCTGGAGAAGTCCAGGGAAGTAATAAGCATTTGTGGTGTACCTTCAGAAACTTTCGGCTCCGGAATATGCTCGAGGACCATATCGAGAAGAGGTTCGATATTCTCGGTAACATTTTTCCAGTCGTCGGACATCCAGTTGTTTTTGGCAGATCCGTAAACAGTCGGGAAGTCAAGCTGCCATTCTTCGGCACCGAGTTCGAACATCAGGTCAAAGACTTTTTCGTGTACTTCTTCCGGTGTACAGTTTTCTTTATCCACCTTATTGATCACCACACACGGTTTCAGTTTCAGGTCGATAGCTTTTTGCAGTACAAAACGGGTCTGGGGCATAGGCCCTTCAAAAGCATCAACGAGCAGTAATACTCCGTCTGCCATGTTCAGTACACGCTCTACTTCACCACCGAAATCGGCGTGACCGGGAGTGTCGATAATGTTGATCTTGGTGTTTTTGTAGGTCACCGAAACGTTTTTGGACGTAATGGTAATACCTCTTTCCGTTCCAGGTCATTATTGTCAAGGATCAGGTCGCCCGTATTTTCATTCTCACGGAATAATTGACAATGGTACATAATTTTGTCTACCAACGTGGTTTTACCGTGGTCTACGTGCGCAATGATCGCAATATTTCTGATGTCCGCCATAAATTTTGACTTGTTTTTTAACAGTATGTGGTTATTCTGCTGCCGGTGTTTAAACACGGCCCCGAAAATAAGGCGCAAATATAAATCATATTCCTGGGATATGAGTATTAAATTATTGTTTTTTAAGGAGTACGGTATTTGTTACAGACTTTTTACAAAGCTGAGGAAAGGGTTTGAAGCGGTATTTTATCGGGAAAAAATGTATCGTATATAATTTACATGTACTCCGGAGTTCCCGATATAAGGAACTTTTCCCGAAAACCGGGATACGGCATAGTATTCCGGTAGGCAAATACATGGAGCACTACCTCCGGTTTTAGCCTCCGGAACAAATAAATTTTCTGATTTTTCCCTCTTTAGAAGTGATTTCAATATCTTTGGAATCTACTACGAGTAAACTAACATACCAAATATGAGTAATTTGCTGGAGGTAAGCAATGTCTCCAAGAAATACGGACAGTACACAGCGTTGGACGACGTATCGCTGCACGTGCCCAAAGGGAGTATTTTTGGCCTGCTGGGGCCTAACGGGGCGGGGAAGACGACCCTGATACGTATCGTCAACCAGATCACCTATCCGGATAAAGGTACCGTAATGTTCAACGGAAAACCTCTGCAACCCGAACATATCGCGAAAATCGGATATCTTCCGGAAGAACGCGGACTGTATAAAAGTATGAAGGTGGGAGAACAGGCCCTCTACCTCGCACAACTTAAAGGGTTATCTAAAAAGGAAGCCAAAGAACGACTACAGTACTGGTTCGACCGTCTCGGGATCGGAGACTGGTGGAATAAAAAAATCCAGGAGCTATCCAAGGGGATGGCCCAGAAAATACAGTTTGTCGTTACCGTGCTGCACAAACCGGATCTGCTTATTTTTGATGAACCTTTCAGTGGTTTCGACCCCATCAATGCCAATATCATAAAAGACGAAATACTGCACCTGAGAGATCAGGGAGCAACCGTTATTTTTTCTACACACCGTATGGAATCGGTAGAAGAACTTTGCGATGATATTGCACTCATTCATAAATCGAGAAAGATGCTCGACGGAAAACTGGTGGATATCAAAAGACAGCACAGGAGCAATACTTTTGAGGTAGGGCTCGATACGACGAACCACCAGGCTTTGAGAACTGCACTGGAAGAACGGTATGCCGTGTCCGATGCCGGGTTCAAATCACTTTCGGACGAACTCAAGTTGCGCATACGATTACAGCCCGGACATTCGCCGAATGATCTGTTGCACGACCTGGTGTCGCGGGCGACCGTAACGCATTTCGTAGAGCTGATCCCGAGTGTAAATGATATATTTATTCAAACCGTAAAAGACAGTGATCATGAGTAAACTGCCTTTAATCATAAAAAGAGAGTATCTGGCCAAGGTCCGGAACAAGTCTTTTATAGTGATGACCATTCTGAGTCCGTTACTGGTCGTAGGAATGGCAGCCCTGGTATTTTATCTGACCAAGGCTAATAACGAAGAGAAAAAAGTAATAGGAATTCTCAATGAAGGAAACTTTTTCAGAGCGCAGTTCAAAGATGATGCTTCCCTGTCTTTTATACCGTTCCGGGATATATCCCTGGAAAAAGCCAAAGATTCGGCCCAGCACCAGGCGTATTACGGATTGCTTTACATACCGCAGGGAGATCACATAGAGGATGTGGCAGAACATATTGCGTTTTTCTCTAAGGAGTCGCCCGGCCTCAGCACATTATCTTCCCTCGAGAGTGTCGTCCGTAACCAGGTCCGGGAAGTGAAACTCAGGAATTTCGGGGTCCCCGATGAGGTACTCCGCGATATGGGTAAGAATTATGAGATTAACGTATCCAATTTTACCGGTGAAAAAAAACTCCGGGGGATCAACGAAATCAAAGCTATCATCGGCGGTGCTTTCGGTTATCTGATCATGATGTTTATCATTATATACGGAGCATTTGTCATGCGGAGTGTTATCGAAGAGAAAACCAGTCGTATCATCGAAGTGATTATTTCTTCGGTAAAACCGTTTCAGCTTATGCTCGGTAAGATTATAGGTACTTCGCTTGCGGGGATTACCCAGTTTCTTATCTGGATCGTTTCCGCAGGTTTTCTGCTGTTCCTTCTGGCTACTTTTCTCGGGTGAGTATGGGGGAACTCGGAGGATCACAGATCCCACCCGATGCCGTAGACACCGTTAACAATATGTCCGGAGAGGCCCAGGAAAAAGTACAGTTGTACCTTATGGAACTGTTGAATATTTCCTGGGGGATACTATTGTTGTCTTTTGTGATCTATTTTATACTGGGATATCTTATTTACAGCTCTATCTATGCCGCTATCGGAGCGGCCGTAGACAACGAAACCGATACGCAACAGTTTATGTTCCCGGTAATCATGCCGCTTATGCTTGCGATCTATGTCGGGTTCTTTTCCGTGTTTAATAACCCGCACGGACCTATTGCCGTGGCTTTTTCGTTATTTCCGCTGACGTCACCGATCGTTATGCTGATGCGTTTACCCGGGGGAATAGGGGCCGGGGGGGTCCCCGTATGGCAGTTTGCGACCTCCATAGCTTTGCTTGTTGTTACATTCCTGGGCATCGTTTGGGTGGCGGCCAAGATATACCGGGTGGGGATATTGATGTATGGCAAGAAACCCACCTATAAGGAGATGTACAGATGGTTGAAATACAGTTGATATTGTAAAGATCAAAAACGATGAACGAAATTGTAAATACGATAAATGATATTCTGGCCGTCAAGATCTATTCGCCCAAGGACAGCCCGGTAGATATTACCATCGGTGTCCTTGTAGCGGTCATCATAGCTTTGCTGGTCACCAATCTTGTACTCAAACTCACCCGTAAATTAATAACGAGAAGGTACACCACTGCGGATAAGAACAAGTTTTTCAGTATATTCCAGTTTGTCAAATATATTGTCTACGTCCTGGTCATCATCTTTACGCTGGATACCTCGGGGGTAAACATTACGGTACTGTTAACACCACTTGCCGCACTGGCCGTAGGTTTGGGGTTTGCCCTGCAGCAATTGTTTCAGGATATCATGTCCGGTATCCTTATTATTACCGACAAGTCTCTTCATGTCGGCGATATTATCGAAGTAGATGACAAGATCGGAAGGGTCGTAAGTATTAATCTCCGTACGACACGGGTAGAGACCCGGGGAGGACGCATGCTTATCGTCCCTAACCATAAGTTTATGTCCGATCCGCTGTTCAACTGGACCCAGAACGGTAATACCATACGGGATGATGTGAAGGTAGGAGTAGCTTACGGCTCTGATGTGAAACTGGTGGAAAAGCTGCTTTTGCAATGTGCATACGAGCATTCTAATATCCTGGAATTTCCCGAGCCTTTTGTACTTTTTGAGAATTTCGGGGATTCCTCTCTTGATTTCGGAGTATATTTTTATATACCCGACGGATTCCCCGCACCGAGAGTGAGAAGCGAGGTGCGTTTTGAGATTGATAAAAAATTCCGTCAGAACAATATTTCCATACCGTTCCCGCAGCGGGATTTACATATTATTCCCGGGGAAAAACAGGAATAATCTGTTATTGATTGTGTAGAACCGAAAAAAAAGAGTCATGCCCAGAATTTTAGTCATAGAAGATGAAGTAGCCATACGGCGGGTATTAGTAAAAATACTTACGGAAGAGAACAAAGAATATGAAGTAGATGAGGCGGAAGACGGTCTTGCAGGGATTGACAAGATCAAAAAAGAAGAGTACGACCTTGTGCTTTGCGATATCAAAATGCCGAAAATGGATGGAGTAGAGGTGCTGGAAGCTGCCGCTGCTATAAAACCGGACATTCCGTTTGTGATGATTTCCGGCCACGGAGATCTCGATACTGCTGTACAGACCATGAGACTCGGTGCTTACGATTATATTTCCAAACCGCCGGACCTGAACCGGCTCCTGAATACGGTACGTAACGCACTCGATAAAAAAGAACTCGTAAAAGAGAACAAACGACTGAAGAAAAAGGTCGGTAAGCACTATGAAATGATCGGGGAGAGCGATGGTATTTCCCGGATCAAGGAAATGATCGAAAAAGTGGCACCTACCGATGCAAGGGTACTGGTAACAGGCGCTAACGGAACGGGAAAAGAACTGGTGGCACACTGGCTGCACGAAAAGAGCGAACGCTCCAAGGAGCCGATGATAGAAGTAAATTGCGCCGCCATTCCGGCGAACTCATAGAAAGTGAGCTCTTCGGGCATGTTAAAGGGGCTTTTACCTCGGCGGTAAAGGACCGGGCAGGAAAATTCGAAGCAGCGAACAAAGGCACGATCTTTCTCGATGAGATCGGAGATATGAGCCTGTCCGCACAAGCCAAGGTGTTACGTGCTTTACAGGAAAACAAGATCTCACGTGTGGGTAGCGATAAGGACATAAAAGTGGATGTACGTGTTATAGCGGCAACCAATAAAGACCTGAAGCAGGAAATCGAAAAAGGTAAATTCAGGGAGGACCTGTATCACAGGCTGGCCGTTATCATTATTCACGTTCCGTCACTGAACGACAGGAGGGGAGACATTCCGGAACTGATATCCTATTTTTCGGCTAAGGTAGCTGCGGAACAGGGTATGCAGCCCAAGGCTTTTTCCGAAAAAGCTGTGAAACTGCTGCAGGAATACGACTGGACCGGCAATATCCGGGAGCTTCGCAATGTCGTGGAACGGCTTATTATTCTCGGAGGTGATGAGGTGAGTGAAAGCGATGTCGAACTCTTTGCCAGTAAGTAAGACAAATATCCGGGCAGGATATAGATAATGTCAATACCACGATCGGAAAGAACGTGGAGACAGGCTGTACTTGAACCTGTTTTTCCCGTAAATTTGAAGCAAACAAGAGAATTTATGAAAATCGTCATATCACCGGCAAAGTCACTCGATTACGAATCGGACCTGCCTACCAAAAAATATTCCGAACCTTCATTTTCAAAAGAAGCGGAACGCCTGCATAAAATACTGAAAAAGAAATCTCCGAAACAATTGTCGGAACTTATGAGTATATCGGATAAGCTTGCCGAACTCAACTGGAAAAGAAACCAGGAATGGTCCCTGCCCTTTACCCCGGATAACGCAAGACCCGCTGTCTTTGCTTTTAACGGAGATGTGTATGAAGGACTGGATGCATATACCATTCCGGAAGACAAACTGGATGGATTACAGGATAAACTCCGGATTCTCTCCGGGTTGTACGGTTTACTGAAGCCCCTGGACCTCATACAGCCTTACCGGCTGGAAATGGGAACCTCGCTTAAGGTAGGTACCAAAGAAAATCTCTATGCGTATTGGAGAAGTACGGTTACCAGGGCGTTGAATAAGGAGCTTGAAAAAGATGAACTTTTTATCAACCTGGCCAGTAATGAGTATTTCAAGGCTGTAGATACCAAGGCCCTTAAAGTTCCTGTGGTGACTCCGCAGTTTAAAGACTGGAAAAATGATCAGTTGAAAATTATAAGTTTCTATGCCAAAAAAGCAAGAGGACTTATGGTGCGTTATATCATCGATACCGGAGCAAAAACCATGGAAGATCTCAAAGGGTTCGACTATGAAGGATATTCTTACAGCGAAGAGCACTCTGCAAAGAAAAACGAACTGGTTTTTATACGGTAGCTTTAAATTAAGGTCCGCCCTGTTTGTCGTTGTACACCACATGACACGGTGGTATTTTCGTAAAATAAAAAACGTTGTTCATACATCAGCATCCATATCCGCCTTTTATTCCCGAAGGAGCGACAAAGCTCATCGTAGGGACATTACCTCCTCCACGTTTCTCTACGGGAGACCTGAGGGAAGGCGATGTAGATTTCTGTTATGGCAGTATCGACGGACAGTTGTGGGTTATTCTGGACAGGTTGTTTGATCTGAATCTGAAATTCGAAACCACGTCCGAAGCTATTGCACAACGCAAGGCATTTTTGAAAGCGCAGAAAATAGGGATCTGCGATATCGTGGAAAATTGCAAACGTGAAAAAATAGATGCTTCCGACCTGGGCATGCAACAGGTAGTGTACAGGGATGTGCTCGGATATCTCAGAAAGTTTCCGACCGTACGCACATTGTTATTCACCGGAGGGAACAGTAAGAACGGGCCGGAGTATTTCTTCCGGAGGCATTTACGGGAGCACGGGATAAAACTTGAGGTATTGTCCGGTGAAGTCCCCCGGATACATCGTTTTTCCCTCACCGGTGCGGATGGGAACAAACGGGAAATCCGGACCGTTTCGCTGACTGCACCTTCGGGTTCGGCCAATCGTGCCGTAGGAGGAATACCTTTATATAAGGAACTTAAAAAGGAAGACCCCGGTTTTACGACTATTGATTTTCGTATAAGACAGTACCGGGACTTTTTTCTCGAGTAATACGCTTTTAAACCATTAAAAAAAAATGTATTGAAAAAAATCCTGCTCATAGAAGATGATCCCGCTCTTAATGCCAATATAAAAGAAGCCCTCTCGGCAGAAAACCTGGAGGTAGATACGGTATTCGACGGGAACTGGCCGGGCGGATTTTACGCAAAACCGCTTTTGACTGTGTTATTCTCGATATTAACCTCCCGGGCAAGAACGGTTACGAAGTGTGCAGGAGTTTCCGGGAATACGATACCTCGACCCCGGTGTTGATGCTCACGGCTTTCGGAGAACTCGAAGATAAAGTACAGGGGTACGATTGCGGAGCTGATGACTACCTGACCAAGCCTTTTTATATGCGGGAGTTATTGCTACGCGTGAATTCCCTGATCAAAAGGAGTGAGAATACCCGGGCAGACAGGCAGGGCAAAGAAGTGCTTACGGTAGATGATCTCGTTATTTACCAGGCACAGAAAAGGGTGACCAGGCAAGGGAAAGAGGTGCTGTTAACACCGAGAGAATATCAGATACTGGTAAAGCTCATTGCCGGACGCGGAGAAGTATTATCCAAAAAAGAGCTGGTACGGGAGATATGGGGCAATGCCTTTGACGGAAACACCAATACCATTGAGGTGTACATCAACTTTCTTCGCAATAAAATAGATAAACCCTTTGGAAAGGAATCCATCAGGACCCGGGTCGGATATGGATATTATTTCGAGGATTAGGCCTTAAAAATACAGGGATAGCAGTGACAATTCGAAAAAAAATACTGGTGTATTTTACGGCGGCGGTCATACCGCTCCTGGGCTTGTCGCTATTCCTGATCTATACGTTGTTTTACGAGTACAGGGAAGAAGAGTTCCAGCAGAGCCAGAAGCAGAAAATAACTGCAACGCTACAATATCTTGCCGAGGTGCAGAAGGTGGACAATGAGATCCTGTTATCGTACGACCGAAAGACCATAGACTCTATGTACGATGAAAAACTGCTCATCTACAACAGCAATAAAAAACGGATATACGCGAGCCTTGACGATACGATGATTCCTTATGCCGAAACCATCCTTAACGATCTTTCGCCCAACACACAATGGATAGAGACCAAGGACGGAACTTATGATGTGGTGGGGATTTATTTCGAATCCGGAAGGAAGTCCTACTACGGGATCAGTAAGGCATACGATGCGCTCGGCTATTCCAAGCTCGGCTTTCTGCGGAATACACTTATTCTTATTTTTGTGATCATTGCCCTGGTGCTGATATTGATATCCTATTATCTTTCCCGTAAGATCTCTGGTCCTATCATGGAAATTACCCGTAAGATCACCCGTTACGATCTGGAGAGCGAAGACAAGCCCATTACGGTTCAGGGCGGGGAGAAAGAGATCGTATTGCTGACCAACAGGTTTAACCAGCTGATACATCGTATCCGTGAAGCCTTTGCGTTTCAGAAGTATGCCATTCATCATATTTCGCATGAACTGAAGACCCCGATAGCCGTGCTGGTTTCCAATTTTGAAAAACTGGAAAGAGAAAAAGATCCGCAAGAGATGCAAAAACAGATCCGCAGGCAAAAGGAAGATACCAAGAACCTCGGAGAGATTATAAACGTATTGCTGGAGATCGCAAAGGCAGAATCTGCCGATGGGGTTATTGTGACCAAAATGCGTGTAGACGAACTTATATTTGATCTTGTGGAAGAGTTGAACCTCCTGTTTCCGGATCATGGGTTTCATGTCACCTACGCTGCGATACCCGAAGATGATAGTGTATTGACGGTAAGTGCCAACGAGAGACTCCTTCGTGCCGCTTTTTCCAATCTAATGCTCAACAGTATTCACTATGGGAGCAATCACCGTACGCAGATACGTATCACGACATTCCGGGGAATGGTAAAAGTTGACATCATCAATACGGGTAAAGTTATTGCGGAAACCGAAAAGCAATACCTGTTCCGGCATTTCTTCCGGGGCGATAACAGCAGGGGAAAACCCGGTTTCGGACTGGGGCTGGTGTTTATTCACAAAATCATGCAGCTTCACCGCGGAAGCATCGCCTATAATTCCGAGAACGGGGATACCAATATCTTCACTGTTATTCTTCCTTTAAGTTAAATTTTATCCGTTTTAAGCTTTTTTTAAGCTCCTTATAAAGTCCTTTGCATCGCTAAAAACAGGGATGGAATGAGATCTTTCATACAATGTATAGTTATATGTTTAATGGGTTGTATTCAGACCGTGGCACAGGATACGCTGGTCCTTAACAGAAAGCAGTGCGAAGCGATCTTCCTGGAAAATAACCTGGGGCTTCTTGCCGGACGATTAAAGATCGATGAGGCCGAAGCCCGTCTTCTTCAGGCGAAATTATGGCCGAACCCCACACTTTCGGTAGATGAAGTAAACCTGTGGACTACGGGTAAAGGAACCAATAATCTCAATTATTTCGGTGACGGATTGCCCCCGCTTTCCGGAAATGACTGGAAAAATCAGCAGATCAGCGTAGAACTGGAACAATTGGTCCGGACTGCGGGCAAACGGAAAAAAATGATGGCGATGGAAGAGGTCTCCGTAGCTATGGCAGCAGAATACCTCGAAGACTTACTGAGAAACCTGAAAAGGGAGTTTCGTAATAATCTTACCGAATTGCAATATCTGCAGATGTACAGGGAAGTCTATGAAAAGGAAGCTTCCTCGGTAGCCAAACTGGTAATGGCTTATGGCCGGCAGGTTGAGCAGGGAAATATAGGTAAGGGAGAGTATATAAGACTCAAGGCACTCGGACTGGAGATAGCAGGAGAGATCAACCGGCTGGAGCGCGAATCCAACAAAGTTCAAAAGGAGCTGAAAGTACTGATGAGATTACCCGTGCAGATTTCCCTTGTATTGGATGACGATGACTTCGTTCCCGAAATAAAAAAACTGAAGGAGATACATCCGGAGTACGTTCTCGACATGGCTTCGGGGCACCAGCCCGAACTCAAACTGGCTAAACTGGATAAGACGTATTCCGATAAAAACTATGCCTATGAGCATGCGATGCGGGTTCCGGACATCACATTCAAGGCCGGGTATGACCGTGGAGGGAACTTTATGCTCGATTTTGTAGGCTTCGGCTTTTCCATGGACCTGCCCGTATTTGACCGTAACCAGGGTAATATCAAGGCTGCACGGGTAGGACAGGAACAAGCCGGCTTACTGTTGCAGCAGAAAGAACTCGAAGTAAGATCGGGTGTCATGCTGGCTTATAACGATCTGGTGTCCGCCGTATCTTTTCTCGAAGATATAGACCCGGCTTACGGGGATGAACTGGAAGCTTTGCTGGAGAGTTATACCCGCAATTTCAGGGAGCGGAACATCAGCATGCTGGAGTACCTGGATTTCCTGGAAACCTATCTGCAGAACCGGAATATTATCCTGGAATCCATAAAGACCACCAATGAAAAACTGGAAGACCTTCAGTTTGAAATAGGTAAAGACATAGACTAAAATAAAGCGGAGAATACGATGAAACTATTACACGATTATTATTATCTAAGGTATACTATCAGGCGATCCGGTATAGGGATGATCGCATTACTTACCGTTTTTTCCTTTTTATATCCTGTAAGGAACCCGTGGAAGAAGCGACAAAGACAGAGCGGTATTGTCTTGACGACTCGTTCCGGAAAAAAGTGACACTCGAACCGGCCCGTTTGCAGCCGGTACGCGAGAATATCACCCTGACAGGGATTGTACAGAGCAATCCGGATAAGGTCGTCCCGTTTACCAGCCTGGTAGGAGGAGTCGTTTCCAGGACCTGGTTTTCGCTTGGGGATGTAGTGACCAAGGGCGAGGTGCTGGCCGAGATACAGAGTTCGGAACTAAACAACCTGCAATCCGAACGGAAAAGCCTGGAAGGAGAGATCGCTGTTGCGGAACGGGAGCTGAGTGCTGTAAAATCGATGTATGAGGACGGGATCGCTTCGCAGAAAAATTATCTCACGGCACAAAGCGAGCTGAAAACAAAACAGGCTGCCCTGGAAAATGTTACCGCTACCCTGGGATTGTACGGCAGCAGTAAGGGGACGGCCGGGTTCCAGGTCAAAGCACCGATGTCCGGGGTTATTACAGAAAAAAATATAACGGCCGGGATGCAGATATCGGCAGAAGGTAATACGCTGTTTACCGTAGCCGATCTGAGTGAAGTATGGGTGATACTCAATATCTATGCCGGAAATGTCACCAAGCTCCATGCCGGACAGCATGTTGAGATTCGTACCCTGTCTTACCCGGACAAAGTATTCGAAGGGAAAATAACCTCGATCTCCCAGGTGTTCGACAACGAAGAAAGAGTACTGAAAGCCTGGGTCGTAATCCCTAATGAAGATCAGGAACTGAAACCCGGGATGTCTGCGGATATTACGGCAAAAGAGAACAGGGGGAAGAAGCGGTGAGTATCCCTACGGGAGCACTGATTTTCAATAACGATCAGAATTTTGTCGTGGTGTACAAAGACGATTGTACGATGGAAGTGCGGCATGTACGACTGCTCGGAAAAAACAGCGGAACGGCCTATGTTGCAGAAGGCCTTGAGGCAGGTGAACAGGTGGTGTCGACCAATCAGTTGCTTATTTACGAAAGAATAAAAGATAATAATTAGGCGCTTTTCAGCCCGCTTCGGGAAGCGGCTCTGATGCTTCCCGGCTTATAATATACAGGCGAGATGACTAAATTTGTTCAAAATATCGTTGCTTTTTCCCTGAAGAATCCGGTGATCGTATTTTTCTTTACGATCCTTTTACTGGTGGCCGGGGTCGTGAGTTATATACATACCCCGATCGAGGCGTTTCCGGATGTGACCAATACCCGGGCGCGTATTATTACTCAATGGCCCGGAAGGAGCGCGGAAGAAGTGGAGAAGTTTGTCACGCTTCCGGTCATGAAAGAAATGAATACCATCCGGGAAAGACCGAAGTACGTTCCATATCGCTTTTCGGATTGTCTGTCGTAACGGTTTTGTTCAATGACAAGGCCGATGACTTTTTTGCGCAGCAATATGCATCAAACCGTTTGCAGAGTGTAGACCTCCCGACCGGAGCGGAAGCTGAGATAGAACCGCCTTCCGGAGCGACCGGGGAGATCTTTCGTTACGTCGTAAAAAGTGACAGGCCGATAAAAGAAATTACCGCTATCCACGACTGGGTGATCGAGCGGGAGCTGGTGGCAGTACCCGGCGTTGCGGATATTGTGAGCTTTGGCGGGGAGGAAAAGATATATGAAATACAGATACACCCCACAGAACTTATCAACTACGGGCTCTCGCCCCTGGATGTTTTCGAAGCGGTCTCCAAAAGTAATATCAATGTGGGCGGAGATATTATTGAGCAGGGAAGCCAGGCTTACGTGGTCCGTGGGGTAGGGCTGCTGGAAAGCGTAGAGGATATCGAAAATATACTTATCGAGGTCAAAGGATCTACCCCTGTTACCGTAAAGCATGTGGCCGAAGTAAAGATCGCGGCCAAGCCCCGTTTGGGACAGGTCGGACTCCAGGATGAAGATGATCTGGTGGAAGGTATTGTTATCATGCTTCGCGGAGAAAATCCCGGAGAGGTCATTACCAGTCTGAAAGACAAGATCCGGGACCTGAACGAGCGCATACTCCCCAAAGATGTGAGGATC